>Ga0208646_1000021_pt1 | contig 114856 bp, 104 predicted proteins | sample AntAceMetag02UK8_FD_184762 | JGI IMG/M metagenome (GOLD analysis project Ga0208646, IMG submission 184762) | Saline lake microbial communities from Ace Lake, Antarctica - Antarctic Ace Lake Metagenome 02UK8 (SPAdes) (version 2) | ecosystem: Environmental > Aquatic > Non-marine Saline and... | reverse complement strand
TCCAAGTCATCACAAACATCACATTGCCCCCACCCTTTCCATTTGCGAATATTTCTTGGATGAAATCGGTTTTTCACCAAGTCTTCCTTAATCCCGCCATTACTAAACATTTTATCTTTCATAGCCTTGTAATCGTATCCAAATATATTTGGATTTTCAGATAGCCAATCCCAATCCACTTTATCCAAGTTTTGTTCCAAAATATGAATTGCATTTGGATTCATAGACAACTCATACCACTTCACTTTATCCAAGTTTTTTTCCAAAATAGGAATCGCATTTGGATTGTAAGACAATCCACCCCAATTCACTTTATCCAAGTTTTTTTCCAAAATAGGAATCGCATTTGGATTCAAAGACAATCCACCCCAATTCACTTTATCCAGATTTTGTTCCAAAATAGGAATCGCATTTGGATTTCTAGACAATATAGCCCAATTCACTTTATCCGTGTTTTGTTCCAAAATATGAATAGCATTTGGATTGAAAGACAAATGAACCCAACACACTCTATCCAAGTTTTTTTCCAAAATAGGAATCGCATTTGGATTGGAAGACAACAACCTCCAACACATTTTATCCAAGTTTTTTTCCAAAATAGGAATCGCATTTGGATTATCAGACAACATCTTCCAATTCACTTTATCCAGATTTTGTTCCAAAATAGGAATCGCATTTGGATTTTCAGACAACCACATCCAATCCACTTTATCCAAGTTTTTTTCTAAAATATGAATTGCGTTTGGATTGGAAGACAATATAGACCAATCCACTTTATCCAAGTTTTGTTCCAAAAGATGAATTGCGTTTGGATTGGAAGACAACCAATTCCAAATTACTTTATCCAAGTTTTTTTCTAAAATATGAATCGCATTTGGATTGGAAGACAATTCATACCAAACCACTTTATCCAAGTTTTGTTCCAAAATAGGAATCGCATTTGGACTTTTATTTTGAGACAAACTAGACCAATCCAGTTTATCGATAGGAAACCAGTCGCACAACTTCATAAAGTGGATTCCGGTATTAGATGCTGTCGTCATTTTACTATGAGGTAGTCTTGTAATTATACTATACACTCAAGTTGTATATTTAGAATCAATTTTTGTATAATTACATGTATTTACAAAGGAACTCTCGTTTTCGAAATGAGACTTAACATCAGAAATCTTATAATCATCGATTTTACGTGAGGACATTCAGTATATATACCATTCAGTATATATACTATGAAAAAATATATTGAAAAAACGGCGTTTTAAATCTTCAAGGGTGTAAATTACCAAGGGAATGTAAAACAATAACAATAACAATTTAAAGTCATCTTTGCAAATAAAATCATAAATGGTATTCGAATCTTATTCTTCCATCCTTGATAATATTTATGTAGGTGATATATTTAGCACCAATAGCAGAGTATTATTAGCCAACGTACAATGTATTGTTAGCTTGGTTGAGAATGTTATTCAGCACTCCAATATTGCTTATTTGTCTATTCCTATAGACGACCATCCAGAAGTCAATATTATACCTATATGTGAGGTAGTATATGATTACATAGAACAACATGCAGGGAAACATATTCTTGTCCATTGCCAAGCAGGTGGTTCTAGATCTGTTGCTACGGTTATTTATTACATAATGAAAAAATATAACAAAACGTACGATGAGGCATATACATTTTTTCACTCAAGGCGCGAAAACATGAATATGAATAAAGGATTTGTTGCTCAATTACAAGCAGTACACTTTTGATCAGTGAAATTGTTATGAGTTGTATCAAAATCCATTATCATAATCACATATGGTTATTATAATGAATAGAAACTCAGTTGTTTTTTACACATTTGAACATTTAAGTTCGCACAAAAATACGAAAGTAAAAAAGTGTAAAATCAATAGTAGGAGTTTCACCTACGATGGCTTCGCAAGAAATTTTCAAGGGGGTCTAATCCTTTCTCTTATCACGTTCCATATTTTGTTTCATCATTTCTGTCTCACGTGCATATTGGGTTCTAATCACGTCATCCTTACGTTTTATTGCGAACTCTGTTTCACCGTGGTTATCGGATGCTAGTTTACCCTCACCCTTTTTTAAAAAGGGTTGTTTTGGTTTTTGCTCGAGACGTTTTTGCCTAGCCCCCTTTTTAAGATACGGGAATGTGGTCTTATTAGATTTAAACTCGTATTCGTCAGATTTAAACTCAGAATCGTCCATTATACAATATATTGTTAGAATAAATAATACAAAAAAAATGGTGTGACTCCTTTTATCGATTGAAATAAAATAATGTAATACTATATATGTCTACAAAAACAACATCAAAACGTCAAAAACCGCGCGGGACACAAAAACGTCGAAAAATAAAATGTAATAAACCTGAACAGACGCATATTATCAAAAAAATGATGGAACTGATGAATGTTGTGAAATTATATCATTGGAAAACACAATCCTATTCTGTTCATAAGGCAACGGATGAGCTCTATCAAAAGATGGACTCAAATATAGACCGATTTGTCGAGATATATTTGGGAAAAGATGGTTCACGCATAAAAAAATGGGATAATGAAATGAGCAGTGTTCAATATAACCGTGAAAAAGACTTTCGTTCCAGAATGTTTGAATATAGGGAATTCTTAACGGATTTGAACAATTGTTTTGATCAGAAACGCGACAGTGATTTATTAAGCATTCGCGACGATATTTTAGCCGACGTTAATCAATTCTTATATTTACTAACATTCAACAAATAAATGATTTGCGCATAATTTATTTCATAGCTGATAACATCCCACGTAGACCAGGTAGGTTTGCTTCATTGTTTCCTCGTAGTTCGCGACTTAGAACATATGCGGGGTTTTGCAGAATACGTCTTCTATTCTTCAGAACCTTTCTCCAGTTTCGTTGCACCAAACGCAACCAGTGTGTTTTGAGAACAACGTTATATGCATAAGAATTATCGATATGAACCTGCATAATTTCAGGTGATACTGGTGTCGCATCCGAATATGTTATGCTATTTTCGACAAGATATTCCATGATGTCGTCGTTGTCGTAGTCGAATAGCGTATGTGGCGATACACGAGATGCGAGAAGATTCACGTTATACTGTGTATCGAAACTCGGAATTCCGATATAAAGCTTTGAGTCGACAACGTCTGTGGTGTGTAGCTCCTCCTTTTCGTAAATTTCATCAATGGTTTCCATGTAGGATTCGACCTCGAATTCCGACATTTGATTCATTTGGTATTCTACTGCTCGAGGCGGCATAATTGTTTAGATAACATAAAATATATGTTTTATGTTATAATCAATTTTATAGGTTAGACATACAGGCTTTGTGCAGTGGTTACATATTTCAATATTTTACTATCAATCTGTGATAGCTTGTGTAAACATTCGATTTCATTCGATGTTTCGGCGACTACAGACAATTCACGTGCGATTGTCGATACTTTTAGAAGCGCCTTTGTGAAATCTCCTACTGAAATTCCTTTATCCGCGACCTTGTTTTGAATGAAAATCTTACATTGCATCTCGGTCTCGCACTCACACCATTGAATTGTTAGATCGGGCATGTCGTATGTAACTGCATCTTCGTATTGGATACCCGTATAAATTTGCGCACGTTCTTCAATCTTATCGTAGTGCAAAAGTGCTTCGTCTAGTTCTTCCACATATCGTTTCATATTCCCATATTCGCTATGAGGAACTGACTTTCTTATATCGGATGGAATGTTCACATCAGTGAAGCAGGAAAAGAACCCAATGATTTGCTCGATTGAAAAATCGCTAAACCAATTCCATTTTGTAATGAGTTTGGCTGTGGCTAACGGGTGTATTTCCGCAATATTGGCTGCAATTTTACCCAATTCGGTCAATGAATAATTATCTTCTTCTATTTCAACATAACCATTTTCAACTAAAATATCACATATGATACCTACATTATGTTCAATGTAGTGTTCCAAATAATTCATTTCGTCACGGTCAGATAGTATTTCGTTTTCCAACGTAACCGCGGATTTCACTAATACCGCGTCTGTTTTACATGTCTTGTTCTCGTCCAAAATGGTTTTTTGTTCCCTTTCTAACACGCGACGGTTCTTATTCACACTCATGGGTAATAGGTCGGCAATTTCTAGATATCGCTTACATACGTCTAACGGTGTCTTCAATATCGCTTGTTTTTCTATCAATCGGTCAATTTCCTGCCTTTTCGTATTTATACAATATTCTTGTGATTTGATTGAACACATGAGTTCTTCGTTAACCATGCTATTGCGAACAAACCCGACATAATCGGCTAATTTATGTTGCCCGTTCTTCAGGAGATTTAATACAAGACTATATGAAATGCGAAATTTCGAAACCAATGACTGAGGATTTCCACCCATCATATTAGAATAATCAGATTGATTGGGTAAATCGAACAAATTGTTGCAGTGAACTACATGTCCAATTGTGTCGATTCCACGACGTCCTGCTCTACCAGCCATTTGTGTGTATTCGTGCGACATGAGTTGTCGTTCTGACCTACCGTCAAATTTGTTAATCCCACTAAATATGGCTGTGCGAATCGGACAATCGAGTCCAATGGCGAACGATTCCGTAGCAAACAATAATTTCACGTATTTTTTTGATATCATGATTTCGACGATTTCTCGCAATATAGGTATCATTCCGGAATGATGGATGCCGATCCCCTTCTCCAACAAAGAAACGACTTGATTGTATTCAGGTAATTCGAGATATTCTTTAAAATTGGGCAGTTTACGCACAATTTGTTCACATTCACGACGCACGGTGTATCCGACCTTACTATCATCTTCCGTGAGGGGGACGGTGATATCAGCTGCACATGCTTCCACCATTTTACGAGAGAAAATGAATGAAATCGCGGGTAGCATTTCTCTTTCGCGTAAAAACAGTGCCAGATTGTTCAATACGTGCTTTCGTTTTGTAAACATTGAGTTATCACGGAACGTCTTCGACATTCGAGCCAATGTTTTGTATCCGGTTTCATTAAACGAACCCTTGGCGTCTTGTAGAAGAATCAGTTTGTGTGTGTTGTCGCGAATATCCTTTTGTGTAGCCTTATCTTTTATCAACTTTATAGGACCTTCGTTTACAGTAAGATATCCGTAATGGGTTAATGGAACTACACGGTGATTGGTAGATGCTAAATATACCTGTTTGGTATCATCGCCGCGTTCAGCCCACTTCGCAAACCTTTCGGGGGCATCAATCGTCGCAGACAACATTACCATTTGGATTTGTTTGGGTAACATTAGGATCGTTTTTTCCCATGTTTGTCCGCGGTCAGCGTCATTTATATAATGAACCTCGTCAAACACAACGCATGCTAGGTCAGCGTTAATATCTATTTGAAAATGTAATCCGGTATTTTGGTTTAGACCTACATCTTCATTCTGTGTTTGGAGGAAAAGTGCATTCATGAGGATTTCGGTAGTCATAATCAAGACATCAGCGTCTGGGTTTATTTTAATATCGCCGGTCATTAGACCGAATGAAATATGCGGATATTTACGTGAAAATTCTGAATATTTTTGATTTGAAAGAGCCTTGATTGGACTTGTATAAATAACACGTTTTCCATTTTTAACAAAGTGTTCAATCGCGAATTCGGCTGGAAGAGTTTTCCCCGAACCTGTATGAGCAGTCACTAATACATGATGTCCTTCTACAATTGCTTCAATCGCATACTTTTGAAAATCACTGAGAGGGTATGGATATGATTCAAAATGGGAGCCATATTTCGAATCATTTGGATATTGGTCTATGCAAAGTTTTACCATTTAGTCAAATGCGATTTTTCTTACAATAGTTAATCACGTCAACTCTCTATGTAATTTTATTAATATATACTATACATACAACAATGGATCTGAATGATAATCACAAAATAGTTGGGTTACCTAATTATTTATACCAAGGACAGCAAGACCGAACTGATGAATTGAATCATCGGATAATCGAACGGGATGTTCCAGAAACGACACTTGCGCCCAACTTTTCACCAAGACCTGTGTTGAGTAAGTATGCTCGATTTCCCATGTTGGATGCACGTATGCCGAGTAATGTGCCGATTACTTCAGACTATGATTATTCACTCAAGACGAATTTCACTCCTCCTGTAATGAAGGTCGGTCCTGTATCCGGATTTATTAATAACGTCAACCAGGAAAGTGTGTTGCGTAATCAGGTATATCCACTAAGCAAACGCGACGATACAAATATGTATGTTCCTTCTTCTGATAGCGATTTATATAAAGTGTATGTTACATCGTCACAATCAGAACAACAGCCATATCCCGGATTATTTACAGAACAAACCTTTTCCCAAGAAATTCATCCAAATATGCGCAACCAATCGAATATAGGGGGCGACCGATTTAACAACAACACCCGTGTCCAATTAAGAAATATAGATACAAAATAAGGTGTTCCTGTTCACTACTAATATTTTGATATTATATCGTATCAAAATATAACTACACAATGTTTTTTTCAACGAATCCCAAGAACGGTTGGTTTCAAAACCTCGTCGTTTTAGCAATATTGATGTTATTTGTGCTATGGTTTAAGCGCCATGATTTATCGCCCTATTATGAAGGTTTTGTCCAAGATGCACCCTATGTATATAAACAAGATGCCGATATATATGATGATTTTTACACCGAAATCTACGATAAGCTTATGAATACGGAAAAGTTATGCACAAATAAAATTGATAAAATCATAGATTCTACACATCCTTGTAAAAAGAACAGTTCCTTTTTGAGTATTGGTAGTAAAACAGGATTTCTCTCTGGGAAGATAGCTGACAAAGGATATATGGTGTATGCGGTGGATTCGTCCAAGGCGATGGTGGAGTATACTTCAAATAAATACCCCGATGTTCATGTAAAACAGGGTGATGTTCGAGACTCGGTTCTGTACGAGAAGGGTTCATTTTCGCATATTTTAAGCATGGATCTTGGAATATATCAGTTCAAAAATAAGGATACCTTTTTTAGAAATAGTTATTTCTGGTTGAAACCAGGGGGGGATCTCGTAATACATTTAGTAAATAGAGAAAAGTTCGACACTATTGTTCCTGGTGGAAAACCGCCATTGTTAGACAACCCCCAACAATATTCGGCAAAGCGTATTACCGACACAATCATAGACTTTATCGATTTTACCTACAAGGGTAGTTACGACTTTTCCGACACAAAGAACAATAAGGTTACATTTAAAGAAACATTTACGGATGGGTTGACCAAGAATGTGAGACAAAATGACCTGACCCTTTATATGGAACCGATTGATCAGATTCTTCAGTTGGCGAGTGACGCAGGATTTATTCTTCATAAGAAGGAGAGTTTAGGTGATTGCAGTGGAGACGAAAACCAATTCTTGTATGTCTTGGAACGCCCCAATTAACTAAGATTGCGATTCAATTCGCCGATAAATGAGTGTGAAAGGAACATTTTACACCCTTGGTAATTTAAAACGCCGTTTTCACAGCAAAAAATATACCAAAAATGTAAAATCAATAGTAAGGAATTACACCTTACGATTGCCTAATTTCGGTTCCTGCTTTTACTTGCGTAATACAGGGAGAAGGCGGATGCTGGAAGCAAAACTCTTCTGGTCTGGATTGGGTTTCTATCCATTCCTTCGTTAGTTTCATTATGGAAACCGCAGAGTTCTTATCCCTTGTTCTAAATACGCCATTTTTGTTTTTTGAACTCACGCAGTTAGAACAGTAGAATAATCTGTATATTTCCTTTCCTTTTTTGTTTCTACGACACTTTACTTTTTTATTTGTATGATGCTTCAAATCTTTATAACATTCACAACATTTTTGAGAAGTGTAATACTCGTTGATTGTTAGTGTATCATATTTCTTATGAATCAGTTTCCTCAACCCTTTATTCATCGTAGGCATCATATGTTTCATTTGAGTGATTCTACTCCAATTTCCATAACCAATTAGGACATTTGAACCAAAGGTTTCCTTGATTTTATTCAGGAATGTATCTATGCTTTTCTTACCATAACTATATTGTCGAAACTTCATTTTCCGCCATAATTCCTTCTGGTAAAACTCGGTTGTTTCCTTATTCAGTTTATCCTTTTCTACCAAAAACTCTTTGAACTTTTCATAATCTACCGACTTGCTATTTTTACTGGATAAATGAGTTTCTTTTTCTATGATATTATTTCGTTTCCTTTCCTGTAATAATATCCTCTCATTTCGCTTTCCATACATTTCTATTTTCCGCTGTGATGCTGTATATTGAAGTTTATTGCCGTGTTTATCCATCATATACACTAACGAATGCTTACCTGGGTCGCAACCAATAATATTCCGTTCTTTCAAAGTATTCAGTTGTTCTGTTGATAAATCTTCTATATTATGAAAATCTTGTGCTGGTAAAGTAGGAACTCTTGAACCCCATTTCTTATCTTTCAAATCCTTGCGGATAAACAACAGAGAACAACTAATCCCATCCGTTTGGAGTTGATGATGGTAATGATAATGTTTGCTTTTGAATGTTTTGTGTTGTAAATTCAATAAATTATTCCATACATCATATTGGTTTTCTTTCACATTCTTTAACAACTCTCCCTTCTTTTTGTTTTCAGGACAGAATAAACTGATGATACACGCAGTATCCAAAATGATATGCTTGGGAATAATGTTATTACGAAGCGGTAAAGGTTGGAATAATTTATGTTCTTCCTTTTCTAACACGGTATTCATATACAACATACCTTTCAAATAATCAAATGGTTTCACTTTCACATCATAATGAACTGACTTCTTGATATTTTGGGGAAGAATATTCGGTAAATGAGTAGTTTTCCATTCATCAAACATCGTATCTGTTTCATCTTTACATTCTAATACGAGTTTCTTGAACTTGAAAAGAATTGCCCTATCGTCTGTTATGTTCGTAGTGGTTTTATTGATAAACCGAAGAAAATGCTGAATAAATCGTTCTTGGGTATTGTTAGATAAGGAAGTATGTAGTTGCGTTGCTAAATATGGTAATAGAAAAGTCGTATTCTTTAACATGGTCTTTTCGTGGTTGAGTAAAGGTTGGTATTCCTTATCATAAAACGATTGTAATATTTCTAACAATTCAATATCCTTACTCTTTGCTCCTTGATTACTTCTTATTCCTAATGTTTTGATACAATACAAAATAAACTTCTCGTTTATTTCAGGTAAGGGTTGATTATTATTATAACATTTCAATACATACAACCGGATAAACTGGTAGGAGTGTATCATCAAATCATTCATTTCAAAAACCAAATTAGTAATGACTGGTTGGACTTCTTTATGGTTATGTAATACAGATTTGAGTGTGGTTTTGATTGTGGTATAAGCAGATTTATCTGTGGAACGGAACTCTTTGAATGTTTCCTTCTTCTTTTTCACCATTCTATATAGTTACTAAAGATTTTATTTCTATATAGTTAATTTAATTAATTATATAATTATTCCTAAACATTCTCATCTTCTTGTTTTTCTTTGAGTTTCTTTATTTTTTCTTTTTTATTCAAATATGCTTGTCGTGCGTATTCCTTTTTCTTTTCACTTGATAAATTAGTAAAATAGTTAGTTTTTTCTTTATATTCCTTAACCATTTGTTTGTGTTTATCTTTATTCTTTTCATAATATATTTTATTTTGTTTAGGAGAAGTATATTTTTTAAGATGTTCTTTTGTTTGAGATAATTCTTCCTTTGTTTGGTGTAACTCTTCTTCTAATAATTTATTTTTGGTTATAATTTCATCAATATTCATAATTAGTATAATATGATAATTATTTTTTATATTATTATCATATTATTATTTCAAAATAAACGGCGTTTTAAATTACCAAGGGTGTAAAACAATGAATTCGTCAATATCTATATGTGCGACATGGGTTATATTCAAATCCTTCATAATTGTTACTGTAAAATGATTTAACGCCCGTCCCTGGGGTCCAATATTACCCGTTTTACCGGGTAGATGTATTACATATACCTTGTCTTTATATTCGGACAGCAAATCTGCATAAGTTGGGATATCTTCATTATCATATAAAAATATTCGGTCAATGCCTAATTGTAAATGATATTTAACAAATTCTTCAATATATTTTTCTTCTTTTTTTGCAATACATACTAAAACACAACCAATATATGATGAAAGTATTGGTTTATGTATCGGTATAAATACATTCATTTTATATACACTATACATACATTTAATTTGCTGCAAACCGCGAGTATAACCTAAACATTCTGCATATACACCATGTATCAGTCTACTAACAATAGTTTAATTGCAAACCATATAATAAAATAGCTCCCTATATATTATAGTTTCTGATTATGTTTTCCAAAGTTGTTTTACTAAGTCTTTTTGTTGCCGCATCGTCTCTCAAGTTGGGAGATCGATTCACTGAGTGGGTGGAGAATTTTAACGTCGAAATTAATAACGTCGAACACCGTGAACATCTTTTTTCCAATTGGGTGTCCAATGATAAGTATATTGAAGAATCGAATAACAAGAATTTAACATATTCCCTTGGTCACAACCATTTTTCAGGATTGGACAGCGATGAATTTAGCAAGTTTCTAAAATACAATTCTGGTGATTTTGTTGGTAAAATCAACCGCGACAAGATCGAATCTAAGATTGAAGAGGTTAAGTGTCTATCTGGTTGCATAAAGGATTATGATGCCGAGAGAAAGCTCAACACAGTTGGATGTGTAAAGGACTGCTTAGAGTCCAAGTCAACCGGTCTACTCAAGTCTGTTCCCGATTCTGTGAATTGGGTTGAAAAGGGTGCGGTTACCCCCGTGAAGAACCAGGGTCAATGTGGTTCTTGTTGGAGTTTCTCTACAACAGGTGCTCTTGAGGGCGCCTATTATATCGCACATGGAACGCTCGAATCCTTTTCGGAACAACAGCTAGTGGATTGTGATAACCGCAAGAACGGAGGTAAGGACATGGGATGCAATGGAGGTCTCATGGACAATGCCTTTTCCTGGATCGAGAAGAACGGTGGACTCTGCTCAGAAGACAGTTATCCTTATACATCCGGCACCACCACAAGTCCCGGAACTTGCACTACTAGTTGCAGTATTGTAGACGGTAGTGATATTACCAAATTTGCCGATGTTGCCGCAAACTCTGATACCGCAATGATGGCGGCTCTCGCACAACAACCTGTGTCCATTGCAATTGAAGCCGACCAAAAGGATTTTCAACTATACAAATCCGGTGTCTTCACCGGTGGTTGTGGAACAAACCTTGACCACGGTGTATTAGCAGTTGGATATGGTTCTCTTGACGGTGTCGATTATTACCTGGTGAAGAACTCATGGGGAACCACATGGGGGTCATCTGGATATATTATGCTCGGTCGCGGTAGTGAATTCAACAGCGATGCGGGTCAATGTGGTATGTTGATGCAGGCAAGTTACCCTGTGGTCTAAGATAATGGAGAATAAAGAAAAATAAATTTTAAATATTACTTAAACGTATTTTTTCAAGTAATATATCAGAATATGCCTAGAAATATTCCAACCAATAAATTATATTCCATTTTAAGTGCACAATATAAACAAAAACATGGCGTTTCAAAAAGGTTATTTGAAAAAACCAAATGAAGACCTAATGCAAAGTGAGATAGATTATGATTTATTGGCTTTGGGGTTGGGTAGAGGTTGTAATTTCGAATTGTCTTCTAATCCCAACGTGATTCATCTTTTGGAAAAAAATTGGATAGAGTTCGTTGGGATTATCTTGTCTGAAAATATGTGTATTTAAATGTGAAACAATATAAAGAGTTTTGCCTACTATATAATAAGATATAATGTCGTCAACTATTTTGATGAATGTATCACCTACTTGGATTCCTGTTGATATTGTGGATTGGTCTAGTTCGTTGTGTAATAATCCAAATGTTTCTCAAATTTTGGGACAAAGCGTAGATAAAGTGAAATGGGATTTGTTGTCTGGTAATCCAAATGCAATTCATATATTGGAAAAAAATCTGGATAAAGTGAAATGGGATTGGTTGTCTGGTAATCCAAATGCGATACCTATTTTGGAGAAAAACTTGGATAAAGTTGATTGGTATAGGTTGTCTGGAAATCCAAATGCTATTCCTATTTTGGAACAAAACTTGGATAAAGTTCATTGGATAATGTTGTCTCAAAATCCAAGTCCAAATGCGATTCATCTTTTGGAAAAAAACTTGGCTAAGGTGAATTGGTGGGATTTGTCTTCCAATCTAAACGCTATTCCATTATTGGAAAAAAACTTGGATAAAGTGAGGTGGGGGAGATTGTCTATAAATCCAAGTGCGATTCCTATTCTGGAACAAAATCTGGATAAAGTAAATTGGTGTGCCTTGTCTGTGAATCCAAATGCGATTCATATTTTAGAACGATGTTTGGAGAAAGTTCATTGGAATGAGTTGTCTGAAAATCCCAATGCGATTCATCTTTTGGAACAAAACTTGGATAAAGTTAAATGGGAGTGGTTGTCTAAAAATCCAAATGCGATTCCTATTTTGGAACAAAACTTGGATAAAGTTAATTGGTTTGAATTGTCTCAAAACCCAAATGCAATTCATCTTTTGGAACAAAACTTGGATAAAGTGGATTGGAATAAGTTGTCTAGAAATCTAAATGCGATTCATATTTTAGAAAAAAACTTGGATAAAGTTAATTGGTATATGTTGTCTAAAAATCCAAATGCGATTCCTATTTTGGAAAAAAACTTGGATAAAGTTCGTTGGTATGAGTTGTCTCGAAATCTAAATGCGATTCCTATTATAGAACAAAACACGAAGAAAATTCAATGGTATTATTCGTCCGAAAATCCAAACATAATAACCTATGATTGTGGAAAAGGGGTTTTTAATCAAAGTCCATAAAATCTAAATCCAGTGTGGGTATGAAAAGACCCATTTTTTGAATATATTTTATTTGCTAAATAATAGCAAATAAAATAAATTTGATAGTCGTTTATCTGTTATTGAAAACGTCGACAAATAAAATACGTATTGAACTAAATATGTATAAATCTAACATAACTACATCCAATTGTTTATTTTTACGGACATTTTGTTCCGTTTTAAATTACCAAGGGTGTAAACAGATCAAAATGAGAACTATTAATAATAAATTGAGTCAATTTATTAACAAAGGACCCGGTTGGAAACAGAGTATTCCAAACCATTATAGAACATATTTTACATCCGGTTCGGTTCAAACAATACCACACGGCGATATAGTTGTATTAGCATTGGAAATCATTAAATTTAATGTTGAAACAAAACAACGATTGCAAAAAATATACAAAAAATATCATTCTGAAGAATTTGTGAAAGAATTGTTAATACGGTTGCTAATAACATCAATCGCTGTGATTGAACCTGAATATGATTTATATTAGATAATTAAGAATGTTGTGATGAATGAATTATACTCGTCGTTTTCACATTGTTAACCCGTTTTCCATTCGCTAATCGATTCAATGATTACATTATCATCGAACGCATTGAATAAAGCGACCTTACCTTTCCAACTACCAAATAAAATCCAACTGTTTTCATATTGTTTATATTTTTCATTTCCATCATCGAACACTTGTATTTGAATCGGATTGTTAAGGTCGGGAGTAACTCGTTGCCAATCTATAGGAAGGTTTTTGTCCATTATTATATAACATCAATCGTAATATTTATATATTGTTTTTTATTATATAACTTTACGTTTGTCGCTAATGGAATCACTCCATTTCCAGGGGCCGTCGTCGTCGTTGGTATCTATTCTCATTTTCGCTAACCGCCTATTTTCTATAGATTTTTTGAGAACCGCGATATCTTTGTCGTGCTCTCGTATTATATTCATATGTCGTCGTATTTCTAATTTAACTTCATCCCTTTTGCGTTTTTCATCGATCATACCCTGATACCGACTGGTTTGAAGTGAATTCAATGTTGCGGTATTTCCAGATGCGGGTTTTCGTTCACGGGTCTTAGACATGGTCTATATACTATACAGACAAAAATATGATCAAATTTTAAATAATATTATACGCGAATATAGTATATTCATGTATAATTCTCATTCGCTGAAATTCCTATTATATAGTTTGATAACGTTCGTAGCATGTATGTTCTACCTTAGTGGAATGTATTACTATGACTTACGTGATAATCGTTCGAATATAGCCATTGTCTTATTAAATGGTATTCTGTTTGGGTCAATCGCATCCTTAATTCGAATATCAAATAATATGTTTTTAGGTAAAGAATTTAGCGTATTTTATATGGAAATGTTGTATCTATTTCTGTTATTTTTTGCGACAATCATGTATACTGTATATTTTACAAACGACCGGGTTCATACGCATACTTATATTATTGCGACCGGCATTATAGGTCTTCTAATCACCAACCATTATTTGAATATGCAACATTAAACGATTACGATGAGTGCTACGACGACTATACATAACAATATACCACACATTACATACATACCATAAGTAATTTTATGATATAATTCCTCATCTTTCACTATATCTTCATACGGCACAAAAAAACCAATCATTCTATATTCTATAATTTATATTATAGAATACAGATTTTGTTGTATCTGCTATATGCGTTTACAATTTTTAATATTATTCTGTTAAATTTCATTAAATTCAATATCACCTCCTAGGTCTTCCTCTTCGTGAACGCCCTGGAAATCATTGTTGTCGTCGTTAAACTTCAACCTAACATTCGTCCATACCCCACTAATATTCTTACCATATTGACGGTCCATAAGGTCATGTAGATTTCTCGGGCTCGGATTTTTGGTTCCATAGTTGGCGCTATACCACTGCTTGAATTCTTCCGTCAACTGTGACTTTCGAATCGTGGAACCAGGTGACTTCGCAATCTTATCACCAATAAACTCGGATAGATAATCCTGGCGTGCCTTGTAAGCATTACTCGCAGACATTACAAGTTCGCAATCCGTAATTCGCCCTTGATTCTCATACGCCCGCGCAACCAACATCGCAAGGAATGTTTCACGCCATACCGAAAACTTCTCCATTATCTTGCAATCAAGAAGGAATTGATTAGGCTTATCCGGGTCTCCACTTACAGGCTTTTCAGTAAAGAGTGAATCGAAAGGGGTGACTCTGAATCTACGCCATGTGCCGTGGTCTTGTGTTCGAACCGACATAAGCTGATTGCAACACACAACCAAACTGAACTGAGGTGTAAATGTAACCGACTCAATCATATATGGAGCACGAGCAACAATCGGTTCTACACCACTTACTAGTTCTTTCATTGGTCCTTCGTGCACAACATCAGTGCTCTCTGGTTCCTGCATCACGACATAACGTGCACCTTTCAATGCTACAATTTCAGGGGCAAGTCCACCGACTCTTCCTCTTCCCTGTGTAATAATCGAAATCGGAGCCGCGACCTTGTATGTTCCCAATGTAAGACTCATCAGTTCTGCTAACACTGATTTACCATTCTGACCGTTACCGATATAGTTGTGAAAAGTCTGATTTAATGAAGGCATACCGACCAATACGGCGGATAAATGATTCCACATGTATTCACGCAGTTCCTCGTTCACGAACAACTTCGACATAAAATCGTTCAACTCCGGAATTACAATTCGATGTTTCGATGAACTAAGTGGTGAATAGTTAACATCAGTGCACTTTGTAAGATAATCTTCAGGCAAACCTTTTCTGAATACACGTTCTTTGAAATCGACAACGCCATTCCTACAGCAAAGTAGATAGGGATTACTATCCAATCTGTCGTAAAACTCGGAGTCATAAAACAAATCGCGCGATTCTTGCATTATATTCTTTTTATCGCTTGTTTGCGCTAGACGTTGCATGATTTTCACAACTGTTTCGATACGGGCTTTTACCATCTTATGTCGATCGTCTTCTGTATCAATAGTTACAAGATAATTCTGCAATTCAGTTGTTCGCGCATCATACAAATCTCGTAACTCGGTTGAAATTGCACGTCGTAAATATGTTCCCGAATCAATTTGTTTCCAACGATGATTTTGGAACCGGAACCAGGTGCCGTTCTGAACACTTGAACAAACATACTCATCTTTGAACATTTGATGCAAAACTACCGCTATATCATAATCACCGCAACCTCTTCCATTTAGTGCAGGATTCGAAATAGAACTGGACGTCATCGAATTGATCGTCATGTCCAAATAATGACCAACTGTATTCTTGCGAACAGAATCCGCCCCGGATGGGTTCTCCTGCATCGCCCAATAAATGATTGAACGATTGGTAATGCCGCCACATGATTTCTTGTCTACATTTGTCCATTGCTCACATAAACCTTGTATATCGTCACATCGAAATGTGGATGATTTCGAACTGAACGCAATCCATACAATCAACAGTCGATTTGACGTGTTTCTGAGAGCCCATCCAACCCGCATCCATTTTGCATAAGAGCCTGTTCCAAAATAGGTCTCGGGTAAAATCGACGTATATTCGTATATCTCACGTAAGACGTAATCCTTCAATGATGGGACAATATCTAAGAAACGGTTGAGATAGGTTTCGATATCGTCTGGTGTTTTGAGTAATTGTGGAAGAATATTTGCACCTGAACCACCATCCATTATACTCGCTATATACATGTCGTCGGACGCCTCTGAAATAGGAGATCTATGACGCGGAGAAGACGAATCATTATCACCGCGAACCGCATCTAATTCGCTCATGAATGATGCCTTGTAGAAACATTGTTCATGTTTCGCATAACGAACCGACAACTTTTTAAACCCGGTTTCAGTCAAATAATCGGAAATACTGCCGCGATTGTTTACCAATTCGCCATCATCGGGGTCATATGAAATGTTATACACATTCGACAACTTGTATGCCTCGTGTTTTGGTTTACGTGACCCATATAATTGCCAGTTTGTGTATCCAATCGAAATACCTTCGTCAAATACATCATCCCAGCTGTTCTTCAATGGGAAATCCCCCCAACACTCGGCGACCTTGTCTTTTACACGTTTGCGTAAAATGCACTGGGCTGAATGACCCATTTGAATTCCGATTATCATATGAAGCCCATCCTTAGTTATCTTTTTTTCAGGAACACGATTTATCGCATCTTTCTCGAAAAGGAACACCTGGAATGCAGTGCTTTCATCAAATTGGAACATCTTGGCTAATTCTGCTAAATACACGTCGACCAGGTCATCCAAATGTTCTTGTGTGTATACACGTTCTTTGAGGTCCAGGTCGAAGTGCAAATCAAGGTCAACTGCGATAGGCGAACAATCAGTTATTAGCTGTTTCTCTGTGAGATATTCGGGCAATTTTTTCGCAACAATATCACGATGATATAGTTTCATGAACTGGTCGTAGTTTTCATCTGAAATGTAATAAGCACCGCCATAAATCCCAGACTTTTCGTCACCAATTCGTGTGTGAGTTGGTCCAGACGCGTTATCGGTTGATTTATCATATCGATGTGCTTTGAGAAAATTTTGTAAATTATTATAGATGGGACTAGAATTGGGCGCGACTTCCCGTATTGAATTATCTAACGCGTCTATTTTATTCTCCATTGGTTATAAGATACGGCTACATTTATCTGGTTTTCATAAATCAATTTTGTAGTTATCTACCAGGTCAAACCATATAACACGACATATTTTTTTAAGCTGTTTTACGAAATAAATGAATGATATGCGCATTTTGAATTTTCTAGCATAAATAAAATTGATTTCAAACAACATAAAAAGTTATCTCCTTACACCTTATAATCACACTCGTATAATATGAAGTTCTGTATCAAATGCGATAATATGTATTACATCGGAATCAATGAAAAAGATGGAAATCAGCTATCTCATTATTGCCGAAACTGTGGACATGTTGACGAATCCAAGCTGGACAATGCATGTTTACTGAATGTGCAAGTTAAGAAGGGGGAGCAAAAATATAATCATATCATCAATGAATATACCAAGCTAGACCCTACATTGCCTCGCGTGCACAATATAAATTGCCCAAGTCCTACATGTAAGACGAATACAGAACCTGCGAAAAACAAACGCGAGGTCTTGTATATTCGATATGATGAAGACAATATGAAGTATCTGTATATGTGTTCCACCTGCGATACTGTGTGGAAAACTGACGATAATAACAATTAATCTACGTAAAACAGAATATTAGGATGATTCAGTCGTTTTTTATGCAGACCGATGATGATACAAAATTGATTATAGCGACACAAACCATTTAGAAATATAACACGAATATATATTCAATTGAATTCATTATGTCTCAACTCGATAGTGACGACGATTTACCCAAACCTCCTCCTCCATTGAACTCTAAGGATGATTCTGATTCAGATGATGATTATGTCCCACCACCACCGACAGATTCAAAGGAGGATGATTCAGACGACGATTATGTGAAACCACCACCACCCAAAGATGACGATTCAAGTGTAGACGATAACGACGCCGACTCCGATTCAGACGACAGTTTAGCCGGAAGCGATATCGATGACCCGGATACAATACAGCAAACTCAACGTGTAGATAACTCTGGTATTGGAATGCAGTATACAGATGCAGATGTTTCAGATGACGACAGTCGGTCAATGGACTCAGACGATGACGAAGATTATAATGATACGAATTATTTGCAAAAGTTTGACGAACATTTGAAAACCGACACCATCGCTGCTCATCATCCTGAATTACTTCAGCATAACAATGAAGAAGTAGAAACGCTCTCTCGGATTGTTCGTAATGAGGAAGGTATCATTAGTGACCCACTACATGTAACATTTCCATTCATAACCAAGTATGAACGGGCTAGATTATTAGGTGAACGCGCGAAACAACTCAATATGGGTGCAAAACCCCTCGTTGAAGTGGGTCCCGATGTGATAGACGGATATTTGATTGCATTGCTTGAATATGAACAAAAAAATATACCGTTTATCATTAAACGTCCTCTACCTAACGGTGGATGTGAATATTGGAAGTTCCGGGATTTGGAAACAATCTAGTCGAAAATTGTGCGTTGTTCACGATTCACAACCAAACATTTTATGTATTTTTTTTTACATAAAATTGATAGGCTTTATTGATTACATCCTTAGTGTATCTTTTAAACAGTTATCAAAAACATGTCTTCAATCAATCGTCCCGTTCAGGTATTCATCCCCTTCGTAGCAGCTGGTATTACCAGTTCTTATATTACGAAATTGTTTTCGGATAAGTTACTCGGTAAAGTGACTAGCATTCAAATGCACGATAAAAAATTGGTAGGAAACGGCAAATTTAAGTCGGCAAAGCACTCTTATGCATTCATCTCGGTGATACCATTTGATACGGAAGTCGGACACAATCTTCGACACAACGTTGAATACAACTATACTACGCACGTCATGTATAGTCATGACGGTATTCGCGGCACATTTGATGTGAAACCACACTTGTCTCTCGAAGACCGATTGGAACGCGGGTTCAACATCATTCCATCAAAATCAATTCCAGAGTATAAACCTGTGGTTGTTGTTGTTCAACCTATTGTTGACGAGGAACCCACACCAGACCGTCCATTTAAACAAATTTGCGACGTTCTCACCAGAAAAACGGTGGACTTCAACGAAGAAGGACAACGTCGAGATATTCTCAACGATTATATGGACATCGAGAAATCGGTTCAAATAGAACGAGAGTGTTTCCAAGAATACTGCATGTGGAATACACCATCTTTCGTATAATTTCAACCTTACACTAAAAAATAAATAAAACAAAAATGGGGGTCATACCCTTTTTTTTGTATACGTAAATAAATATGATTACTATATATCATAAACATTATGTCGTCTGTTCATTTATTCAATATAGAAACCATGAAATCAAAATTCCAAGAAATGATTCAAATCCAATCTCAAATATTAGAAAAACGTTCCAGTTTGACAGAGAAGCTTACTGATCTAAAACAACTGTATTCGGATTTAGTCAAAAAAAATACAAAGAAAATCTTCTTATTTTGCTTAGACTCTTTCTATTTCCAATACAAAACCCTCGTTGTAGAAATGGACAATATAAACCGACATATTTCCATGATAAACAATCGAATTTATGGCGATTATTATAAGCTATATCATATTATCATTACCCAAACTACCGCGGCGAATATAAACATCGATTCTGTCTCCACTGCGTTTCAGAAATATACACCTTATAAGGATCTAGAACCATTTCATGAATATAAAATTACCGATATTATACAATTACATGATGATATCTTGCGAATCATTAATCATTTATATGCCCACCATCTATCGAAAGAAGGTGATATCTTGGAATATTCTAACAAAGTTAGTTCAGGTATAGCTGTTGGTAATTTTATGCAAACGTTATGTTATGAAAATACCATTTTTCGTGAACAAATACTATTGTATGTGAATTATCTATCGTTTTTTCATAGTTATCAACATTCGCATTTATTAAAGTTGTTTCAACGTGTAAATTCATTTTTTATTGAAATAGAAGAAGATATATTGAATAATGGTGCGTCAAATATCACAGCGCATAACAATAATGAAAATATGATGGCTCTACAACAATACATGGATTCCAATTCCATAGAGCGAAAAGATTTTATCAAAAGAACGGTTCAAACTATTACGACAGATAACCAACCCGATCCAGTTGAAGTTACAAATAAGGAAGAACCAACCAAAGAAGAAGAACCAACCAAAGATGAACCAGCCAAAGATGAACCAGCCAAAGATGAACCAGCCAAAGATGAACCAGCCAAAGATGAACCATAGTCACCCTTATAATTTAGGTATTTTTATCTATACTATATGTATTATGGATACACCCACATCAATAATAGATAGTGCGAATGAACATGCGAGTTCATCCAAAACAAAATCTAAGGTCAAATGGTCTCCTGAAAATGAAACAATCCTAGTCGAATGGTGTGATATCGCACAGTGTTATAAATGGTTAAATACGCGCGCACACCACAAGTATTCTAATTTACAGGCTTGGTTTACAATACCTGCTATTATTCTATCAACCTTTAGTGGCACAGCTTCTTTTGCCCAAGAAAGTATCCCCATTGAAATGCGTTCTTTAGCTACCATGGCAGTAGGAACAGTTAATATCGCAGTTGGTATTTTGACCACGATTCAACAGTATTTGAAAATTTCGGAACGTAACGAGTCTCATCGCGTTTCTTCTATTGCATGGGATAAATATGCACGCAATGTCCGTATTGAATTATCCAAAGCTCCACTAGAACGACTCGATGCAGAATTATTTATTAAACATCATCGTGACGAGTTTGACCGACTCATGGAAACGAATCCAACAATACCTGAGAAAATTATAAAGGATTTTATGACCACATTTGCTCATAGCAAAGACCCCGTAAAGAAGAAACAATTCGAAGCTCTCAAAAAACCGGATATATGTGATATTATTGTTTCCGCTGATGAAAATCGACACCATTGGTATAAAGAGCTCGCTTCATATAATACAGGTAGCGAATCCACCGAATTAGAATCTCTCGTAAAACAAGATTTGTTGAAACGTCAAGAAGAACTGCGCACAAGAGAACAGGAAATGCATGATTATGAACGGACTAGAGAAGAAAATGAGAGGGCTCATGCTATCGAAACCCGAGAGCGCAAATTAACCGAAAAACTCGCGTCAGATACTGCTACAAAAAGTGTTGACGAATATGTAAAAATGTTCGAGGCTGCACATGGACGACCTCCTATTCCCGACGAAATAACTGAGAAATTTAATGGTAAGATTGAAGATAAATATCTTAAAATGTATCTAGCAGATTACACATTGAACTCGGTATAAGTTTTTATTTCAAATGATGACCAATATAGACACCATTTGAAACGCATATTTTTGTTACAGAATAAAAAACCCTAATATTAATAATATCACTAATATCCAACACCATGAATTGATTGAATATGATATAAAATTAGTCACATTGGGGTTCGGGTCTTCAATCGAATATAACGATTTTTTTATAAATTTCCCAACCAACAGTATAAACACTATCCCCAATCCACCACCTAATACTGGTCCGGGACTCATTTCACGTAACTTCGCATATTTGTCTTTCACAGTTCCCGAGACATTCATTCAGAGTCTATATTATAGCGTTGTAAATTGTATATTGGATTTTACACCCCAGAAGGATTGTTTCTCTTCGTTTACCATTTCATGGAAGTAAACACTACTAAACTTCTTCTCTGAAATATTGTTCATTTGATCAAGTAAAGTATGATTTCCTTCTTCTTGGTCTTCCATCGCTTCTTCTTCTTTGTCCTCGTCTTCTTGTTCTTCCTTCGTTTCTTCTTCTTTGTCCTCGTCTTCTTGTTCTTCCTTCGTTTCTTCTTCTTTGTCCTCGTCTTCTTCCTTCGTTTCTTCTTTATCCTCGTCTTCTTCCTTCGTTTCTTCTTCCTTCGTTTCTTCTTTGTCTTCGGTTTCATTTTGTTCATTTGTCTCTTGTCCATCGCCTATTTTTTCTTCCTTCGTTTCTCCAGTAGATGCATATCGTTCCTTTAAATAAGATATAGTTGCTGGTATTACAGTGCTTAGTCTAAAACCACTTTCAATAACATTATTTTTCACACTTTGAATAACATATATTGGATTAACGCAAAATACTACATTCCGTTTTAATGTATCCATTTTCGCAGCATCATTGTTTATCGGACGTGATGAAAATACATATATACTTCCGTAATTTGAGTCATTCACTCGGTCGTCAATAATAGATATAATATCTTCACTATCATCCGTATTATATGTATTTGCATACCCATTTTCTGTTAATTCACATGAATACAATAAAAACGGTATAGTGATTCGTTTCCCCCATTTATTTTTGATAGTCATCACATCAGATATTTGATAAAATACGTTATATACACTTGGGTCGATTATTGTTGACCTCGATTTGTGTGTATTTACAATCTCATCTATTATACATAATGTATGTGAACCATTTGAAGTAACATCAATGCTAAATTCGCTCAAATCGAAAAACACATACAACGTGTTTTCACTTGAATTGCTCTGCGAAAACCCTTTATACATATTATTCACACTATCCTCGCTTGCAGGTGAGGCATATTGGAATATGAATTTGCTACATTCGTTTTGAAAATAGATATGTTTTGCGGAGTGTTCTTCGTCATCTTCAATTGGAACATTGGTAGCACACTTAAATTGCATGGAAGGGAATTTCAAATTATCACCTTGTTTTGACAAGACATATTGTAAATACGGTAATGTATCCGTCTCTACCATTTTATATCCGCAAATGAAAACAGTATACTCGCGTAATAAATCGGTTTCGTTATTACATAAATCGAACTCATAATGAAGACTCGACTCATTTGTTTCTAAAAAATGATATGTGTCTTCATCCGTGTCTTCTTCGGAGTGTATTTTCTCTAAATCATCGTCCATTGAATCGTGTATATCATCTATATTCGAATTGTCTGTATCGGGTTCTATATTACTTCGTATACGTATATTATCTGATTTATCACGAAAAAACTGATCTGTAATTTGATTCAATAAATATTGGGATTGTATAAAACGTTCAGACATGACCTATAATTTACACACAGTTTTTATCATGTGCATTTTCACCCATACATGTATAACCAAAAAGGTATAAAGCATTCGGATGATATAATATATTAAAACAGTTACTCTAACTTTTTTCACTCGCAATCACAATGGACACAGACGAACTCTCTCGGGGAACAATGGATGAATATGACGAAGACCTACCTCATATGTGGGACCTACCGTGCTCGGATAATAATTCCGTATCAACATCGGCACATAGCGTCACCAAGAATAATAAGTTTGTAGATACAAAGACAACAGACAAGGGATATTTCTGTGTAAAGCAGCGTGAACACGGTAGAAAGTTTCGCGTTGAAGGATATAGTTCATGTGGTATTCCAGGTGAACCAATTCGCAATGCAGTGACTGGATATTATGAAATCGATTATATGGGTAAGGCAACATCGCGTATCGGTAGTCCAGATGAGGACAAGTTCTTCAAGGTTGTTCTCGCAATCAATGGGATTGGTGCCGATACAAGAACTCTATTTTACGACAGTGTTGGACAATATGAACGACATTATAGAACCCGTGCATCTCAATCAACTCTCGACATATGGAATAAAAAGTCAGCTATGGTATATGCTCGTGAACCTTCTCAACCACAAATTTTCGCATAAATAATATTATCCATTACATAAAAACGCATATTCATATTTGTCTATACAAATATGAATTTTTTGTGTTCTAATATGCCGTCCGTTTTCAGTCAGTTGAAAATCTTTACTTTCTAACCTATATTTTGGTTTTATCAAATGTTTTATTATAGACAACCAAGGTCTTTTTATTTTACTCGGTTCTCCCACTGCCTTTATTCCATTAAAGGAAAACCATTTCCTTATTTCTGGTATTAGTTCCATTATTTTTAATTGGATTTCTTCGTTTTTATCCAACTCATAAAGCGTATATATATTCTTATTTTCCAAATCTAAAATATGAATGATTTTATCCACCATTTCGCTCTGTTCTTTTTTATACAATTCACTCTTTAATCTCATAATATACTTAATATAACTAATAATTTTTAAGTATGTTATTTATAATTTTTTAATTTACGCTTTCTGGTTGAAGGTTTCCGTTCCATTTATATCCCTTCTTTCAAGTTATACGCATATTCAAAATAGTTATTATATTGATTTACCACATTTTTATATGCCTAATATGTAGATGAATACAAATCCTGGTTCCGGTGTAGATGGTAAATTATTTAGCCCTTATTTGTTTAGGGTAATCGGTAATTTTTTTTCAAACATATCTAAGTCAATTAAGAACAATCATTTATTGGACGATTCAATGCGAACCGGAGCGTTTGGTATCCCATATGCGACAATGGGACTAGTCACTTTTGTTGCAGGAACTTTCACATATGTTACATATGTTGATTATACCGATGACCCAGGTGACGAAGACGAAGATGAAGATGAAGATGAAGATGGTAAAGGAGGTTTAGGTAATTTCATGAGTTTGGGTGCAAACTCTGATGACGATGAAGACGATGAGAAAAAACCTGAAGAAGACGATGAGAAAAAACCAGAAGACGATGAGAAAAAAATAGAAGAAGACGATGAGAAAAAATCTGTAGAAGACGATGAGAAAAAACCAGAAGAAGAAGAAGACGATGATAAAACAAAACCCGAAGCACCAGGTGAAAAATATACCATGGGAGGGAAAACACATAAACGTCGTAAAAAGTATTTGAAAAAGAAAACGACCCAGAGACGTATTCGCAAATAAAATTGATTTGTTTATTAGACAACTAACTCATTGTAAACTACAACTATGCAAATTTACATAACAGCCGGTGAAAACGATGCGGTGCAGCTATTCAAAGAGCTCGACACCTTAATGGCGAATACATACCAACACATATATACCTCATTTGGGGGTAAACAAAATGAGAAGAATGTTATCAACATGACTTCATGTAACACGTCCGTATCAAGCAACGCACGGTTCCAGATGGTTCCCTCATTCTTACGTATTCTACCTGAAAATGAACGGGGTCTCGTCATTATGGTCGATGACTTGCATAATGATGAATTGCGCCTGCAAAATACACAGATTCTCTCTGCAATATCACAAAAATGCACACATCTAGATATCATTACACTTGATGTATTGCTTACATATAGCAAACTGGAATCGATAATCACATCGGTTACCGATTTTGCAGAAAGGATGACTATTTCTCCAACCCAATGTGTATTCAGCAACTTTGTCCGATTCAGACAACCAAATCCAACCGAAATGTCGACGGAATTATGGTTTCAGACTACTATACAACGCACATTGGATACGATACATGGAGGAAAATATAGCCATTGTTATTACCAATGGTGTGGATATTCCTATTACACATACGATTATATGTATTGTTATAAAACATATAATATTCCCTATATGTTTTACGTGAACACGATTTACGACATTTTACATAACTCGGTCCGTCCATCTAGGTTGAGTGAATTAAATGAATATCAGGTTCAATATTATGCTGATGGTAAAAACCAACGTCTTTGTTCGGTATGGAATCAGTTTCGAAAACAAACTATCACGTTTGTCCCATAGTTATACATTATCTAAGTAATCAAGACATCGTTCGAAAAAGGCGTTTATTTCATTTTCGTCCGCACCAGTTGTCATATCGTCAGGTATATAATGTTCATTTCCTTCGTAGTAACATAAAATTGTCGGTATACCTTTTACGACGCGCTTCGTTTTCAAGAAACCGTATAGTTCGAAACAGGTGTCTACGTCGACAATGGAACAATATACGTCGTTCGGCATTTTACTATACCAACGATTCACCAACGGTTCAATGCGTGTGCATGGCGCACACCAATCTGCACCCAACTTGATAATGATTAAACCGGGGTTTATTTTCAAAAAATCACCTAGAGCTTGTGCATTTTTTATGTTGGTAATAATCGGTGGACGTTCAGACATGATATTCTATACTTAGAAACTCTTTCTATACACTTTATCGCAAAATCATTGGATTATTTCTTTCGCATACCCATCGCACGAAAAATGCAGCCTAATACACCGCCACGTTTACCCCCCTTACGTGTCTGCATTAAACTTGTGCTCATATCTACAATACCGTATAAACTGTCGAACAACTCGAGATCTGCCTTGTTTATTTTGATAATACCGTCCTTCAATGCGACGTCGAATACAAATTTTATAATATCACCACACATCTTCTCGTCGAACTTGACTTTCATAGTGCGCAATTTCACATACAAATCCGAAAATAATACCATAATTCTTGGAACATCCTTAGTATCTATTTTGTCGTCTTGGATGATTTCCTTCATTGCTTGTTCAACGTCGTTGAAATAATTGTCTTCCTCCATGAGTTTGGTAAAAATGCTTTTGATCTCAGGAGTAATCGAAACTGAATATTTGTCTAAATCGTCGGTTTGCATGAGCACTATTTGTAAAATAGAAGCTAGTGTTTTCACATCATCTTTTGTCACAATATCATCAACTATCACAACATCATCAACTATCACAACATCCTCATCGACCACCACCTCCCCTGCATCATTTGATAAATTCAACATCTCCATTGCTGTTCCGGACACGAAAAGTTCCGTTTGATCTACAATCGCTTCATCCATAGATGTCTCTAAATCAACTAGGTTCGCCTTAAACTCGTCGTGTAATGAGATTTTCACATCCTCTTTCTTAACTTCTTCGACAACAGTTGGTTCTTCCTCTTTCTTAACTTCTTCGACAACAGTTGGTTCTTCGGCTAATAATTCGGTTGTTTCCTGCACAATGGTGTTCGCCATCTCAACGACGGTTGGTTCACTATCAACGAGGAAAGGATGCGGCATAAGTTCGTCGTGTTCACTCATTATAATATATACATATAACAAAATGTTTGTTTATATCGATACTACAAAAATCGATATAAATTCCGAGAAGTATTTGACCATATGGTTGTAATATCACATATTCGCCATACCGAATCTTAAAATCAGTATACAAATCAAAAATTGAGTGGTATACTTATAATTAATAAACAGTTAATTTGTTAATGTGTAATCAACAAAGAAGGTTTGGGTTGCGGTAACCCTATCAGAACTTGTATCGATTTGAGTATCCTTACTCGCAATTGTATATAAAATGCGGATAATGTCGTCTGCTTCCAATGGGACTTCTGTGCCGCTAGCATTCGCAAGTGTTCCGTTAAAAGAACCTGCTTGATAAGCACTCAATACGACAGTTGCTGTATTAGTTCCATCAGTTATTGTGATTGTCTCACCTTTAACGTAGGCACCACTTGTGGGATTTGTAGTTACCGCTATACTGTTAATAGTAGCACCTGTTGCGGTAACTGATACCACAGCACCACTACCACTACCACCAGAAACAGTGTATCCAGTTCCTGTTACGATTGGATTGCTATTATCAGTATTTGTTGCATTATGAGCCAATGTAAATCTAGATATTGTGGATCCAGCGAACATAGCATTTACCAATTCTAGAGACGCGGCGGCTCCATTTGAATTGACTAAACTGTTCAGAGCACCAAGGGCGGTTGTTGCTGCGGTATCCCATGATGTGTGAATTGCGGCTAAATTACTGAAAAAGTCATTTGCCTCACCGCTACCAAATACTTCAGTAGCCAATAAGGAAACAAACTCGTTTGAACGGGTTGTATCAGATACACCATATGCGAATGTTCCAGGCACACCACCAACGCCGAATCTTCCATCACTCATATAAAATTTAAAAAATGCTTGGGCAGTAGCGGTATTAATCGTAAGATTACGCGTTGTGCTATTGGTGACTGGTTGGTCTGAAACAGCTCCACCAAAAGCCCCCAATGTATCTAGTTCAGTTGAACCTGGGTTAATTGAAGATATATAAAAGGTAGGCATTATATAATTATACTATACTATAAATTATTCAATTATTATTATTATTATAACTATACAAAATACGACAAACTATTTTCGTTTGGATAATAAAAAATATTTATATAATTTTTATTATAATTATTTGGACGATTTTTGATACGAACTTAAATGTTAAAAAATGTATTAAGCAGCAGTAAGTAAATAATCAGTAAAAAATGTTTGGGTTGCGGTAACTCCATCAGAACTTGTATCTGTTTGAGTATCTTTACTTGTAATTGTATATAACACTCGGATTTTGTCTCCAACTTCCAATGGGACTTCTGTGCCCGCAACTGCGTTAAGTGAGCCGTTCAACATAGCAGCTTGAACACTATTCAATACCAATGTGAATGTAGCGGCGGCGGAACTGGAATCCAAACCTGTAACGGTGGCTGTTTCATTTTTAACATAACCAGAACCATATTTTGTAATCAAACCAACACCATCATTTGATAATGCGATAGCGGCACCACCAGATGTTAATGCTACTTGGAAAGTGTTGGTAGTTGATGAAATTACATAATATGTTGTATCGACACTAAGAGCACTGGTTGCACCCACAGTTGTAAAAATAACTGTATTGGTATCTGCGTAGCCATGGGCATTTGCTGTAACTAAATCAGTTGATGCTGTAAAGACAACTGGTTCTGTTGCAATGGATACTTTGGTAATAATTAGAGCTGTTCCGGTTGCAGCGAATGTGATAGCGGCACCACTAGCTGTTAATGCTAATTGGAAACTGTCGGTTAGTGACGATATTACGTAATATGTAGTATTTATAGCAATATCATCAGTAGTAACAAGATCTGCAAAGGAAACAGTATTTCCATTTGAGTATCCATGAGCAACCGCTCCAACCAAATTTGTGGAAGTCGTCAAAGATACAGGAACAGTTGTAATATCGACACTAGCACCAGACCCAGATGTTGAGGAAACTACTAAATCATTCCCGGAAACAATAATTCCAGTACCAGATGTTGCCTTGTAAGGTAATGTGAATCTATTAGTAGTTCCATTTGATGCTACAAACATAGCGTCAACTAATTCATTCGATGCTGCAACGCCGGCTGTATTGACTAATCCATTTAATAGACCCAATGCGGTAGTTCCTGTAGCAGTATCCCACGATGTGTGAATAGCAGCTAAATTACTGAAAAGATCATTTGCTTCGCCACTACCAAATACTTCAGTAGCCAATAAAGAAACAAACTCATTTGAACGGGTTGTATCGGGGGCAGTAAATGCGAATGTTCCAGTAACACCACCAACGCCAGTCACATCAATTGTTGTAGCGTCGGCATCAGAAGTTGTATTGAGAGCGGTGAAAAACTTGAAAAAGGATTGAGCTGTGTTAGTTAATACAGACTGCACCTTTGTTGTGCTATTTGTAACGGGTTGAGTTGTAATACTACCTGTGAAGACACCGTCTGCGTCTAGACTAGTTGAGTTGGGGTTGATTGCAGAAACGTAGAATGTAGGCATATTTATAATATACAAGGCTACATAAAATTTTACAGAATTAAAAACTCATTTCGAATTTGCGCCAATATATTCATATCAATTGGGATTAATTTTCCATTATCATCCACAATTTTATAACCTCGACGTATATATTCTAGAATTTCAGGTAATACCTCTGCTTCGACTCCAATCTCAGCTTCGACACTAAAAAGAGGGGGGTGACTTTTATCGGATAGTAAGAAATTATACGCATCCAGTAACTTTTTATAAGCATGTTCCTGCTCCTTCATCCGATTATCACAATTCTTTGTACCTTCGACTGCATCGATAAGAATGTTCCTAAACCGTTCATAATATTCATTGTCCTCAATCGCCACAGACATAAATTTCTCTGATAATGCAGCATAATTATCATATGCGAGCAATACTTGTAGTTCATCACTTCCGTCAACAAACGCATTTAATATATTTTTAACCGGTTCACCAACCGTATTGTATAAAGTCTGATATACCCTTGATGGTATCGTTCCAGTTAATCGATCGGAAATTCCCTCCGCTAATCCGTCAGTTAAACTGGTTGTTAATCCGTCAGATAAACTGGTTGTTAATCGGTCGGAGATTCCCTCCACTAATCCGTCTGTTAAACTGGTTGTTAATCGATCGGAGATTCCCTCCGACAACCCGTCTGTTAAACTGGTTGTTAATCCGTCAGATAAACTGGTTGTTAATCGGGTTGTTAACATGTCAGCAAACATGTCGGTTAACGCAACCTGATTTGTTACATGTATCATTTTTCCGGTATTTCTAAATATGCTGTTATTGTTATTTTTATTATATAAAGACATATACAATATACACTGTATATGTATGACACAGATATAGATAATTATAATGAACACGAATTGATACAATTGTTAAAAATATCCACACCAATTGAATCCATTACTCGTATTCAGATATCTGAACATTTAGACCGAATTATATCCAAACTATCAGTATCTTCTCATGGCGTTATCATCGACCTTTTTAAAAAGGCTTCCGCGAAATTACAAAAGATGATACAGGTAAAACAGAGCCCGTTTTTAACAGCTGACCCACCACTAACGACCACTGCACTAACATCCAATTCAATTCTGAATACTAGTCTTATGTCCGATTCTGGTTCATACCATTCTGTAATGCGTCCACATCATCCAGCCGCTATTAATACTAGTGAGACACCTTATTCACAAGGAATCATTAATCCTATTCAAAAAAAAATCATAACTAAAGTAATTAATATAGATAGTGTATTTCGGTCTAATTATAACGCTACAACCGGGTCAAATTTTATGTGGAAATTTTTACAACCTGAAACAAATGTAGTCTCTATGCGGGTTTCGTCGGTTGATATACCGATTATGTGGTTCGCAATTACAGACACAAATAACCGAAATCAATTCTATATTAAATTATTCAATCTGAAGGATAAGTTTTTTTCAGGTGAATTGATAACAATCCCCCCAGGCAATTATATGACTGATACCTTTACAAATACATTAAACCTCATCTTTAAAAAACAAGGTAATGGACTCGAATATTTAATATCCGATATCGACGAAGTTACTACAAAAACAGTTATTCGTGTGATGGATAAAGATGATATCAAAGCCGACCCAACTGGATTAAGAACACATGCGGCATACGACGAAGAAAACGAATTTTATGCACCGAAATTATATTTCACATTGAATTTCTTCCCGGAAAAAGACAAATATTCGTCCAATGTCGTAGAACGCGAATTTCGTAGAACAATTGGTTGGTATTTGGGTTTTCGCAAATATAAGTATCAAGTCCGCAAAGAAGATACGATTACACAAGTTGTATTTGATCCGTTTCACAAAGGGTTATCTTATATGGGTGCAATTGAAAGCGAATCTTCTTATAGTAGCACACGTGATAATTATATTTTCTTGGCTATTGACGATTATAATCGAAATTGTGTATGCCAACCCATTGTATCGTCGATTGGAGATAGTGATATCGGTAATAATATATTAGCACGTATTACAGTTGATACTATACATAATTCTATATTATATGATAACAATTCAGATAAGATCTTTAAGGAAAGGATTTACATGGGTCCGATTACAGTTGAAAAGTTGAAAATAACTGTATTAAATCGATATGGGGAAATCATCGATTTAAATGCAAACGATTTTTCATTTACATTGGAATTCACCAAATTATATTAGGGTATCTATCAAATATTGTATTCGAGGTTTTGAATTGAATACAATATTATACAAAAAAAAGGGGTTAGTTTACAAGGGAGCTCAGATTACATTTTTGTTAGTTTTTATTTTTGTTGTTTTTTATTTGGATTAAGATATAGTTTTTTTAAACGGCTGATTCAACCTGGAATTGTGGATTACCTACTTCAATTGATGATGCATCAGTTGGGCATTCAACATCGGATTTGTGTAAAAGAGTTGGTTGTAATGCTCGAACATGATGTTGGTGTTGAATTGGAGTTGAGCATTCGCGTCGCGAAGAGTGCGAATCTCATATTCGAGCATCGCAGCATAGTCTGAGCTGACCATAGACGTGTCCTCGATGGGAACAAACGCTTCTTCCTCTTCACTGAAGATTGGCGCTTCTTCTTCTTCTTCTTCATCTTCTTCGACGTCGACAATCATTTTAGGTTCGACGTTAGGAATACTTGTTGCAGGCATTATCTCATCATCTTGAATTGGACGGCGGTTCTCAAGCATGACCCAGTAAACATGGGGGGTGCGAGCATAAAACAGCTTAGATGACCCTTCCTTGATTTCACTCAACATGGTGCTCACGGTTGAGGTGTTATACATCTCGTCGAAATAGATATACGCCTTGTTGTGTTTCAAATTAGCCTGGGGAATCAAAATCGCACGGTTGACTACACCAATCTTCATACGATTGAATGTTTTCTTGATCATATCCTCTGTGATATTGGCGTAAACACCGGGAATATAAAGGGAAAATGCTGACATTATTGATTGGATTGGGAATTAGTAGTTGATAAACTAGATGCTACTAACTCTTAAGAGAAAAGGGCTTTCAATTTTATGGCGTTTACATGCTTTCTTCTTCGGATTTTATTCGCCGGGTTTTCGTGAGAACCTCCATTTTTCGCGTTTTGCTATCAAATAAACTCATTGCATTGTATACGTGTGTATGCAAATGTCGACTTGTATCTTGTTTTCGCACTTTGTATCTGTATAGGTCTTCTTCATACTCGTCTTCGTCCTCATACTCGTCTTCTATCGGTGGTTGTCCTACTTCACGTTCTAATTTTTTTGCAAACTCTGATTGCAACGGGACAAATGCTTTGTTGATCGCGTGACCGATACTTGCTCCAGCTCGTTCAAATCCGTCCACATATTTGATAAACTCTGCTTCTCCATATAACTGTCTTTGCTCATCCTTTTTCTTCTCTTTCACATAAATTACCCCATTCTTCACATCCGTCGTTTGAATGAAATTCATATATTGCGGATTCTCTTTCAGACACTTGAACATGATATCATACACATTCGTCGCCAAGCACATTTGATTGTTTGCTATGTCTCTATAATTTCCTATGAAAAAATCGGAACATTGCTTCACATACCTGTCTGTAAAATCATGTATCGATTCCGCATCTTTACATGTATTTGTTAAATAGAAATTCAGAGTGTTGTTTGTCGTATTGTGATTGTTGTTATTATTTCCCATTTTAGGCATCACATCTATCACTTTATTTACAAACTCGTTATTTTGCTTTTGCATTTCCATTTGCATTCCCATTTGCATTTCGTGACTCTTGTTTTGCATCTCGTGGTTCTGGGTTTGCATTTCTTGGTATTTTTCCATCATCATCATAAACATCGATTTCATTTCACTCTTTTCTGCACGCTCTGCAGACAACTCTTCCGCTAATTTTTCAATCAAATCATCCTTCGTTGTGGTGAGGGGGGGTGTGTGTGGTATACGATGTAGATAACATTTTGTTTTATGCTTACTTAATCCAGAACTAAAATTGTATTTTTTCCCACAGTCACACCGATATTCACGAACGGATATATTGTTATCCCCTTGTATCCTATTATGTTTAGCAGTTGATAAATGTTTATTATATTCACATAGTTTATAGCATTTGTAGTCACACTTTTCACAATAAAATGTTTTAGGCGATTTAGGCGATTTAAGCGATTGTCCTCTATCCATTATATTTTAGGAATGGATAATAATTAAATCGCCTAAATGTATTAGTGTATTTTGTTCAAATTAAATGGATGCAGCAAACATCTACGATGGAATATCGAGATCGCTGCATTCACGTCACAACCGTTTTTTTATAAAAAATAGATGTAAGAGATTTGCTCAAGTAAGCCATTTTGGAACTTTTAAAAAGTTCCATTTTGAAATACTTTGAACTCTTTTATATTGTATCTTTTTGGGATTTATTAGAAAGTTCCCCTGAACTAACCATATTGTATAGATTATTGAATTTTATTTCCATTTCGTAATGAGCATCCATACTTTGCTTTTGATTTTGCATATTCTGATTGTGCATTTCTTGATATTTTTCCATCATCACAGTGAACATCAATTTCATTCCGCTCCTTTCCGCATCAAAATCATTTTTTAATTTTTGAACTAGGTCATCCTTCGCACTTTCTATGGCAATACGTTGTTCGTTCTTATATGTTTTACAATTCTTTTTGTGTCTCCATAATCCAGACCTATCTTTATATGATAGATTGCATTTCGAACATTTATATGTATTATTTTCTACACAACTTGTTGCTGAGTGTTGCTTGATATGCCTAGGTGTCGATATATGTGTATTGTAATTACTTTGTTTACCACACGAAAATTGGCATATTTCACATACAAATTTTTTCTTTGTATGGTTAATATTATTTTCATTACCTTCATTCGACTCATTATTAACAGCAATATTCGACTCCTTATTAACAACAACCTTAGGTTTTGGCAATGGTTCAAGTGTATTGAGTGTAGCATTGTATTCTTCGAAATACCGTTGTTCTATTTTCCGAGCACTATAATGGTCAGCACACTCGGTAAATGCAATTATTTCCATTTTCCAATTGTCCCAACCACCAAATTCTCGTATAAATTTATAAACTTTTACGTTGTATTCACTTGCTATCTCACGTGTGCAACTACGTTTGTGTGCATTTTTGCGTTGAACAAAGTTTGTAGTATGTCCAATATAGACATCTTTAATCTCATCGTTTTTTACACTGGATTTTGTAAAAGATTGTATTTGAGTAATCAATTTCCTTTCGTGGCATTATATTATAATATATTTATAATATTCTCTCTATATCGATTCCTTTTTCTCATTTGTATATTTGACTATTATAACAAATGCCTATTTTCAATGATACAAATGAAATAGCCACGACACGCACAAACTCTCTAGCATAGGCATCAATATGAAATTTTTATCATTCTGAATATAATGTTTATCGTATATATGGTCAAATAGTGGATCTTTGATTCGCATATATGCAATCAACTTGGTATCGAGTAGAATATTTGCTTGTTCGAAATAGGATATCAACTCAGTTGCATTGAGACGTTTAGATTCAGTCGAGAGAAGTATTTGATTCACAATTTTGAATTTTGATCCGTATATCGCGTGGAATTGCGTCGAGAAGTTTCTTTATTTCAGGTAGGTCCATGATTAATGTATATGTTGATATAAAAATATGCAAAATTTATATCAATTCAATTTTATGGGCGGAAGTGTTGTTGTTTTTCGTTGAGCAACGACTGTGGGAACCATATTATAGAGTTTCATTGGAAGCCATATGCGAAATGCGCAAGAACGTCGCTTTAAATTGTTGATTTTTTCAAGAAATGATTCAGTTTCAGAAGAAGGAGTAGACAAGGATATTGTTTGTGCATCGGTATCAATCGAAAGGATTCGAACAAATCGTAAATTATATTTCGCAGAAAATCGCGATGGATATTGATATAACACTATGTTACCGATTAACGAAGTCAAATAGTTGATATTAATGTCTTCATTTTCCAAATGAATATAATTACACAATTGACCCTTCAAATCTTGGTCAAATTCGCCGACGACTGGACAAAAATAGGGTTCCATTAATACATCAGACTGTAAAATGTCCAGATTGAACGTAGGGTCATGATGTTTGTCTATAAGATGTAATATGTTATTGGAATAATATACAGAATCTTTTTTCATCCATATAATAAGGTTATAAGATGCGTATAATTAAAAAACCGCAGAAAATATGATTGAATATGCTCACATTTATCTATAATTTTAGAATATTCACGCGTTGATTATATCATATAATTCCCTTAGTGGGACTTGGCGATTTAATGACGTTTTAATGACACCATCTGGTAATTGAAAATTGTTGTTAGGGGTGATATTGTACATTGTATCCCGTCCATTGTCTGTTTCACTCTTTGATACAATAACATATATGAAATTCACAGCTTTTTCCCAACCAACTAGGTCGTGTAGTTCGAAAGACATTTTTTATAGTATACAAACACAATATTTTTATATTATTTTTACAAATATTTATTTTGAGATATTAAAACATAGCAATATACTATAATATGCATATTTATTACTGGGGTGCAAATAATCTAGGTGATCTACTTAATATATATATAGGTTTGAAAAACGGTTTCACATCATTCAAAAAAATAGTTGCCTCGAAAAATGGCGGAAACTCTGATGGTATTTTTATGATAGGCAGCGTTCTTCTATATATAACAGCTGGTAATATAGTGATGGGTGTGGGGTTTAAAGAATGTACACATCGGTTAACCCCATCACAGTTGGACTCTAACAACTTTGTCTATGTGAGAGGTAACGGTACTATTGAAAATCTCGGAACAACCAAAGATATTTCGATATTTGAACCGGGTTTGGTGATTCGTAAATACATTCGGACTGTAAATGATCGATTTGAAAAATTCCTATTTCTACCCCATTATGACCAATATTCATTCTTTCAAAAAAAGGTGTTATGAATATTGAATCTATGCGGTTTTCAACGGATGAATGTAGAAAAATTACGGGATACAAATATAAATCAAACGATGAATTGCAAATAATAAATGCATTCGAAGATAAACTGGAATCTTTTACAAAATGGGATTTGATTGCGAGTTCATCGTTACATGGATTGACTTTCGCAATAGCATTAAATAAACCATTTATATGGTTCACAGTCGAGGGGGAAACGTCAGAACCTTTGTTTAAATATAACGATTTGTTCTCGTTTTTTAAGATAAATGTGAAACGTTTTTCCATATGTGAAAGTAATCTTGCCGGTGTTATTGCCGAATTGAACAATGTTGTGACCTTATCCAAAAAAGAAAATGGCAATTTTGCATACGATGGGTTTTTATCGGATTATATTTACTATATAAATCCAGAAACATATGATGATGTTATGAACAAGTATTTGCAAACATTACAAACATTTGTTTGATAAAATTGAATCTATATACTAACGTTTAACATTGTAACCAAACAAGTAATTTAACATGGGAAATAATCAATTATACTACAGACCCCGTCGAACGAAGCGCGCGAGCGCGCTGCGCACATTTCAGCTGTATGGAAAATATACAGCGAGGCATATTCGTATTTTAGAAACACATTTGATAAATCAACAACGGAATTTGCAACGCGCCGCTCAAAAGGCGACTTAAAAATCGGACGCGAATGAGAAAACGTCTGCATCGACTTGCTTGTTAGCGAGGGCATATTCAGAATTCGTTCGTTCAAAGAAGTTGACCTTGGATTCTACACTAATCAGTTCCATAAAATCGAACGGATTCGAAGATTTGTATATTTTTTCGTATCCCAGTTGCAGACACAAACGGTCGGCGACAAATTCAATATATTGGGTCATCAGATTCGTGTTCATCCCGATCATTCTACATGGAATGGCTACTGTGATGAATTCTTTTTCAATCTCAACCGCATCTTTAATAATTTCATGAATGCGTTTTTTCGACAATTTCGTTTGGAGTTTTGAATACAACAAAATGGCGAATTCAGTATGCAGTGCTTCATCGCGACTGATGAGTTCATTTGAAAAGGTCAATCCGGGCATCAATCCGCGTTTTTTAATCCAGTATATGGACGCGAATGATGATGAGAAGAAGATGCCTTCAATTGCGGCGAATGCGACCAATCTTGACCCAAAAGACGACCGATTGTCTCCAATCCACTTTTTCGCCCAGTCCGCTTTTTTCGTAATACAAGGGAAGTTAGAGGTCGCATGGAATAGTTGGTCTTTTTCGTGCTTATCTTGAATATAGGTGTCTATGAGCAAGCTATACATTTCAGAATGAATATTTTCCATGGCGATTTGAAATCCATAAAAGCTCCGAGCCTCTGATATCTGAACATCGCCCATAAATCGAAGCGCCAAGTTTTCTAAGACAATCCCGTCGGATGCCGCAAAGAAAGCCAAAACCATGGAAATAAATTTCTGCTCATCTGCATTCAACGTAGCCCAATCGACCAAGTCTTTAGATAAATCGACTTCTTCTGCCCTCCAAAAACAATCGACCTGTTTCTTGTAAAGTGCCCAAACATCTGCATATTGGATAGGAAACATAACAAATCGGTCGTCGGATGGCTCAAGTAAAGGTTCAGTCTTAGTCATAGACATGTTTACTAAATGATATAGATATTTTATATTTATGTTGTTTGCGCAAAAAAAAACATCCTGATATTTTAGTGAATCGAATAAAAATGGCGATAGATGGTCGAAATAGAGGTATAATTTGTATTTTACTTATGGTAATTCTAGGTATATTATTATGGCGTTCGAATATCGTTCATAATATCGAAGCCATGGAGAATCCGCCGATGATAGGAAATATGAAATATCAATCTTACGTTATCAATATGGATAAGGATACCGAACGGTATACAAAAGTTGGAAAATATTATGAACATTCTGATTTGTCGTCTTCCCCGTTAATACGTTATCCAGCGGTCGTGGGTAGAGATGTGGTTGCAAATAAGTGGTTAACCGATGATGCCCTGAGTGACCTACATCATATCGTGACGAATGGTTATAGAACCCATCATCATCAATTAACGCCTGGGGGGATAGGTTGTTTTTTAAGCCATTATAATTTAGCAAAACAGTTGGTCTCTGATAAATCAAATGTGGATGCTTACATTGTATTTGAAGATGATACGGCTATACCAAAAAATATATCCGCCCATCTCCAATCATATTATAAAAAGGTGCCCGATGATTGGGACTATATTATGTTATATACGATCCGTTCAACTGGTGCATCCGAAAATGAAAAAATAAACAAACTGAAGTCGTTTTGGGGGATGAATGGTTATGTTATGAACAGAAAGGGTGCACAAAAATTGGTAGATGAAACGAATACTAGTAAAATCGACGGGCAGATTGATAGCTATCTATCGAGAATGATACAACAAGACAAGATGAACATCTATGCGACAAAGAAGCATTTGATTACGAGCAATTCGCAAGATACAAATATCCAAATGATATTAAAACCGATTAAGGGTGTAAATCCGTATGATTTCAAAGGGTATATCATATAGCATTGTGTGTAAAAAAACGAATAAAAATCGAATCTAAATATAACTCTGATATATTTAGATATGAAAATCCAATTTGTAAAACCGATTAATACTGTGCCGTTACAGCGTCTACCTACAGATTTTAATTGGAAGACATATGTAGATTTGAATGATGATGTGCGTGAGATATATAATTCCGAGGAAGCGGCAACACAGCATTATTTGCACGAGGGGCATAAACAAAATCGTAGATATGCTGTAAAAAATACACCGTCGGATTTCAATTGGATCGTATATTTAGCATTAAATTCTGATGTGTATAATGTGTGTAAAACCCGTGGAACTGCAATCATGCATTTCGAATTTCACGGTTTTAATGAAGACCGGATATATACGTTACATCAGGCAGATATACCAGATGATTTCGAATGGGACGCTTATCGCGATTTAAACCAACAATTTAAAAGATTTTTAAATTGTGAAATCGACGCCATTTCCCATTATTATACATATGGGAAATTGAACGATTTGCCTTACCAGTATACATATAACAATGTTCCATCGGATTTTGACTGGAAAATATACTTAGAACTAAACGATGATGTGAATGCTGTATGTTCTACCGCAACGCAAGCCAAAAGGCATTATGAGAATGATGGATATCAACAGAATCGACGGTATAATATTCCGACTGATGCTATACCCGATGATTTTGATTGGAAAATGTATATCGAATTTAACCCAGACATTAAACTTCAATATAATAGCGAAACTCTCTCAAAATTGCATTATTATATTACGGGTAAAAACGACAATCGTATTTATAAATTGCAACATACTCCTCCTGATTTCGATTGGGTAATGTATTTGGAGTTAAACGATACAATACCCGACCAATACAAAATAACCGAATTAACGGCGAAATTGCATTATGAAGTATTTGGTAAAGAACAGGGGTTATCTTATATAGAAGATTTTACATCGGTTCCTTTGGATTTCGATTGGAAAGGATATATCGAGTTAAATCCAGATATTGCTGATATATGCAGTAGCGAATTAAGAGCGAAAATACATTATGAACGAAACGGTTTTTACCAATCTAGAAAATATTTTATGAGTGTTGAAGAACGGTTGCAAATCGAGGCTAAAATAAACGATAAACAGGCTATTTATGAAAAACATCCTTTTTTATTCCATAAATTCCTATTGGGTGTATCAAAACCCGATGCAAAAATAGATTACGATGTAATTACTCCGACTGTAACATGTAATCCGGGTGATCATAATATTGTCGCACATCTACATTGTTACAATATCGATAGATTTGAACATTTTTATTCTAAGTATATCAATGTTATACGTTTGCACTGTAGTATAGTTGTTGTAACATTTTGTATTGGTAACAAATTAAATTTACCGAAATATGATAATATGGTAGTAATTCACGTGCCGAATGTAGGTATGGATATTGGGGGGAAATATGTTTGTCTCGACTATTTGAAACGAATGAATGTAGATTATAAGAATGTTCTCTTTTTACATTCGAAACAGGATGATGTAATGCGAAAGTCGTATTGGGAACCATTATTAATGAATATGGCTCAGATTATTCGAATTATGCAAACGGATAATAATATTGGTATATTTGTCCCACCCCTCATATTCATGGGAGATTACGCGAATATTATTTACAAAGAACATTTTATTGACCCAAAAAACGTCACATGTCAGTGGAATTTGGGAAATTCGTTATATGTGAACGACTTAGACCGATATTATGGTTTTCAGAAGAAAAATTATCTTTTTCCGGAAGGAAATTGTTTTTTGTGTAATCGTTCCATTGCTGAAATGTTATATGGTGATACGTCGATGTATAATTTATTAAATACGAATACATCATTTGATGCTGTATGGGTAAAATCGTATTATGGAGGGCGAATGTTAAAAGATGTAGGTAACAATATGCAGGATGTGTATCGATTCTTTCGTTCACACCGTGGTAGAGACCGTATTTATCCAAACAACATTGCATGGGGGGTTGGACATAAAGGTCATGCAGATAATATGATCGAACATAGTTATGAGAGAATGGTTTTCAAAGTGGTGCAGAAATTAGGGTATCAAGTAAAAATCATGCCATGGGTAACAAAATCCGACTATCTTGCTACACTGGATCGATTTAATTATGACGTTAACGTAATGTTGCGAAATAACGATTCTTCCCTAAATAGACTTAAAGACGCGACATGAGTGTGTATCGGGGGGTAGTAACCCGACTTAGCTCAGTGGAAGAGCAATGGACTGTAGTTCCATGGGTCGCCTGTTCGATCCAGGCAGTCGGGAGGTTATACATAAATATTGTTATATTTATGTATGTCTAGTTATATTCAATGATGCTTTCTGCATTTTGCACACTTACATTTTTTATTACACTGTAGGTCTGGAGATATTGATTTACAGAATGGTCCACGGATAGGATATTGTTGACTATATATTTTGTTGCAATATTTGATTGGTTTATGGATAGGATATAATGGAAATAATAAATTTTCGCTATAATTAACGGTATGAGGAGGAGGAGGGCAAGGACAGGGATGAGGATGAGGAGGACAGGGATGAGGATGAGGAGGACAGGGATGAGGAGGACAGGGATGAGGATGAGGAGGACAGGGATGAGGACGAGGAGGACAGGGATGAGGATGAGGAGGACAGGGATGAGGATGAGGAGGACAGGGATGAGGATGAGGAGGACAGGGATGAGGAGGACAGGGATGAGGACGAGGAGGACAGGGATGAGGACGAGGAGGACAGGGATGAGGACGAGGAGGACAGGGATGAGGATGACAAGGACAATGATGAGGAGGAGGAGGAATTATTGGTATACATTGATTATGTGTATGATCACCGCAATGATCACTACAATGATGTGTATGATCACCGCAACATTTTATATAATCAATCTGTATCATCTTTTGTTGACCAAACTCAATATCACACTCGGTATATTCATTTAATTTTCCAGTATCAATCTCAATACAATCGATTGGTAAATCTGTCTGACCATTAATATATTTGATTGTATCTGTAACATCTTTCATATTGCAAAGACCGTATACAACAGCGCTGATTAATATGACCCCATGGGGTCCTGTAATTGTAACTATACCATTTGATTCCATAAATTGTTGTTTGATTAACGTGCAGTCATGCGTGATATTGTGATGGCGGTGATTCTTAGTCATAGTATATTATATAATAGACTTTTATCAAACGCGAAAAAAATAACAACCATTTAATTGTTATTTTTTTTCTAAGAATTTGTAGTAAATTATGTAATATAACATTTACTCTAGGACCCCATATCAGCAGCAGTGGCGATTATTTTGACTCATACTCATCAACAAAAATATTCAATTTATTAATCTTGCTTACAAGAGTTGATAGGGTATCTTTCTTTATATCATCGGCAACTTTTGCAAATACAATTTTTTCATGTAAAAAATGGATGCGTGTTTTCTCAAGTTCTATTTTAGTATATTCTTTTTCACGTTCACATATTGTATCGTGTGCAACTTCTTTTTCAGCATTCCTAACTAATACTCGTAAAGAATCTATATTGCTTTCCATCTTTTTCAAGTCCATTTCTAATTGAAGCCGTTCTAAACGTTTCTGATTACAATGAATTATTAATGCATGATGACCATAATGAATTTTAAGCATGAAATTATAACTTTTGTCCACAAATTCATCTACTGGTAATTCATCTTTGAGTATATTTAATGCAGATACTGCTTTCATTATAAATTCATATGTATGTGCCTCGCCGTGTATATGTTCAATTTTAATAATTTTTTCAGAGCATTTTTGTATTTCATTAGATAGGTCATCTATTTTTATTTTGCAATTTGCGATATCAGCGTCAATGCGGTATATATCTTCTTTTAAAATCATTAAATTACTTTTCTTTAATTGTGCAATTTTGATAAGCTCATCAGCTACCCATGCATCACTATGAGCTACACCATGTAACTCTCCAATGTTGTTGATATCTTCTTTCATATAATCCGTATTAATATTTTCATCCTTGTTCAAGATTAGTTTAATTGATTCTACCGTAATTGGACCCCATGTAGCTGGGTTTTGTGCATTTCAGTTCGAGGTAGGAATACAACATTTGCCTTTGTTAATCAAATATACGAGACTGTGTCCAGTCTCTACATACGCTGGTGTTGGATTAGTGCAGTCTGTGGGGTCATATACACGGGACATATGTTGGTCATCAACTTCGGTGCGTTTCAACTTTTTCTCTTCAATGTTTTTATCGTCAAACATATAATCAATCTGTAATATAGTGCGTGTTCCACATTCAATATCACCTTGTGTATATTCGTTAAATTTGCCGGTATCAATCACAATTTTTGCTAAAGGACAATCTGTTTGACCAAACAGATTAATCATATAGGGGGTAATATCCTTCATGTGAGTAAATCCAGACACGACAACTTTACGAATAAGGAAACCGTCAATTTCTTCAATGGTATGTTCACCAGTAGACTGTAGGAATTGTCTCTTTTTGATAGTATATGTTTGCACACTACGGATGCATTCAATATCCTCGATTAAACAGGGATTTAGTTGGGTAAGATTCTGAAAGTCGCACATTATTATACAATGTAACTCTATTTTTTAAAATGCAAATAATATCGCCTTGTATACTCTATACACCGTTGAAGATTTCAAATGGGACGAATACCACTGTATATCTTTCAAAGTTAGACGAAACCAAGTCTATGTATATTTTGGATTGTCTTACAAATAAATTGTAAGGGTTGGTTAGACCGACAGCGATAACTGCCACTGATTACGAACTACGTTCGTGGGTTTTTGAGTGATTTAATTATGGCTACCTATAAAATGCTTTTATAGCATATACGCGACCATACCACGAACGAGTCAACAAGGAACTATTATAAAAACCTTTCATCATTACAATATATACATATGTGTCTTTATATCATTATTGTCCCGTTTTAATTCCTCAAGGGTGTATAAGATTGGAAAAATAACGATAACGTTAAATAAGGATATCGTTACGTGGATTTTGGACAAAATAGCAATACTTTTGATCATAGTATTGTTATTTGTTATTGTGCAGTCGTATATTTATTGATTAGGGTTTCTATCTTTATTGATAAGATAAACGCCACTTTCTGCAACCATACTGAATTTGGGATCCCCAGACGGGGCGCCATCAATACACAGTGTAGGATCATAGAATCTAGAGAAGGTTTCATCTTCATGTTCAGTGCGACGAACCTTTTTCTCTTGTGCAATAATATCATCAGTCATATATTCGATTTCAAGTATTTTTGTAACACCGACCTCGATGTCTGTATTTGCGTATTCTAGAAATAGACAGGTGTCGATTTCGAATTCAAATATAGGACAATCGTTTGGACCACATTTTATTTGACCGGACAATAATAAAATTGTGTTTGTAATATCCTTTGAAAAAAGTAGTCCGGATATAGTTGCCTTGCGAATAACAAAACCATTCTTTTCTACAATTATGTGTTTACCTGAATTTTCCAAGAATTGTCTGGTTTTATTTTTGTAATCGTGAACAGTTTGATAGACTTCGGTCTCATCGATTAAAAGTGGGCGCATAAAGTCGGGTATGGAATTCATTGTTATATAATGTATGAACATATTACAGACTGCAAAAAAAATCACCATTTACTCTTCATATACACCTTACCAAAATTATACAAATGCACTATGTTATTGAAATAATATATCAATTTACCACCACCCTGATACGTAGGCGATTGGTATACACTCTGTCCTTTTCCAATATAACCGATTTGCCCTCTATCTTGGAATTGGAACGTTTCATTGTATTGGAACCCCGTGTTAAACTGTTTTGCTAAATATAGTCCTTCTTGATATGCAACTTGTGCGGTGGGTGGATTTCCCGAAAATGCACAATCGCCTATGGCGAAAACATTGCAATTTCCATCAACACCTAATTTATCATTTACTGGGATACCGCGTATACAGTCCAATTTCAATGTCTGATTGATTAGTTGAGTAAGTCCGTTTACTTTGATTCCACCGCACCAAATAGCTAGGTCGAATTCTACACTGGGTTTATCCTTAATATCCAATGATTTTGAATTAATTTTGGAAACCATGCTTTTGAAATAGAGTTTGGCGTTAGCTTGTTCCCATAGTGTAATAACACGTTGGGATATATCCGCGTTAAATGTTGGTAATGGGCGTTCGAGTGCATCTACCGCGACCACATTGTATCGATTGTAATCAATCAATGTGCCGATGAGTTCTGTTCCCGCTAATCCACATCCAATGACGGCAACAGTAGAACCCTTGTCTAGTTTTTCGATATTATCGCGAATCTTCCTACTATCTTCTGAAGTTTTCAAATAAAACGTATTTTCCTTCACACCGGGTATACCAAATGTATTCACATCAGAACCGTGTGCAAAAATGATATATTGGAATGATGATTTCTCGAGGTTTTCCTTCACAACGATTTTATTTTCAAAATCGACGTCGGATACTGTTCCCTTGTCGAATACAATGTCTTTATTTAGACTTGATATATGGATTGATAAATTACGATTGTGTTTCACATTTTGTGCTAAAAGGGGCGTGTACACAAATGAATCACTATTTGAGATTACAGTAACGTTGTATTTTGTCGTGTCAATATCTTGGATGAATCCGATACTCGACCAACCAAATCCAATAACAGTGATATCTTTTTTTGTTGCCATAATTTATATAAGTGTACTATATACAATATGCTTTACGGAACTTCTGGCTTTCGCGATCACCACACTAACATTCTTTCAATTTCTGAGCGAATTGGTGTTGCTATGGCGCGATTAACGGTTATAGATTTTAAATCGTTTGGAATAATGATAACTGCGTCCCACAACCATTGTGACGATAATGGTGTGAAGATTATGGACGAACACGGTGATATGGTGAATACTGATATTGAGAAATGGGTCGAGGATTTTGTAAACAATGGGTCGAAAGATTTATTCAATGTAGAAAACCCCTGTATCTACAAACTACGCGATGAAATGACCAAAATACATATTGGGTATGATTCACGCAGTAGCAGCCCCGATATTTGTGAACTAATTGTCCAAGGTATCAAATCCGTCCATCCAGATTTCCCTTATCAAATTGCGCCGTATGTTTCGACCCCTCAATTACATTATTTATTTTCACCCATTGCGAATGAGTTGACGTATTTAGAATATGTATATCGTGCGTCAAAACTAGTGAATACTGAGTGTATCCTGGACTGTGCAAATGGTATAGGTGCGAGAGTTATGGAAAGTATAGCGAATCAACACATTACATTAGCCAATACTGAGTGGAAAGAACCGACTAAATTAAATCATTTATGTAGTTCAGATTATGTATGCACTAATAGAAGTTTGCCTAAGATGGAGGGGCTACAAAGCCCATTTGTCCATGGTAAACTGTGCGCATCATTTGACGGCGACGCAGATCGTATTGTATTTTACACGCGGTGTAGTGATGATTTTCAGTTAATGAATGGTGATTACATATCAGCCTTGGTATTTACCTATTTATCAAGACAATTAACCAGGTGTGTCCAAGAACTAACTATCGGTTTCATATACACCGGATATACAAACAAAGCATGTATTGACTATGTTAAATCGTTACCCTTTCCTAAAAACATTAAGGTTTCTCACGTGTGCACCGCAACTGGCGTGAAACACTTACACCACGAGGCGCTCAAATATGACGTGGGTGTGTATTTTGAACAAAATGGGCATGGTAATGTTATATTTAAACCAACAAATAATTCAATCCGCACAGCGGATTTACATTCTTCGTGGTCAACGACAGATAAACAGATGAACTCACACACAAAGTGTGTGGATTCAAATGTTTATCGGTTTAATGACGTAGTAGATGAGATACAACCATTGACTGAACTATTCCATCCAGTAATAGGTGATGGAGCAATGGATTTGTTTGCTACGCTATATATATTGCAAGTTTTAAATTGGTGTGTCCAAGATTGGGCTAAAATATACACCGAATATCCATCTAAATTGAGTAAATGTTCGGTCTTGGACAAGAGTATATTTAAATCTTGTGATACAGAATTAGAATTGATTGAACCAATGCATTTACAAAACTATATCCATCGTTTATGTATTGTGCAGCCACATTCTTGTCGTGCATTTGTCCGTGCGTCTGGAACTGAGAATATCCTGCGTTTATACGTCGAGAGTATCGACCAAGACACAGTCGATGTAGTTCATTCGAAAATAGCTACGTTTATAGAAGACAAAATCAACAATTCAACCTATATTCTAAAAACGGAGTCGTATCATATGATTAAAAATGAAACATTTCTTATTCGTTTGATTACGCGTGATGATATAACAGAGTCTTATTACAGTCTTCTTGGACAATTGACCGAAATTGACCCCAAAACGATGGATTCTGACCGAACAACTGCCTTTTTCCGGAATCTTGGACAAGACCACCAAATATATGTAATTGAACATTGTAAGGCGGGCGGGATTGTTGCTACTGGAACAATATTAATAGAAGATAAACTTATTCGTAATTATGGAAGAGTTGGACATATTGAAGATATTGTCGTAGATAGCGATTTTAGCGGATATGGTTTAGGTAAAATAATGATCAATTATTTGACCGAGGTTGGTGGTCAAGTTGGATGCTATAAATGTATCTTGGATTGCGACGACGAACATGTGGGCTTCTATGAAAAATGCGGTTATAGACGCAAAGGTGCTGAAATGGCTCAATATATATCTAAATAATGAGGTGTAGTAAAACGAATAATTATACTCATTTTACTTCGAAGTTGTAGTGTAACTATTTACACACCCATTAGAGTTGCTTCCAATTCCTCTAATTGTTGTTTCGTATTTATACCAGTTAATTCAATACTTTGTTCAACGGGTAAGTGATACATACTGATAGGTATGGATTCATGTCGCCTAACAATTTCGAATAAATCCGTTAAATAATACTCATTTTGTGCATTATTATTTGATATCATAGGCAAATATTTACATAAAAGACCAATTTGAAAAGCATACACACCTGCATTAACGACGTCAATTTCACGTTCTTGGTCATCACAATCTTTTTCTTCAACTATTTTTATAAAACTGTCGTTTTCATCTGTGATGATACGCCCATAACCGGTTGGATTCACGGCAGTAGAGGTCATTATTGTAACGGATTCGGCTGTTTTAGACATGACGCTCTTCATGGTTTCCGACTTGAGAAGAGGGACATCACCTGATAATATTAACACGCGGTCGGTTTCGGGTTGACCGAGTAGATTAGGACGCGCACATTGAATGGCGTGCCCAGTTCCTAAAGCATCGGGTTGATTTACAAACACAATATTATCAATATTCATATATTGTTCCAAGGTCTCGCGTATGATCTCTTCGTATTTACCAACAATGATGTAGATCATTTTAGGTGAGAGAGTCAACGCATTTTCCAAAACATGGACTAACATTGGTTTCCCCATCAAATTATGCAACACTTTAGGCAAGGTTGAAAGCATACGTTTACCCATGCCCCCCGCTAAAATGATTACAGACAAATTCGACATATATTGTATGTTGTCATTATAATATTATCCATGTTTTTTAATATGCGACAACAACCGGTTCGCAAAATAGAGGAAGTCAAATCATCTATACCCCCATCCGTATTTGATCACATATTTTATTTGGACACGTATACAGACCTCGCTAAAGAGAAAATCATCACAAAGAGTGATGCCCTATTGCATTATATGACTATTGGACGTAAGGAGGGGCGATATGGGTCATATGAAGATATGATGAACAAACACACATTAATAACCGGACAAAATTTGGTAGATATTTTTGATCACAAATTCTATTTAGATACGTATACGGATTTAGGCAAGAAAGGAATTACTACTCAACGCGATGCACTGATTCATTTTATGCAATCTGGTATGAAAGAGGGGCGTGCATATTCCAAGGAAAATATGGGTGAACGATTCACGAACAATTTACATACAGCTAAGGATGAATTAGCTGAATTCCAAGATACGACAAATAAGGAATTTCGCATTTTGATACGCACCAGTAATCGACCAGAGTCATGTCGGAAATGCATAGAGAGTATACTCGAACAGACATATCAAAATTTCCACGTATATATTTGTTACGATGACGATAAGTCATTAGAGTATCTTAACAAATATGAGAATGACGAAAGAATCACGTATTTCCCGGTGCAAGTAGACAGTGATGAAAAATATAGGTTTAATCTGTATTGCAATAGTTTGTTGGAAAAAGTAACAGACGGATATATTTTGTTTTTAGATGATGATGATATGTTAGTCGGTCCAAGAATGTTAGAGGCGTTAAACCATCAAATTGGATCGGATAAAATAACTGTATGGCGTTTTTTGAGACCAGACAAGTTGATTTACCCTGCATCCCTCGACCATGATTTGGTTTTAGGAGAAATCGATACCGCGTCAGTATGCTTTCATCATTCATTGAAGAAGATGTCTCGATGGGGGGACAAACAATATGGTGACTACCTATTTTACAAAACATTATTCAATGCATGTCCAAGAAACAAAATGAACATGTTAGAATATACACTAACTGCAACCCAATTTGACGATAAAATAGGAAATTATGGAAACAATGTAATAGTATAATATAATTATATGTTCAAATTATTCTTACTCCTAACCTCTTTATTCCAGTTATCACAGTCATACGATATTCATCTTAGCAATATAGCCGTGAATATATCTCAAGCGGCATATTGTATGACGCAAACAAGTGTATGGGATTGCGAAACATGCGATGTAGACAATTACTACGATAATATTCTTATCCAAAGTGGTGAACAAATTATTTTCGGATATAATCAAGAATATGAGTCGATATTTGTTAGTTTTAGGGGATCTGAAAATATTCAAAATTGGATTACAAACATTCAAGTATCACAAACAAATCCTTATCCCGACCATAATATAGCAGTTGAAAAAGGTTTTTTCAAATTATTTGAAACATTAAAACCCAATATATATACAAACGTCGACACATTGACTCGCAAATACAATACAACCCAATTGTTAATTACAGGACATTCACTGGGTGCGGCTTTAGCAACACTTTACGCGTTTGATATTCTATACTATAAAAAGGATTATAAAATCCACTCTCTGGTTACATTTGGTTCTCCGCGCGTTGGTAATAAAGAGTTTGCGGTAACATTTGAATCCTATCCGATATATTCTAAACGTATTACGCATTATTACGACATCGTTCCACATGTTCCCGAAGAGTTTATGGGATATAGACATATTTCACAGGAAGTATGGTATAATGAAGCTAATACCGAATACACATTATGTAATGATTCAAATGGTGTGGAAGACGACAAATGCTCAAATTCGTGTTCTCCAACAAAATGCACAAGCACATCTGATCATTTAGATTATTTACAAATAAAAATGGGTGAAGGAGGATACTGTTGAATAAAAAAATCGTGAATATACATAGTATAGTAATAAAGTATATTATGTGTGGAATAACAGGATTTCTTGGAAATGAAAACGCATTCGCACAAATACTAGCAGGGTTATACCAATTGCAAAATCGCGGGTATGATTCGGCAGGAATATCTATCTTGGAAAATGGTGAACTTCACACACATAAACATGCGTCCACTGATACATCCTCGGCTTTAACATTATTGTCTGAATACCAAACCCAATATGAAAACGGACATGTGGGTATTGGACATACTCGTTGGGCGACACATGGTGCGAAAACAGATACAAATTCCCATCCCCATGTATCACATGACGGTCTATTTTCTCTTGTTCACAACGGAATTATTGAAAATTTCCAAGAAATTAAGAAACGATTAATGGAAAATAGTATTGAAATGAAATCCCAAACCGACACGGAAGTAATCGTTAATTTAATAGCACTTCATTTTTCGGAATGTGGTGACGTTGAAAAATCCATACTACAAACAACCCAGGAATTAACAGGCACGTGGGGAATCGCCGTCCTATACAAAGACGAACCAAATAAAATATATTGCACTCGTCATGGAAGTCCTCTTTTAGTTGGAATTGATGGTGAACGTGCAATGATAACGAGTGAGCAAAGCGGATTTTGTAATCAATTTGCAAAATATATTGTGTTGAATAACCACGATATATGTGTATTGACTCGTGACCCAGACGCGAATCAGATACATATGATAACGAAAGATACTTATGATGAAAAGTCAACATTAAATGTAAATTCTGCACTAACCCCCGCACCGTATCCCCATTGGACAATCAAGGAAATAAACGAACAAATTGACTCATCTCTTCGCGCACTAAGTTTGGGGGGGCGTTTAATGTCGAACAATGAAGTAAAAATGGGCGGATTATATGAGCACGAAGATACGTTAAAAGGTTTGGATAACATTATATTATTAGGATGCGGAACTTCTTATCATGCGGGCATGATTGGGGTGCATTATTTGAAGGAAATTGGAGGGTTTAATAGTGTGCAATTGTTTGATGGAGCGGAATTTGGAGAAATCGATATCCCAAGAATGGGAAAAACCGGATTGATATTGATGTCGCAATCGGGGGAAACCAAAGATTTACATAGATGTATCCAAATCGCAAATGACCAAGACTTGTTTATGATTGGCGTTGTAAATGTGGTTGATTCTCTTATCGCACGTGAAGTGCATTGTGGGTGTTATTTGAATGCGGGTCGCGAGGTTGCTGTCGCAAGCACAAAAGCATATACTTCCCAAGTGATTATCTTGTCTATGATTGCGATTTGGTTTTCGCAAGTAAAAGGGACGCATGAATTGAAAAGAATAAACATGTTACGGGATTTACGTGCATTATATATGAATATCGAACAAACCATACGAATGACTGAAACTCAAATACGCGATGAAATTGTCCCATTATTTAAAGACAGAACCAGTTGTTTTTTATTAGGTAAAGGAAAATGCGAAAGTATCGCACGGGAAGGTGCGTTAAAAATAAAGGAAATCTCTTATATTCACGCCGAGGGGTATTCAACCAGTAGTTTAAAACATGGACCATTCGCACTGTTGGAACCAAACTTCCCGGTTATTTTGATAGCACCGAACGATGAACATTATGCAAAATCGATGAATGCTTACGAAGAAATACAATCTAGACATGCGACGATTATTATGATCACCGATGATTCAGAATGCGATAAGCCGAATCGCATTAAAATACCTATGAACCAAACGTATCGTGCTATGCTGTCTATCATTCCATTACAGCTATTATCATACGAACTATCATTATATAGAGGGTTGAATCCCGATATGCCTAGAAACTTAGCGAAAGTTGTGACGGTAGAATAAAAAATCTACGATAATAGTAGGAAATGGAATCGAAAAGAAAATGTAGTCAATGTAAAGAGAATGTAGATTACAAGGAAAAGCATGTATGTGTAATTTGCGATGATTATTATTGTGATAAATGCATACAACAAATGCATAGTTATTATGGATTTTTTGAGAGTAAATATTGCACTGCATGCACAACTGTATTTGACCATTAATAGTTGAAATTTTGGTATATTATCATATGTAAGTTAATTTATATAGTTACATATGACTAAACTTTTTAAAACCGTTCAAACACAAATATCAAATGCAGCGAAAATATGTAAATTAAATAAAAATGTCGAAAAAATATTATTGAAACCAAAAAACCGAGTTCTGTTTAGTTTTCCGGTAAATTTATTCCCAGAAGGTTTGCAAGTGTTCGACGGATATAGAGTGCAACATAACAATGTGATGGGACCATTTAAGGGAGGGTTACGATTTCACCCTGACGTGAATTTGGATGAAGTTGACGCATTGGCGACTTGGATGACTATGAAGTGTGCTTTACAGGATTTACCATATGGTGGAGGTAAAGGTGGTGTAGCCATAAATCCACGTGATTATACTGAAGAAGATTTGCAAAAGATTTCCCGCGCATTTACACATGGGTTGTATGACCATATTGGTACAAACAAGGATATCCCCGCGCCTGATGTTGGAACTACCCCTCAAATTATGGATTGGATGATGGATGAATACAATAAAATCAATCGCACATCAAACGTGAAGAGTGTATTTACCGGCAAATCAATTCCATGTGGAGGAAGCCAAGGTCGTAATGAAGCCACTGGTAGAGGTGTGGCTATATGTGTAAAAGAATGGGCTAATCAAACAAATACAAATTTAGAAGGAAAAACATTTATTATACAGGGTTTTGGTAATGTTGGGAAGCATGCGGCTTATACTCTAGAATCATTAGGTATGAAGATGATAGGAGTTGGTGATCACGGAGGATATGTTCATAAGGAGGAAGGGCTACGCGTCTCCGAAGTAGATGAACATGTAAAAATCAACGGTTCATTAAAAGGATTTTGGGGACCAACATTTGGATATCATTGCGGAGATTCAGTTACGAAGCAAGAGTTTTTTGCGTTAAAAACCAATGTAGTGATTCCAGCGGCTCTTGAAAGTCAAATTGGTGAAGAGGAAGCTGAAAATATGAAGTGTGATATTGTGGTCGAAGGTGCGAACGGACCAGTGACTGAGAATGGTGATGAAATATTGAATCGAAGAGGTATCACAGTTATACCTGATATTTTAGCGAATTCGGGTGGTGTGGTGGTGAGTTACTATGAATGGCTGCAAAATAGACAGGATGTAACCTGGGACAAACAAGACGTCTTAGATAAATTGGATGGTAAAATGACGGAGTGTTACAAAAAGGTGAATGAAATTGCTGAAAACCACAAGTGCACAATGAGAGAGGCTAGTTACATCTATTCATTGAAGTCGATTGAAGGTGTGTATAAACAGCGATGGGGGGTAATTTAAATATATTTTCATTATATAATGAAAATATCAGTAATTGGTTTAGGATTTGTAGGAGGCTCTATGAAAAAGAGTTTTGAAATGAAAGGTGCGTCTGTAAAAGGATATGATAAATACAAATACGGCACAGATAGTTTCTTGGATTGTTTAGATAGTAATATCGCATTCTTGGCTCTTCCTACTATTTTCGATGAGGAACAAATGTCTTACGATAAATCGTGTATTCGTGAGGTTTGCGCAGACCTCGCAAAATGTGAATATAAAGGATTAGTTGTGATAAAAAGCACGATTGAACCCACGACGATAGAGGGATTAATTAAGACATACCCAACTTTAAAATTCATCCACAATCCTGAGTTTTTAACGGCGGCAACCGCATTTGAAGATTTTCATAACCAAAAGCAGATTGTTTTAGGAAAAGGGTCGAATGTAACCGATGAAGAAGTTGATGTATTGGAAAATTTTTACAGAAAATATTATCCGGATGCAGAAATTTCACGTTCAACGTGCACAGAGTCGGAATCGATGAAGATTTTTGTGAATTGTTTTTATGCAGTGAAGCTCCAATTTTTCAATGAATTATATTTGTTGTGTGGAAAAATGGGTTGTGATTACGATACGGTGAAAGGTTTGATGTTGAAGAATAATTGGATTAATCCTATGCATACAAATGTTCCAGGTGTTGACGGCATGTTGAGTTATGGCGGATATTGCTTTCCCAAAGATACAAATGCATTGTTGAATCATATGAAGCGCGAGGGAACTCCTTACAAAGTATTAGAGGGAACTGTATTAGAAAGAAACGAAATGCGTAATGATAATGTGAATGTGAAGTTGAAAGACAATACAGATTTTGAAACCTGTTTTGATGAAAAATAAATAAATAAAAAATCATAATATTCAAATATGTAACATTATGATTTATGTAGCACAATGATAAATGTGAGATATAACATCGTCATCATTTTTCCATTTTAATCCATAATCTGATTGATTATGGATTACAGGAATCCCTATAGCCTCACATTCTTGGACGCTGTTTGTGTTTTCATCGTGCGCGATTCATTTCATTATATTAAACATAATAAAAATAACTAATATTTTATTGAACATGTCAATAAAAAAGAAGGCTTTGAATAATCATTGTTAATTTCACGTATTTTATCAAAATTTTGTAGTAATGAGTTTTTTGTTATTGTGTTATAATCTATACTCATTAGTTTGTTTAATTTTGATTGATCTTGTATTATTAGTCCTAAGTGTTGGAATAAATCATAGATTAAAGTTTTGTTACTAAATAACTCTTCATATGTAACAAAATAATAGTTATAATTGTTATTATTTAAGTAATTAATATGAGATGTAATATGAGAATTATAATGATGGATTATGCGCTTATATAAATCAAGGTTTATAGAAAACGGTTTATATACTTTATTCAAACTTAAAGCATGATATATTTTAAGTTTATCAGCAACACATTTTGATTGAGCACGTTTAAAAATATCCTCTCTATGTAAAATAATAATGATTATATTATTTCGGATACAATAATCGAGTATTTCAGTATATTGTTTGATTGAAAACCCAGTATAACACAATTTTACTACATCAAATTTTTGATACGAAAAAGATAACAAATCAGTCGTATTATTAAATTCACGATTAAATTTTTCGGCGCTTCTTGTTTGTGGATCATGTCCGACTATTAACCCACATGTTGAAAATGCTGATGTAAAACATGTTCCACCGGTTCGTTCGTCTGTAATAATACAAATTTTCATCAATATATATATATATATATTTAATTATTATGTATTATGGAAATAATTTCATCGACATTTTTCCATTTTAATCCATAATCTGATTGATTATGAATTACAGGAATCTCCATAGCCTCACATTCTTGGACGCTATTGGCGTTCCCGTCGTGCGTTGTTAAACGTAACATAATAAAACATTGTTTATATACATCAGGCATCAAATCATGTTCAACCGATATTTGGTTACTAAGTATATATTTATATTTTGGAAGGCGTTGCATAACAGTTTCATAAACAGATTTTCCGTAGACATGTTCTCTTCCCGGAGTTTGTCCATTAAAAATATAGATACATTTACCCAACTGGTTAAGCGGAATTGGTGAAAATAAGGTTTTATCGACCATATTGAATTCTACAAAAATGGATGATATACCTTGATTTTGTAAACGTGTATACATACATTGGCTAATGGCTAAATGGACAACGTTATGTAAATGTTTGATTTCATTTATTGTTGTGCGAGCTTGTCCATTATTATAATTCGCATCTTCCCCGCCCCAAATAATATATTTTAAACCAGTATGTTTTAATAGTGATTGTAAATCAGAGTCCGTATACACACCAAAAAACACACATGGTTCTTCGGTAGACGTAATATCATCAAAATGAAAAAAATCCATAAAACGTGTTCGAAACGTGCTTAACCCGTCGGAAACATAGCATTGATTAACATGTCCGACGACTTGTCGAATGGGAAGTTTCGATATGGATGAGTTTAATTGAATAATTTGATGCGTTCTACGTTTTTCTTTACAACCATGTTTAAGAAAATGTTGAATGGCTTTCTCTTCATTATTGATACCTGCTTTACGTAAATCGTCATATACGTTTATATAAAATTTCCAAGCGAAATTTGGATATTGTTTATAAAAATTGGACATATGTATTGTCTTTGTCTAATGTATAATATGAAAAAAATTTTCTTGATTATTGGAGCGCGTCCGAATTTTATGAAAGCATTTCCTGTATATGAAGCATTAAAAAACGATTTTGATATTATTTTGGTTCATACTGGACAACACTTTGATGCGAAGATGAGCGATGTTTTCTTTAATCAATTGAAATTTCCGAAGCCCGATATTAATCTGTCTTTAGAAAAGAAAACAAAATCAGGTGATTTTGATGATAAAATGTACGTGAACAACGAAGGCTATTTAAAGGATAAAGACGTCGTAATCCAAGAATTAATGAATTATGATGGCGATCTTGGACAACTAGGTGAAATTCGCGATAAATTAAAAGCAGAGTTTGAAAAAGGTAAACCGGATTTAGTTATTGTATTTGGCGATGTGACTAGCACATTAGCCGCTGGATTAGCTGCGAAAAAATTAAATATTGATTTAGCACACGTAGAGAGTGGATTACGTAGCGGAGATATGTTAATGCCCGAAGAAGTGAATCGTGTGTTAACCGACCATATTACCAAATATTATTTTATCACCGAACAAAGTGGTGTAGATAATTTAAAAAATATCGGAATTACAGAAAATGTATATTTGGTAGGAAATACAATGATTGATACACAAAAGAAATACTTACAACAAGCCTTGGACACCAAGTATCATGAAACATTGGATGTAAAATCAAAAGAATATGTACTGATTACATTACATCGTCCAAGTAATGTTGATGATATGAATAAATTGAAGGAAATATTTGATGATTTTGAGGAATTGAGTAAAACAGAAAAACTGGTATATCCTATTCATCCTCGAACGAAAAATAACTTGGAAAAATTGGGTTATTTACAAAAAGTACAAGAAAATCCAAATATTATATTGGACGAACCTTTAGGATATTTGGAATTCACGTGTTTGATGGCGAACTGCAAATATTTGGTGACCGACAGTGGAGGATTGCAAGAAGAAAGCACTGCATTAGACATTCCTTGTTTTACGTTACGTGAGAATACAGAACGTCCATCGACCTTGATTGAAAACCATGGGACGAATCAAATGATACATAAAATTAGTGAAATTGAATTAAAAGAGTGTAAAGGTTCTATGGATTTATGGGATGGGGATGCAAGTATATATATATTACATCAATTTAAGATAATATTCCGAACATTATCACATAATAACCATATAACACCACATGACTATATAAATATGGATACATTTAATTTAAATGTATTATTGGGGAGAAAGCCGATAAACATTAAGAATGATGATTCTTATACATTTTTACATACAAAACGAGTTTTAATTACAGGTGGTTGTGGTTCAATTGGTAGTGAACTTGTTAGACAACTATTATATCTTGGGATAAATGATTTACATATAATCGATAATAGTGAATGTAGCACATTTAATCTGTTGAACGAAATCCTCGTATTATTTCCATCGAATACAGTTAAATATTATTTACGTGATATCACCAATAGTAAACGTATGAGCGATATATTTGATATTGTAAAACCGGAAGTTGTCTTTCATGCAGCTGCATATAAGCATGTTCCAATAATGGAAGCAAACCCACACGAAGCAATCAATGTGAATATCATAGGCACAAAAATAATAGCTGACCTTTCCATACAACATAATGTTAAAAAATTCGTATTCGTATCAACCGACAAAGCTGTGAATCCTACAAATATAATGGGAGCAAGTAAACGCATATCTGAATTATACACACACCATGTAAATAAACTTAATAAAACAGAGTTTGTGATAACTCGGTTTGGAAATGTATTAGGTTCGTCGGGTTCAGTAATACCAACGTTTATTAAAAACATTAACGAAAATCGAAATTTACAGATTACACACCCCGATATAATCCGATATTTTATGTCTATACCAGAGGCCGCACAATTGGTTATTAAGGCAATTACAATAGGTCATGGGGGACAAATTTTATTATTTGATATGGGAGATCCTGTTAAAATTATAGATTTAGCAAGAAATTTACTCAGTATTGTGCCAAATAAAAAAATATCAATTGAAATAACAGGACTGCGTCCTGGTGAAAAATTGTACGAAGAACTGTTATGTAAAGAAGAAGAAGTAATACCCACACCGGAAAAAAAAATTATGGTTTTGAATCGGAATGAAGAAATCGAAGGTTTTATAGATAAATATGATAATCTCATTCAAAATTATTTAAATATGAATACAATAACATTAAAAAAAAAATTAAAAAATATTGTAAAGGAATATGTGTATAAACAAGACGATTAAATTGATATAATTAAAATATTTCGAATAATATATAATGAGTGGTTGGCCGATAATCAACGAGAAAATGATCTGTTCTGTTTCAGATGTATTAAAGTCAGGTAAACTAAACCAATGGAATAACCCCGCTGTAAAAGATTTTGAAACTAAATTCGCAAAACACATTGGTTCTAATTATGCAATTGCTGTATTTAATGGAACAGTTTCCCTCGAACTTTGCGCGAAAACGCTTGGATTGAAGGAAGGTGACGAAGTAATTGTTACATCCAGAACATTTTTAGCGTCTGCATCGTGTGTTGCGTGGTATGGAATTAAACCTGTATTCGTCGATGTTGACGAAGATAGTCAAAATATAACTTTAGAAACTATTAAAACGGCAATCAATGCAAATACAAAGGCGGTAATTTTGGTTCATTTAGCAGGATGGCCGTGTGATGTGAAAGAAATTTGTGAATATTGTAGAAAGAAAAATATATATACTATTGAAGACTGTGCACAAGCACACGGTGCTAAATATAACGGCAGACATGTTGGTGCTTGGGGAGATATTAATGCGTGGTCATTTTGTCAAGATAAAATTATTACAACTGGCGGTGAAGGGGGTATGGTGACTACCAATTGCCATCATTTATACAAACTAGCATGGTCATTAAAAGACCACGGAAAAGGATATGATACTGTGTTTAATACAGAGCACCCTCCCGGATTTAGATGGTTACACAACAATATAGGAACAAATTGGAGAATGTTGCCGATACAGGCGGTCATTGGTAGTCACGCATTAGATGAATTAGAGGATTGGACATCTCACAGAACTCGCATTGCGAATATTTATAATAACACCTTTAATGATATTGATGGTGTTCGATTAACACTCCCGCCTTCGCATATAACACACGCTTATTATAAATATTATTTTTTTATTGAACCATCTAGATTCAAAATATCACGCGACGAGATAATAAAACTTATTGAGAATGCAGGTGTTTTCACGCAAGCCGGATCTTGTGGCGAAATATACAAAGAAAGGGCACTTACACAATTCGCACCAGAAATAGACTTACCTATCGCAAAACGTTTATTTGAAACAGCCGTTTTATTACTATGTGACCCCACAATTAGTGAAGATGTAGCAATTGAAAATGCTGGAAAAATAAAAAATATATTACTAGATAATATAGTATGAAGACAATCGCAATTTTCGGTGCCGGGGGTCATACAAAAGTAATCATTGATTTAATTCTAGAATTAAATCAACATACGATTGTTGGTATATATGACGACAATAAGGAAGGTAGTTTCGAAGAAATTCCAATTATTGGTAAAATAGGCGAAAATATTGATACTGATTATGATGAATATATTATTGGTATTGGAAACGATAATATACGAAAAAAGATATACGAGCAATTTTTAAATCTAAAATGGGCAGTATTAATTCATCCCAGAAGTATCATTTCAAAAAACAGCGTGATAAATGACGGAACAGTTGTATTCGCAGGTGCGGTTATACAAACTGGTGTTAAAATCGGAAAACATTGTATTATAAATACAAATTGTAATGTAGATCATGAATCTATTATTAATGATTTTACATCAGTTAGTCCAGGCGTAACTATCTGTGGAAATGTTATTATTGGAGAACTAACATTTGTTGGCGCGAATTCTACAATAATACAAGGTATAAAAGTAGGTAATAATTGTATTATTGGCGCTGGAACAGTGGTTATTAAAAACATTGAAGATAATAAAAAAGTGGTTGGGAATCCAGGAAGAATAATATAAATACTAGTTTTAAAATTATTTATATTAATTCATAAGTTAAAGGAGAATATTTATTTACATCAAATTGTAATTTTTTTCCTAAAAATCTTTCAAATTGTGATGCACAAATTCCAGAATTGGGTCTTAAAGGTATTAAATCGTCTTCGTTGATAAGTTCTCCTTTTTTCATCGATCGTGAAAAATACAATGATCTGCGTGCTATAGATTTTGTATTTAATTCAGCATCTCTGCATATTTTAATACCATCTCCCATTATTACTTCACATTCACGAATTAAAGATACAAATTCATTGAATTCTTCGGGATTTAATGATGATTTGTGGTCAGGACCTTCCATTTCTTTATCTAATGTATAATGTTTTTCAATATAATTTGCACCAAGACAAACGGCATATAATGAAGCCTTTGAATCAATAGTATGATCTGAGAAACCAACATCTACATTGAATTTATTTTTCATTGTTTGAATACATTTTAAATTTAAATCTTCATTTTGAGTTGGATAACAAGATACACAATGTAATAAAACGAGTTCTTCACAACCATTCTTTTTTAAATAATTTACACTATTTTCAACCTCTTCTAAAGAACCCATACCTGTTGATAAAATTATTTTTTTTTTAAAAGATGCAACTTTTTGTAATAAAGGATAATTAGTTAAATCGCCCGACCCAATTTTAAACGTATGTACATTAATTGAATTTAAAAATTCAGCGCTCTCTAAATCAAATGGAGTTGATATAAATTCAATTTTTTTTCCCATACAATATTCACTTAGTTTAACAAAATCATCATAAGATAACTCTAGTTTTTTTAACATAGATAATTGAGAGTCATTATTTTTTGTATTTTTTTTCTGATATTCAGCCTTATCGGCATTAGGTGTCGCTAATTTGTCGCTCTTAAACGTTTGAAATTTTACGCCATTTGCACCAGATTTTATAGCTACATCAATGAGTTCATATGCAATATCTAATAACCCGTTATGGTTAACACCTATTTCAGCTAATATATATACCATTATGTATTTAATATAGAAATAAATTTTTCACATGAATTTATTACGTATGGATAAGTTATGTCTTTTATATTAGGAATATTATTTAAATAATTTATGATTTTTTCTTTATTATAACCAAGATGTATTATGCTATTTCCACAATCTCTTCCTTTTTGTCTATTTCCAATATTATATGTTATTTTTTTATATAATGGTGCTTCATAAATACCACTAGAAGAATTACCTATTAAACAATCACAATAATTTAATATATTTAAATATAATTCTCTTTCTAATGATTTAAATGCATGTATGTTTTCATATTCATTTTTTAACATATTTATTTTTTTAAATATATATTCATTACAGTTATCTGCATTTGAATGTATAAATATAATATTTGTATCTTCAAAATCTTGGATATTAACTAACGCATTACATAATATATCCATATTAGATTTATTTTCAATTTCCGTTAATAAAGTTTCGGAATGATTAACAACTAAAATTATTTTTTTTCGTTTTTGAATTTTTAAAGAATTATAAAATAATGTTTCATTCATTGGTATAAAATTTAATATATCATATAATCCCGGATTTCCAAATAAATGTACATTTTTTTCATTTTCACCCATATTGATAACATTATTATAAGAACTTTCACAAGTAACAAAATGATATTTCGACATTTTTGTAATCGAATGACGTATAGCATCATCATAAGCTCCTTCTGTAATATCTCCGCCACAAAAATGTGCTATATCAACATTATTAATTAATGCAACCTGAGCAGCAATTAACATTTCGTAGCGATCACCTAATATTACTAGTAAATCTATATGATATTTTGAAAAACATTTAGATAAACTTGACATTTCTTTAGACATTGATTCAAGTATACCTTGTGGATTATCCGATTTCAATTCCATCGGTATTTTTTCATCAATAACAAATCCATCGCTTTCTATTATTTGATAAGTGTTACCATATTTTTCTTCTAAATGGGTTCCTGTTACGAATGTTAATAAATTTAAATATTCACAATTTTTTATTTCATCCATAACTCCTTTTAACAATCCATATTCCGCACGCGTTCCTGTAATTACACAAATTGTTTTCATACTATATATATAAATCCTAAATTATATATAAGATGGAGTCAATAACAAATGTTTTAACAACAGGCGAAATATATAAAATACAAAAATTGTACAAATATGAAAGAGACATATTTCACCATATTACTAGTTTATTTTTACAAAAACGAATGATTTCAACACATTTTGATATCGATTATCATCATATAATTATTGAATATAACAGTTTTGGAAAACCATATTTTAGAAACACACAAGATTTCGAATACAATATATCTCATGATAAAGATTGCGTTGTTGGAATATGTGGTTATTCTAAAATGGGTATCGACATTATGCATTTAAACAATCAAATAAACATTGAAATTTTTAATAAATTAAGTGAAAATATATTAAGTATGATTCATAACAGTAATGTTCCTCAATTTAAAATGATTCAACTATGGACATTAATAGAATCATATTTTAAAGCATTAGGGATTGGATTACATTATGATTTTAATAATTTGTTAATAAACGACAATACAATTCAATATTTAAAATACGATAAATTTCAATATATGTATCTCGAATATGACCAATACTTAATATGTATCTGTTTTTAATGTATAATATATAATATATATATATATATATATATATGAATAATCCACAAGTAGTAAAATATAATAAAACTCACTTCGAAGAACTTGTGCAGTTTATTACCGAAAACTACGAAAATAATCATCCATTATCAAATGTTCAATTATTTGATTGGATGTATAGCAGTCGTGAAATTTATATTTATATTGATGATAATAAAATAGTTGGTTTTAATAATTATATCAAAGCTCAATACCAATACCATAATGATGATAAGAAACAACTCATTAATGGTATACAATTTGCTATGTCCAAGGTATTAGATAAATATAATGGTTTAAATATAATTTTAGAACCCCATAAAGAATATGATTTAATATGCGGAATGGGATTTAATCGTAAAACTATTTTACCAATATTAAAACAACTAGATTATACAGTTATAGACACGGTTCCTCGCGTTCACATAAGCTTATCGTCATTCAGCGAAATCAATGATAAATCAGATAAACAATGTGCTATTATTGAAAATATTAATTGTAAAGAATTAGAAACCTTATGGTTAAAATCAACTGAAAATACAAAGGTATGTGGTATTGTTAGAGATGAAACATTTTGGAGATGGCGATATATTGATAATCCTCCATTTAAATGCGAAGAAAAGTACCAATTTTATGGTAATTTTGAAGTAGGTATGATCGTATTTAGAAAAGAACAATATTTAGACAATTATGCAGTCAGAATTGTTGAATTGATTCCATATAATAATCAGGTTTGGAGCGGAAAAGAAGACGCGGGATTAAATGATTTAATCCGTAAATTTTGCAATTGGTGTTTTAATATAAATTGCACGATTATTGACTTTTATTGCACTCATTTAAAATTATTGGAAACTCTAAAAATAAATAATTTTCAAACTTCGGATATTACTATTCCTAATAATTTTGGAAATCCGGAAAAACGTTATCCTGAATTAAATTATGTGATTAATTCTAAACAAATGATTGATATAAATAATTTATATGAAACAAAAAGTTGCGGTGATATGGATAGACCAGATGGACTAGTTAATGAAACTAAAACTAAAACTAAAACTGAAACTAAAACTGAAACTACTGGATATAAGATTGCATTATTAAGTTCTGTAAATATAGACCCACTAAAAAAATCGGTTAGTGAATTAGTTTCAAATTATATACAAGATGTTAATATTTATACATATGAATATGGTCAATTACATCAAGAATTATTATTCGAAGATTCTGAACTATTTAAACATAATCCAGATATAATTATTATAATAGATAGACCCGAAGATATTCTAAATAAATCGTTAGATGAGTATAGCAATGACGATAAATCAAAAATATCGGCATATTTTGATGCAATACGCACATATATTTCTACACATTCCACTACACAAATATTTATAATGGAATATTATTATACCGAAAAAACAACATGTTTTAATTGCATTGATCAATCAATTTTAAATAATTTCAATGATCATTTACAAACACTTAAAAATGAATTCCCGTTAAATGTTGATATTATGAATATACAAAGTAATATTGATTGTGAAATATTAGATAAGCGAATGTGGTATATTGGAAAAATACCATATACAAAAACATTTTTTGATAAATTATCTACCAAAATCGTTGGATTAATATTATCAATGAAAGGTCTAACTGCTAGATTATTGGTTTTAGATCTAGATAATACATTATGGGGAGGTGTGGTTGGTGAAGATGGTGTTCATGGTATACAAATTGGTGAAGATTATCCCGGAAATATATTTCGAGATTTCCAGAAAAAAATCAAATTATTAAAAGAAAGAGGGGTTGCACTATCAATTTGTAGTAAAAATGATATCACCATTGTAAATGAAGTTTTTGAAAAAAATAATAACATGGTTTTGAAAAAGGAAGATTTTGTTTTTATTTATGCAAATTGGAACAATAAATTTGAGAATATCAAAGAAATTTCCAAAAAAATTGGACTTGGACTTAAAAATATATTATTTATAGATGATAATCCGGTTGAACGAGATCAGGTAACGCAATTTTTACCTGAAGTTCAAGTATTAAATTTACCAAAAGACCCGATTGATTATATAGACTGTTTATTGGAATCTCCCTTACTTGAATTACATAAACTAACTGATTCAGATAAAACCCGCGCCGAGACATATATTAATAAAGTAAAGGTTGACGAATTAAAAACTACTTTCACTAACAAAGAAGATTTTTATAAACAGTTGGAATTGGAGATATACATACACAATTTAACAAATGAAAATAAAGACCGTTGTGTTCAATTAATCAACAAAACAAACCAGTTTAATGCGACTACAATGCGTTTGACTGAAATTGAGTTAACAAAATATAAAATATATGTATTGGGTGCAAAAGATAAGTACAATAACTATGAAAATATGGGCGTGATGGTAACGAGTGAAACTAAAGATTCGTTGACTATCGAAAATTATTTATTGTCTTGCCGTTTTTTAGGAAAAGGATTAGAAAATGAGTTTATAAAATGGATATTACACTATGCTAAGTCGTTAAAATATACGACTGTATACGGTAAAATTGTTATCACCGAACGAAACGAACCTGCAAGAAATATTTATAAGCAAAATGATTTTGTATTTGAAAATGAACGATATGCTTATATGATTGATGAAAATACAAATATCGAATTTAAAGAATATATAAAAATGCACGATACAACGTCTGATATATCAAATACTAAATTAGATGTAAAATCAAATACACAAATTGATTCAAATTATACACAACATGTGGATGTATCTGATATTAATCCGCGATTAATTAATATCATCCGAAATTTAATTGATATTGATGCTCAAACTGTTTTCAATGAAAGCATTGAATCTAATAAACTAAACGATGCATTGAACTATTTACCATCATGGTCGTCGTTAAAACATATTATGTTAATAAACATATTTGAAGGTGAGTTTAGTCAAAAAATGGATATTAAGACAATGATTGATATAAAAACCATCAGTCAGCTAAATACAATTATACCAAATACTCTGTAATAGCATCAATTGAATCAATGCGTTGAATTCTCATATTTTTTTCATCCAATGCGATTTGTTCTAAATAGCTAATAAATGCATATTTTATATTTATTTGCTTCTGAATCGCAAATGTATCATCATTATAACGACCACATGGGTATGATGTAGTATAAATCGTTTTTCCGATGATTTCTTCGAGTTTATTCTTATTATTTACATATTCATACAATTGATCTTCGTGTGTTAATTTATCCATTCTCGTAGGATGACTTGTTGAATGTAATCCAATTAGTTGGGTTTTTGATAACTCCAATACATCAGTTTCAGACATCCAAATGTGTTGAATTAAATCAGCTACGTAGATATTTTTATCCTTAATCATTGTGAATATATATTTTTCAAATTCAGTTTTTGGTAACAAGACGTCTCTTATATAACGAAACAAGCGATCATTATATGTATAAAAACTACTATCAGATAAATAATCTTCTTCTAAAAATCGTTTTTTCATTCTCTCGAATTCTTCATGTTCGAATATATTAAAAAATGCTTCATAAAAACTTTCATAACTTTCATAATAATTTCCACAAAAATATTTATATATATCTAATATTTCGTATTTTTTATTTATTGGGTTCGTGTATATATACCACCCGGCCTTTATGTTGTATTTATACAAAACTGGTAATGCTACATTAAATTGGTTTTTTAGACCATCGTCTATAGTAAAGCACACCTCTCCTTTTTTTAAAGTGCAATCATTAAATTTATCGAGCCATTCATCCACATCTAATATATTGGCTCTTCCAATTTTGTGTATTAGTTCATCCAATTGTTTATCGGAAATACTACCCTGACCGTATTGTTTTACGTGATCATTATGGAAATAATGAAACATGATAGAACGCGGACTAACCAAATTATAAATTTCGATTTCGAGTTCTTTTATATTATTTATTGTTGGTGGTAACGTAATGCGATAATAATTATCTAGATATTCTTTTAATTCTTCATTTAGAGATGGATTGAACATATCTTCATTTTGTAAGTGGTGTTTAGTCAAAAAATTTGTGATTAAATTAATCATATATATATATATATATAAATATGGATTTAAATAAAAACAAAAATATTTGTTTAATTATCGATGATACGAATATAATATTAGATACTATATGTTCAATTCCTATAATAAATCATATTATAAATAGAATTAATACACTTCACAAAACGGAGAGTATTGTTTATATTAAAAAAAATAATGAAAGTCAAAAAAAATACTGTTTGGAAAATAACATTCCATATTTAATTGAAAATCATGATATATTAACAGATATAAGTAAATTTACTTGTGAAAATGTTATAGTCATGGAATATACGAATATATTCATCGATTGTGATATAATATCGAGTCTTATAAATTATAGCACACAAACAAAGGAAAATATTCATTTAAACGATAAATTGTTTAATATTAATATAAAAAATCGTTCCTTTTCTAAAGAAAACACACTTAATTGGGAACAATTTTGTAAAATAAACAATTATATTGATTTTGATAAATATAAACATATTGACTTTAGTATACTTAATTTTAATTGTAATTTAAAAGATGACTATCAAGTAATGCAAAATATTTTTGAACATTTATATAAAAATAACAATTGTTTTACTTTTATAGACGTAGTCAAATACATAAATGAACAAATACATCCAAAAAATTTATTCGATTCTTTGTTAATTAACAATGGAAATAAATTACCCGTTATTATAACTTTTTCGGGTTTTAGTACACCATTAGTTAAAAATAAAAAATGTAGTAATCTCATAATGCATGTATTGTCGATGAGTTTTGATGAACCGAGATTTGAATTTACAAAATTTAATAAAAATAATATAAATTACATATATATAAATGATTTTACACAATCATATAGTCTTATCTCATTTCAAAATATTATTGAAAAAATAACTTCATACTTAAATATAATAAAACCTAGCCATATAATTTTACTCGGAGCGAGTTCAGCAGCAAGTCAATGTATATTATATAATAATCATATTAAACCCAATTTAACATTGGCGTTTTTGCCTCAAATAAAATTACTCAAAAATGGTTATCATAATTCATTGAAAACAAATCTTTACAATAAATATTGTTCGTTTTCGAAAGATACAACGTCAAAATACTTTAATTTAGAACAAGCTCAACCGTTTTTAAATAAAACAAATGTATTTATACAAACAAATAAGCTTGATAATGAACAAGTCAATTATCTTGATAGATCAGACCCGTTGTTATCAATAATCAAAATATCAGAAAAAGATAATCATGGATTAATTGACTTATTTTCATCAAAAGAAGAAATATATAACTTTATTTGTTCTACAATCGAAAATGAATTACATATAAAATTAGATTAATTCAAGATGTAATTCATTCATATATAAGTATATGTATATATGAACATTTTATTTTTTTTTGATACATATACTTATATATGTATATGTATATATGAACATTTTATTTTTTTTTGATACATACGATAAAGACGATTTTTTAAGATGGGATATAAATCCAATAATAACTGGTTTAATCCCATTTTACAATATATCAGTTGCTAAAACGTTTAAAGATGTGATTAACGAAATTCGTAATGTAGATGCACTTGTTATAAATACACAGGCTTTAACTGTATGGGTGCAACCATTCATGGATACAATCATTATAGAGTTTCCAGATTTTTTTAACAAAATAAAAATTATTACTATTAAAACTGGTGTAGAATGGGAATATGCAAAATGGATTCCCAGTCCAAAAATATATACAAAAGAATTATTACAAAATTTTTATATAACGTTACCTCCATTAACATTTAATGAAAAAGATAATACATATATTACACCGGCGTTTGCACGTGTTGAATCTTTAGATTTTATACATAATCTGATAGACAATAACAATGTAACACAAATGGGTATATTATTACAAACAAACAATATAAAGATGAATAAAGATGAATTTTATAAAAAATACAATTTTGACGTTAACAAAAAACTTTTTACTATATTTTTAAAATTTCCTTGCTATGATAAGCCAGGTAGCCCTATGATTAAAATATTTAAAGAAGACACTGAAGATGTATTATTATTGGATTTAGATTTATTAGAAAAAATAACGCATCAGATTGAAATTCTTGGTTATAATGTAATGTTTAAAATACATCCAGTGCAAGAACTTACCAAAAATAAAATACATTCTAAATTTCGTCATATAGATTTGAGTAAATACGGAAAAATATCAAAACGCGAAGATGATCGTCATATAGATTATTACACAGATTTAGGAATAATTGCATATAAGTCATCATTTAATTTTAACAGTTATTTATTTGATATACCGATTTTAAGAATTTCAAACGATAATAAAGATCTTGAATATAATCTACAAAGGGAATTAAAAAATAGATGTTCGTTGGATGAAGTATGTTATGGAAGTTTTACAACATTAAACCAACTAATTTCGAATACACACGACGTTTTAGATAAATTTATTAAAGAATATGGTCATCATCCTGATTTTAAATACAAAGATAATAACGCCTTATATGGAACGTCTTATATCGACACTTATGAAACCTGGGTTAATTATATTAAAACAATAATGGAAAAACCATTAAAACAAAATGATTACGTTCTAAATTATCCGCATCGTTCGGTTGATGTAACCTATAAATCAGATAAATTTAAAACGGTAAACGATGGATGGTTATTTACCCCCGAAATTTCATTAATTCGTCCCAAAAACGGGTTTTGTGATACCAATAATGATACCTATGTTAATGAAATTTCGGAAGAAAGAAAACAATTGATCATCGGGGAAACAAAAAATAGGCTTTGGATTGAGGCCGCAAAACGAGCAAACATGACTTTATCTGAATATCGACAGCACAGAAAAAAAATCAGAGAAGAAAAAAGGAAACACTAAATACATCTTTGAGGTAAACAAATATTAAAATAACTTCATATATATATATATATGAAATTATTATTTTATTTTAAAGTCACGTATTGGCGTTGGGATATTGATGAAATTATTAATGATTTGCAACCGAACAACGATGTTATTGTTGTGAACACATATGACGACGCATTCTTACATCTACCGAATATAGATATTTTAGTAGTAACAAGTGAAGCTTCTAATATCATACCAATGATATTCGAAAAATGCCCTACGTTTTTTATTAATAAGAAATTAATAATAATACGGACAATTACAAGTTGGGATATAATGCATTTCGTTATGAAAATACCTATACACTTGAACAATATTTATACAACGTTAAATCCAATGTTATTGGACGCGTCTAATAACATTATATTACCAAATCATTATCGGACCGAAAATATCAATTTCATTTTAAAACTGCAGTCATTGCAAAATGTTGAAAGATTACCAGTATTTAAACATTCAAATATACCACGAATTTCTAAATCTGAATTTTATAAAAAATATAATCTTGATGCATCAAAGGATATAATAACTATTTATATTGCATTTCCTAAAAACTTTAAAGTTGTAAAGGATCAGGACCCACTAATGAATTCTGTTATTGAAACAAATCTTGTGAATAATCCATTATTATTAGAGTCATTAATAATTGAATTTGAAAAAAAATATAATGTTGTATTTAAATCTCACCCATTGTTCAAAATGAAGTTTAATCCATTTATAGCAGGAGATATTTGGGAAAAATCGTGTGAAAAAAGAAGCGCTGTTACGTTAGATATAATGAAACCGTTGATCAATAAATATACATTTATTGATATGAATGATGGTCATGACTTAAACTTATTAACACATATGGGGGTTGTTTTATCGAGAACAACATTTGGTTTTAATAATTATATGTTTAATATTCCATTGTTATATGTATCGAATAATGATAAAATACTACAAAAACAATATAATATTGACTTACAAAACCGATGTAATCTTGACGATGTGTGTTACGGTGAATTTACAACTATAGAAGAAATCGAAACAAATATGAGTGCAGTTGTAAATAATTTTATAGATAAATTCAATAACAAACCCCCTTTTAAACACATTCACGAAAATATATTATATGGAAATACATTTGACCATCGTCCAGAAATATGGATTGATTATATTAAACGAATATGTAAAAAACCAATCAAATAAGTGTATTATATTTACGTCTGATAAGTTCCCTAAAACAAATATTTATATATATTTATATATATATATATATGACCACAAAATTAGATAAACATATTACACTTAGCTTTTTACCCAATAAAGAGTGTTTCGACTCGTTTTTGAAGAAACGATTAGAAACTGTAGGCTTATATCCAAATGATGTCCAAGACATCTTAAATATTTCATTAAATAATACGTGCAAACGTTTAGCATCGAAAAATAGTAAATATAATTATGTAAATAAAAACACTATATGCATTCATGTTGCAAATAATGCCCAAATGTGTTTAATATATTATGAATTATCCAGAAATGCATATTTAAAAAGTATTCAAATCGATATTCTAACTCCAGATGAATGTAGGCGATATAAATTGATTGCAGATTCGATATATTATTTAAATATAGCGGATACATCAGTTAATTTAATATATAGTAATAAATTACCAATTAAATTGCATTGTGAGCATTCACATGGTTCAATTGTTGGAAACTCGACATTCACTGATAAATCGTCATTATTAATATATCAACAATGTACAATTGGGGGTAATATTAACCTTGACTACCCGAATATAGATGGGGATTTGATAATGTACGCAAACACACTATTATTGGGCAATACACAAATTAAAGGAACGGTTATTTTAAGTTACGGAACATCTGTATATGATGCAGGATTAATCGAAAACAAAATCGTATTCGGTAAGTCGCCAAATTTAATCTTCAAAGATATAAAAAAAAATTCACACAAACCGATATTTGATTCCGCGTGCTTTTCTGTTGTGGATAGTGTTGGCTATGAAAGTAATGGTAAGAATGCCGATGATGGTGGTAGTGGGGATTAAGGTGAGGGTGGGGGAATATTTATATTGTTGGAAATTTCCAACGGTTTATAGGATTGAATACCCACCATCGACATTAATATCTTGACCGGTAACATATTTTGATAAATCAGTTGCTAAAAATATAATAGTTCCTTTTATATCGTCTTCTGAACCCATTCTATTTAATGGTACCATTGCCTTATATCTATCTACAAATAATCGCGGTTGATTTCTTTCAATACCTCCCAATATAATATTGTTAAATCGTATATTGTCTTTTCCATAAAGACTCGCTAAATAGCGAGTCGTAGAATTCATTCCGGCTTTACTCACGGAATATGCTATTGGACACGCCATATTTGTGTCTTTATATAAACTAAAATTATGCGCATGGTTACTATATATCGAACTAATATTAATAACACTACCTGATTCTGATTTTTTAAGTAATGGAATACATTTTTGAATTAAGATAAAGGGTGCTCGTGTATTAATATTTATACACTTATCCCACGCAGACATGCTTTGTTCTTCAAATGGGACTGCCCACCCTTCTAAGTTCGAAGTTCCAACAAGCGCTGCACAATTTACAATAATATCAATTTTTGAATATTGTTGCTGTATAGTTTCTACAAATGTTATTATTTCACATTCGTGTTCAATGTTAACTTTGTAATAATCAATATTTTCGAATTGAGTATCACGATTATCGAAATTATGTTTGTCACTAATATCAATAATTATAACTTTACAAAAACATTCGATTAATGACTCCACTATTTTCCTCCCCATATATCCCAAACCACCTGTAACAATTGCAGTTTTACCACTTAAGTCCAGTGATTGTTTTATGCTAAAATCAAACTTATTTGATAATTTAACCTCATATATTTTTTCAGCACACAAGAAATCCGTAGTAGTATCAATGTCCAGACTACATTCGTGTGAAACTTCATACGTTAATATTCGGTCGAAACTATGTAATATCCCATTTGAGGTTCCTTTAGTGCATATTGTTAACGGCGAAGCTACATAGCAAACCGTTGTTATATCAAAATATTCAGATTCTTGTCTGCGTGTAATATCGAGATTATTAATTTCATTGACAACATAGTTGTCTTTATCTGTTTTTATTAAGTTAAATCCGGGAAATTTTGCCGATTTAGTTACTGTTATTAATATATCAGGCTGTTTTTTAATAAATTCTTCAATACATGCATCAATGTCTTGATACGTTTTCATCGGAGACACAGTTGGTAAAGATACAAAAATATCAAAATCATCTACATTTTTAATCATATGAATCCACGAGTCAATTTCACAACTTTCATCTGTCGCTAATTCAGGAGGACGTAAAATAGGCGCTTTTGCACCATATTTAATAGCGACATCTCTAATTTCAGTAGAATCCGTCGAAACGTAAATATCACTTATATATTTTGATTTATACCCTTCACGTATCGAATGTGCTATAAGTGGGGCATCTCCTAAATATTTAATATTTTTATTTAAGACACCTTTAGAACCTCCTCTCGCAAATATAAATCCGTAAACTTTCATTATTATATAATTAATCGATATAATAAAAATTACAAAATATATATTTCTATAGTATATAGTATTATGAAGGTTTGTATAGTTGGATTCGGTTCAATTGGTGAGAAATATTACAATGTATTAATTGAACACTTTAAAGATTATAAAATTTATGTAATCAGTCGTAGAAATATAGAAATACAAAATTGTGTTGTATTAAATAGTGTTAATGAATTACCAGATGATATTGATTACGTCATAATCTCAAATCCGGCACCATTTCATCTAGAGACGGCTATTTATTTTCTTGATAAAAATATACCAATTTTAATTGAAAAACCATTGTCTCATACTTTAAAAAATATTGATAAATTATTGAAATATAATAATGTGATTCATGTTGGATATCAATTAAAATATTCGTCATTATTTAAAAATATGGTTCGTTATTTACCAACAATTGGAAAAATTAATTTAATTAAAGTTAATACGGGACAATATTTGCCTTCATGGAGGAAAAACGATTATAAAGAATGCGTAAGCGCACAAAAAAAATTAGGAGGAGGGGTTTTATTGGAATTGAGTCACGAACTTGATTACGTGCTTACTATTTTAAATGATTTTCCATTCGATGTTCAAATCACGAAGGATAAATTATCGGATTTAGAAATAGACGTAGAAGACACTGCTATAATTACATTAAGGTTTAAACATGTTATTGCGTCTATTAATATCGATATGATAAATAGACGACACAATCGTACGTGTGAAATTATAGGTAATGAAGGAACTATAATAATTGATTTTATAGAAAATACGTTATGTATTTATAATGACCAGCCGAAACAAACATTTGTATTTGAAAAAGAAAATCTATTATTAAACGAACTAAATCATTTTATAGATTGTGTAAAAAATAAAGATTTTGGGAATGCTTCATTAATAAACGCAATAAACGTAATGAAAATAATCGATATGTAAATTTGCATAATGCTTACGTTTTGTTATATATATCAAAAACCTACTCTAACAAATCATATAAACCTATATGTTCTATCATTTTTTCCCAAGATCTTTCATTTTTTACAAAATTATATCCATTTTCTAATAATTGTTCATCATAACCATCTTTAATTATCTGTAAAACTTTATCATTGAAATCGTCAAAATTATCTCTTTTAAATAGTATGCAATTTTTACCATTATTTGCAATTTTTTGCAAACATAAACAATCAGACATTAATAATGGTATTTTTAACGCCATTGGTTCAAACGGCTTTATGGGGGATACTATATTTGTTACAGGTAGATCTAATCGTGGTATCATATATAAATCAAATGTTAAAATTACTTCTTGAACTTTATTATGCGGAACTTTATTAAGTAATTTCACAAATGGTTTATTGATAACATTTTTAAACAATGATACGTTTATGTCTCCTTGTTCATTCAATATAGGCTGAATATTTCCTAAAATATGAACTTCAATATTTAATTTATTATTTTCTATTAATTGTTCAATGGCAAGAATTGCTTCATATATCCCTTCATAATATACAATACTACCACTATATCCAATTATAAACGGTGAATTGTTATCTTTTTCCTTTTCTTGTTTATTTTTAGTATTTAAATCAATATTAAAATTATTACAATTATAAAAAATTGGTTGTTCAATAATCATATTATTTTTTAATAAATTATTTATATTAAGTCCATTTAAACTATTTATTTCCAAACCGTTTTTTGAATATAAAACTAGTTCATCAGTTATATATAATACAGTAGTGCATGTTTTAATACACGTTAATTCATTATTTAAAATATTATTATATTTTGTTATAGTGTATAATCCATTTAATTTCTGTTGATTTACATTATATTTTCTATAATATAAAATTCTAGAAATTCCAGTAAGTTGCCACATTCCTCTAACTTCATAAATAGATTTTAATTTATGTATATTACAAAAATCAATGATTGGTTTTGCATTGGTAAAAGCAGAAGCAACATGAAATGTTTTAATGTGAAATAAACTAGTTAAAAACCCCAAAATTTGATTATAACATGTTCCACGTGTATATGGTAATGTTATATAATAAACATTATCTATTTTATTCACATACTTTTCAACAATTGGACTCGGGTTTATTAAATATGGATAATCTAATTTATGAACGCCGATATATATCTTATCTGAATACATATTATTAAACGTATTAATAATGCTGTGAGAACGAACTGCATAACCTCCATTATCATAAGGCATACCATTGTGTAAAACATAAGGAATATAATGTATTTTGTCTTTATAAATTGTAATAATTTCATAAAAAAATAAAAAAACTTGTTCGTCGTATATTTTTAACTTTAATAAAAAATCATAATTAAGTTCATTATATTTTGGAATAAAAGGTAAATACATTTTATTATATATAAAATATTCCTTCACCTTCGTGCTTACTTCACCATTATCACCATACCCAGGTTTACGCCAACATATACCAATATCACTTGTTGCTATTTCATAACAACTATCTTTATGACTTAAATTATGTTTAAAAATAATACCATCCACACCATTTTTAATATATTCATTTACCTTTTTTGTAAATTCCACGTTTCCATTAATTTTCCCATAGACAATTTTCAAAACCACTTCAGGTCTTTCTTTATGAATTTTTTGAAATTCTTCTATGATTTCCAAAATGTTCTCTTCATCTCGCAAAGTGCCGCAATAAATCAAACGGATTTCATTATCATATCTTTCGGGTAATTTAAAATCATATTTATAAGTTAACGGTTCAATAACATCGATTTTATCAGTCAGAACACCTTTTTCAACATACTTTGTTTTCAACTGTTCGCTTTGTGTGATGATAGAATGAAACCTGTTTTGCATTAATGCAATCCCATCCAAATGAATATCTAATCCATAAAAACAAATTTTGTGAAGAAATGAACTGGTTCGTAGTTTATCCAATATTTCATGATTACGTATAAAAAATCGGTCATTTTTATTTTGAAGTTCATTCATTTTAATAATTAAGTCGTCATTATCCTTGCATTGAATTAATGTATACGATTTCGATACCAAATTACGGACAAATGAAGTTGGTATGGAATACTTCGATAATAACGTTACATGAATATTATAATCCATCATATGGTTCATCCAATTTGATAACATGATTGTGTCGCCGGCTGTATGTGATAAATTTGAATGCGAACATATAACAATACGTTCTACATTTTTACAAACATTATGTATTTTGTACAGTGAAGTTGTTGTTAGTTGATGAATTAATTCATCAACTGTTTTATGTCCCGATTGAATTATATTACTTAACGCATCCCTCCATCGTTCATTCACCTTCTCATCGGTTGAAATCGACGCATCTCCTTTCACCAATATCCCATTTTCACCTCCAGTTGGGCGACCTTGAATATGTCCAACACCACACCAGTGTCTAAATGCATGCCACTCGCCTACTATATCCCCTCTTTCATGTTGCGTAAATACATCTGGGTTTAATTTATTATATGTCTTCCAGTCGAAATCATACACATATTTCTCATTCGACCCCAACACATAAGCTACTCTACTTTCACGTCTTCCGTGGTTCAGGTAATGACATGTGAGATGATTGATGTTATTATATTGACCCTTAAATGCTCCTTGTAAATCTGGATAGTATTTAATATATCTTTTCCAATCAAACACTTTGGGTTTTTTCACCTCACCCAAAATGACCGATGCACGAATAGCATGCTCTACACATTGCAATGTTGTATCAATACCATGTTTAACGCCATATTCTTTCCATGAACTGTCGAACCCCTTTTCTAAATCAGGCATTATAATATACCAAAATATATTATAATTACCACGAGTTTTCATCATTTCATTTCAGAAATATATTCTAGCATCGATTGGTAATTATATCCTATAATGGGTATTGATGGATGATTGAACATGTTATCGAAAGATATACTCCCCCATTCTCTCGATATATTACGCATATATTTGTCGAATTTATAATGAAAAAACTCATCAAATTCGATATCATTATGTAAAATTAGAACTGTTTTAATCCCTTTTTGTAATGCACATTCAAATATCTTCTTCGTAGAGGTTTTGATATCTATATCAATCGGTATACATGTCGCACATATGTTCATTTTATGTAACGTTTCAACTGAACTATTATCGTTCGACGTATACAACAAATATACCCGTTCAAATACACTATTCACATTGAAGGCAGTCGGTGCTGGTTTTGTGACGTCCCATTCATACGTGTTGGACAAGTGACTCATTAAATCCTTCTTTTTATCCTTAATACCCACCCAGGTCATTTTAGTATTGTCTCGCCAATCGATACATGTTAATGGATGCAATAGATTGCGATGAAATGGTATATTCATATATTTCTTCAGTGTAAAACTCAACCAAATATCATCAATTGCTAAAATATCTTCGGAATATTTTTTATAATCATATAGTTCATTGAATAGAAACAAATTCGTATCCATGATGCAACCTCCCGGACCAAAATAGGTGAATTCCTTCACCTCTGGTTGGGTTCTATGTTGAATCGACCAATACGTCAATGTGCTCTTCCAATAATCACATGTATTAAACAATTTCCCGTACCAACTTAGTATGGACAATGGTTTACGATCTCGCACCATATTCTCTATCCATTTTGCCTCGAATATCTGGTCATCATCAAATACTACGATATATTCCATTAAATATTCCGACATTAACTTGCGTATATAGGTTATGCGTCCAAAACAGTGCGTATTTTCTCCAGGACGATGCATTGTAATCGGTATCGTGGCGTCTAGTTCACCCAATATAGTATCGACACCCTTTTGTATAATCGGATCTGTATTATTATCAAGCAAATGAAGATGAATATTTTTACTACTTTGTGTTTTAAGCATATTGATCACAGGATGCAGATTTTTATTTCGTTCGTAAGTAGCAAGTAATACATGAACAACTTCGTCTAATGGTTTACATGGTGTACTTGCGGGAATCCATTCATCACACATGGGTCCATCGATGTAATCAGTATAATTGAATATTTTGTGAAATTTCTCTCCACACACATCGTATATTTGCGAACATAACTCACGTTTTTGCATACCAACTTGACTCACGATTTCACGTAAAATACCCATCTTACATGCCCAGAATGTTCCGGAACAGGTTCCGCGACATTTTTGATATAGAAACCATTTGTTTAATTCAAACAGCAGTTGTTCGTCAATGTGAGTCGGTGACCCACCTATATACACAGCAATTGTGTTTGGAGGCAATGTGTTTGCGTGACTCAGTATGTTATCTGATACAGTGTCGCTGATTATGGAAAATGTGTAATTCGTGTAATTCAGACTCTTTATCGAAGATGTGAGTGTTGACGTGACTATAGAATCGATATATACATGAAATGGTTGATATAATCTATATTCACACATGGACTTATACATATGCGTAGAATATATTTTATACGATAGAATATAAACACATATCACGAACCATAATATAGAATGACTACTCAGTATGCGAAGCTGTTCATTGCAGTCGATATGAACCATCTAAACTTGTATGAAAAATACGAGGAAAGTATTCAACGTCACAACAATTCTGTATGGAACAATCCTTACCCTAATGCAGGATTCGACCTCTTCTTCCCAGAAGAACGTGTTATCCCTTTACTCGATTCTGAATTCGTCAGCATGGGTGTAAAATGCGAGATGCACTTATTTGACGAAAAAATGGGTAAATGGAATCCAACTAGTTATTACAGTTATCCTAGGTCGAGTATTTCGAAAACCCCTCTGATGTTGGCGAATAGTGTGGGTATTATCGATAGTGGATATCGTGGTCCAATTATCGGTGCATTTCGTAATCTTTCGGGTGGTCCTCAACCATATACGGTTGAACAGTATTCGCGACTCTTGCAGATTTGCGCGCCAGATCTTCGTCCTATAACGGTTGAGCTTGTAAATGAAGCGTTTTTTGAATCGACCGATCGTGGTGAAGGTGGGTTCGGGTCAACTGGGCGCTAGTTTTTACACAATTGGGCTTTATTTGAATATTGGTTGACGTTATAAATATCCGGTAACCTTTCACAAAAAAATGTCCGTTCTGCGTATCACGGACATAATACAAATATATGATAATGTATAAACATGAAATTTGTATACAAAGAGCATGATGACCATACGTCATTTACTGCTATCCCCGAAAATGATAGGGAGAGAAATGGTCTTCGAGCGCAAGGTCCATATTCACCCATCCGCCTTCAAAATGATAAACTTATTGTTAAATATGTATCGAAAAATGTGCTACATCCAGATATTGTAGCGGCAATATGTATAACCGCGTTTTACCCATTTATTCATCATTCCGCTACAATGCCGTTTTCCGTTTCCAAGCGGTTTGCGGATGGGTTGCAAATGGATATATTGCCTCAACATGATAAAATCGACGGAGTATATCGGGCAACCGAACCAATCACAATCGACAATATAGATATCAATCTAGAACCATACGCATCTGGTTCGAATACAGTTGTCGCTTATGGTGGAGGAATGGATTCTACCTCGATTGCTTGTTTATTTCCTGAATATGACTTGATCCATTCAACTGATTTAGACAATACAGACGATTCTGTGCAAAATTTTGTTGAAAACAATCTTGAGAATAAAATTCATGTGATTGAGACGAACTGTAAATATATTGCTTCCCCAAAAGGGTTCACCACATTTACCAATATTTATATTACACCGCTTATTATGTGTGCAGATTTGGATATAAAAAATATTATGTGCGGCGCAATATTAGCAGCAACATGCTTATCTAACGGTGCAAAGTATTTTCCACAATTTGATGCAACGCGTAGAAATAGGTGGGAACGGTTTTACAATCATATCGGATTGTGCATGTTTTCACCTACATCCGGATGTTCTGAACTAATCACATCCAAGATTATATGTGAATATGGTTTACATGATAAGGCTATATATTGTGATATTAATAAGGGACATCCTTGTAATAAATGCACCAAGTGCTTACGTAAACAACTCGAATTAGCATATCATGGTGTAGAACGGTCGTTCGACACATTTGAAGAGCATTTCATAACAAATTTTTTGAAAAAACGACCCCTTTTTTGCGGACATTTATTCATTGAAACTATCAAAACTCTTTTACAGCGATTTACCCCCCAATTGGATGATGAAGAAACGAGAGATAAAACATTTAATATTTTACAATATATGGGCAACTCGATACCAGACGTGATTCATACTGAAACTACTCTATTTAATAAAATATATGCGAAGAGCTTTCGCTATTTTCCAGAGAATATAAAGGATATATTAATCGAACGATTAACACATTACGCAGATATTATGTCTGCGGAAGAAGAAGAATATTTGGAAAAATGGGACATGAGTGTCAAAGCGAAACCTGTTGAAATAATTCCTTTGCTCGAAACAGCTTCTCTTGTGGAAACAACTCCTCTTATGGAAACAACTCCTTTGGTTGAAATAATTCCTCTTGTGGAAACAGCTTCTTTGAAGGAAACAGCTTCTTTGGAGGAAACAGCTTCTTTGGATGAAACAGCTTCTTTGGAGGAAACAGCTTCTTTGGAGGAAACAGCTTCTTTGGAGGAAACAGCTTCTTTGGATGAAACAGCTTCTTTGGATGAAACAGCTTCTTTGGATGAAACAGCTTCTTTGGATGAAACAGCTTCTTTGGATGAAACAGCTTCTTTGGATGAAACAGCTTCTTTGGATGAAACAGCTTCTTTGGATGAAACAGCTTCTTTGGATGAAACAGCTTCTTTGGATGAAACAGCTTCTTTGGATGAAACACCTGTTCTTATGGAAACAGCTTCTTTGGAGGAAACACCTGTTCTTATGGAAACAGCTTCTTTGGAGGAAACACCTGTTCTTATGGAAACAGCTTCTTTGGAGGAAATGACTCCTCTTACGGAAACAGCTTATTTGGAGGAAACACCTGTTCTTATGGAAACGGAATTAACCATGTTAAAGAATGAAAATATCAGACTCAATATTAAAATCGCAAAAATGCGTTGTTATTTATTACAAGCAGTCGAAATAGTATAATGCACATACATGAATCACAATACATTACATATCGTATACACCAAGGGTGTAAATAACTGAATATTTGTTATATTATTCATAACAAATATTTATTCGAAACCATATTGTATTAATGTAGCGATACGGTTCAGAAATGTATGGTGGTCGCGAACATATTCCATTATGTGAATTTGTTTTTTTTTATATCCTTGGTAATCCTGTAATATATCATCGTAATTCGCTATACATTTTTCCATTAGTTTTTCCAAATCGGCATCATACAACATTCCATAATCCTTCATCATATTATAGACACCAATATTGTTTGTAATAGGCACAGCACCATAACTAATGTTCTTGAAAATACGACATGGTATGTAATATTTGATAGCACTATGTCTTTGTGATTTCCCTTGTATAGCAGGCGCTAACATCGATTCACCCACCTTCGTTTGATGCTTCGTCTCATTTTTTTCTCGTTCGATTATGCATTCTATCGCATGTCTTTCACATAGCTTTTCCCACTCATTTATTTCATCCTTATTAGCACGCCATACCGACCCACAAAAATAAGAGTTGCGTTTGAATGTTGGTTCGGTCGAGTTCTGAATCTTTGCAATATTTGCATCGATGTCTTCTGGAAATAAATTCGTAGCCCATGCTAAATGTGCTTCGTTCGAGTTGGTATCAAACCAAAAAGGTGTATTTTCGACTTCAAATACACCATTCTTACCATTTTCATGATATTCTACATTACATGGACTATGTCTATATTCAACATATTTTACTGCGCGCTTTGATTGTAGTAGTTCATCGTATTTGGTAATAGGCACATCAGTATATACGACACATCTGCGATAATGGACTATATAATATGCATTATCTAACACCGGTAAAAATTTGTCGGTTTCTAGATGGGGTGTGGAAAATACTAAATAGTTGTTCATCGGATTGTAGAGGATAGGTTTATATATATTTTGGGATGCGAATGTATCATCACACCACAATACATCTATATGGCGGTCGATTTTATCGGCAATATATAAAAATGTTTGGTATATTGATTCATGGATATATCTATGTGTATGCTCTCCGGATTTTAAACCATGCACCACTAAATGTGTTATTTCCTTTGATTCTATAAAGCGTATAATATTTCCTATCGCCAAATTATTCATATCTATTTTATAACCATATATAAAAAATTTATAAATATACGAGCTCCTTACATTCGTCGGTTTTTTCCAAATACACAACTTCCTTGTATTTATCCAATTTTTCCATATAGGGTGTTAATTCGTCGCTTTTATACAAGAATAGGTCCGCGTCCGATTGTAATGTAGACCGATATGTATCAATATGTTTCTTAAATAACGGGTCGTCCACGTCGATCACGACAATGCGATTCATTTCTTTACCATTTTTATATGACGGTAGATTTCGAACAGTTTTTTGAATTGATTCCTTTTTTTCTTTATTTTCGTTATTATAATGAGATGTCGCGAATAACATGGAATTTTCTTTATTATACACCATAGTGACTTCCGGACATAGTTTATGGCGTCCATTGCATTGTTCTAAACAAGCGAAACTTTCAACCATATCAGTCGAACAAAAAATGAATTCGTTATTTTCGTCTAAAAAGTCGAGAGGTCGTATACGTTTGAGATATTCCGCTTTCATCACACGTAAATGACATGCGCGCCAAGCATTTGACCTATATTTACAGCTATCAATTATACTTTGAGGATAATCTCCAGGCATATTAAATGTGGTTGTTTTACCGTTCATATACATATTAAATCTACCATACGTCAAGTCGACATCATACAATTGCATGAACTTGTTCAAATAGGCGACTGTGTATTTATTCGGTAACCAATCGTCACCATCCAACATAATACAAATTTCGTCATCGTCGCACATGTTATAAGCACGATACCGATTGAAAGCCTGTCCATATTTGTTGTTATTATTCAAATAGGTTATTTTATTTTTGTATTTCTTGGAGATTTTATGAAACTTATTGTGAGTCGCATCTGTCGAACAATCATTAATGTAAATCATGCGCCAGCTCGTGTAAGTTTGCGAGAAGGCAGATGTTAAATTACGCAGAATCCACTCTTCATTATTATAACTGGGAACAATAAATACAAACCGTTTCGTATTCGAAATTTGCGCATGGTAATTAGCGAGTTCGATGGAACGATCAATATAAAAAGATTCCTTGTTTTTACGGTCTCCGTTAATCGCTTCTTCGTCAAATACATCTGGAATGATTAAATGTTCTCCGGTTGGAACAGCTCCGGTTACAATTCCATCGCGATACAGAACATTGTATCCGTAATCAATCGTGCAATTATTTGCAATAAACCAGTCGATACCAAGTTCGATAATTTTACGTCGGAATTTAGGTGAACAAATATACCCATATGTTCCGTATAATGTATTCAAACCCTCGTGTTTGGGTATTTTCTCGATAATTTTAGACTCGTCGTTCACAATAACATTATTGATAGATGGAATGTGACTATTGTATCCTAAATAAACCATATCAGTTTCGCACATGAGTATTCTAACCGGTTTCAACATATATTTAAATGACTTGTGAAATTGTGCATCGTCTTCACATATAATTACATGTCCTTGTTTATCTTTTTCAATTTGTTTGAATAATTCAATGGTAGAGTGTATGAGTCCAACTGCACCAATTGAGTTGATAACCCTACGTTTAGCGGCTGTCTTATAAAAAACAGGTGTTGTTCGGATGGTATTTTCTTCAAAAGCTTTTTCGAAATACTCGTATTTTTTTCGAACAATATCGTTATTTTTATCTAATGCTTTGAAAAATTTGAAGTTTGTGTAACCAATCTGTTTTAATTGATGAATCATATCCAGTTTCTTATCAATTCGTTCCTGTAAATTGATGATATACATGGGTAGGACTTTTGGGTTCACGTTTATGTCGATTTTGACCAGTGGTGCTTTCCCATTTCGCCCTTCCAACTTGCCGTGGAGTATCCAATGTATATATGTATCATAATAATTACTTAACCCGAATTTTACAAGGTCATCATATTTATTCAAATAATATTTCCAATCGAGTTGAGTTTTGATATCATCAGACAGTATATTTATCCATTCTTTATTGTGTTTTTCATCTTTAAAAATTTTAACATCTTCAATGACCCGAATGGTTACATCGGTAGTCGATGATGTTGTTATACCCACAAGAGGTGTAACCTGTCGATTATCATTACGTCCAATCGTGCACCAATGCATATAGGCATCAAATTCATTTATCACTCCTATATCATTAAGGTCATCGTTCAACTTCAAATACGATTCCCATTCGAATCCATGATAAGGTTCTTGTGAATTAATGATACCTGCACACCGACCTTCCTTTTTACCAGAAAGAATCCAATGTGTATATGCTTCTAATTCACTTGTTATACCAGCCGCCTTCAAATCTGGATACATGGTGGAATACTTACTATAATCGAACTCATTTGTATAAGAATATAATACTTCGATCGAGTTATGTAAACCTTCTTCAAATGAGACATCCGGTTTGACCTTTTCATTAATTGTGTCGTATAAATATTGAATGCTTTGTTTTGGGTTAATACCATTTTCAAGAATAGAACTATACTTATTATTTTGATTGGACATAATATATCTACCAGATGGATAATATAGTAATCATTTAGAAATTTATTTCAATATATATTATATAAATCAAATTACTAAATTATGGATAATTGGAGTAGAGGATTATTCGTATTTATTTCGATAACGGCGCTATTTATGTTTTTATTTAAGCTGAAACTATTGACCAACACTATTTCGGAGGGACTTATTAGCAGATAATGTTGTAAAACAACACAAGTTATTTTATAGATATAATATAACTTGTTTACTATGCCTAGTCCGGAGACAGATCCTGATAATTACAATGTATATGCGACGTATGATCCAGAATTCTTAAATTATGCTGAACTGTATAAAACACCCGATGAAGCAAATAAAATAGCTAAGTCTAGATTAATCGGTGAATATGCAAATGCCTTAATAACTGGTAAAAATGATACCAACGTATACCCGGATTCACCCGGTATTCCTGGTAATCGATACTTCATTAATACCGGAACACAGTGTATTAATAAAAATGAACCACAGACACGTTCGATATTGGTCGATAACGTATTGTCGTCAGCGATGGATACTACTTCCGACGGGAATACAGGTTTGATGTATTCATTGTTAGCTTCCATGAAAACTATTAATAGCGATACTATGTTCACAGATATGAGTAACAATACCCCCAATAGCAATGTAAAATATTCTCCAACCGGTTATTTAAGCGAGAATAATCCAGGACAGTTACCAGAATGTTCAAAAGTGACTGTTTTTAGCAACTCTAAAAATGATGATGAAGAAGCGGTTTCGGCGTGGGTTACATCAAACGACAGACAAGACATTGACCCAAAATCCATAAAAGAGGGAATGTTTCTACCATTAGGGGGGTCAACTGCAAGCGACTTTGCAGAAAGTGCAAGGAAATCAAGTGTATCCGCCGATGCAACGGCAGAAGCCATTAAAAACAAAACTAACGAGACTGCTAGCACTGCCGCCGCTTCTGCTGAAGATACGATAAATAAGGGGAGGAAAAATGGGGCTTCTGCTAAAGCGACATCGGAAGCCGCAAATAAGAAAGGTATTGAAAAACAAACTAGTAGTGCAGCCGCGGCTCAGAAGAAGGGGTCCGATGTTGGTAAGAGTCATGGATTGGAGATCGCAACAAAGAGTGAACTTAAAGACACACCTAAGGTAGACACAATTAGTCGATTAAATACGTTGATAAACTTGAATTATATGTGTGGAGATTCGAACAAGAAGACTCGTGTACCACCCAACGCAATACAAAATATTTCGAGTGCGTTACAGACGGATGTTTTCAGAAGCCAGGATACAAATTTATCAAAAAATCAAGATATTCCAAAAATCATATCTGTTAAAAAAATATTCGAAGCTATTGGGGAACTTGTATCATCGAATAGATATAATACCGACAAAAAACTTGATATTACGCGCGATTTACCGGCGGGTTCCTTTCCTAGCAAGGAAATCACAACTATTGTGGAGTATCCAATATATTATCCTCAGTATGGATTTTCGTTTTCCCCCAAACGGTTTAAAAAATATGGTTATAAAAATGTGACGGTACCGTCAAAAGATTATGCAACTGTGCAGAATATATTAAATGTCGGGGGTGAAAACGATATGGATACAATTAAATTTGTGACGGCGCGGACAATTCTTCAGTTTTCGGATACACTTTCGTATGGAACCGATGTAATTAAAGTCGATGTTCCCGCACCACAACCAAAACCAGAAAAGGAAGCTGAGACCTATTCGACAAACACTGATAAAAAAAAGGATAAGAAATCACTAGAAATTGCGCAAAAAATAGCTGATAGTATGAAAGAGTCATTTGAAACATTTAATAATGATATTGACGTTCCAACTAATAGTATGACAACCGCATCATGGTTTTATTTTATATCAGTATGCTTTATACTGTTGTATATATTCTACAAATTTGTAGACCGAACACTTGGCTTTGAATTTTCATTGATGTGATAGTAGAGGCAATAAATGATTTTTCATACAAACGGTAATATTATCGTTTTTATGAACTTAGACCAGTAATTATATTTATAGATTGTATCTTTTGTAAATCTCCAGAGCTACCAATGCTCCTAACACTTGGGTTACACATAATGGTATGATTTCACTGGGAGCAATCTTACCTGCTGCAGCTAATGTGATTGTGATGGCTGGATTAACAGTTACCGCGCTAAATCTGAAGCTTAATAACGTTACTAAAGTAAGAGCTGCACCAATTGCTAAAGGGTTTCCTGTTGCTAAAACCACATATGCGAAAAAAAGTGTAGATAAGAATTCAGCTAAATATGCGTACATTGTGATATGATTTATAGTGCGAAATAATAACTAGCCCTAATTATAAAAAATAGGCGGGTTTGAATATTTGTGAGTCACTTTTGCGGGGACTCTCGAACCTCCGGATCGTGTGCGATGTAAAGCGTTACGTTGGGCATTTGGGTCGTTCGTGGTAGTAAACGACATTTTTTGACTAGCGCTGTATAAAGGTGATGCGTTCAATGAACCATTTGCGATGCTATTGATACGACGGTGTGAAATCACTTGAGATGCATCGCGGTTTCCTCCTATCCATTTATTTTCGGGAACAGCACCTTGCTCAGCATGTCCTCTACGAGCAAACGTCATGCGACTCATGGAGAATGAATTTGTATTATCGGATGTAATATCCTTCATAGGCATCGCACGTTCACCAGTTAAAATCGCATTGTTTATGTTTTGGAGGATTGGTTGCATTGAGATTATAGTCATATACATCTATAACTGTAATATAAATTATATATAATTGCGATTAATTGCTTGCTGACGCCTAAATGTGATGTAATTGGAGGAGTCGTATACGTATTTTACATTACCAGATGCACCCGGCACACCACTATCATCACATTTATCTATCTTGGAACCAAGATAAATTGTGCTTCCAGCCCAACCAATCGAACTTTTGCTCATACCCGTGGGTCCACCACATTTGTAGTTCTGACGAGCAAGGAAATCACCGGCATTATTCACTGCACGAAAAGGAGTAATCACACGTTTTTTGTCGTTATATACTCCGGTTGCGAATGCGGTGTTCCAGCCTCTACGCAATATACTTCGTGTGTATACGTGTTCACCGTCACCATCATTATTGGGATCATTTGGTATTTTTACTGGTATATCTAAATCTTGAACAATAACTGTCCGGATTACTTCCTTCGCTTTATTACCTTCACTATCGGTTACATTATATATTACCGTATATGTGCCTGCTTTATTTGTATCTACATTATTCACGGTTTTTATATTACCTGTTATATCCCCATCTAGTTTATCTGTTGCAATTGCTCCAGCATCAAGATAATTTTCACCTAAATCAACTATTACCGGGGTAATACCGAGTCTTAATATGGTTGGTATATATGGGTCATAAACAATAACGCTTCTTGTGACTTCGGATGCAGCTTTTCCACTATAATCGCTCACGTTATATGTTACTGTATATATTCCCGGTTTACTTGTATCCACAGGATTCACAATTTTAATATCAGATGTTAAATCACCGTCTACTGTATCACTTGCTCTTGCTCCAGCATCAATATAAATTTCACTTAAGTCAACTGTGATTGGATTACTCCCATTTAGTTTTATTACAGGGGAAACATTTACTACATGAACTATTCTGGTTACTGTATGTGCTTTATTACCTTCAGAATCGGTTACGTTATATATTACTGTATATGTTCCTACTGTATTTTGATTTACATGATTCGCAGTTACAATACGACCTGTTATATCTCCATCGATTTTATCCGTTGCTGCTGCTCCAGCATCAATATAAGTAGGATTCGAATTTTGTTCAATTGTTATCGGTGTGATACCGTACATAATTATGGTTGGAATATATGGGTCATTAACGGTAACCGTTCGCGTGACTTCGGATGCAGCAAAACCCGATTTATCTCTCACATTATACGTTACTTTATATATTCCGGATTTATGTGTATTTACAGGATTCACGGTTTTAATAGCAGCTGTTAAATCTCCGTCTACAGAATCACTTGCTCTTGCTCCAGCGTCTTTATAAGTAACACCCAAATCGATTTTTACGGAATCCTCCCCGTTTATTTTTATTACAGGGGGGACATCTACTACATTAACTGTTCTGGTTACTGTCTTCGCTTTATTACCTGCAGAATCGGTTACATTATATGTTACTATATATCTTCCGACTTTACTTGTATCTACGGGATTATAAGTAACAATTTCCGTTGTTAAACCACCATCGATTTTATCCGTTGCCGTTGCCCCAATATCAACATAAGTAGAATATTTTTCAACTGTTATTGGGTCGATACCATTTCTTACTATGACCGGAATATATGGGTCGTTAACCATAACGTTTCGTGTGACTTCATTCGCAGCATTTCCAGCTATATCACTCACATTATATGTTACTATATATGTTCCTGGTTTACTTGTATTTACAGGATTATAAGTAATAATATCAGATGTTAAATCACCGTCTACATAATCTGTTGCTGTCGCACCTAGATCGTTATATGTTATATATAGATCAATTATTATTTTATCATTACCGTTGATTTTTATTACAGGAGGAACATCTACTACATTAACTGTTCTTGTTACAGTTTTCGCTTTATTACCTTCCTTATCCGTTACATTATATGTTACTGTATATATCCCTACTTTATTTGTATTTACAAGATTCACAGTTTTAATATCAGTTGTAATATTCCCATCTATTTTATCCGATGCTGTTGCACCTTTATCTATATAATGGGAATATCTTTCAATCGTTACCGGATTAATTCCATTAAATGATATGACTGGAATATATGGGTCGTGGACAGTAACGGTTCTGGTTACTTCAACCGCCGAATTTCCCCATTTATCTTTCACATTATATGTTACTGTATATGTTCCGGCTTTACTTGTATCTGTGAGTAAAGGATTATAAGTAATAATATCAGATGTTAAATCGCCATCAATTTCGTCGAATGCTGTTGCACCTTTATCTTTATAAGGCACATCTATATCAATTGTTACCGGAGTAGGATCAGTTACTGTAATTACTGGTATAGAATCTTTTACAATTACAATTCTTTGTGCAGTATACGTATTTTTACTTTCATCTGTTGCACTATATGTTACTGTGTATATTCCTGCTATTTTTGGATTTACGGGATTATTAGTTTTAATAAGAGCTGTTAAATCACCACTTACAATATCATATGCGGTTGCACCCTCATCATTATAAACGGAATTTATTTCAATTGTTACCGGATAAGCACCATTTATTATTATTCCTGGTGTTACTCGGTCTACCACATTAATAATTCTTGTTTTTGTATCAGTATTTCCAGCACTATCAACGACATGATAGTTAAGGGAAAATTGATTGACTATCGTTGTATCTAAATCAAGAATATTTGATGTAATATCATTGGTTAAATCCCCATCTACAATGTCGCTTGCTGTTGCTCCGGCATCTGTATATGGTATAGTGGACTTACATTGATATGATACTGGATTCGAACCGTTGATTGTTATTACTGGGGGAGAATCGATTACTATTACAGTTCTTGTTCTCTGCGGAGCAGCATTACCTTCATTGTCGGTCACATTATATGTTACTGTGTATGAACCCACTATATTTGTATTTACGTCGGTAATATCTACTACAATATTAGATGTAATCTCACCATCTATTTTATCCCATGCTGTTGCTCCAGCATCTACACTTAGGTTATATATGGAATTTTTTTCAACTGTTACCGGAGTTTGTCCTAACAATGATATAGTTGGAAAATTCGGGTCGTAAACAATAATGGTTCTTTTGACTTCTGTAGCAGCAAGTCCCCATTCATCGCTCACATTATATGTAATGGTAAACGCTCCGACTATGCTAGTATCTAACTCGTTAATATTTGTTACAATATCAGATGTTAAATCCCGGTCTATATAATCGGTTGCGGTTGCCCCAAGATCCGTATAAGTTTTACCATAATCAACTGTTACTGTAGGATTACCGATTAGTATGATTATTGGCGGCACATCTACTACCTTTACAGTTCGTGTTCTCTCCGTAGCCACATTACCTTCTGCATCGGTTACATTATATGTTACTGTGTATGTTCCCACTATACTTGTATTTACGTTATTTACTGTTATGATTTTGTCTGTTATAGTCCCATCTACAAGATCAGTTGCCGTTGCTCCGGCATCTGTATAAACGGAGTTTTGTTCAACTGTTACCGGAGTGTTTCCCCCCATTACTATAGTTGGAGGATACGGGTCGTAAACGTGAATTGTTCTTGTAACTTCCACCGCAGCAAGTCCAGCTGTATCGCTCACATTATATGTAAGTATGAAATCTCCTACTTTTGTAGTATCTAAATCAAGAATATTTGTTACAATATTTCCATCTGGTATATCTCCGTCGACTATGTCGCCTGCTGTTGCTCCTAGGTCTGTATAAATTTGACCATACTCAACTGTTACTGGATTATCACCAATTAGTGTGATTACGGGGGGAGAATCTACTACATTTACGGTTCTAGTTCTCTCCGTAGCCACATTACCTTCTGCATCGGTTACATTATATGTTACTGTGTATGTTCCCACTATACTTGTATTTACGTTATTTATTGTTATGATTTTGTCTGTTATAGTCCCATCTACATGATCGGTTGCTGTTGCTCCAGCATCTGTATAAACCGAATTTTTTTCAACAAGCACCGGAGTGACTCCCCCCATTATTATAATTGGAGAATATTGGTCGTGAATAATAATGGTTCTTGTGACTTGCTTAGCAGCAAGTCCTTCTGTATCGATCACATTATATGTGAGAGTAAATATTCCCGGTTTTGTAGTATCTAGATCGTCAAGATTTGTTTTAATATACTGCGTTAAATCACCATCTATAGAGTCGCCTGCTGTTGCTCCAAGCCCATCGTCAGGTGAATCTGTATATGATTGTCCGAGTTGAACTGTTTCTTCATTACTACCGTTTAATGTTATTACTGGCGGTTCATCTACTACATTTACGGTTCTGATTGCCTTCGATGTATTACCTTCTACATCAGTTACATTATATGTAACCGTGTATGTTCCTACTATATTTGTATTTACATTACTTACTGTTATGATTTTGTCTGTTATAGTCCCATCTACATGGTCGGTTGCTGTTGCTCCAGCATCTTTATAGTTGGAGTATTTTTCAATTTTTACCGGAGTGGTTCCTTTCAAGAATATAGTTGGAAAATATGGGTCAGCAACTTTGACTGTTCTGTATACCGTTGGAGCAGAAAGTCCAGCACTATTTGTTACATTATATGTTACTATATATGTTCCTGGTATACTTGTATTTACATTACTTACTGTAACAATTTCACTTGTTATAGTCTCATTATTATCTACTGCATCAGTTGCTTTTGCGCCAGGGTCAGTATAAGGGATACTTATATCAACTGTTACTTTACTACTTCCGATTAGTATTATTGTTGGGGGGGTATCTATTACATTTACGGTTCTCGTTACCTCAGGAGCAGAATTATCTTCAGCATCTGTTACGTTATACGTTACCGTATATGTTCCTACTATACTTGTATTTACATTATTTACAATTACCATTTCGCTTGTTATATTCCCATCTATTGTATCCATTGCAATTGCTCCAGCATCAACATAAACGGAATTTATATTAACTGTTACAGGCAAGTCACCGACTACTTGTAAGTTGCCGCCTCCATATAATGTTATTGTTGGAAAATATGGGTCTAGCACAACAACACTTCTGTTTACCGTTGTAGCAGCAAGTCCAACACTATTAGTTACATTATAACTTACTTTATACGTTCCGATTTTACTTGTATCCACATCGCCCGTATAAGTTGTAACTGTTAATGTCCCATCTAGCTGGTCTGTTGCCGTTGCACCAAGGTCAACATATGTTTCATCTATATTAACATGTACTACACTACCAGCGATTAGGGTTATTGTTGGTGCAGTATCTACTACATTTATCGTTCTTGTTACTTCATACGCTTTATTTCCAGAATCGTCAGTTACATTATATGTTATTGTATATGTTCCGATTGCAGTTGGTATCACATTGTTTACAGTAACAATTTCGCTTGTTACTGTTTCATCGCTATAATAATTATCTGTCGCAGTTGCTCCAGCATCAACGTAGCCACCTGGTGTATTTACTATGAAAGTTACCGTCTCATCACCGACCAATGTTATTATTGGTCTTTGTGTGTCCTTTACAATAACAGTTCTTGTTCTTTGTATCGCAGCATGTCCGTCATCATCTGTTACATTGTAGGTTACTGGATATGAACCAATTATATTTGCATTTACATTACTTGTATTTGATACAACTATTAGACTATTTCCACCCGAATCGATTGCTGTTGCACCTAGATCAGTATATGTTGATTTTGCTTCAATTGTTACGGGATTATCGCCAGTTATTGTTATTTCTGGTGGAGAATATCCTAAGTTAAAGAACACCGAAGGAGATGGTGTGGCTTTATACAAATCTGTTCCCTCGTAGTATCTTTGTAACCCGGTAGCCTTATAAAACATATTTGTTGTATTTGCATTAGTGTCGACAGCCCATACCTGGATTGTTTGATAAAATGCGTTATTGGTATCAAACATATGTGTAAAATCATTTACATTAGAAACATCCCAATCGTTTATAGATTGGTTGAACGCACTATTAGAGAACATACCATTCATATCGGTCACAGAAGAGACGTCCCACGCAGTATAGGTTGAACCATTCATTGTTACATTGAGTGTTGTATTTATCGGTTTGTTAAAGGCTTGAGCACCATAGAACATCCATTCCATATTGGTCACATTCGAGACGTTCCAATTGCCTATCGGTTGGTTAAAGACTAGAGCAGCTTGGAACATACCTTGCATAGTGGTCACATTCGAGACGTTCCAATTGCCGATCGGTTTATTAAAGGCTAGAGCAGCAAGGAACATATAATACATATCAGTCACATTCGAGACGTCCCAATTGCCTATCGGTTGATTAAAGGCTTTAGCATTATAGAACATATATCTCATCTCGGTCACATTCGATACGTCCCAACCACTAATATCATGGTTAAAAACGAAAGCACCATAGAACATACTATCCATAGTGGTCACTGAAGAGACGTCCCAAGCAGTATATGTTGAATCATTCATAGTTACATCTGGTGTTGTATTTATCGGTTGGTTAAAGGCTTGAGCATTAAAGAACATCCAAAGCATAGTGGTCACATTTGATGTGTTCCAATTGCCTATCGATTGGTTAAATACTACATTATTATAGAACACGCGATCCATATCGGTCACGTTTGATGTGTTCCAATTTCCGATGTCTTGGTTGAACGGGGACGCTGAAAAGAGGAAACCCATATTAGTCACCTTTGATGTGTTCCAATTCCCGATAGTTGCACTACCATTATTGTTGAACGCATTTGCTGACCCAAACATGGCATACATATTGGTCACGTTCGAGACGTCCCAATTCCCGATGTCTTGGTTAAAAACGAAAGCTTGATAGAACATACTATTCATATCAGTCACTTTCGAGACGTCCCAATTGCCGATCGGTTGGTTAAAGGCGGTACTACCAGAATTCATGAACATATTATTCATATCGGTCACATTAGAGACAATCCAATTGCCTATCGGTTGATTAAAGATGTAAGCACCAAGGAACATTTTTTGCATATTGGTCACTGAAGAAACGTCCCAACCACTTATATCATCATTAAATGATGTTTTATTAGCAAATAACGAAGACATATCAGTAACAGCACTTGTGTCCCAGTTCTTGATGTGTCCATATGTGGCTTCGGCGGTGGTAGGGTCAGCAACCCATGCATCAACGGCGGTTTTGATATTTGCTTGTGTGATTGGCGTTTTGTTAAAAAATTCGAGCGTTGGCGTATCACCAAATCCGGGTGTTCCGGTATAAACTGCTTGTAATGCGGTTGCGCCGTGAAACATGTTATTAAATCCCTGAACGAAATTCCCAACTTTCCAAATATGGATAGGTTGATTAAATATTGTATTTTCATCAAACATACCATCAATTTGATTTACTTTGGAAACATCCCAATTCTGAATTGGTTGGTTGAATTTACCTTTATAGAACATAACTCTAATATCTCTAACATTCGACGTATCCCAACCAGATATATCTGAAGACCCCCCATTATTAAATTCGGTTGCTTCGGAAAACATAAAACCCATACTTGTTACTTGACTTACATCCCATGCAGTATAAGTAACCCCATTTACAGTTACTTGTTTTGTCCCGATATTTTGATTGAAAACACTATTGTATCTAAACATCCCTTCCATACTTAGAACATTACTAGTGTCCCAACTAGATATGTCTTGGTTAAAGGGGTTTTGATAAAACATATCACCCATGTACTGAACGTTTGATGTATTCCAATTTCCAATTGGTTGATTAAAAAATTGCGTAAATTGAAACATGCCTTCCATATGAATCACATTACTTAATGTAGACGTGCTTGTTGCTCCATTTACACCGGTTGTTCTTTCCCAATTAGCAAGTGGTTGATTGAATGCCATAAAAGCAGAATAGAACATCTGATACATATTGGTTACCGAAGACACATTCCAATCGCCAATCGGTTGATTAAATACATAAGCATTAGCGAACATCTGACTCATATTGGTCACTTTCGATACGTCCCAATTACTAATATCGTCATTAAATGATTGTTTACCATTAAACAAACTGTTCATATCCGTAACAGCACTTACGTCCCAATCCCCAATAACTCCATATGTGCCTCCATTTACAGGTGTAGAGGATGTGATTGAACCATCACACCAACCATTTACAGCGATTTGTAACTCATTACTATTTGCTGGTGTAAATACCATAATATTATTATCTTATACAATAATAATATATATATTGATATCGATTCGCCGTGCTATTTGTAATAAATTATTTTATTGTGATAATTTAAAAGTTACGCATGCTAGTTACATACGACCCATTATGGTCATCGCCACCGTTCTTTAAATCGTTATAATTACGGTTAATTGCTTGCTGACGCCTAAATGTGATGTAATTCGATGAGTCGTATACGTATTTCACATTACCAGATGCACCGGGCACGCCACTATCATCACAATTATTTACCTTGGAACCAAGATAAATTGTGCTTCCAGCCCATCCGATAGAACTTTTGCTCATACCTGCAGGTCCACCACATTTGTAGTTCTGACGAGCAAGGAAATCACCGGAATTATTCACTGCGCGAAAAGGAGTAATCACACGTTTTTTGCCGTTATATACTCCGGTTGCGAATGCGGTGTTCCAGCCTCTACGCAATATACTTCGTGTAGACGTTTGTTGTCCATCTTTATAGTTTAATATCGTTTGTTGAGGAGAAAATCCTTGGTATGGTCCACCTAATACAGACATTTATATACTATTCATATACTTTTATTTAAAATATGCTGTACATCAACGGCTAAATATCTAGATATATGTTATAACGCTTATGGCAGATAATTTAGACGAGTTTTTAAAAGAGGACCGGGTTGTCTCTTATAATACAGAATGTATTCGTAAGAAGTCGAATTGGAGTAAATCGAGCGCGAATTATAAATTAGATTCCGATACATTTGACCCTGAAATGTTACTAAACGATATTCCAGAACGGTCTCCTAAATTGGAAGCTCTTCTTAAAAATGTTACCGAATTAGATAAATCCGATATGAAACGCGACGGACATATGTATAAACATTTCATATTTTGTGATGTGAAATCTGGAGGTCAAGGTGCACGCATGTTAGCGGCTGCTTTTATCGCAAGTGGATTCCATCTTGGATATGGTGCTAAAATGGTTGATTCAAACACCGAGTCCAAGTCCATTGATGATAACAAACGTAATGATACACCCAGACCATCTGAATTATCAGACCAAAAAGAATCTAAATTTAAATCGTCTATGGAAGATATCGAAGAAGGTGACGAAAGTATGGAGGGTGGTAAAAAGAAGGAAAAACGATTCCAAAAGCTGGAAATGTACGACATGCCTCGATTAAAAAGGACAGCCAACAAGAATTTCTACTTACTTTCTTCTGTCGACGTATTTGAACAACCAATCAGCGTGAAGATGAAAAAGGAGATATTATTGAATTTCAACAAACGCCCATCAAATGTCCACGGAAAAGAGGCGCGATTTATCATTATGGACAGTGGATTTAAAGAAGGTATTGATTTATTTGATATCAAATATGTTCATATTTTCGAACCAAGTGTAAATGCATCCGACCAAAAGCAAGTAATTGGACGTGGAACACGAACATGTGGACAAAAAGGGTTGACCTTTCACCCCACGCGCGGGTGGGCACTGAATGTATTTATATACGATATGTCCATCCCTGAGACTTTACGGGGTCAATTCTTGGACTCGGATACCACATTTGACCTATATATAAAATCGTTGAATTTGGACATTCGTTTAGCGCGATTCGCAGCTGACTTGGAAGAAACCAGCATTTATGGTGCGGTTGATTACGAATTGAACCGCGATGTTCATGCATTTAAAATTGGAGACCTCACAACTGGTGGCGGTCCAAAACGAATCCATCGTAGGTTAATTGTCGACAATAAACCTCCATTGTTGCTTGACTCTACAAATTCATCATTGCAGGTGCAATTACCATCTGGGCAAATGGTTAGTGGTATGGAATCGAAACCCATGGGTTTCAAGGATATGCGCGAATATATCAACCGATTTTTTTCAGATAGCAAATGGACAGACGTTAAGATGGAGAATATGTGCGAGGATTTGAAAAAAGGTGGTGCGTCTCAGATGGAATATACACCCACACAACGATTTGTGCAAAAATATTTTACACCCCAGAGCCCAGTCAACGGCATGCTTTTATGGCATAGCACAGGAACCGGAAAGACGTGTTCTGCAATCGCATCGGCAACGTCCAGTTTTGACCCTCAAGGGTATACCATTTTATGGGTCACACGCACGACATTGAAGAACGACATTTGGAAAAACATGTTTGACCAGATATGTAATGAACAGATTCGCAAAATGGTAGCTGACGGTGTAACTTTACCCGAGCAACATGCAAAACGTATGAAGTTGTTGTCCAAGGCTTGGCGCATACGTCCAATATCTTACAAACAATTCAGTAATTTGGTGTCCAAGGAAAACAATTACTACAAACAATTGGTTGATATTAACGGACCATCCGACCCGCTTCGAAAAACACTACTCATCATCGACGAGGCACACAAATTATATGGCGGTGGAGATTTGTCTTCTTTGGAACGTCCAGACATGAAGGCACTTCATGGAGCGCTCATGAATTCATACGCAGTTTCCGGACGCGATTCCGTTAGACTTATGCTCATGACCGCAACACCTATTACAGAGAATCCTATGGAATTGGTTAAATTGGTCAATTTGTGTAAACCGGTCGATGATCAAATCCCGGATGAATTTGCTACCTTTTCAAACGAATTTTTAACAGAAGATGGTGCATTCACATCAGAGGGTCGTCGTAAGTATTTGGATGAAATTGCCGGACATATTAGTTATCTCAATCGCGAGAAGGACGCACGTCAGTTCGCACAACCCCATTTGAAACGAATACTTGTGCCTATTGTAAAAGATGTGAAAACTGTTGAGGAAATGGATAAACGTTATATGCGCGCGAGTTTATCCAAGGAAGTCCAAGATTTGAAGGCAAGTATTATCCAAGAAAATGAGAAAATTGACGAGGATATGAAAGACCTGGATTCAAGCAGATTTTATGAGTTGCGTGATGTATGTGAACAATATGATGGTATTGTGAAGAAGGGATGTGTTAAAATCGCAACCGGTAAAATTCGCGAGTTAGTCAAAGAGGCTCGTACGCAAATAAAACACATCAAGGATACTGTAAAGGGAATTCGTGAAGAAGTTAAGAATAAAAATTTGTATCGCAAAGATGCATTGCAACAGATTGGTGAACATATCAAAGAGAACCCAGAGAAGTTGGCTGAATTCAAAAAGGGGATGTATTATACGTTAAAATATGAATGCGGTAAAACTGTTACAACTAACGCAAAAATGGAAGAATTGGCTTTAGAACACCCACAAGTCGGCGAATTAGTTGCGGAAATCAGTGCATACGATAAACGCGGCGAAGACTTGGATAATGAATTGAAAGTATTCGTAGATGCACATAAGAAACGGACTACGGATATGCGTAAAATGTTGCGTTCTTGGGAATTAAATGATCTAGAACGTTTGGTAGTTAAAATGTCGATTAAAGACGAACAAAAACAGTATAGACAAACACATAAGATTAAACAGAAGAATATAACGAACGAAAAAGGAGACCTGTCCAAGACGCGAAAGAGTGCACAAAAACGCATGAAAAAGACGATGCGAAATCTAAAATCGAAAGCAAAGGAGTATATAAAGGAGAATAAACAGAATATTAAGGAACAAAAACGCGCGGAAAAGGAATTACGCAAAACCATGAGAAAACAAGGGGATATTAGAGAAGAAATCAAGGATGGCGTATTGAAAGATTTAATGACGAAATATAAATCAGAGATAAAGGTTGAACTTGATAATAATATATCTGACTTACAGGAAGCCGCCGATAAAAAAGAATCTGCCAAGAAGATAAAAGAAGACGCCAAGGAGAAAAAGAGGTCCGATAAAGAAGACGCCAAGACGAAAAATAAAAAAGAAAAGGAGATAGAAAAAAATGAAAAACGCATTAAAAAAGATGATGACCGTAATGCAAAGACGTTAAAAAAGGCACAAGAAAAGGCGGCGAAAGCATCATTACGTGCAACCAAAAAAATCCATGTGATAAAGATAAAGAAAAAGTAAACATCCACAAATATTTTGTATCGGTAGTGTAAATGAGTTCTGACGACGAATTGTCTACATCACCTCCAGATGACGAATTGTCTACATCGCCTCCAGATGACGAATTGTCTACATCGCCACCAGTTGAAAACAAACAAGTCGACGAATTGACGATGAAATTACTTTCGAATAGAAACAATTACGCGAAGTATTTGGCGATGACTGACGAACGAAAACATGAAGCACACCAAGAATTTATCCAAGACTGTATCACACATAAAACGAATATTATTGCGATGACTAGTAATATGTGTAAGGGACGCGTCAATAAATATGGGTCAGAGGTCGGAGAGGCATTCGATACATATGCACAAACTTTGATTCGATATTTAGAAGTGAAACAGCGTTCCGATGATGCGCAGAAAGAGTATGACCAAGAAGACGATGATGATGTGATGTTTCCATCAAATATGAACGAGGTTCGAGTCAACGCACCATACAAAACAACTCTTGATTATTTCGCACGTAAATAAAATTTCAGATTTCATATAATATATCGAATGTATATACTCTATGAAAAAAGGGGGGAAGAAAACAAAAGATAATAAGGGTAAATCGGGTCGTTCGAAATCTCGAACTAAAAAGGTTCGAGATAACGTAATACAAAATGATCCAATTCGTCTTGGAAATATGAACTGTAATCCGGGAGTAGAAGATAATAAACCAATAGAGGAGTCATGTTATACATCAGATGCGTTGAATGAAATCAAAGATGCTTATAATCGCAACGGACACGGAACCATCGTCGCATCTGAACCGAAACAAATATGGTCAGAGTTGAGAACACATCTAAGTCAATGTGATAAAGAGGATTGTTGGTTAGATGAGATCAAAAATACAGAAACCCGGCGGCAAATGGATGAAATTATGTTTGCGCCCGATAGACCGAAAGACTGGGACAAGAATCCAGTCGCATGGCTATCTAACTATGATATAGCCGCAGTATTACGGCAATATGAACGAACTTATCCTGAATTTAAACTTCTTGGACCCTCTGCAATAGATTACGACACAAAGGTCGACGGCGATAAGTGTGTATGGGATGACCTATGCAGACTGTCTCTTCAAAAGTTGATTAACCGAGGAAAGACAAAATTGGGCGTAGTCTTTAATTTAGATAAACATTACCAAGGAGGATCACATTGGGTTTCTTTATTTATAGATTTAGACAAACAAATCATATTTTATTATGATAGCGCGCTTAACCCGGTCCCACGTGAGGTATCTAGATTGAAAAGGGAGATTATAAAGCAAGGAAAAGACTTGGAAAAACCATTACAATTTAAATACATACAAAACGATTGTAATCATCAAACAACGAATACTGAATGTGGTATGTATAGTTTATTTTTCATTATTACGTGGTTAACCAAGAAAATACATAAAGATATTCTCAAACAGTCATCGTCAAAAATGATAGGTGGAAAACGAATTAAAATGAATTTAGACGCTATCATACGTTTATTCACAAAGCCCGGAATTAATGACCAAATGATGATTCGTTTCAGAAACATATATTTCAATAAAAAATAATTTTCGCACAACAGCATTTTCTCTCTATAGTATAACATGAAACCGAAAAATAATCAAACTACACGAAGAAAAAATATAAGAAGTAGACGAAAGGGAAGGTCAAATAATACGAAAAAAATGCGCGGTGGTAGAAAGCGTATTGAACAGGTAATTACGCGTTTTGGACGACAGCACACGAGTCCCGATATTAGTAGTGAGTATGAAATTATTCGAGGACCTACTGCTTATAAAGGTAAAGGTCGTTTAGGCTACCTCGTCAACTTTTTAAGGACAACATCCAACGATTTCGAAGAAGAATTAGCACAGACAATACTTGGCGTGCCTCAAGTAGACAAAAAGGTGAAAAAGTATGAACTCGTTTTCCACGACAACGATTCACCAATGGCGCCTGGTGCTGAAAATCCGCTGCCGAAATGCAAGTCGGGTAGTAAAAAGTAATGGTATACAATTGCGTTATACGAAAATCATTATTGTATCTGATTACATCAAATACAATGTCGCTATTTATTCTTCAAGAAAATCAGAAATTAATATGGGATACGATCAATAAAGTTCCTCAATTCGCCGAACTTGGTAAAAAGGAACAATGGTTTCGAGAAATGATTCAAAATGTCTATTCCAAAAATAAAAATAGACAGATATCTGTCCAAGAACTGCGACAGTTAAACAAAGAAACCATTTCTCAGATGATAACTAAATTAAAATCGTCCACACCAAGTGTAACTCCCTTATCGAACGACAAAATAGCGGGTTCATTTTTTTCGAATGAGTCGATTACTGATTCTTCTATACATGGATTTCAGATGAATGAGGACAAAACGGCTACTCGAAACTACATGTTGGACCAAAAACAAGAGGTGTTAAATAATCAATTTACAAGTAGACAACAAGAATTCGAGAGTATGATGAAACGTGAACCTGTAAAAGATGTCGATTTTAGAGACCAGGGAGAGGAGGATAAACCTATTGAAAATATGGAAGAACTGCTCAAGAAACATATTCGCGACCGTGAATACGATGTGGAATCGAACGCCCCTACGAATTTAGCACAAAACACGGTTGTCGATAATATCAAGAGCACTACGAAAAATGTAAAATGGGCTACTGAAATCGAAATGGGTCCTAGTAAAGGGTTCGTCGATATGGATATGTTCCAAGATTTCGTTCGCAAAACCAATTTAGAACTCAGTCAATTACGCAACGAGTTAGCAACATTACGTTCTGGAAAAGTTACAGAACATCGATTAAACGAACCGTCGAATATGAATAATATATTATCTAGATTAAGAAGAACCTCGTCAAATACGGCTACATCATTCGATGAATTAGTAGACGTGTCTAATTTATTCACAATTTAGACGACAAACCTGTTGAAATATATCAAATTCATAAAATTGATTTTGATATAAAATGGTAAACTGTTTGTATATTTGAAAAAGATGACTACTATGTCCGAAATGATCAAGAACCAATGGCTTGCCTTTGATACCGATGCAAATCCGTGTGATATCCACATCCAAAAAAAGGAATCTGAATCATACGGAGTTTTGAGTTTTAATACACCTACACTCGATGCTACAACTGAATCCATGTTATATCATATTAAGGTTGATGTGTCGGGATCTATGTCTGATAGGATGCTCGATGGAAGATGCAAAATGCAATTGGTTGTCCACACATTGACGAATATGATGCATTATTTCGCAGATAATACGGTAAATACGTATATTCAGGTGTCTGGATTCGACGATAAAATTCACCCGTATATTGAACCTACAAAGGTTACCACCAAAAATGTTCATTCTTTGATCCGTTCATTATCTTCAATGCGACCTATGAATACGACGAATATTGAACTTGCTCTCGCGACTGTAGCTGAATATGTAGATGAACCGGTCGAAAATATTCCACGTAATCGCCGCGTCGTTGTATTGTTAACCGATGGCGATTCTACCGTCGGAGAAAGCGACCCATATAAGCTATCTCAGCTAATTCCATCCGGAGTTTCTGCAAATTTCATTGCATTAGGTGACGAACATAATGCCGATATTATGTATGCACTTGGTCATCAAAATCCATACACATCTAATTGGTTTATTAACAAGTTAGAGCATACTGGGAATGTTTACGGTGAAATTATATTTAACGAATCACATCGTGCATTAGACGACGTATTAATTCAGATTGAGAATGGACGTATATTTGACTATAATACGGGGGAGTTTGTATCCGAGATTCGAATCGGTATACTTTCGTCCGAAATGAAGAAGCAATTCCACATTCTATCCGAAACTCCAGACACATGCAATGTTTCTATCAAGGGTCGCGATATTCGTGACGGAACACATGTTGAATATTACGCTAGCGATTTACCACCATTAATTCCATGTGGGGAAACGTTAGACGAACCTATTGGCGTTCATCGTGTAAAGAAGCAATATATGCGTTTGGGGGTTCAAAAGTTAATGGCTGACCTCCGACTTTGCGACGAACTAAATCAACCTATACCCAATATGTCGTTAAGATTATTGTTTCATGAACCAAATCCATGCAAGGATAATACACATGTTCGTAAAGCTTTCAATGATCGGGCGAAGAACCTTAAGGCAACCATAAAGGAGTATATGGAGTCTTCGAGTCTAACAGAAGACGAATTACTATGTGGACTTATCGATGATCTAAATGTCGTGATGAATACAACTTCATTACAACATGGTGATATTAAGTTTGCTACAGCCCGCGAAGATTCACAGGGAAGACAAACCGCATTTAACACTGTATCTGATATGCAGGATGATGATTACGACATTTCCTTATTGCGACCACCGACATTACATCGCACACCGACAAGCGCGTATACAACTCCCGGAAGGTTGAATGCTATGAGAGCAATTAGTCGCGAGATTAACGATGCTCCCGTCGTTACACCCGATGAGTTGATATGGGACACTCAAGTATTTGACCAAATGCTCGCATCACCATAATACACCGATTAAACGAATATTTGTATATTTTTATACTTTTCCATTACGTAATTGTAAAAACGACGCCATAACGGACTTATTTTTATCGACATATTGTTCTGATTGCAGTTTTGACTGATATTCCTTTTTCATCATTTTCTCGCGATCAACACGTTCATGTTCGTCGAACATATGTAGTGCCTTTTCCTTCGCTAATGGGTCATATGAATGTTGATTTCGGTCACGATTAAATTCTTCTACTGATTTGAATGTTTTCATATTGTCGAAATCGTGTTCACTCACAGACAATACAGTCTGATCGCGATGAACTTTGCGCAGATCATCATATTGTAATTTACCAAATGGATCACTACATGCATATTGGTCATTATCTTCGTATAATAATGAATTTCCCGCACTAGTTGTATGCATCATATCTTGGACACCATTGTATTGGATTAATCCGCTCGATTGCTGTTTTACACGATTAAATGCATCGCCCATATCACTCTTGGATAGTTTTCCTTCCGGAACATCAAACCCTTTGTCTTCTTGTGTAAACCATTCATTTCGAGTAACGTCTGGACGATTCCCCATTTGATTACTTTCAAATAGATGATTGAATTGATCTTGGAAATCTTGTGTAGGAATTTCATTTATTGTTTTAATAATCGCATTGGATGTAGACTTATTATCATCTTCATCGACTGTATATTTTAAGTTTGTATTATCATCAGTACTAAAGAGTTTGTTTTGATTGTCGTAAAAATTCACAATCACATCAAACGCCTTCTTATAAAAAAGAAAATATTTCGGTTCTAACTTGGACTTGTCTGGATGTAACATCAAAACCTTCCTTTTTGCTCGTTTTAGGTCGGATGTGGATATATCATAGGAGGTTAATTCGAACAATCCTAGCAATTCTTCCAATGAATATAAATGAATATCTAAATCGTGAGCAGGCTTGGACATTTGGCTAAATAATGATTGATATATAGTAATTATACAAATCATTATTCGAATTTAAACACAACGCACATGTGTTATTTATGCGAAATTTAAAATACTTACATAGTAAAATGAACTCTTCTAATAACTCTTTAGGAGGGGACGATAATATGGGAGGTAAACGTCACGGGGGTAGAAAACAAAAAAAAATGGGTGAAAAAGAAATCATGCGCGAATATAATGCAGACCACAAACAACCTGTCCAAGAACAGCGGTCAACATATGAGAATATGCAATATTTGTCGCAAAAAGAAAAAGATGAATTCGAACAAAAATTCACCCGCCCCAAGACCCGAAGCCAAGAGATATACGCATCCATGTTACGATCAAAATCGAAAAAGATCGTAATTGCGACTGGACCCGCTGGAACCGGCAAAACCTTGTTTGCTACCGAGTTCGCAGTTAGAAGCTTTTTATTAGGCAAATGTGAGCGAATTGTATTCACTCGTCCGTCCGTCGCAGTTGATGAGGAACTTGGCTTTCTCCCAGGGACATTGGAGGATAAAATGGCTCCATGGATACGTCCCATATATGATATATTATATCAATTTATGACTCCTAAAGAGGTTGTCGAATTAATTGAGGATAAAGTAATCGAAATCGCACCTCTTGGATTCATGAGAGGTAGAACATTTAAGAATTGTTGGATTGTCGCAGATGAGATGCAAAATTCGACTTTAGCCCAGATGAAAATGTTGCTAACACGTATTGGTGAAAACAGTCGTCTTGTTATAACCGGCGATTTAGACCAACATGATAAAGCCACAAACATGAACGGTTTAGAAGATTTCTTAGGCAAATTCAAAGGAAAACGTTCAGCAAGCATTGGGAGTTTCGAATTTGACCGCAGTGATATACAACGTGAAGAAGTTGTGAAAGAAATCTTGGATATTTATGCCGGGGAACACATCCCGTCTGGATATGCTTCAAATGAAGACACTCCTGACGATAAATAATACATTATATTTTCATTCTATATAGTATACGAAAACATAATGAATAATTGGTTAAGTAAAATGACCGATGTTTCTGGACTATTGCAAAGCAAAGCTCTTTTATATTTCCTTGTATTTATATCCATCGTAAACATCATTACGTATGTATCTACAGATCACCAAACCTATGCCGGTTTCATGATATTGATTGGTTTTCTAACATCATTTTTTAGTAAAAATATGATCGTTATCTTATTTGTCGCAATCTCATTCACAAATATTATTCGATTCGGTATGGACACGAAATCTAAATTTAAAGAAGGTTTTGATATGAAAGACCTAGACAAGTTAACAGACCATCTAACATCTGCGAATGGAACTAGTGAGAACCCTCCTGCAACCCAAGAAGATGCTGATAAATATCTGTCCGAAACACTTGATGTTAAGTTAAATGAATTAATACAATCTATGGATTCAAAGGGCATGCTTGAACAAATGGAAAAATCTTCAGATGTAACACATATACTAGACGCTAAGACTAAGCTTACTGAAGCACTAAAACATATGGATAAAATCGCAAACGTTGAACAGCGTGAAAAAATTAAGAGTCTGCTCGAGGTCCAACTAAAATTGGTTGATTATCTATCCGGTATTTCACCTCTAGTTGGCGAATTTAAATCCGCCATAAACTCGATCAAAACGTAACGCGACTATTTAGATATACATTGATTTCGGATGTATTACAATCAAGTAAATCTTCATAGATGTTATACACGCCAAATATTATGATAACAAAATATTTAAAACGAAATAATACATTTATACTGATAATCGTTTTACTATTAATAGCATCCTTTATAGTGCCTAATTTTATAGCATATAAATTTGAACAGAAAAGAATTGAGGAACAACGAATATTGGAAGGACTGGGGTTCTTTGGTCCAGATATTATGAATATCATAAACAATATGATCGATATGATATTGGGTGTTGTTGATATGGCTTTTGGTATATCTGATTTTATAGCGGGCATCTTTAATATGGTGACCAATATACTCACCCAAGCAGTTGGTTTTGCGAACAGTATCCTTAACGCAGCAATCACTGCTATTACTAGTGCATCGGCGATAGTCCAAGGGTTATTTGCTGCGTTCATTGTAGCAGGAATCGCAGCTACGATTGTTTTTTTAGGTGAAAATATTGCTAATTGGTTTGAAGGTGTCGGTAATCATATAAGATGTGGTGGTGAGGAATTCGGTGTGGGATGGTATAATACATTTAAAACCTTAGGAATTATGGTCGACTGTTCATGGCATAAATTTATTAACTTTATAAACGGACACTGCACGGTTTATTACATAATCGATATGTTATTTGGATTGTTATACGGGTTATTTGTTAAACTACCTATTATACTACTCAATGCTATATTTGGTATTGACTTGCAATTCGTCGTTGACTTTTTATATGAACTTATTGTCTTACCCATTGATTCCCTCTTTTTCGCTATTTCGGGCTTTCATTTAGTGAATTGGTCTGACCCTGTTATACGCAAATGTTATCGGTGTGAAGGTGGATACAAAATGGGCGGTCGCGAGGTTAAATTATATAAACGTCTGGATGAATGGGCTGAATTGTTGAACTGTAGCACGGAACAGATAATCAATGGGTTCATCAAGATGATAACGAGTGTTATACCCGGCACAAAATGGAGTGCATGGGCTTCTGGGGAACATAAACCCGGATGGGATGATGAACCTGGCTTTTGGTAATTCATTGTTTATGTCTAATCATATGTATATAAATGGTTAGACAATCAACTATTGGTAAGAAATGTATACCGGGACTTTTTTGCATCGAGAATATGACGATGTTCTTGTTATTCGTATTAGTCATTGTGGTTATTTACCTTTATCACTCTCTTATCGTCAAGTCAACGCAGAGCAATCACACACAACCCATTGTAATTGTTCCTCCCATCGCAGATGTGGCTCCTCCCGGTTTAGTCGCACTTTCAGCACGAAATGACCCAATGCAGAGTGATTATGCTCCCCCATTAAAGGTGGAAAGCTATGGATTACCTATCAATATTAAAACAAGAGGATACGAGAGCAATTATTCTCAAATTGGGATTTTAACCCGTGAAAATGGAGAAAGTATGATTTTACCATTAATGGGACGCAGAAGTTCGTCTGGACGTGATAAACATCAATATTACACAATGACCAATACCGCTGGTAATATCAACACCAAGCTTCCCGTTAGTGTTAAAGGCAGAAGTTGTTCATCTGATATGGGTTGTGATGAAATATATAATCACGATACGGTTTACGTTGAGGGATACAATGATACATTTAGAGCAACTGTTTACGAAAACGCGCTTTATTCTTACATTCCTTGGATGTAATAGGACATATTACTGTAAAAATTATCACTTGATATTACAACCACGTAAATGTCTACATTAAAGAAAAATTCATATCGAATTACAGGAGGAGCGTCCAAAAAAAGGAAGGTATTGTCCATTCTTGAGGAATTAGTTGGTGTAAAATTACATTTAAATCAACTTGGAAAAGATGCTAGTATTGCATCGCAAAAACGCGTCGACGATATTAAAGATAAATCAGCTAAGGAACGAGAAGCATGGAACAAAGGGAGAGAAGAACGCGATAAAATTAAGAAAAATACAACAGACACAGTTGTTGATAATAAAACTGGAACGGACAAAGACGGTGCATCTACACCTAGACAGTTCACAGGTAAATATAAATTTGATTTTACGGGTGTTGATGAATCTATAAAACCGAAGATACAAAATATCATAAATCAAATAAATGAAATTTTACGAGCAAAGGAACTCGGTCTATTTGACGGTGATGGAGACCCTGATACTGTAAAACTATTGTATTCAACCGAAACAAACACTGGAACAACTATTGATAAAATCGAGGAAATCTCTATATCACAACCCGCTTTGGATTTCCGCTTGCAATCAGGTTCTTGATTCATTGGGACTTCGTAACCTTGATTCAAAACTATATTTAGTCATTATAATAGATAAAATAATCCAGACATATTATATATATGTCTGGTTTCGATTTAACAAAAGAGGTAGACGCTTCAAAAACAATTATGATCAACTATTTGCCGATGGGAATCACAGGCATCATACAAGATACTACAAACAAATGGATTTCTGGAACATGTGGGCGTGGTTCTTCCTCGAACGTAACCTACACTGATAGTGGTGTAATAAAAGAATACAAAGCTGATAAAATGTGGATTGTAAGTAACCAAGATGGGACTACACCATTACAAGTAGTCACTGGTAAGGATTATAATGCCCAACTATTCATACGCAATGTAGACGCGAACAATGGAGACCCCATATTCGTATGTTTTTTATTAAACGTCGCACAACTTGGTGCTCAAAATGGACAAATTGACGGGATAGTTCGTGCCGCTACATCCGACCCACCAGTTACATCCTTAACTGTCGACCTGAATGCCGATTTGTTTCGAAAATCTGTTTCCGATGCGACCTATATACAATATACTAGCAAAAACAAAGGTTCAGGTAGACTGGTTTTTTTGTATTCGGAACCAATCGCAGTTACTGCTGTGGATATTCTTGGTTTGCAAAACGATATATCCTATTTTGATATGAGTTCAACCGATTACTCGATCATTGGTTCACCAGTTCCAGGTGATTGGATGGAATGTGATTATGTCCCCATCGATTCTGAGGAAGTTACCACATATAATCTACCCGTAGCGAGTGGACTATTGCAGGATCAGTCCGCAAATCAATCGTTAAAAACTATGGTAATGTTCATCTTATTTATCGTGTTTATCGGTGTAGCATATTCTATCATACCAATTAGTTACATGTATGTCGCAAAGATAGCGTTTGATTTTTTTGAGGCGAAACTTGAAGCGGACCAACGAACTCAACTAAAATCGATTAATGTTGCATTAACTGTATTAATCGCGGGAACATCGCTAATTTTATTATTTATTGGAGCGGGTGTTTTTGGGGACCCCGCTAATATACCTAATGCGGGCTTGTTATTGTTAATCGGTATGAGTCTAGGTATCTTCTATATGCTCGGTCTCATTGTATTAAAATCCAAGAGTGCATCCGTTAAGGACTGGCCTATTTCACAAATCCAAGAGGAACAAAACAATTAGAGGCTTGAAATTTTAGTCGTTAATTCGATTCAATTCGTTCATAAATTTCCGGAATAATTTGGAAATTTATTTTTCAGAAATGAAAGTTAATTTGCTAATCTTAAAATACTTTTTACCAGGAACAATATAAACGGTTTTTTAACTATAATTATTATAAGATGCCCAAGGTCGATATTGACTATTCTAATACTATTTTCTACAAGATTTTTTGTAAAGAATCTTCCAATTCTGATATGTATATCGGACACACTACCAATTTTGTGCAACGCAAACATGCTCACAAACAAAGCTGTATCAATACTAACGCAGCTAATCACAAATGTAAACTGTATAATGCTATACGCGAACATAAAGGGTGGGATAATTGGACTATGGAAATCATCGCATTTCATGATTGTGAAGACCACTACTCTGCACGAAAGAAGGAACAATCCTATTTTGAACAATATAAGGCTACATTGAACAGTATCGAACCATTACCACCACCAAAAATCAAGGTTCTTAAAGTAAAAAAAGAAAAGGTTATACGACATTGTGATACTTGCGATAAAACCTTTCTTAGTTTAAAACAGTTCGATTCACATCATATCACACAAAAACATATTAAAAATCTTCAAAAACAACCCACTACTGTCGACAAACGAATCCCAAAAATATATAATTGTGAAACATGCAACTATGTATGCTATAGAGTGAATGACTTTAGCAAACATTTGTCCACTGCAAAACATAACAATCGAATGCATCCGAACGAATTGGTCGCAAATGTCGCAAGTAAATTTGTTTGTAAATGTGGGAAGACATACAATCATATGTCTTCATTGTGCAATCATAAAAGGACATGTAATGTCCAAGAAAACCCTCCCGTTGAAAACACATTTGTAGAAGTCGAGGACAAACGGGATAAAATGATAGAGGCAATGATGAAAGATAGCCAAGAGATGAAGAATTTAATAATAATGTTTATTAAAAACCAACAAGAAGTTTTGCAAAATCAATCGTATATCAAATAACACTCGAATATTTTTGATACTTTGAGGGAACTTATCTACCCACATCTGATAAAATACCGTATATAAAGAGTTCAAAGTATTTCCAAATGGAACTTTTTCGAATGATGCAAAAAGTTCCAAATGGGCATTCTTGCTACTCTCTCACATTATCTTTTTTATGGAAAATCCAGTTGTGATGATAATGCAGTGTTTTACAAACACCGTAATATCAGTTGACTGCAACCGTAATTACGGAAAATATATAATATTTGTGCACTAAAGGGTTTAGGGAAATATATATATTTAGACTATATACGACTATTATAGACTATTATGTCGCCAAATGTCGCCAAGTATTTCATATGTGAACAATGTGATTATAGATGCAGTAAGAAAAGTGATTATAATAAACATTCATTGACTGCAAAACATCAATATAGAACAAATTCTTACAAAATAGACTCGCCTAATGTGAATTTGTCGCCAATAACATTTAACTGCGTATGTGGTAAGAAATATACCGCACGTAACAGTTTATGGTATCACAAACAAAAATGTATTATGCGACAAAAAAACCCTCCCGTTGAAAATACATCTGTAGAAGTCGAGGATAAAAGGGACAAAATAATAGAGGTAATGATGAAGGATAGCCAAGAGATGAAGAATTTAATCATTATGCTTATGAAAAACCAACAAGAAGTTTCGCAAAAACAACAAGAAAACACCGTTGAAATAATAACTGGCGTTATGAAAGCATTACCTCCTATGGGTAACACCACAAATACAAATACGAACAGTCACAATAACACTCTGAATTTCTATTTAACACATACCTGTAAGGACGCCGAATCCATCCATGATTTCACCGACCGCTTTGTAGCACGGAGTGTCGAGTTTTTCAAGGACAATTTCAGACAAGTCGCATCCAATCAGGTCGATTTAGCTGCCAGCGTATACGATATCATGAATAAGTGCTTGAATGAGAAGCCTCAGATTGAAAAGTTCATTCAAACAACGGACGTCAAGAACGGTATTTTATACGTGAAAGAGAAGAAAAAGGATAAACAAAGACAATTATATGGAGAAGCCGAGTTTGTGAAACATATGGACGGGTTTGAGAAGGCAGGAACGAACCTGGAACATGCTATAAATCAAGTATTTTTTCCCATGAAAGATGAATTCACAGAACTTCTGAAATTGGAATGTGGGAGTGCACCCCATGAAGATAATTACGAGGATGAAGACGATTTTGAAGATGAATTGTATAAATACAAAGAACGGGTTACCGAAGTGAAACGCAATATGTGTTTACAGACTTACAATACCTCAACCGTATTTGATAAGAAATTTATACGAGATGAGATATTAGCAAGAACAAAGCGAGTCAAGGGGCAAGATTTGGTAGAATAATTATTTCATAAATAAACATGAAATAATTTACACCCTTGAAGATTTAAAACGGAACAAAAATGTCCGTAAAACTGAAACAATTAGATATATTAAAACCAATTGGGTTTTATTCCATTATCATATGTGATTATGATAATGGAATTTGAGACAAATAATACTAACGAACTTTATTTATCCAAGTAC
>Ga0208646_1000019_pt1 | contig 119777 bp, 115 predicted proteins | sample AntAceMetag02UK8_FD_184762 | JGI IMG/M metagenome (GOLD analysis project Ga0208646, IMG submission 184762) | Saline lake microbial communities from Ace Lake, Antarctica - Antarctic Ace Lake Metagenome 02UK8 (SPAdes) (version 2) | ecosystem: Environmental > Aquatic > Non-marine Saline and... | reverse complement strand
ATCATTTGACAGGGATAGGTATGTCCCTATCAAAAAAAACAAATAAAAATAACCTAGAAGAGACCTAAAAACTGAAATTGAAAAGCACAAGTATTAGGTGCGGGTCAACAGACATAAAAACCAATTAAAATAATGCGATATGATCCTCGAATAATGATATTTAAATCACCTGTCATTAGTTTCCGTACAGACACTACCTAAGATTAAGACAGAATAGTGCGAAATAGAGTAGACTCTTAAGCTTTCGTCCCAAAAGAATAACTTGCACATGAATAATGCACCGGCATGGATGTTATTCAATGTAAATAAACAAATCCCTTCTGATAGTACTTTAGGCCAATAATTATGCTATTGGAAGGGCTTCCTCTTGAATATCGGAAACTAGACACATGCAATGTGAAAATATTTGTGTCTTTCAATGTTGCTTGCTTTAGAGGAACGCGATGTTGCAGCTATTTGGGTACGGTTTTTTTTTGCCAAAGATCCTATTTTCACTTATTAGTTCATCATTAATATAAAATCGATAGACGTTATATACTGCAAGTGTATTTGGTAAGTTTTTCGGCAGACTCCAGTATGACTTGAAGTTGGTAAGTAGCATAACCGTGACCAATATTATGGCTCATGGAGTCAATCCACAAGCTAGAGAATTCAACATTCTTGAAGTCTATATGTCTAGTTTTTAAAAATGAAGACTGACAGTAATACCACTCACCATCGAGAATAAAGTCGAATTCGATTTGAGCCATTTTTTGGAGATCAATTATTCCCTTTTCAATTTTCTAAGAAAAATAGAGAAAGGATAATGAACAAAAAACCATTAAAAGAATTACGCTGATATTAGATAACTATGGGCGACACTTATTTTATGATAAACTTAATATAATATGGGCGTAAGGTTTATAATTTGCACGAATGATTAAGTCGGCCGACAGATTAGAGCATGTAGGTGAGTATTTCTTTTCTCAAAAACTAAGAGAAATACAAGAGCTAAGGCAGCAAGGGATTGATGTGATAAACTTGGGCGTAGGAAGTCCTGATATGATGCCTCCAAAAGTGGTGATCGATGCGGTGCAGTTATGCAGTAAGCAAGAAGATAGTCATGGCTATCAGTCTTACACAGGCTTGCTAGAACTAAGGCAAGCGATCTCTTCTTTCTATAAGCGAAATTATCAGGTAGCACTCGATCCATCAAACCAGATACTGCCGATGATGGGGTCCAAAGAAGCCATTATGCACATTTCGATGACTTATTTAAATAAAGCTGATCAAGTACTGATTCCAGCTCTTGGCTATCCAACCTACACCTCAGTGACCAAGTTGCTCGAATGTGACCCTATATTTTACCCACTCCAAGAAGATAAAAATTGGGAACCCGACTGGCAATTTTTTGAAAGCCTTGACTGGAGTCGTATTAAGTTAATCTGGTTGAATTATCCACATATGCCAACCGGTGCGAGAGGCACCAGAGAAATATTCGAAAAGTTTGTTCAATTGGCAAAAAAAAATGAGGTACTTGTTTGCCATGATAATCCATATAGTTTCGTTTTGAATCAAAATCCTTTAAGCATATTCAATATTGATGGCGCAAATGAAGTGGCAATTGAGCTCAACTCCCTGTCTAAGACCTTTAATATGGCTGGCTGGAGAGTAGGGTGGGTGAGTGGTAGTGCGGATGTGATAAGTAATATACTCAAGGTGAAAAGTAATATGGACTCTGGCATGTTTAAGCCTATTCAGTATGGGGCAATAGCAGCTTTGAATGCGTCTAATTCATGGTTGGATGAAAACAACCTTGAGTACGCTTTTCGACAGAAACTGGCTTTTCAAATATTGGAACTTTGTGAGGCAAATTTTGAGTCTGAGCAATCCGGAATGTTCGTCTGGGGGAGAATAAAAGAGACCGGTGCAGTTTTCTCGGATAGCTTACTGAAGGAGACTGGTGTTTTTTTAACACCAGGCTTCATTTTTGGTGATCATGGGAAGCATTTTATAAGAATTTCTCTTTGTGTCACACAAGAGCGACTAAAAGAAGCGATCCAAAGATTGAAAAAATATTTGATATGAAAGTATTACTGGTAGGAGTAGGTTTGATTGGAGGTTCGTTTGCCTTGGCTTTAAGGGATAGTGAATTTGAATTTGGCGGGACGAGTCGGTCCTACCAAACCTTGGATGAAGCAGAAAAACTAGGAATCATTACGAAGAAATTTGAAAATTTGGATGATGGCTTAAGTTGGGCGGATTGGATCATTTTGTCTATCCCAGTAGATGCCATCAAAAAGATGTTGCCAGGTATTCTCGATAAAATAAAGGATCACCAAATCGTGGTAGACTTTGGCTCCACAAAATCGGCGATCTGCAGATCAGTGGAAAACCACCTCAGGAGAGATCAGTTTATCGCCGCTCATCCTATTGCAGGAACGGAATACTCGGGTCCATCAGCGGCATTCGCAGGCTTGTATAAGGGTAAAAGGTTAATCGTTTGCGAGGAGGAAAAATCAAGATCGATCGATTTTAAAAAGTTTATGGACATCTGCCGTCAAATTGGATTTGAAATAACCAAAATGGGTGCCGAAGAGCACGATAGACATTTAGCCTATATCTCTCATTTAAGTCATATCACTTCCTATGCGCTCAGCAGTACCGTGCTGGAGAAAGAGCGTAATGGAGAGGTTATATTAGAACTTTCAGGATCCGGTTTTGCATCGACAGTAAGACTTGCCAAAAGCTCCCCAGAAATGTGGTCGCCTATATTTATCGAGAATAAAGAAATGATTTTGGAAGGAATTGATAGTTATGTTGAAAAAGTCAGTCAGCTCAAAGCTTTAATTATGGACGAAAATGAGGAAGGTATCAAATCCTTTTTGGATGATGCACGAGAAATAAGGCGAATTTTAGAATAACTATTTATAAAAATTGAATTCAACCCTTCTGTTTTTTTTCCTACCGGCTTCAGTATTATTGGGGGCGATTGGAATCTGACTTCCCCAGCCATGGTTGTCTATGCGTCCCGAAGCAACTCCCTTTGAAACAATATAATTTTTAATGGATTTAGCTCTCTCTTCAGAGAGGATAAGATTTTGACCTTCATTTCCACTATCATCGGTATGTCCTGATATATTGATTCTTAAACTAGGATTGTTAATTAGGAAAGTAATAACGGATGCAAGTTCTTCTTTGGATTCCTCTGGAATTGAGGACAGGTTCAACCCAAATTTTAAGTCAGTAAAGCGATAGATAATATCTGTACTGAATGGACCCAATGAATCAATTTCCGTGATAGGGTTTTCTTCGTTTTCAAAAATTTCTACCTTCTCAACTAGTGCTACTTCTTCCTCAACTAGTACTATTTCTTCCTCAAAGCGTACTACTTCTTCCTCAAAGCGTACCACTACTTCCTCGAATTGGTTAGTGGTATCTTCAGAGGCATAAAATTTTAACGGAAGGCCACCAGATTTATAACCGTTGAATTTGGTGCCAAGGCTTTTTGTTCTTTCTCGGTTAGATACGCACAACTCGTTCCAACAGATTACCGGTGATAAAATGCCGTGTTTGTTAACTCCATAAGAGCCTATTTTCCGAAAATTTTTTCTGTCTTTTTTTACTTCCCAATATTCGTCTGCATGGAGATGAGAGACCAATAAAGGTTTAGAACAGCTTGTAAAAACGATCGTTAGACAAATAAATATTCGTTTCATGTAGGTCAGACTTAGTCCTTCAACGATTAAAACCTGAATTATTACTTCAAAAAAATGATTTGCTTCTTATAGCGATACTGAATGTGAAGATAACTTTTCAAGAGCATTTTTTTTGTAGGTCCTACTAATGGGTAAGTCCTTCTTGAGCTTAGCTATTTCGACCTTTTCTTTATTGAATGCGGAGACGAAGTTTCTATTGACAATAAAGGATCGATGCAATCGAATAAAATGGGAAGGTAAAAGCTCATTTAAAACGGAAATTTTTTGCTTCGAAACGATACTTTGATCAATAAGATGAATTTTTACGAAATCAGCGAGGCTTTCTATGTATACCGTTTCATCTAAAGTAAGGTTATAGTCTTTTCTATCTACTCGAATATTGATAAAAGCTTTTTGCAACTTATTATTATCTGCTTTTAGGCTGTTGATGGATAGGTTATGCTCTTGCATTTGTTTTATCAGCTTAAGAAAGGCAGTCACAAAGACGATTAAATAAATAATGATACTTAGGTGTACAATGTTTCCAGATCGAGGGCTCATTCCTTCAATTTGGAAATTGGCCAAGGCTACAAGAGACAGAATCATAACGACCATTTCTAAATAAAAAGAAATGATCAAGGTATAAATGAAGTATAACCCGAATTTGAAAAGCTTTCCTTTCAACAGGTATTCAGGAACAAGATGGTAATTGAAAAGGTAAGTCGTACCGAGGGCAATCGGTGTTAGAAAACTAACAAAATAAATAGCGTATTGCCATTCACTTTCATAAGCAAAGTAGAAAGCGAGCGCGATCATAATACCTAACCAATAAATAACATGTCGGACCATTTTTGTAATTTTTAGTGGTGAAAATGCTCAAAAAATCAATTTCAAATGGTTTTTGTCGATGAACTGCAGGTTTACCATTGTTTTCTACCTTGTAATGAGCGGTAATCTGCACCTACTTTTGGGTTATTGAAAACAAAACGAAAAACTTATGATGAATCTATTTTACATGGGGGGGACATTGTTTATGAGCATCCTTACCTTAATCTTCTTCGCGAACATCGCATTGGCAATCTATCTTGTTATGAAAATCGGGAAAAGTGACTTTACTCCCGAGCAGATAAGTATAAAGTTAGGCTACTTGAAAAGTGTAGGATTGTTTGCGCTAATCTTTGGCGTTTTAGGACAGTTTATTGGTATTTTCTCGGCCTTTGGGTCTATTGAGCAAGCAGGAGGTGTAGCACCAGCTTTGCTTGCCAGTGGCCTTAAGGTCTCTATGATTACGACTATGTATGGCTTGATAATCTATATTATCTCCATTGCTACTTGGTTTGGACTCACAAGTAAACTTGGCTAGTCAAAATCAAAGGTCGCTCAACGAGCGACCTTTTTGTCCTAATGAATGGAGTTATAATAATTGTTCATGGGACTTTTAGCAATAGGCATTCGATGCTGTATGTGGCAGCATCGAATGCGAAATGCCCTCATTACTCAAGGCTATAGATGATTGGCATCACCATCCTTACACGAACTTTTTTGCCATGTTGCTGACCGGGTTCCCAATTTTTGAGTCTCGATAAAGCAAGAATTGATGGTTTGATTAACTTATCATCACTTGCTTTTAAGGATTTTAATCCGCTTAAAGAACCATCTTTTTCTACGATAAATTCAATATAGACCTTTCCTTCTGACGAGTGTATCTCGTCACCCATTATTGATTTTATTTGAGTCCATAGGTCATTGTAACAAGATTCCATTCCTCCGGTATAAGTCGGGATTTCTTCTACCATAGTAAAGATTTCACTGTCACTACCGTCACTGGTGGTGAGATAATCATTGACTTGCCCCTCGCGCATTACAATGCCGATGATACCTTCTTCCTTATTTATATTCACGCTTTCTATCAGTTTACTATCGAGATCTGCGATTTTTTCTTTCAGAAAGGCTATGTCTTTGCCTTCTTCTACCACATATTCCAGATACCTAAATTTTTGGTCTGGGTTTTTGAGTTGAGCATCTTTTAAGAGGTCATTGGCTTTTTCCGAGCGCGCAGTTGTTTCATAGCTTTTGGTTGCCATATCCTTCAAATCTTGATCAAGCTGATCATTACATGCGAAGAAAATAGTGATAAACATGACCATGCTAGACAAAGTCAAAACTTTTGCTTTTGTGAGTTTTTTTGCTTTTTGTTTCATTGTTTTTAATCGTTTGAAAATGGATCCGTCGTAGAATGAGTTGGCCAAACTCAAACCGTGACTTTTTAGGGTATTACTGATCAGTAAGTTGGAATACAGTTGATTGTCAACAGATTTTAAAGCCTGTGCATCAGCCTGGTATTCATGAATATTTTTTATTTCTTTTAATACAAGCCAGGAGGTAGGCATCCACCAAAAGATTGTTTTAAATAGTTGTAAGAAAAGGATATCATAGGTATGTCCTAATACGACATGTGCGCGCTCATGCGCAACGATAGCGTCTAATGATCGGTTGTCATTTTTGAATGTATCCTCAACCAAAATCCATTGCATGAAAGTGAAACTTTTGTCAATAGCATGAGTCGTGCGAAGGGAGATGCTATTGTAGGAGAATGGCTTACTTTTAATAATGAGCCTCGTTACTTGAATTAGTGAAATGAAGAACGAAAGAAGCAATATGGAGGTAATCGCCAAGTAACTATAGGTGAATATAGTGCTCGGGTCGTATTGAGAAGAGTGCAGATAATTGGAATGTACAGGAGCGAGAACGATAGCCTTTATTTCATTAGACGCAGTGTTAGCTATATCAAACAAAAACTCTTCAGAGCTTTGAATCAGCGGTGTAATGATTGAAATGATTGTAGCTCCGATGAGATAAATACGCATAAAAGCGTAATCGTTCTCTTTTCTTAAACCAATCCAATAGATGCCGATTAATACCGTATGGATGAAAAAAATCTCAATGATGTAATCAATCATGGCTTATCATTTTTGAGTTGCTCAAGTAATTGTTCCAATTCGTTGAGTGATAAGTCTTCTTTTTTGGTGAAAAAGGAGACCATTTGTTGATAAGATCCACTGAAGTATTTGGATACAAAATTCTTCATGAAGGTTTGAGTATAAACCTCCTTTGTGATTAATGGGAAGTAGCGGTGTGATTTACCTTTTGCTTCATGACTTACAAAGCCTTTCTGTTCCAAAATACGGATAATGGTGGAAACGGTATTATAAGCAGGTTTTGGCTCAGGAAGTTTGTTTATTACTTCTTTCACAAAACCATTCTTTAAGTCCCAAAGGACTTGCATTATTTCATCTTCAGCACGGGTGAGCTCTTTCATACTATCAACTAACAGTTTAGTTCTGAAGTCAAAACTAAACTATTAGTTCATAAAAGCAAACTGGAGAACTAAAACATTAGTTCATAAGATGTATTCTTCGAAAAAGATCCTTCAAATAGCGATCAATAAAGGAAAGAGGGAACGCGCTAAAAGTAGGATTTAAGCTTTATTTGCTTGTTTTACCATTTCACGGCAACTTTACCCATAGAAGCCCTTGAACCAAGGTATTCGTGGGCCTGTGCGATTTCTGTGTGATCAAATTCTTTCGCAACCGTAGGTTTAATAAGCCCTTTGTCAGCCATGGCAATAACCTCCATCAAGCCTCTTTGAAATACTGCAGGCTTGTGGTCGGCGATTTCAAGCATGTTTAATCCTATCAAAGACTTAGATTGCCCCAATAAGTCCATTGGTTTAACTTTCCCAAAAGACAAGAGCACGGAAATTTTCTGAAATATATTTTTAGCATCGGTAAATTTTGATGCGCCAAACAGGATCTCCCGACCACCAGACCTTAATAGGCCGATATCTTTTTTTACATAATCAGCGCCAACAGGATTGAGCGCTAAATCGATTTTCTTATTGAAACCAAGTTTTTTAATTTCCTCGACATAATCATTTGACTTATAGTTAATCGGGTAATCTACTCCTAGAGAGGAGAGGTATTCCAATTTTTCTGGTTTGCTGGCGGTCCCAAAGACCACACATTTTTTCATTTTTAAAAGTTGTACCAACGCTGTTCCTACACCACCAGCTGCAGCGTGCACCAATACATTATCGCCTTCATGTAGTACTGCACTCTCATTTACAGCGTACCATGCAGTGATATATTGCGTTGCTAAAGCCGTCGCTTCACCAACCGACAATTGGGAAGATATTTTTGCGAGCGCATTTTCTTTAGAAATAATGTGGTCAGCATAGCCCCCAAACCTTGTGAATGCCAAAACTCGATCTCCAACTTTTACTGATGATATTTCAGCACCAACTTTTACAATAATCCCGACGTTTTCATATCCTACGACTGCCGGAAGAGGAGGACACGCTGGGTATAGCCCTAACCGCGCCATTACATCTGCAAAGTTCAAACCGAATCCTTCAGATTTGATCAATACTTCATCTGACTTGGGATCAGGAGTTTGTTTTTCGCGAAGCTCAAAAGCATGTTCAGCTTTCCCAAATTTTATCAATGCTATATCTCTCATTTCTTTTCGAAGAATTGGTTTAGTTTATTATTTAAGGCATCCGGACTCTCATAGCTAGGTGAAAGCGACTCTTTTCCTGGAAAATTTTCCATATGCAATGTTTGTGTAGGGAAGGCAAAGTTGACGCCTAGTTCTTTACTCAATTTCATAATTTCAATCAGAACTTCATGCCTTGCTTTTAATTCTTCAGACCAAGTTGGCACTTCAAAGAAGATATAAAACATAATATTCAGTGAAAAACTAGCCATATCATTAAAATAGATATTGTAGTAATCTTTTCTTGTATTAGGATGATTTTCGACAATTTTCCTAAGACCTTCAACAAATGTATTAATTAGTTCGGGAGGGGTATCATATGTCAAAGCTATCTGCGTGTAAAACCTTCGGTATTGGCGCATTCCATGGTTGTCGATAGTGCTATCAGCAAGCTTTCCATTAGGTACATACATCAGTGAATTTCGAAAAGTTCTAATTCTCGATGATCTAAATCCAACCTCTTCCACTGATCCATCTATTTCTCCTGAAGTGACCCAATCACCTATTTGAAACGGCTTATCAATAAAAATCATCAACGACCCAAAAAAGTTCTTGATCGTATCCTGTGCCGCAAGAGCAAAAGCTAAACCTCCTATAGATAAACCAGTCAGCAGTGGGATAATGGGAATGTTCAAATTAGCTAAAATGAAGAGCGTTCCAACCACTACAACAAAGGTTTTGAGTGTTTTCCTAACAAGGGGGACTAGTTGGTCGTCGAGCGTGCTTGTAGTTTTGAGCGCGAGCTGATGCAAATACATGCCGATAACATCGACAATTCTATAAAAAACGATCGTTCCAAACAATGGTAAGATAGCCCGTAAGAAAAGCATGAAATATTGACTGATACTTGGTGGTAATTGTAATACAGGAATAAATACGACAAGTAATAGCGTAACAAAAAATAAACTTATTGGCTTGGCTACTGGTAGTAAAAATCGATCTGCCAGTTTAGCATAGCCGGTTTTAAGTAAGGCATTAAGAAGAATTCTCTCAAACAAAAAGGTGAAAATGCGATGGATGAGGATACTAATAAATATGAGTATCAATATCCCTAAATACTGATACATGTAGAGTCCCATAATCTTTCTAGTACCCATTTTTGGGACTAGAACAAGCAATTTATCAATACCAAAAGGGAAAACAGTGTCGTGAACCTGTTGGATATTTCTAAGACTATTTTTCGAATACACCCACTGATCACCTGATTTTACAAGATAAATGTGAGGGTAGTTCGATATTAATATGAATTTTTTTTTACGTAACGTGCTGTCGTAATAGTTGGCGTTTTTAGGAATTTCTTCCATGTTGATGAAATATCCTTCTCCATCAAGCACTTGTTTTAGTTGAATGGCTTTTTCTTCAGCCTCTTCTTTGGTTTCGGCGAAAATCCTAAACGGTGCGGCGGCTTTTTCAACATTATAACTGCTTTCTTGTAAGAAATGGAGATGTGTAAGCACTGCGTCGTAAGGGCTACTTAAGTTAACGCTTAGCGAATCTTGTGACTTCAGTATCGGGAGTAGAAAAAATAGGCTTACTGAAAAGATAATGAGGCGCATAATGACATTTTTGGTCCAAATTTAGCGCTTATAAAACTAAATTTGCAGCTCAACAAAATTCAATATGTCTAATCCATTTTTAATTAATTATATCACCCCATTTGAAGTGCCTCCATTTGATGAAATAAAGCATGAACATTATATGCCCGCCATCGAAAAGGGTATAGAAGAAGCAAAAAATGAGGTAATTGAAATAGCTGAAAATCAAGAAAAACCTAGTTTTTCCAACACAATAATAGCCCTCGAAAAGTCTGGTGAACTACTAGGAAGAGTTACTTCAGTACTGTTTAACTTAAACTCTGCCGAGACAAGCGATGAACTGCAAGCGATCACAAGAGATGCCTCTCCATTATTAAGCGCTTTTGATAATGAAGTAAAGCAAAACCAAAAGCTTTGGAAACGTATTAAGGAGGTTTATGAAACTGAAAAGCTATCAGGTGAGGATGCAGTGTTATTACAAAAAGCATACAAAGGGTTTGTGAGAAGCGGTGCTGATCTTGAAGGTGAGTCAAAGGATAGATACAAGGATGTGTCTATGGAACTCGCTAAATTAACTTTAGCTTTTGGTGAAAATATTTTGTTTGAAACAAATGAATTTGAGTTGGTCATCGATAATGAAGCTGACCTCAAAGGCCTCCCAGAAGGGGTGAAGGATCAAGCAGTCGAAGCAGCGAAGGAGCGTGGTAAAGAGGATGTGTGGGTATTTACTTTACAAGCACCCAGCTATATGCCTTTTATGGAATATGGTGACAATAGATCACTTAGAGAGCTATTGTATAAAGCCTATATGTCTAAGTGCTTGAAAGGTGATAAGTACGACAATCAAGAATTACTTAAAAAAATAGTCAGCCTTAGAGCTGAAACGGCCAGGTTGCTGGGATATGATACTTATGCTAAGTATGTGCTAGAGGAGCGTATGGCTCAACAGCCCGAGCAAGTCTTTGAATTTTTAGAAGACTTAATGCAACGAGCAATGCCTAAGGCGATAAGCGAAGTGGAGGAGTTAAAAGCTTTCATGGTGGAGTTAGGTGCCGATCACGATTTGCAAAGATGGGATTGGGCTTATTACTCAGAGAAACTTAGGAAAAAGAAATACGACCTAGATGATGAACTCACCAAGCCCTATTTTAAACTAGAAAATGTTATTGAAGGAGTCTTCACGACGGCAGAAAAGCTCTACGATATTTCATTTAAAAGAAATAATGACCTTCCTGTCTATCATAAGGATGTGCAGGTATATGAAGTCTTAAATGCTGAGGGCAATCTTAAAGCTATCTTCTACGCTGATTTTTTCCCAAGAAAGGGTAAAAGGGGAGGTGCTTGGATGACTTCTTATAGGGAACAAAAAAATATGGGTGACGAGCATGTTATTCCATTGACGAGTATTGTCTGTAATTTTACTCCATCTACAGCCAAAACGCCTTCTTTACTGAAATTTGAGGAGGTAACGACGTTATTTCACGAGTTTGGTCATGCATTACATGGCATTTTAGCAGATACAAAATATCCTAGTTTATCAGGGACGAGCGTTTTCTGGGATTTTGTGGAATTACCATCGCAGATATTAGAAAACTGGTGCTATGAGAAAGAGTGTCTGGATTTATTTGCAAGACATTATAAAACGAATGAGCTAATTCCTCAAAAATATATTGACGCAATAAAAGCGAGCTCCACTTACCATGAAGCATATGCGACAGTAAGACAAATTAGTTTTAGTTTGTTAGATATGACTTGGCATCACGCTACAGCATCGCAAATCGAGGAAATGAAGGACGTTCAAAAAATTGAGAAACAGGCTTTTGACAAAACTGATCTTTTTCCTGCTGTAGACAATACATGTATGAGCGTTCAGTTCGGACATATCTTCGCTGGTGGGTATGCTGCGGGTTATTACAGTTATAAATGGGCGGAGGTATTGGATGCAGATGCTTTTGCGTTATTTCAAGAAAAGGGCGTTTTTAACAAGGAGGTAGCCTCTGCTTTTAAAGAAAACGTATTGAGCAAAGGAGGGACGGAGCACCCAATGGATTTGTACGTGAAGTTTCGAGGTAAAGAACCAAGTTCAGAAGCATTGCTTAGGAGAGCTGGTTTATCATCATAAACAAGCAGCCAAAAGGGGATAAGAGAGGAAGATTAATAACGAATCTCGCTGTACAGGTTCTTGTCTTCCTCTTTTAGCTCTTCACTTAATGCCGAGATCAATTCGTTTAGATTGTCTTTCAATCTATTGATTTCGGCTTGTTTGTATGCTTTTCGGCCGAAGACTAGTTCTCGTTCACTCGGAGACACGAGTTTTTGAAGATAAGTCAAGTCTTGGGAAAGTCTACTTAACTGTGCAAAGGCTATATTGAGTAAGGCCAAAGGTTTTTTCGCTTCATATATGAGTTGCTTTTCAGGAATGGCATACATGATGCTTTCGATCTCCTGAGGTGTCAAATCTATAGTTGTTTCCGCATCTCGAGCCAATGTTCTCAACAGTCTAATAACTCTTTTCAAGCCTCCGTTCGTCTTGGCATCTTTACCGTTGATTCTGGCAATATGTTTAAAAGGAAGATATCTCCTGCGGGTTTTCCTTAACATATTAAACTCTGTAACTCCACGGTCTATTTCACGCTTAGTCTCCTTATATTCTTTGTTTTCTAACCAAACAGCTGGTAAAATATTGATTTCACAGGACGGCTTAAGTGTTTGTACACGAATTTTTAGTTTGTCACTATTGTCTACACGTTGATAAACACTTCCTTGAGTTAAAATATCCATCATCTCCATGGTGATGTTTTTAACTACTTTCCATGGTTCAGAATAGACGCTTTCTGCGATAACCATCAGTTCTATATCCCCATAAAGAACAATATGAGTTTCGGTCTGAATTGGGCCTTGATATCTAAAATCAACATTATACTTTCTGTTTTTTAATTCTTTAGAAAGTTTCTCCTGTATTCTTTTACCTATATGAAAAGCCTTGTAAGCATAAGAGGGCTCTACTTCACACATTGACTCAAGAGCATACAGCAATACCTTAGAGTAGTCGTGCTCATTAAAAGCATCGGACACTACCGATTCACGCAAGGCCTCATCATAGCGCCGTGCAAGTAAATTTTCTAATAATAATTTATAATTTCTATTCATTCTAAGCGGTGATCTACACCAAATAAATTGATTTGGCTAAATTATAAATTTAATGCGGAGTTTGAGTGATTATTTAACTTTTCAAATTTTCAAGAAAGGAAAAATACTAGGGTTTAGCCTTTGATTGGTGTTTCCTAAAACACTGATTTTTTCAAAATGGCTAGGATGCTGCCTCCAACTCCCTTTATTTACACCAATGTATTTGAACGAAGCGATGGTCTGATTTTTCACACTTTTCTATGCGGTGCTAGTCTATTAATTTTTAATTGCCACATTTCACTCTATGCATTCAGATAAAATCAAATCATTTTACAAGCTAATTGTTCATGCCCTTAAAGGGAGGGAAAAAGAATTTACTACAGGGAGTATTAACAAGGCAATCTTTCTTTTGTCAGTACCGATGATTGCCGAAATGGTCATGGAATCCTTATTCGCGATTGCAGATGTCTTTTTTGTTTCAAAAATTTCTATGAATGCAGTCGCCACTGTAGGGCTCACGGAATCTATTTTGATGATCATCTATTCGGTGGCTATAGGTCTAAGTATGGCGATAACAGCGATTGTTGCTCGAAGAATAGGTGAAAAAGATCTAAAAAGGGCGGCAAATGCAGGCTTTCAATCTATTTTATTTGCTTCAATGATAGCTTTTGTTTTGGGGTTTATCGGCTTTTTCAACGCTGAAAATATTCTAGTTCTGATGGGTGGCGAGCAAGACTTGGTCGCAGAAGGGGTTGGATACACCAAAATTATGTTTGCTGGCAATATTAGTATTATCCTGCTTTTCTTGATCAATGCTATTTTTCGAGGAGCAGGAGATGCCTCCATTGCGATGCGAGCATTATGGATTGCTAATGGGCTAAATATAATTTTAGATCCTATTTTGATATTTGGTTTAGGGCCGATACCTGAAATGGGTATTGAAGGAGCCGCAATTGCTACGACAACCGGCCGATCCATAGGTGTTTTATATCAAGTTATTCATTTGATTAATGGAAAATCTTTGATCAAGATTACTTTAGAAAATGTCGTTTTTAGGTTTAATACTATTGTAGAATTAGTAAAAATCTCCATAGGAGGAATGGGCCAGTTTTTGATCGAATCTGCTAGCTGGATATTTTTAGTAAGAGTTATGTCGCAGTTTGGCAGTGAGGCGCTTGCGGGCTATACTATCGCTTTTAGAGTTATAGTATTTACTATTTTACCTTCATGGGGTTTGTCAAACGCGGCGGCAACTTTGGTAGGTCAAAACCTTGGAGCGAATAAGCCAGACAGAGCTGAGAAATCTGTTTGGAATACGGCTTTTTACAACATGATATTTTTGGGGGTAGTATCGGTGGTTTTTTATTTGGCCGCAGAACCAATTTTGGGCTTGTTTACCGACGTGACCACAGTATTGGAAATTGCTGTTGAAGGCTTACATATTGTTTGTCTGGGATATGTATTCTTCGCCTTTGGAATGGTGATTAGCCAAGCATTTAATGGAGCAGGAGATACCAAAACTCCTTTGATTGTAAACTTTTTTGTTTTTTGGATCATTCAAATCCCATTAGCCTATATTTTGAGTGTAGAGATGGATTGGCAAGCTACAGGTGTATTTATTAGTATCGCATTGTGCCATTCCTTACAAGCAGTGGTGATCCTTTTGCTTTTTCGCAGAGGCAAGTGGAAGCAAATTAAAGTTTAAAATTTAATAGACACGAGTTCTACGTTTCTATCAAGCGCGCGATATATACGCAGCTCTTTTCCAACCTTCATGAGGCTAATTGGTTGTGTAGCGGCTAGAGGGCGACCTGTGATTAGGTTTCCAAGCATGTTGTAAATGTATAGGTACGAGCCATTTGGGTCTACGATCACGATATAGTTGTTGTCACCGCCAAGTCGGTAATACTGTACAGATATTGGTTTCTGAGCAAAGTAGTCTTTAGAAAAAAGTAATTCTCCTGATTCATTGAGGAACTCATATTTACTTTCAGTCTTTCTTAAAATAACAAATGTTTTATCCTCTATGTCGGGAATTATTTCGAATGTCGTTTGAGTTGCTGGCTTATAAATCTGCTCTCGACTGACTAACCTAGAGTCCATAGCTATTTCAATCAACTCACCAATTTCTGTTATTAGGATGATGGAAGACTGAGATATGCCGTTTGATGTTTTAATAAAATATCCAGATAAACCAATGCCAAAATCCAATGGAAATCCATCTATATTATTGCCTTTTCTATTCTGTACATACAGTTTACCCTCTTCAAGAAGCGTGATCATGAAATCAGTATTGCCAATTCTTTCATGTCTAAATGCCGTTTGAAATTTACCATTGAACGTTTTCGGATTCCAATTATTCAATTCCTTAAAGTCTTTGTTCGTCAAGAATAAATTTCCATTGTAGTCGCCAATAGCAAAGCGATAATCTTGGGTATTTTTGTAGTCTACAAGTGTAAAAAATTTAATTCGCTCATTTCCTTTAAGGTTTTTAGGAAAGCCAGGGATGTAATCGCCGTTACGGTCAATAAGATGAATGTATCTTTCAGTGGAGAATAAATATTGGAGTTTATTGTTTTTGTAGTAGTCTATTTGGTGAATGTTAGATTTAATATTATCATCTAGTTTTTTGGACCAGATAAATTTAAAGTTTTCAGAGAGTAAATAGATGGAGCTAGAGGAATCCTGAATGATAATTTCTCTTGCTTTTGTATCATGATTAGTGACTAAATACGGTTTGAGATTCGCATAGTCACCTAAGGTCAATGACTGAACGATATCTATTTCTGTTGGAAGTTTGCTTACCGGAAGTTCAGGTTGATTAAAGGAATACCTCGTGTAAAATTTATTGTCGATCCAACTAAACTGGAAGGCTAAATATTCTAAATTCTTATAAGTGTATGCGTATTTTTCTAGGTGATCCGACCATGAGGGTTTCAGAGATCTGATCATGCTGGTCCAACTTCGGGGAGTATTAACTATGAAACTAAAATTGGCCCCTTGATCTATAGAGGTAAGAAAATTGTTTGTAACTAATGATTTATTCCAAGTACTTTCATCTTCAATTGATAGCGTAAATGCCTTTAGGCGTTGGAGATTATTAGAGAGTATGACGTAGTTTCTGTATGTTAGATAATAACTCTGACCAAAACCACTACCGAGTTCACCAATTAAGGCATAACCAAAGTCAGGCGCTGGCAGCCGTCTGATTTCGTGAGTCCCATACTGCTCTATAAAGACTGAATCCTTTGCTGAGCTACTTCTTCTTTCGTCCACTGAGTTGAAATATTTAAGTGTTTCACCCATATCGCGGACCTGTAAAATTAATAGTTTGTCCAATTGATTTTTTCGAGTTTCTTCTAGGGTGATGATGCCGATTTCATTGTCAATCAACTGGTAGGCGTAGGTAACGTCGAGATCAGAGGAGTTTAATATTTCGAGTCGTTTTTCTAATACTTTGGGCTGTGATATTTGCAAATACGTATCAAGGTTCTTTGAAAAAAGTGATGGGTCGCTGACACTGATATGGTTAACATATGCTGATTCATTGGGTATTATTTCAGACATAAGAAAACTCCCAGCTGGTATATTTTTAAATACGGAAAGCCAATCGGAGGGTTCCTCTGATATTGTAAAACCACTCAAACTTATATTCTTGGGATCTACCTTAACATCTAAATAACTTGACTTTCCTAATGATATATTGTTTCTGGTTTTTGAAAACGTGTTGAGGAAAGCTTGAGTTTGTGACATATTCACATACAAGTTTCCTTGATCAAATTTCAGTTTAGTAAGTTGGTTAAGTTCAGGGTTTTGTTGTTTAAAATTTTTCTTATCATCGCCAGCAACAGTTCTTATGGCATCTTCCACGAGAAATGCAGTAAAGCTGCAAACAAAATAATTTTGATAGTATATATAGGTGAATATTTTATCAGAGTCAGCGTTTGAGATATCGGTAATCGTAAAGGCTAGATAATTACGTGTTTTAAGCTGGAAGTTTTTTGATTTCAACTCTGCTAAGGCTTTGCTAATGTAGGTGTGCTGCGATAGGCTATTCACTTCAAGGACGAAGAGTACGTCAAAGTTATCACTGCTGATCTTGTTTACAGAGGCCAAAAAATGATTGTCTTTAAAGTGGCTTGAAAAACTATTTTCGCCTGATAGGGTGTCGAAAGATTGCAGGGTTTGTTGCGTTCTTTTAAGACGCTCTATGACTCGGAGGTTCTCCCATAATTCCGTTTGGGTAAGCTCGTCAAAAGCGATAAGTGGATTTTCAGATTCATACACTGCAAGTGTGTTTACAGGTACGAATGACCATACAGATAAGCTCTCATTATTATTCCATCGCTGATAGGTAAAATACCCTGAGCCAAGGAGTAAAACTACGGATAAGCCAATCAGGAATTTTTTCAATTGAAATGAGAATTTATATCAATGGATAAGATAAGCGAAACGATCCAAACACGTAGATTGATAAAGTGATTTTAAATTAAAAAACCCCGAACTGAAGAGCACGGGGTTTTTTAATTTAATTAATTTGCTATCAGCTCAGAGTGGAACTGAGATATTCTCTATTCAATCTGGCAATGTTTGAGATACTTATACCTTTAGGGCATTCAGCTTCACATGCTCCTGTATTTGTACACGCTCCAAATCCTTCAGCATCCATTTGAGCGACCATACTTTGAGCCCTTTGACTTCTTTCCACTTGTCCTTGTGGCAAAAGTGAGTATTGAGAAACTTTCGCTGAAACGAACAGCATAGCTGATGCATTTTTACAAGCAGCAACACAAGCACCACAACCAATACAAGATGCCGCATCGAAAGCATGATCTGCGTCTTTCTTGTTGATAGGAATAGAATTGGCGTCTTGCGTATTTCCTGAGGTATTTATCGAGACAAAACCTCCTGAATGTTGGATACGATCAAAGGCGCTTCTATCTACTATTAAATCTTTAATTACAGGAAATCCTTTTGCTCTAAAAGGTTCAATATGAATTGTTTCGCCATCTTTAAACTTTCTCATGTGGAGTTGGCAAGTGGTTATTTCTGAGTCTGGACCATGAGGTCTTCCGTTGATTTGCAACGAACAGCTTCCACAAATACCTTCTCTACAGTCATGATCAAAGGCTACAGGGACATCTCCTTTTTCAATGAGCCCTGTGTTTAATATATCAAGCATCTCAAGAAAAGACATATCGTCTGATATACCGGCTATATCATAATCAACCGCTTTTCCTTTATCTGATGCGCTGTTTTGTCTCCAAATTTTTAACTTAAGATTCATGTCTTATAATTTATAGCTCAAAGGATTAATTCCTTATTTATAACTTCTTTCTTTTACTTCAATATTATCATATTTCAAATCTTCCTTGTGAAGATTTGCTTCACTAGGTTCACCTTTATATTCCCAAGCAGCTACATATTGATATTCATTTCTTCGCTTTGCTTCTCCTTCAGGTGTCTGGTGTTCTTCTCTAAAATGGCCACCGCAAGATTCTTCTCTATCAAGCGCATCCTTGGCAAATAGCTCACCTAATTCTAGAAAATCTGCTACGCGACCTGCTTTCGCCAGCTCTTCGTTAAAATCGTCTGATTTACCCGGAACTCTAACGTCATTATAAAACTCTTCGCGTATTTCTTTTATTTCCTTAATCGCAGCTTTCAATCCCTCTGCATTTCTAGCCATTCCTACTTGATTCCACATGACTTTACCAAGTCGTTTATGAAAATGATCAACAGGTTTTGTTCCGTTATTATTTATGAACTTATTGAGTTTGGCTTCAACTTCTTTTTCTACTGCCTCAAACTCTGGCGTATCTGTAGGGATTTTTCCAGTTCTAATGTCATCAGATAAATAATTACCAATGGTGTAAGGCAATACGAAATAACCATCAGCTAATCCTTGCATCAATGCCGATGCACCAAGTCTGTTGGCTCCATGATCAGAAAAGTTTGACTCTCCAACACTAAAACATCCAGGAATGGTTGTCATTAAATTATAATCTACCCAAGTACCTCCCATTGTATAATGAACAGCTGGATAGATCATCATTGGCGTCTCGTAAGGATTTTCGTCAACAATTTTCTCATACATCTGGAATAGGTTTCCATATTTAGATTTGATCACAGCTTTACCCAACTCCTCTACGATTTGCTCGTTGCTTTCATCTAAACCTTTGACATGGGCTTGTTCTTTGCCATAACGTACAATTGCAGCTGCAAAATCTAAGTATACAGCTTCTCCCGTTTTATTCACACCAAAACCGGCATCACATCTTTCTTTGGCTGCTCTTGAGGCAACATCCCGAGGGACAAGATTTCCAAATGCGGGGTATCTTCGTTCTAAGAAATAGTCTCTATCCTCTTCCTTCAGTGCTGTAGGCTTCAATTTTTCTTCTTTGATGGCGATAGCATCTTCTGCCTTTCTTGGTACCCAAATTCTACCATCATTCCTTAGAGACTCTGACATCAAGGTCAATTTAGACTGATGATCCCCAGAGACAGGAATGCAAGTAGGGTGAATTTGTGTAAAGCAAGGATTAGCAAACCAAGCACCTCGTTTATGTATCTTCCATGCTGCTGAAACATTGCTCCCCATGGCGTTTGTAGATAGGTAAAAAACATTTCCATATCCACCAGAAGCGATAACAACTGCGTGTGCTGAATGCCTTTCTAGTTTGCCACTTACTAAATCGCGAGCAATAATCCCACGTGCCTTTCCGTCAACGATAACCAAATCCATCATTTCATGGCGGTTATACATTTTTAATTTACCACGACCAATTTGTCTATTCATTGCTGAATAGGCACCAAGTAACAGCTGCTGACCAGTCTGTCCTTTGGCATAAAATGTTCTTGAAACGAGAACGCCACCAAAAGATCTATTATCTAGTAATCCACCGTAATCTCTTGCGAAAGGTACTCCTTGAGCTACGCATTGATCAATGATATTTCCCGAGACTTCAGCGAGCCGGTAGACATTTGCTTCACGGGATCTGTAGTCGCCCCCTTTTACTGTATCATAAAATAAGCGATGGTTGGAATCTCCATCACCTTGATAATTCTTGGAGGCATTAATACCACCTTGCGCTGCGATTGAATGCGCTCTTCTTGGGGAATCTTGAAAGCAAAATGCTTTAACATTATACCCCAGCTCTGCAAGAGTAGCAGCAGCTGAGCCGCCGGCCAATCCGGTTCCAACAACAATGACGTCAATAAGTCTTTTGTTGGCAGGATTAACTAGATTAATACTGTTTTTGTAATTGGTCCACTTTTCAGAAATTGGACCTTCTGGGATAAACGATGGGAAATTTGATCCTATTTTCATGTCTTTTCTTAGTGGTTTATGAAATGATAAAGCGCAATAAATATAAATCCGGCAGGAATTACAACGGCATAGGCTTTAGCAAATTTTTGAATGCTTGGAGTGAATTTGTTGTTGACACCCATGGATTGGAATGAAGATTGGAAACCATGCAATAAATGGAGTGATAACAAGACGAACGAAATGACGTAAGCACCAACTCTTAATGGATTTTGAAACTTGTGTACGAGTTCTTCAAAATATCTATCCGTAACAGCTGGTAATTGTGAAACATATTTGTAATCCATCTCCGGAATCCAAAAATCAATGAAATGCAGCCCTAAAAAGGCTAAAACAACTAACCCTGAATAAATCATGTTTCTTGACATCCATGTGGAATTAGCTGCACCATTTTTCATCATATAACCTACAGGTCGCGAGGCTCTATTCTTGGCTTCTAGGACAAAACCCATTACAAAATGAAATATTACACCAAACATGAGAACAGGCTGTAATCCAAATTGCACCAATGGATTGGTACCCATAAAATGAGAAGCCTCATTAAACGCAGATGCGCTAAAAACGGAAATCATGTTTATAGCTATATGATTTAATAAAAATATTACAAGAAAAAGGCCTGAAAGTGCCATGGCAACCTTCCTACCTATAGAACTCGAAAATGTATTAGACATCCAACTCATGTGTTTTAGTATTCTATTAATTCAAACATTTGTACCAAAGTTAGTTGCTGGAAACTTGGTAAACAATTCGGAATATTATTTTGAATCGTTCTAAATAAATAACTTTCCTACACTAAATAGACATTTTGTGTTTTTGAATTGTTATGAAAATTGTAAATCTTCTTCGGAAGATCTTTTCCATTAATATTGCAGATACTTCGTATTGAAACTTATATTGGTTTGGAAAATGAGTAGAGCGTTTAAAATATTTTTTATTTTGTTGCTTTTAGGTCTTGAATTAAAAGCCACGCACATCTTGGGAGGTCGAATTCAACTAGCGCATGTTTCAGGTATGACTTATGACATTACTATTATCGGTTATCGTGATCATGGGTCAAATATTGCTTTTGGTAGCGGCGTTTTAAAGTTCGGAGACGGTACGAGTATAAATCAGTTCGAAGGGTTTGAAGAAAAGAATCTTGGTGAACAACACCTTGTATTTTTTACGGTGAGACATACTTATTTATCTCCTTCTCGATATACTATCAGTTATTCTGAGGATTTTCGGTCAAATGACTTAGTAAATCTTGCGGACCCCATAGGTTCAATTTTTTATATTGAATCAGTATTATTAGTAGATCCAATAGCGGTGAATCAACCGTTTATTCTGAGTGAATTTGAAAGCGTTCAGGTAATATCAGGTCAAATATTTCAAAATTCCTTTGATGTATACGATAATGAGGGCGATATAATGGAGTTTAGTTTATCTCTTCCATCCATTTCGAGAAATGCCCTTGCGACTAATTATAAAATGCCAGATGATCCAAGCTTTTATAATGGTCTCGATGGCTTTATCAGTTTTAATAAGTTGAACGGTTCATTGGAATGGTTAGCTCCCGATGTACCAGGTTTGTATCAGTTAAACTTTGAGGTCAAGGAAAAAAGATTAATTGATGGGAATTATGTCATACTCAGCAGTCAATTGATTGATTTGGTGCTTGATGTGAAACCAAACGCGGACGAGCGGCTCGCATTCCTTCAGGTTTCAGAATCTAGCTGTGGGAAGGATATCACGCTGAATGTTGATTACCAAGGGGATTATCAACTTGATATGTCACTAGATTACCTCGAGTCAATTAATGGCTCAGATCCAGTACTGTTCTTAAATCAGCAATATAATGGTTCTCAGAGCTTAGATATTGAACTTAAAGACTTGGAGGAAACCTCTTATCGGCTTTTGAGAGTTGTAATATTGATTGATCAGCGACCACTGCTGTCGGCTTCAGTAGCATTAAACGAGGATTGCGAATTATTTGAAAACTTAGTCATTTTAAGAGCGCCAATTCGTAGCAACATTGAAACGATATCTATTTTTCCAAATCCAGCTACTGATAAAATATCTTTAAGGTACGGTGGGAAAGTGACGAGTGTTAGACTAATTGATCTGACCGGAAAAGAAATATATCATCTTAATGTTGGTTTATTCTCTGAAGAAATACTACTTCCTTCGTTAGAAAGAGGCTTATATTTGGTGCAATTATTTAATGAAAATCTTCGTTTGATAGGGGAAAGTAAGTTGAAAGTCGTTCAATGATATTAATGGGTCTTCGTTTTATAAAGCATATAATTTTTAATAAGCATGTTACACTTCTTTGTGGACTCATATTAGGCTGTTATTCCGCTTACAGCACGCACATAAGAGCTGGTGAGATTACCGCCAGAAGAATCAACGATTTTAGTTTAGAATACGAATTTACATTTACAGGTTTTAGGGATACTGGGTCTAATATTGAGTTTGGTTCAGGAACCTTTAGCTTCGGTGATGGTACGACGGTAAGTAATTTGTCGACGGTGAAAGAGCCTGCTGGAAATGGAATTGAAAAAGTTGTTATCGTACTGACACACAGGTATAACTCCCCTGCTAGATATGTGGTGAGTTATGAAGAGGACTATCGGAACGATGACATTATTAACATGAATAACTCCGTTGGAACTGCATTTTACGTGGAATCAAAAATACTTATTGACCCTTTTGTAGGACTCAACAATACACCGACCATGACCGTACCACCAATTGATTTTGGTGCAGTTGGTGTGAGATTTGAACATAATCCAGGAGCACAAGATGCGGAAGGAGACAGCATTTCATACCGTTTTACCACACCAAAAATGAGTCAAAATATGGATGTGACCAACTACAGGATTCTTAACAATCCTGGGTTTTATTCTAATTTTGCTTCAGGAAGTGAATCCCTAGGGCCACCTTCTTTAACGCTCGATGCGATAACCGGAGATTTGGTTTGGGATGCCCCAGGAGATGATTTTGTATCAGATGGACAAGATGACGTTCGAGAGTATAATGTTGCCTTTGTGATAGAAGAGTGGAGGTTACTGGCTGGCGAATATTTGAAAATAAGTGAGATAACCAGAGATATGCAAATTATCGTTGAAATAACAGACAATGAAAGACCGACGATGGTCATTCCGGAAGATATTTGTGTTGAGGCGGGAGCTTTTATTGATGAGATCATCACTGCTGATGATCCTGATGGTGATCGAGTGAAAATAGAGGCATTTGGAGGCCCTTTTGAAAGTTTGTTTGGTAAAGCTAACCTCGATCCTACAACATTTGGTGGACCTCCGAATTTCACCAATTTCACATGGCAAACAGTCTGTGGACACGTCCGTGAAAGGCCTTACGAAGTACAATTTAAAGTAACTGATGATCCTGAGGAAGGTCCGAGTTTAGTTGATTTTGAAATATTTAGGATAACAGTGGTTGGTCCTCCGCCTACAGGTTTAAATACGACAGTTTTGCCGGGTAAGTCAATTCAATTATCATGGGATGAGTATAATTGCTCCAATGCAAATCAAATGCAGGTTTGGAGGCGAGTTGGTAACTTTCCAATTGAAGCCGAAGATTGTGTTGTTGGCATGCCCTCAAATAGTGGTTTTCGGTTAATCAAAACTGTAGGCATTGATACTACAGGCTTTCTTGATAATAATTTCGGTAATGGTCTTTCGGCAGGAGCAAATTATTGTTACCGATTGGTCGCTCAATATCCGAACCCAAGTGGAGGGAAAAGTTATGTCTCAGAAGAAGCATGTGATAGCGTCCTTATTGATGTACCAGCGATAACGAATGTTGATATTTTATCGACAAGTGAAACCGAAGGAGAGATTTTTGTGAGGTGGACTCCACCATATCAAATTGATCAAGTTATTTATCCACCAAATTATACTTATGACCTATTAAGAACTGAAGGGGATGGCGCAGAAAGACAGTTCGTTCAAATAGCGAGTAACATCACGGATACTTTATTTACAGATACAGCTTTAAATACTTTTAATAAAAAGTATACTTATTTCGTTCGATTTTATGATAATGGAGGTTTTTTGGTTGATTCTTCCTCTCTCGCTAGTTCTGTGAGATTAAACTTGGTGCCTTTGATTAAATCGATAGAGGTGAATTGGGTGGCTGATGTTCCATGGTCTCTAAGAGATCCCAATTTCCAGTATCACTACATTTATAGAAATCAGGTTGATCAATCAAATCTTGAATCGCTCATAATAATAGACAGTGTAGATATTACATCTTCGAGTTTTACCTACTTGGATAATGGAAGGTTTAATGATATTTCATTAAACGATAAAATAGAATATTGCTATTTCATAAGTACTTTCGGTTCTTATGATAATCCATTAATTGTATCTCCTCTTATCAATAGGTCACAACAATCATGCGCTCAACCAAATGATACCATTCCTCCATGTCCACCACCTTCCATAGCCGTTGATCAAAATTTCAACTGTAGATCATCATTGAGTGCGAGATCGTGCAATGCGCAATTCTTCATAAACAATCTTAATTGGGAGGTAGACGCTGGTGAGTTTTGTGATGATGATATTAGCAGATATAACGTCTATTTTTCCGAGACAGGTCTAGAGGATGATTATGAATTGATCGAATCTGTGACGACCACAGCTTACTACCATGAAGAGTTAAGTTCATATAAAGGCTGTTATCGAGTGTCTTCAGTGGATAGGTCTGGAAACGAAAGTGAACTTACTATGGAAATTTGTAATGACAATTGTCCGGTCTACAAGTTACCAAATGTCTTCACTCCAAATGGTGATGGTATCAATGACTTTTTTACTCCGTTATATTCTGATAATAGTTCTCCGATATCAGGATTTGATCTTGCAGATTGTCCGAGATTTGTCTTAAGTGTTGAATTTATTGTCGCTGACAGGTCTGGTAATCAAGTTTTTAAATACGATTCTAAGGCGAATGAAAATAATATTTATATCGACTGGGATGGTAAAAGTAGTTTTGGTGAAGAATTAGAATTCGGTGTTTATTTTTATAGTGCGACTTTAGAATATGACGTACTTTCCACAACCGAATCGAAAAACATTATTAATGGATGGGTTCAGATTTTAAAGTAGAAAATAAGGAAATTATCTTTTTTGATGGGATCTGCAACTTGTGTAATGGGGCGGTAGATGTTATTTTAAAGAAGGATCAGGCAAAAATTTTCTATTTTTCATCACTTCAATCTGATTTTGCTAATAAATTCCTTTCTCAGTACGGATATAATAATGAGGACCTTGATACTATTCTTTATTTTTCTAAAGGAGCTGTTTATTCAAAAAGCACAGCAGTTCTTAAAATAGCAAGTCACCTTTCTTTTTATCGGAATTTTTATTTTCTGAGAATTATTCCTGCACCTCTTAGAGATTTCTTTTATGTGCTAATTGCGAATTCGAGATATTCAATTTTTGGTAAAAAGGACACATGCCGACTACCCACGCAAGAGGAAAGAGAAAGATTCCTTGATTCTTAAGGATGTTTCCTAGTTTTGCAGAGCAAAGGTGTTTGCTGTTTTAGACTATTTCCAAGTGTACGGTTTAAAAGCAAATACTAGTAACCACTATAAAAGAACTAAATGAAAGCATATGTTTTTCCTGGGCAAGGTGCTCAATTTCCCGGAATGGGAAAAGACCTTTATGATAGCTCAGATATAGCCAAAGGTATATTTATGCAGGCTGATGAAATACTTGGTTTTGAGATTTCCAAAACAATGTTCGAAGGTACAGCGGAAGATTTAAAACAGACAAAAGTTACTCAGCCGGCAATATTCATTCATAGTGTTGTTAAATCTATGGTAGCAGAGGATTTTAAACCTGATGTGGTAGCAGGTCATTCTTTAGGCGAGTTTTCAGCTTTGGTTGCGAATAGAGCCTTGTCATTTGAGGATGGCTTAACGCTGGTATACAAAAGAGCTTTGGCAATGCAAAAGGCTTGTGAAATTCAACACTCAACAATGGCTGCAGTGCTAGGCTTAGCGGATAATATCGTAGAGGAGATTTGCGCAGGTCTTGATGAAGTCGTAGTAGCTGCAAATTATAATTGCCCAGGTCAGCTAGTTATTTCAGGTTCTATAGATGGAATTAATCGAGCATGTGAAAAGCTGAAAGAGGCAGGAGCTAAGAGAGCCTTGGTTTTGCCTGTAGGTGGAGCCTTTCATTCTCCGCTAATGGAGCCGGCAAGAGAAGAATTAGCATTGGCAATTATGTCGACTAATTTTAGTGCTCCTTTTTGTCCAGTGTATCAAAATGTTGATGCGCTACCACATAAGGATATTGATGAAATCAAGAATAATTTGATAGCGCAATTGACAGCCCCAGTAAAATGGACTCAAATAGTACAGAATATGATTGCCGATGGTGTAACAGCATTCATTGAATGTGGTCCCGGTAAAGTTTTGCAAGGTTTGGTAAAAAAAATAAATAAAGAATCAGTGGTTTCGAGCATATGAAAGGACACAAGTACCTCATATTCAGCCTGCTTTTTTTTACTCTTTTTTTTTGCGAGGGGTGTAGAAAAGGCCCAGGTAATTCATACAACAAGAAAAAAATGATCAAAAAGGGTAAGCCCATCCCATGTCCAATAAAGGATTGCTGATGTTAGAGATAATAATTGCCATTGATGGCTATTCTGGAACAGGAAAAAGCTCCACAGCGAAAGCAGTCTCAAAACATTTTGGCTATAAATACCTTGATTCAGGTGCGATGTATCGATCCGTTGCTTTGTCTTGTATTCAAAGAAACATTGATATATCCGATGAAAATGAAGTTACCGCGCTAGCAGAAAAAATAGAAATTGGTTTTAATAAACTGGGTAACGTTTTCATCAATGGAAATGAAGTTACACAAGAGATAAGATCAATGGAGGTAAATAATGCAGTTAGTGTGGTTAGCCAATATAAAGGCGTTCGAGCAGCGATGGTTCAACAACAGCGCCAACTAAGTAAAGACGAGGGAGTTGTTATGGATGGTAGAGATATAGGAACAGTGGTCTTCCCGGATGCGGAATTAAAAGTTTTCATGACGGCTTCACCAGAAGTGCGCGCAGATCGAAGGCAAAAAGAATTACATCAGAAGGGGGTAGATGAAAACCTTTCGGATATTCTTAAAAATTTAGTAGAAAGGGACGAAATGGACAGCAATAGAGTAGAGTCCCCACTTAAGAAAGCAAATGGGGTTATTGTAATTGATACTTCAGACCTTAAATTTGCAGATCAAGTATCTGAAATTGTATTACTAGCAGAAAAGATAATAAATGAAGGTTGAGATTGACGAACATTCAGGATATTGCTTTGGGGTAGAATTCGCAATTCAAATGGCCGAAGGTGAAATGGCCGATGGAAAGCATCTTTATTGCCTGGGAGACATTGTTCATAATTCAATGGAAGTTGAGCGATTGTATAAAAAAGGCCTTCGCACCATCACACGTGATGAACTTGCGAAGTTGTCAAATATAAAAGTGCTTATCCGTGCACACGGAGAGCCGCCTGAGACTTATGAGTTGGCCTTAAAGAATAATATAGAGCTGGTTGACGCTTCTTGTCCAGTTGTTCTCAAACTTCAGAATCGAGTGAAGCATGCTTATGACAAGGCCAGACAAGTTGGTGGGCAAGTAGTCATTTATGGAAAACCAGGTCATGCAGAAGTTATTGGGTTGACAGGTCAAACGCGTAATGAAGCATTGGTTATATCTAGCGAAAAAGATTTAGATCAAATTGACTTCAATCGACCAGTAGTTTTGTTTAGTCAAACGACGAAGAGTACTGCTGGATTTTACAACATTAAATCTTTAATTGTAAAAAGGATGGTGTCATCACAAGGAGAGTTGATGCTGGAAAATTTTCAGGCTAACGATAGCATTTGTAGACAGGTGTCAAACCGTGAACCTAAAATGCTTAGTTTTTCTACTAAGCACGATATTGTTATTTTCGTATCAGGCAAAAAAAGTTCTAATGGCAAAGCATTATACAATGTCTGTTTAGAAAATAATTCTCGTAGTTATTTTGTGGAAAATAAAAACGAAATAGATTTATCTTGGTTCGCTCGAAATGATTCTGTTGGGATTTGTGGAGCAACATCTACGCCGAGATGGCTTATGGAAGAAGTATCAGATCACATACTTTCTTTTTCGAAGATGAAACATTTAGAAAACTAATAGAATACATTCATGGTTATCTTTGAAATACATGATTAAAACAATTTTTCACTACTTTTGCAACGATTTTCTAGGAGACTGAAATTTATAAAATGTCCAAAACGATTAAGCTAAATAGAGGTTTCGACCTCAATCTCGCAGGGAAACCGGAGAAAAAGATACTTGAAGTTTCACAACCGGAAACCTTTGCTGTCAAACCCACTGATTTTCAGGGAATAACTAGGCCTAAATTACTGGTCAAGGAAGGAGATAATGTAAAGGCTGGCACACCAATATTATTCGATAAATACGCAGAGCATATTAGGTATTGTTCACCTGTAAGTGGAGAGATTGTTGAGATAAAGAGAGGTGAAAAAAGAAAACTGCTTGAAGTTAAAATTTTAGCGGACAAAGAAATAGAATATGAGAACTATAAAACCCATTCTATATCCGATATTGCCAATCTGACTAAAAAAGAGGTTGTAGATCAATTATGTAGTGGTGGGGTTTGGCCAGGTATTGTGCAAAGACCATTTGGAGCTGTTGCGGACACGGAAGTAGAGCCAAAGGCAATTTTTATTTCGGCATTTGATACACACCCATTATCTGGTGATATCGCCTTTCAACTTGAAGGTAAAAGTCAAAGCTTTCAAGCTGGCTTGAAAGCTTTGAAAAAATTGACTTCTGGTGATATTCATTTGAGTATTAATGGTGCTATAGAATCTGCTAAGATGTTCACATCGGCTGAAGATGTAACAATTAATAAAGTAATAGGAGCGCATCCTGCAGGTAATGTTGGAGTTCAGATACACCATATTGATCCAATAAATAAAGGGGACATTGTTTGGACTATTTCTCCATACCATGTTGTCCAGATTGGTCAGTTATTTTTGGAAGGTAAGTATGACGCATCCAAGCTCATAGCAATTACGGGTTCTGAATTGTCTGAAACAGGATACGTACAGACTTATACTGGAGCACAGATTGAAAAGCTATTAGCTTCCAAGTTGAAAGATCCTGAAGCAAAAAGTCGATTTATATCTGGAAACGTGTTGACAGGTGAAAATATTGGTAGAGAGGGCTATATAGGTCATTTTAGTAATCAGATAACGGTTATACCTGAAGGAGAGTATGAGGAGTTCTTAGGTTGGTTAAAGCCGTCCACAAGTAAACTTAGTTTCCACAAAGCACTTGGATTGTTATCATTTTTGAATGATAAAAAAGAATATGTTGTTGACACTAACACACATGGTGAAGAAAGGCCTTTTGTAGTTTCAGGGTCTTTTGAAAAGGTGCTACCAATGGATATTTTACCGACTTATTTGTTCAAGGCCATTGTTGCTAATGATTATGATGAAGTAGAGTCGCTAGGTATCTTTGAATTATTGGAAGAGGACGTAGCGCTATGCGAGTTCATAGATCCATCCAAGAATGAATTACAAAAATTATTAAGAGAAGGAATCGAACTAATCCAAAATAGCTAAGCTTACATGAAAGCATTACAAGATCTATTTGATAAAGTAAAACCAGACTTTGAAAAAGGAGGAAAGTGGGAAAAGTTCCACACCCTTTACGAAGGTCATAGAACTATTGCATTTGCACCAGATTCAATAACTGGTAATAAGGGGGCACAAATTAAAGATGCTGTTGATTTAAAAAGAGTCATGATTACAGTCGTGATCGCCATGATTCCTTGCCTGATTTTTGGTATGTGGAATACTGGACATCAGCATTTTATCGCTACGGGCATTGATGCAACGCTGCTTGATAAGTTTCTAATTGGAGCACAGACGATCATTCCAATTTTGATTGTCGCTTATGGTGTTGGTCTTTCTACAGAATTTACTGTCTGCGTAATAAGAAATCATCCAATTAGTGAAGGTTATTTGGTAACTGGAATGCTTATTGCGTTAATCATGCCAGCAACCATTCCTTTATGGCAAGTAGCTGTAGCTACTGTTTTTGCAGTAATTATAGGTAAGGAAGCTTTTGGTGGTACAGGCATGAACATATTGAATGTTGCTCTTACAGCGCGTGTATTTTTGTATTTTGCTTATCCTTCACAAATTTCAGGTGACGTTTGGACCTATTTTGGTGATAAAACGCCAGTCGACGCATATAGTGGCGCAACCGTTCTTTCTTATGGCGCAACCGCCGCTTCGGAGGGTACCAATATGATGGCAGATTTGTCGAACCATTGGTATGATGGTATGTTTTCCTTCATGAATATGTTTATCGGAATAATTCCAGGAAGTATCGGAGAGACTTCTACACTCATGTGTTTGTTGGGAGCAGTAATACTAATTGGTACTGGAGTTGGTAGTTGGAAGATAATTTTGAGTGTCTTTGGTGGCGCCTATTTTATGGGAGTTGTTTTCAACCTAGTGGGAGCGAATACCTTTATGGACATGCCAGCTCATTATCACCTCGTTTCAGGAGGTTTAGCATTCGGTGCTGTGTTCATGGCAACAGATCCTGTATCTGCGTCACAGACAGAAATCGGAAAATGGATTTATGGTTTTATGATAGGTATTTTAACTGTTCTCATTAGAGTAGTTAATCCAGCCTATCCAGAAGGAATCATGTTAGCAATATTATTTATGAACGTATTTGCTCCACTAGTAGACTACTATGTGGTTGACGCAAATAAAAAACGAAGACTAAGCCGTGCAACGATCTAATACTTACATAATTGTGTTTTCAATAGTCCTGACAATCGTGTTGGGAGGTTTACTATCTGTTACGTCTGTTGGCTTAAAGCCCCTACAAGACAAGCAAGTGGAATTAGATACTAAGAAAAAAATCTTAGGTGCTGTAATGGATATATCGCAGATTGTTGATCCGAACGAATTGCTCACGCTCTATGAAAAAAGAGTGAAATCTATTGTCGTCGATATCAATGGAGATATAATAGAGAAGGATGCCAAAGGCAATGAAATGATAGCCGAGAAAGTTAATATTCAGAAGAATTATAGATTCGCAAAAGAAGATAGGCAATATCCTGTTTTTATGTTTTTGGCAGATGGTAGTGGGGAAGTTGAATCTTTCGTCTTCCCGATGTTTGGTAATGGACTATGGGATTGGATCTCCGGTTTCATGGCCTTAGACAACAATCTAAATCAAATTCTTGGTGTGGCATTTGACCACAAACAAGAAACGCCAGGTTTAGGGGCCAGAATTACTTCTGATGTGATTCAAGGTAGGTACCAAGGAAAGGAAATCTTTAATGCGGCTGGAGAAATGGTTTCTGTAACCATGCTTAAAGGAGAAGGAAATGCAGGACTTACTGATCATCAAGTAGATGGCATGTCTGGGGCAACCTTGACGGCAAAGGGTGTGAATAAGATGCTAGAGCAATATTTGACATGCTATCAAGCATATTTTAACAAAGTAAAATCAGGTGACACAAATGTCGCGTCATTATAAAAATTATCGATAACCATGAGCACTGAAACTTTAGAAGCACCGAAGGTCGTTAAAAAGCCTGCTGAGGCATTATTATCGAAGCGACGAAAGAATATTGTTACTGATCCATTGAATGAGGATAACCCTATTACCGTTCAGGTATTGGGTATTTGTTCGGCATTAGCGATTACAATTAAAATGGAACCGACTTTAGTGATGTCTATCGCAGTTGTGTTTGTAATTGTATTTGCCAACTTGCTTATTTCATTGATGAGAGATTTGATTCCAAGTCGGGTTAGGATTATTGTCCAATTAGCTGTCATCGCCACCTTAGTGACATTAGTAAGTGAGGTATTGAAAGCATACTACTTTGACATGTACAAGGTATTGGGGGCATTTGTAGGTCTTATTATTACAAATTGTATTGTAATGGGTAGACTTGAAGCATTCGCGATGGCAAATAAGCCTTATGACTCAATATTGGATGGGTTAGGTAGTGGTTTCGGTTACGCTTGGATTATTTTAGTCGTAGCGTTTTTTAGGGAATTGTTAGGTTCAGGGTCCTTATTTGATTTCAAAGTATTTGAAGCTATCGGTTGGACAACATTTCCAACAAATGGTCTGATGGTCGATTCTATTGGGGCATTCATGGTACTCGGAATTTTAATTTGGGTGCAAAGGCATAAGACTGGTTACGTAGAGCATTAATAAGTAGAGAAAGATGGAATTATTTAATATTGTAATAAGAGCAACTTTCATTGACAATATGATCTTTTCCCTATTTCTGGGAATGTGTTCATTTTTGGCGGTATCAAAGAAGGTTTCAACGGCATTTGGTTTGGGATTGGCGGTCATCTTCGTATTGACCATTACAGTTCCTGTTAATTGGTTACTTCAAGAATATGTTTTGAAAGAAGGAGCTTTAACTTGGATTAGTGCTTCTTTTGGAGAAGTGGATCTTACATTTCTTCAATTTATTATGTTCATTGCTGTAATTGCATCAATGGTACAACTTGTTGAAATGATCATTGAGAAGTTTTCTCCTGCACTCTATGGATCATTAGGTATTTTCTTGCCATTGATTGCTGTAAACTGTGCTATTTTGGGTTCATCTCTATTCATGGTACAAAGGGACTATAATATTGCGCAAGCAACTGCTTATGGGTTTGGTTCGGGCTTGGGTTGGTTTCTTGCGATAATAGCACTTGCAGCCATTAGAGAGAAATTAAAATATTCAGGTGTTCCTCCTGGTTTGAAAGGTCTTGGTATAACAATGCTCATTACAGGTCTAATGGGGCTTGCATTCAAATCATTCATTGGTATATCTATTTAAACAAAGAATAATATTCTTTAAAAAAGGGGTAACTAGAAATAGTGACCCCTTTTTTATTGTCATAAGTTTAATAGAATGAAGGAATATTGGTCAATTCATAAAATTCAACTCCACTTTATTACTTTGTTACTTTATTATTTTGATATTTAAAATAATGAATCATTCTTTGCGCAAGTGATTATCAATATTATCTATATCGCACCCTCAACTAGGCCTCTATTCCCCGGCAGGCTCAGGCCTGTTACATAAATAGTGGTCTGTCTACGCGACAGATCCTTCTCCGATTTTTTTCGATTTCAATTCTAAATTTTTACAACTACGATGGATTCATTCATTATAGAGGTAGCAACATCTAAGCATCTTTGTTTTGCTGAAGAAATATGTAACCTCATAGAAATAAGTGCAAAAGAACGGGGTACTGGAATAGCTAAACGGTCACCAGAGTATATTAAGACTAAGATGCAAGAGGGAAAAGCCATCATTGCCATCGCAAATACTGAAACATTAGCTGGGTTCTGTTATATCGAAAGCTGGGGTGAAAAGCAGTATGCGGCTAACTCAGGTTTAATTGTCAATCCCATTTTTCGAGGTGTGGGACTATCAAGAAAAATAAAAGAGAAGGCTTTCAGACACTCAAGAAAACTATTTCCAAAGGCGAAATTGTTTGGCTTAACCACTTCATTGCCAGTCATGAAAATCAACTCTGAGTTGGGTTACGTTCCTGTAACTTATAATCAGCTGACTTCTGATGAACTTTTTTGGAACGGTTGCCAAAGTTGTGTCAATTTCGAAATATTGAAATCGAAGGAACGAAGACACTGCATGTGCACAGCAATGCTCTTTGATCCAGAAAAGCCAAAGAAAAATGGCTGGAATTTCATGAAGAAATCAAAGGCATATACTCGATTTATGGAATTAAAGAAAAAACGTTTATCTCAATTACTAGCATTGTTTTTATAAGTAAAATATGAAAAAAGTTGTTTTAGCATTTAGTGGAGGATTAGATACTACGTATTGTACCAAATACCTTCAAATAGAAAAAGGCATGGAAGTACATGCTGTAACTGTGAACACAGGTGGTTTTGACCCTGCGGAAGCCAAGGAACTTGAAAGCCGGGCGTTAGCGCTTGGTGCGGCTTCTTATACATTCATAGATGAAACTGACAAGTTTTATGAAAATGGAATCAAGTATCTCATATTTGGTAATGTCCTTAAGAACCAAACTTATCCACTCTCAGTCAGCGCTGAAAGGATATTTCAGGCTGTAGCGATTGCTAAGGAAGCGAAGAAAGTGAATGCAGATGCTATTGCTCATGGAAGCACTGGCGCTGGAAATGATCAGATTCGTTTCGATATGATTTTTCATGCGTTGTGTCCTGGTCGTGAAATAATTACGCCAATTCGAGATCAATCTTTATCAAGAAATGAAGAAATCGCCTATTTGACCAATTTGGGAGTTAAAGGAGATTGGACTAAAGCCGCTTATTCAATTAATCAAGGTCTATGGGGAACCTCGGTCGGTGGTAAGGAAACATTAACATCAGATCAATTTTTGCCTGAAGATGCTTTTCCTCATCAAGTAGTTAAAACCGAACCCTTGAATATTACTATTGGATTCGAAAAAGGGGAACCCGTATATTTAAACGGGGAGAAGTTAACCCCCGTTAACCTTATTAAAAAGTTGAATAAGATAGCCAATGGCTATGGAATTGGTCGTGATATTCATGTAGGGGATACGATTATTGGAATAAAGGGAAGGGTAGGTTTTGAAGCTGCAGCTTCACTTATATTGATAAAGTCGCACTATACCTTAGAAAAACATGTGCAGACAAAGAATCAACTTTTTATTAAAGAAGGGTTGGCAAACTGGTATGGCAATCTACTACATGAAGGAAATTATCTTGATCCTGTCATGCGTGATATGGAGTCGTTCTTTAGTTCATCACAAAACAATGTTACAGGAGAAGTAAAGGTGCTTTTAGCTCCTTACCGATTCCAAGTGTTAGGGATTAATTCGAAAAATGATTTAATGCAATCGTCCTTTGGCCAATATGGAGAGGAAAATACAGCATGGACAGGAGATGATGCACGTGCATTCGCAAAAATTTACGCAAATCAAGCGAAACTTTATCAAACAGTCCATGGAAAAGATTAATGTAGGAATAATTGGTGCTGCTGGCTATACTGCCGGAGAACTCATTCGAATTTTACTATTTCATGAGCACGTAAACTTGGTTTCACTAGTGAGTGAAAGTCAATCAGAAACACTCATTTCTAATATTCATAAGGATTTAATTGGACTCTCTAATCTCCAATTTTCAAAGTCATTAGATGATGCTGTCGATCTGATATTCTTATGTAAAGGACATGGTGAATCTTCAAAAGTACTACTGGATCATCCGGAGTATCTTCAAAAACAGATTGTTGACCTGAGTCAGGATTTTCGATTGAAAGGAGATCATGATTTTGTCTATGGATTGCCTGAGTATTTTCTAACGGAGATTGAGAAATCAAAACATATAGCCAATCCGGGCTGTTTTGCGACATCAATTCAGCTAGGGATTTTACCCGCTTTGCATGCTAAAGTTGTGTCAGGTGATATTCAGGTTTCGGGAATTACTGGCTCTACTGGAGCGGGACAATCGTTAACTACTACTTCCCATTATACATGGCGTCAGTCCAATGCAAGTGTCTATAAGGCATTGAATCATCAACATATGTATGAAGTTGGCGAACAATCGAAAATTCAAAATCCGGATTTTGATAAGAGAATAAATTTCATCCCATATCGTGGTGCTTTTACGAGAGGAATAATAACTACATCATATTTTGATACGATGCTAGATGATGATGGCTTTAGAGCGCTATATGAAGAAGCATATAAGAACGCAACCTTTACCACTGTAGTAAATCAAAATCCAGATTTGAAATTGGTGGTAAACACGAATAGAGCATTAATATATCCTTCGGTAGTTAATGGTCAGGCTGTGGTTGTCTCTATTATTGATAACCTACTAAAAGGGGCATCTGGACAGGCTGTTCAAAATATGAATCTGATGTGCGGTTTTGATGAACGCACTGGATTGAACCTTAAACCAAGTATTTTCTAATGAAGACTAATAAAAAAATTACCGTTTTAGGTGCTGGGAATCTGGGAAAATCTATAGCCATTGGTATCGCAAAAGAGAAGCTGAGGATGCCTGAGGAAATTATTTGTGTCAAACGCCAACTTTCGGGACTTGATGACTTGAAGCCTCTAGGCTTTAGGGTTACTGATGATGCAACGGAAGCAGTGATTGAAGCACAAACAATTATGCTCTGTGTTCAACCAAAACAATTAGCGAAGCTAATGAAACAGATAAATCCTTTTCTTACAGAAGGTCACGTGTTGGTATCTGTGATCACTGGTGTAGCGATTTTAGAAATAGAGCAAATGGTAGATGCCGATGTAACGGTAATACGAGCAATGCCAAATACTGCAATTGCTATTGGAAAGTCAATGACCTGCATTGCGAGTAATTTGCCTTCGTCTGACCTTCACTTGTCATTAGTACAAGATATTTTTGAGACACTTGGAAAAACGCTCATTATAGATGAAAAATTGATGCAAGCAGCGACAGTATTAGGAGCCAGTGGGATTGCATTTTTTATGAGATACCTTAGAGCAGCTACACAGGGAGGCATACAAATGGGATTTCATCCTGAAGAAGCTCAATTGATAGCTGTTCAAACGGCCAATGGTGCTGCTGGTTTAATATTGCAAAATGGACAGCACCCTGAAGTTGAAATTGACAAAGTGACTACTCCACAGGGCTGTACTATAGAAGGACTGAATGAAATGGAACATCAAGGTTTTAGCTCTTCACTTATAAAAGGGTTGATGACTTCCTTTCAGAAAATAAATAATATAAAATGAAGCATTTTGATGTCTACCCACGATACCCATTAAATATAGCGCAGGGTGCAGGGTGCTATGTTCGTGATGAAAAAGGTAATAAATATTTAGATTTTTACGGAGGCCATGCGGTGGTGTCAATTGGGCACAACCACCCACATTATATTAAAAGAATCACAGAGCAGTTGAATAAGATTGGGTTTTATTCAAATTCTGTCAAAATGCCGATTCAAGATGAACTTGCCTTGAAGCTTGGAGAGCTTTCAGGATATGCTGACTATGAGTTGTTTTTGTGCAGTTCTGGCGCTGAAGCGAATGAGAATGCCATGAAATTGGCATCCTTTCATACCGGAAAATCAAAGTTTATCGTCTTTGAAAAAGGGTTTCACGGGAGAACGTCGTTGGCAGTAGAAGCCACGGACAATGCTAAAATACAAGCGCCTTCTAATCATACAGGGAATATCATTCGCCTGCCTTTCAATGATCTGGAAGAGGTGAAAAAGGCGATTAATGGCAATGACATTGCCGCCATAATGATCGAGGGTATTCAAGGTGTTGGTGGCGTCAATATTCCTGAGGATAATTTTTTACAAGAATTAAGAAAGGTATGTGATCAGCACGAGGCGTTACTTATTGTTGATGAGGTACAATCAGGCTTTGGTAGGTCTGGGAAGTTTTTTGCTCATCAATATGCCAATATTAAGGCCGACATTATTCCAATTGCCAAAGGAATGGGGAATGGATTTCCAGTAGGGGGCATAATTATTTCACCAACAATAAAAGCTTGGTCTGGGATGTTAGGAACAACCTTTGGGGGTAACCATTTGGCTTGTGCAGCCTCATTAGCAGTGTTGGAGGTAATTGAAGAAGATCATTTAATTGAAAATGCAGCAAGCAGAGGTCAGGAGTTATTGGATTTCCTAAGTCAATTCGAGGAATTCAAAAATCTACGTGGAAGAGGATTAATGATTGGTTTTGAGGTCGAAGGACTTGCAAAAGATTTTAGGAATAAACTGCTTTTTGATTACGGTATTTTTACTGGATCTGCTTCTGGTGCACATACTATTAGGCTTTTACCTCCATTAAGTATTGGAGATTCTGAAATAAGTAAATTTAAAGAAGGTATCAATTCAATTTTAAAATCCAATGAAGCAGTTTCTCTCTCTTGAAGATGTGTCGGACCCCATGGAGCTGGCGAAAGAAGCTATTAAGTTAAAAGCCAATCCTTTTGGAGACTCAGGCTTAGGAACGAACAAGGTACTTGGTCTCATTTTCTTTAATTCAAGTTTAAGGACGCGAATGAGTACAACGAGGGCAGCCTATAATTTGGGTATGAAGGTTATCTCATTAAATGTTGGAAATGATAGCTGGCAGCTTGAAATGGAAGACGGAGCAATAATGGATGCGGGAAAAGCGGAACACATAAAAGACGCTGTGCCGGTAATGAGTAACTATTGCGACATCCTTGCTGTACGGTCTTTTGCAGGTTTGGTTGATAAAGAGGCAGATTATGCCGAGTCAACAATTATGGCGTTTGCGAAGTATTCAAATATTCCTGTCGTTAATATGGAGTCAGCGACAGTACATCCACTACAATCTTTGGCTGATCTGATGACTATTTTGGAACAAAAAATACAGCAACCGAAGATCGTTCTCACTTGGGCACCACATATCAAACCTTTGCCACAAGCAGTGGCCAATAGTTTCGCTAGATGGATGTTGTCAAGTGGCTTTGATTTGACAATCACGCATCCTGAAGGAATGGCATTAGATGAGAAATTCACAAAGGGAGCAAAAATCATAACCGATCAGCGTCAAGCATTGGTCGATGCAGATATTGTTTATGTAAAGAACTGGTCGAGCTACCATGACTATGGTCAAGTGCATGAAGATCTATCTTGGCTTGTAGATTTAGAAAAGCTCAAGTCAACAAATCAAGCAAAGCTTATGCATTGCTTACCCGTTCGAAGAAATGTGGTCATGGCTGATGATGCGCTAGACTCATCGCATTCCATTGTTAATGAGCAAGCCAATAATCGAACGTATTCGGCACAGATGGTCCTAAAAAAATTACTGGAGAATGAGCAATGAAGAACTGTATATTTTTAAAGTTGGTGGCAATGTCATAGAAAATGATGGGAAACTTGATGATTTTCTGACTTCCTTCTCCGCATTAAATGCTAAAAAAATACTAGTGCACGGCGGGGGTAAGGTGGCTACAAAAATGGCGGCAGAAATGGGCATTGAGGCGACCATGATTGAAGGTCGTAGATTGACTGACATGGCAATGCTGGATATCGTAACTATGGCTTACGGCGGTAAAGTGAATAAGCAGATTACGGCTAAACTACTTGCTCGTAACCAAAAAGCGGTAGGTATTGCGGGATTTGACGGTGGTCTTTTACGATCGGTTAAAAGGCCTGTAAAGGACGATATCGATTATGGTTTTGTGGGTGATATAGTCGCTTCAAATTCCTGCTTGATTGAGACGCTTACAGCAGCATCTTTTGTGCCCGTCATTGCACCTTTGACGGCTGATTCATCAGGGCAAATTTTAAATACCAATGCGGATACGATTGCTAGCGAGCTAGCAACAGTATTATCAAAAACGCATCAAGTCAAACTAGTATATGTCTTTGAACTAGCTGGCGTAATGGGAGACCTGAAAGATGAAAAAACTTTAATAAAAAATATTACAAGAGAGAATTATTCCTCACTTAAAGATGCCGGAATAATCAAAGACGGTATGATACCAAAACTTGATAACGCTTTTAACGCGATTGATAAAGGGGTAAGTGAGGTGTCGATTATTCATTATTCTAAAATAAACGAATTAGAAAACATAACATTTGATGGTTACACTCGAATCAAGTAATACCAAAGCTTACTACGAAGATGCACTCAGCTTGTTGAAAGAATTGATTTCAACACCAAGTATGAGTAAAGAAGAGGAGGAGACTGCTAAGATAATTGAACATTTTTTTGACAGTAAGTCGATCAACTACAAGCGTAAAGGGAACAACATCTGGGCACAAAATAAATTTTTTAATCCTAAGAAACCAACCATTTTACTCAACTCACATCATGATACGGTAAAGCCAAATCAAGGATATACCAAGGATCCATTTACTCCTATTGAGGAGGACGGGAAGCTTTTTGGATTAGGAAGTAATGATGCCGGAGGTTGTTTAGTTTCTTTGATCTTGACATTTGCCCATTTTTATGAGCAAAAAATGCCATACAATTTGATCATAGCTGCTACAGCGGAAGAAGAAAATTCCGGGATTGGGGGAATCGAAATGATTCTTGATGATATTGGATTAATCGATTTTGGTATCATTGGTGAACCAACTGAGATGAATATGGGTGTGGCAGAAAAAGGATTAATGGTACTAGACTGCTATGCGGAAGGAAAGGCTGGACACGCCGCAAGAGATCAGGGGATTAATGCGATATATGAGGCGTTGACAGATATTGAATGGTTTAGAAACTATTCTTTTGACAAAGTTTCTGACACACTTGGAGAGGTGAAAATGTCTGTTACCATGATTAATGCTGGTTATCAGCACAATGTAGTCCCGGACACTTGCCATTTTGTGGTTGACATAAGAACCACAGATATATATGATAACAAGACGACTTTACAAATGATTAAAGACCAGGTCAATTGCAAAGTAGAAGCCAGGTCAACCCGTTTAAACTCTTCCAGTTTGCCGGATCATTATGCCGTGTCAAAAGTAGCAGACAAGCTGAAAATTGAGAAATTTGGCTCACCAACAACTTCCGATCAAGCGGTAATTCCATACGCTACTTTTAAAATGGGACCTGGGAGATCAGAACGATCGCACACGCCTGATGAGTTTATTTATCTCAGAGAGATTGAAGAGGGGATTGCCGGCTATATAGATTTATTATCTAACCTATTTGAAAGTACGAAATGAAACTGTGGGATAAAGGACAAAGCATCGATGAGCTTTTTGAAAGATTCACCATTGGGCAAGACCCGATTTTAGATGTCACATTAGCGCATTATGACGTGATCGGTAGTATGGCGCATGTTAAAATGCTAGGAAGTATCAACTTACTCACTGCAGCTGAAGTTAAAAAAATTGAATCTGCGCTCAAGGGAATATCAGATAAAATCGAGCAAGGCAATTTTATCATTGAAGAAGGCATAGAAGACTGTCACAGCCAAATCGAACTTATGCTTACGCAGGAGTTGGGTGATATTGGTAAAAAAGTCCACAGCGGCAGATCGCGCAACGATCAAGTTCTGACATGTTTGAAGCTTTTTGCAAAGGATCAACTTCATGAAATAGCAGGGCTTATGAAGATGTTTTTCGACTTGCTGCAGTTGCAAAGTGAAAAGTATAAGCAGGTGATAATGCCCGGTTATACACATATGCAAGTAGCCATGCCGTCTTCCTTTGGTTTATGGTTTGGTGCTTATGCGGAAAGCTTGGTAGATGACCTTTATCTATTAAAAGCAGCAACAGAAATTGCTGATCAGAATCCTCTCGGTTCGGCAGCAGGTTATGGATCATCCTTTCCTCTTGACCGTGAGATGACGGCAAAAGAAATGGGTTTTGCGAGACTCAATGTCAATAGCGTTTACGCACAAATGACAAGAGGAAAGTTGGAGAAATCTATAGGGTTTGCTTTGTCAAGCGTTGCGGGGACAGTGGCCAAGCTATGTATGGACGTGTGTATGTATAGTGGGGAAAACTATAGCTTTTTCTCAGTTGAGAAAAAGTTTACGACTGGTTCTAGCATTATGCCACATAAGCAAAACCCTGATGGATTTGAGCTAGTTAGGGCAAAATGTAATCAAATACAGGCCATGCCATATGAGCTCCAGTTGATTCTAGGCAACTTATCTTCAGGCTATCATCGTGATTTGCAAGTACTCAAAGAAAAATTTGTACCTACAATGTTGGCCATGAAAGACTGTTTGGTGATTGTCACTAAGATGTTGGAAAATATTTCAGTAAATGAAACGATTGTTGATGACCCGAAATACGATTTGCTATTTACTGTAGAGGAAGTGAATAGGTTGGTTTTAGAGGGTGTGCCTTTTAGAGATGCGTATAAGCAAATAGGTGCGCAGATTGAGCAAGGAGACTATCGTCCAAATAAGGATATTGGGCATACCCATTTGGGTTCGATAGGGAATTTAGGAACAGCTAATATTAAGCATAAGTTTGATGAAGTATTTTCCTATTTTAATCCGTAATCAACGCAATAATTAGTGTAGTAATGTTGAGTCCAAGTATACGGCTTATAATATGTCGGAGTGTAGCCAAACCATATATGGGATATAGAAGATGATCGTACAAATAAGTGCTATTCAAATCACTTGAAGTAGTAATTTTTATTTTTTCATGATTGACCACCAAATAAAATAAAGGTAATTTTTACGGATTATTAGTTACAATAATGTCGAACCTGTCAATTGATTTGTAAATTACAGTATAGGTATTTGACATTGATTTAGCCTGTCGAGTACTTCCTTTTATCACCCGTTCTACCATTGCAAAAGTAGAACTCTTACCTAATAGATATATGAAACTTTATATCAAATATATGGTCAGCCTTAGGTGTAAGTTGATGGTAAAAGTAGAGCTGGAAAAGCTGGGATTACATCAAACAGTTCTGGACCTTGGGATGGTAGAGATCCTAGAAAATATTTCTCGTGAACAACGCACACAATTAAAGGAAAATCTTCTGAAGTCGGGTTTAGAACTACTCGATGATAAGAAAAGTATTTTGATTGATAAAGTCAAAAATGTAATCATTGAGATGATTCATTACAAGGACGAACTTCCGAATATTAACTACTCAGATTATATCAGCGAAAAACTCAACTATGACTACACCTACCTATCTAATATTTTTTCTGAGGTAAAAGGAATTACCATCCAACATTTTATCATCATCCATAAAATTGAAAAAGTCAAAGAGTTATTGCTGTATAATGAATTTAACTTGACAGAAATCTCCTACAAATTACATTATAGCAGTGTAGCACATTTATCTAATCAATTCAAAAAGGTGACTGGGCTAACGCCTTCCTACTACAAACAGCTAAAACAAAAAAGACAGAGTAACCTTGAAAATCTGTGAAAGATGTAAAAGTGACTGACGAATGTGTAACTGAGGTAGAAGCACAGTTCACCATCTTTAATATCAAGTTAGTAGACTTATGTTAAGCTGTTTAGTGCTTGTATACATCCTGTAATTGCGAGCAGTTCTTGTTTGATTTTGGGCTACTCTTGAGTCGACCTGTTTTATGCGGTTGAATATTTAAAAAAACAGAAAAGATGACTGGGAAAAAAGTAATATTTAGGATCAAGGGTGGTCTTACGATGGGTACTATAATCGGTGTAATGTTGTCAGTATTGTGGGGAGCTACGCGGAAAATTTTTTAAAAGAATGTGACGCTATTTGGAAAATGACCACTGAAAGGATGGTTCAGGAATAGGAAAGTTTATTCGACCGATTAAATTAAAAGCAGGAGGAAGTAAAGGTTGAAAACGAAGATGAAGAAGAATCAACATTGTCTTTGACCCTGTTAAGTAAAGTTCAAATCCAACCAAGCGTATTGAATCCCTAGTGGATGGATCTACTTGGGAAGCTCTTGCACTAATACACATGCCAAACGGGGAATTACTTGCACACCAAAGATTTATGGTATAGTTCTATATACCTAAAAGCCTTGTAAACGGCATTTTCTTAATTTTGGAACAATTCTTTCTTACACTGCCTATGTATTTAAAGCTTAAATCATGGACAGCATCAAAAACATATTAGTACCTGTGGATTTTTCAACCGAATCTTATTGTGGCTTGAGAGCTGCCAACAGCTTCGCACAAAAGTTTGAGGGTAAAGTACACTTAGTTCATTTCCTTCTTCCAACTGACAATGTCAAAGATCTAGATCCTAAACACGCCGTACTTGATAAAGAGGATGAGTTACGGCAGGATCAGTTGGATCAGGAATCCCAACAAGCACTCACAGAACTAAAATCCATTTCAGAGAGGACGCTTGCACCGTCAGTACAGGGAGAAGTATTTGCAGTAGCTTCCAATATTTCAAAATCGTTTGAAGAATTTATGAAGGAGACAGAAATGGATTTAGTCATATCTGGTACATCAGGATCAAGAAATATATTTGAATTTTTCAAAGGTAACCGGACAGAAAATATCCTTCAAGACGCTGATGTGCCTTTATTGGTAGTTTCTAACTATGGTGATTTATTTATTGATGACATTATGATAGCAACAGACTTAGGCAAAAAAATACCTTTCAAATCTCTCGAAATCTGCAAATTTTTTCAGGCTAATGGAGCTAAGCTCCATTTTGTAAATGTGATTGCAACTAAACTCATTACCGAAGAGGAGGTCAAGGAAAAAATAGAAAACCTGGCAGGTAAAGCAGGCATTGAAGGTTATGAAACTCACATAATACGTGATGATAAGGAGTTTGATGGAATCATGGCAGTTATAAAGGAAATAAAGCCGGGTTTGGTTTTAATGAAGACCTATGCTAAGTCACAATTTTGGACTTTTATCGTTGGTAGCCTTACCGAAAAAGTGATGAGAGAAACAGACATACCTGTACTGGCTGAAAAGGTTTGAAGTCAGAGAGACAAACAGGTAAATTAACCCAGAATCATCAATCAAAGGCGCGCTACAGACTAATTGGTTTTAAACTTTTAGGCGTATGCTCGTTAAGGTTTACTTCATGATTCATCATGAGATTTAAAATAGGTTTTAGTTCGTTAGAACTGGGAATACCAAAAAAGTGAATAATTGAACAATCTCCTAAAAATGTTAAGCATAAAACGTCCAAGAGAAGAGTCACTTAAATCTGACCAATCCAAAGAGGACTCACCTAAATCTGACCAACCCAAAGAGGTTAATCAGATTCTTGACGAGCAGATAAAAACAGGTCTAAAGGAATTTGACCGCTCCAATGGAGCATTGTTTCTTTCAGCGTTAACTGCAGGGTTGGAAGTAGGATTTAGCGTACTTTTTATGGGGACTATTTTCACCTTGTTTAATTCCAGTGTTAGTCCTGAAGCTTTAAAAATGTATTTGGCTCTTTGTTACCCAATTGGCTTTATTTTCGTCATCATTGGAAGGTCAGAGCTCTTCACAGAGCATACGGCTCTAGCGATTTTACCTGTTTTAAATGGTTCTGTAAGCTTTAAAAATCTTTTAGTCTTATGGGGACTGGTTTACACCGGAAACTTGGTGGGTGGGTACATTTTTGGTTTCCTAATATCAAAAATTGGTCCGGCTGTTGGTTTTATTGAAATATCAACCTTCTCCCACTTGGCGCATAAACTGGTGGATCATCAATGGGATGTTATTTTACTAAGTGCCTTACTCGCAGGATGGATGATGGGGCTGTTAGGTTGGCTGGTTACCTCTTCTCAAGAGACAATGAGCAGGATTGTCATCATCATTCTTGTTACTGCGATCATTGGAGTAGCCGGCCTGCACCATTGTATCGTAGGGTCTATTGAGGTTTTCTCAGGTTTCATTACAAGTGACGAAATCACTTTATCTGACTATTTAAGGTTTCAACTTTGGGCTACAATGGGCAATGCTATAGGAGGGTCCGTGTTTGTTGCAGTTTTAAAGTTTAGCAACGTGAGGTTTCGATAAACCTCTAAGCCTGAAGTGAAGGAATATTATCTCAGCATCAGCTGGTATTGTAGAAGTTCTTCCCCTTTTTATCAAGTGGGTTGTTGATAAACGCCTCGTATAAGTGCTAAATTTTGATTAAAACTGATCTAAAATCAATTGAATCGATGTTTTATAGTCTGGAACGATCTTGGCCATTTAGTTCGTGCGAGATAAAAAGACAAACCAGATTATTATGGCTGATCAAAATATACGTGAGATGAACAAATTATTAAAAAAGGCCCCTTGGAAGGTTTTATTAATAGCAGTTGGCATAGTGATATTGCCTTTTGTCTTTAAACCATGGGCTCAGATTGGGGCTGGCCAAGGAGGGAACGTTCTGAATTTCGGAGTTATTCAAAATAAGATCTTGGGTGAGGGAATTCACTTTAAAAAACCTATTGCGCAAATGTCAACTTCAAATGATGTAAAAATTCAAAAAGCATTGACAGGTGCTGATTCTTCATCCTCTGACCTTGAGGATATCTCTATGTCGGTAGCACTTAACTATCATATCAAATCGGATAAATCCAATTAGGTATATCAAACAAATGGAATAGCCTTTTAAAGAGCGCATTATTGATCCGGCTATTCAAGAAGTAATGAAAGTTGTATTATCAGAATACAAGACCGAAGAATAATTACAAAAATGCCAGCAGTGAGTTCCGAAATATACCAAGGAACGTCAGATTGATTACTTGCAAAAACATATTGCCTTTCATAATTCCTTAATTATCAATTTTAGCTTTTCGCGAACTTTTGCTGATTCAATTTTAGCTAAGCAAACTGGAAAACAAAATACACTCAAGGCAAAAAGAGACTTGGACAGGATAAAAGTGGAACCACGACAAACTATTACTGCCACAACAGCAGAAGGGGAGATATTAAGATTGCAAAAGAGGAACGTGACATTTGATCTTATTGATCTAATAAATATGGCAGATATCTTAATCGTTATAAAAAAATAGAGTAGAATTTTTCCTGTGGTTACAGGTGCTGTCTCCATTCCTTTTATTATGATGGGTGATTTAATTGGAGATCAACAACAGGGCGTCATTCTATTTTGAACGAAATAATTCAATTGACAAGGGCACGATTACGAGAATACTAAGCAAGGATGAATATTATTCATGCGAACTAGGCTGTCCCGAAGAATCGTGGTGGTCTTAAAAACAAAATTACATGCACAAGAAAGCAAAAATATCATTAGTCGAGAATATTATGGCCGTTATTAATGAAATTATCGGTGAATTTCCTAAGCTGCCTAATTGCATTACTGAAATGCCATTAAATGGTACAGAAGAAGAAGATGATGTAATGATCAAAAACCTTGAAGATTACTATCATGCTTTAGCGGAGCTTGTAGGGGGACATTCCAAAACAAAAGAAGGAAAAATCATACTAAATCACAATAAAGTACCAGACTTTCAAGGATATCCACCTTTAGAAGACATCTACAAACAATTCAAAGAAGAAACGGATGTGAACCCTGAAGACCCTTCAAAAATGAAGACGTAAAACGAAGGTATAGGATCAATGAATGAGAAGAGTTTTAAAGACGATAAGTATGGTGACGATTTAGAGGTTCCAAGATCTGAATTGGATGATCAACGGGAAAGCTCAGACGGAACCATGATAATCTAGCAGAAGGTAAAGGGTGAGATTAAAATGAAGAAAAATAAGAAAGAAAAACTATGAAAATTCAAATTAATACGCATAGAAGCACAGATGGAGATCAAAGGCAGCAGGCTTATTTCTCTACCATAATAGCAGAAGTATTAAAAAAATTTCAGTCTTACATTACAAGAATTGAAGTTCATCTGTCAGATCAAAATGGCATAAAAGAAGGCTTGAATAATATACTTTGTTTACTGGAAGCTAGACTTGAAGGTATGCAACCGATGGCTGTTTCATGTCAGGTAGATACTATTGATAAATCAAAGAATTCTTTAGAAACCATTTTAGGGCGTAGGCAAAATCATTAAGATGAATTCATGAAGTAAGATTTACAACTATGTAAAAACAACATTTACAAGTCATTGAATGAAGAGCGTGGATTACATAATTTACTGGATCCACTAACTCTAAAATTAAAAAATCGAGAGAATGAAAAAAGAAACGACAATAGTTATTTGAGGAATAATTGTTCTAGCTTTTTTTATTTCCGTCTTCTAAAACAGGAAACGAGAAAATAGAGACATTACAGAATATGATAAGGTAGAAAAGACATTTCTGTTGTCTCTAACAAATCTGCGATTTTTAGAAATATTCACTCGTTAATTAACGGAATATATAAGGTAAAATTATGAATTTTCAGAATGAGAATACTTTTTATAAAACGCTCATAACTAAGCACTTGACACCATCACTATCGTCAGAATGGACGTACCCTATACCGAAGCATAGATAGGGCTGGTAGAAATGTTTATCCTCGGAGGGCTATTAGAAGGGCTGATAGCAACATTCTACAATATCTCTTTTAACAAGAAGTACCATTGATTTAGTAAGGTTAACAGCAGAAAAAAATAAAAAAATGAATACAAAAAAAATAAATATACCATCCCAATTAGTAAAAATACTAGAGTTTTGGAAGCTGATTGTCCCATTAATTCTTTTGGTGATCATTTTGTGGTCGTCTATTTTTCAGATAAGCACGGAAGAAGTAGGTGTTATTACTCGATTTGGGAAGTATGTACGGCAAGTAGAACCGGGATTGAATTTTAAAATACCCTTTGCGGAGGATGTTTATAAAGTTCCGGTAGAAAGACAACAAAAACTGGAATTTGGTTTCCGAACAGTCAGCGCCGGGGTTAACACGAAGTATAGAGAATCATCAAGTAGTACAAAAGATGAATCACTGATGCTTACTGGCGACCTAAATCTTGCAGAGGTGCAGTGGGTTGTACAATACAGGGTGGATAATGCTTACAATAATCTATTTAAAGTGAGAAACCCTCAGAGTACGCTCCGGACGATCTCCGAGGCTGCCATGAGGCAGATTGTAGGTGACCGTACCGTCAATGAAGTACTGACTGTTGGCCGTACGGAAATAGGCAGCAAGTTGCAGGAACTTATTCAGCAAATATGTAGGGAGTATTCAATGGGTATCAAAATAGAACAAGTGGTGCTTCAGGATGTCAATCCACCAGAACCAGTAAAAGCAGCCTTCAATGCCGTCAATGAAGCTCAGCAAGAAAAGGAAACATTGATTAACCAAGCAAAATCAGCCTACAATAAAGTCATACCTAAAGCAAGAGGTCAAGCAGAAGAAACCATTCAGCAAGCCGAAGGATATGCTGCCGAGCGTGTAAATAATGCAGATGGGGAAGCGTCCAGATTTACGGCCCTGTATAAGGAGTTTGTAAAGGCACCTGAGGTAACAAAAAGAAGGATCTACCTTGAAACAATGTCAAATGTGATACCCAAAATCGGGAACGTTGTTATAACAGACGATAAGGGAAATAATGTGTTACCGTTACTACAAATGCAGATGAACAATAAAGCAGAAAACAATGAAAACTAAATCAATATTAATTGGAATATTAGTCATTATCATTTGGATCGGTTTAGACAGTAGTGTTTTTATCGTTCAGGAAAAGGACCAAGTGGTTATTACTCAGTTTGGAAGACCAGTCGGAGAAGCTATTACTGAACCCGGAATGTACTTCAAGCTACCCTTAATACAGGATGCTAATTATTTCGAAAAGCGATATATGGAATGGAATGGTGATCCAAACCAAGTGCCGACCAAGGACAAAAAGTTCATTTTTGTCGATACCTACGCTAGATGGCAAATCACAGATCCGCTTCAATTTTTTAAAAGGCTAACGAACGAACGAGGTGCGCAATCACGTATTGATGATATTCTGGATGGGGACACGAGGGATTTCATCGCAAATAATGACATTGAAGAGGCTGTGCGCACCAGTAACAGAGTCCCTGAATCATCTGATAATGAAATTATTGGAGATTCTCTGGCAAAGATTTATGTAGGTCGGGACAGTATACAGCATATGATATTGGAATCAGCCAATAAACAAACTACTGAGCTAGGAATTAAGATACTGGATTTCCGATTTAAACGCATTAATTATGTGCAAGAAGTACAGAATCAGGTGTATGAGCGAATGAAAAGTGAACGTTTCCGTATCGCTGATAAGTTCCGCTCAGAAGGTCAGGGAGAAGCCTCACGTATCAATGGAGAGAAGGAACGGGAGCTTAAAAATATACAATCCATTGCATTCAGGGATGCTGAGATGATCAAAGGTAAGTCAGATGCCAAGGCGGCCTCTATTTATGCAAAAGCCTATAATACGTCGAGCCAATCGAGAAGCCTTTATGGCTTTCTGAAATCAATGGAAACATTTGAGAAAACTTTTGATGAAAAAACATCGATTTTCATCTCAACAGATAGCGAATTGTATAAATACTTAAAAAAGATGGATTGATGGTTTTTTAAAAAAATAGTTGGATGTTATTTCGTCCTCAAGGGGATTCGTTTGGGAATACCAAAGCAAACGAATCATCCTAAATTTCAATTAGTAGAATAATATATTGTGGGAATAATTGGAATCGAGATCTTAAAATGACCTGTAAAAAAGGAATAGAAATGACGATGACAATTCTCGATAAGAAACCAAAGATTAGCATGAAAATTTTGAAGGTCTATTATGCCTATTCCAATCTATTTTTTTTCAAAAAAATCAAATTATTTCAAATTAAAATTAATTGCCTTTCACAAAAGCGCACAGTCGCATTGAATGAGCAAATGACAAAAGAAGCATACCTCACATAAACTTACTTATCGTATGCTGCATAGGCTGATAACAATGGCGAGCAGCTAGATGCTATCTCAGCGATGGTGAAAGACGAGAAAATCAAACCTATAATTGATAAGGTTTATGCTTTCGAAGATGGCATTGAAGCCTACTTATACTTAGCCACAGGAAGAGCCAAAGGGAAAGTAATTATCAACTTTTACTAAGCGGTTTAACAGGGTTAACTATTTTTTTAATTTCTAATAACAAGATAATATGACTAACGAAAAACAAAACATATTAATTGCCGGTGCGAACGGTACCACGGGAAGAATTATTATAGAGTTACTAAAAGATTCAGATTACTATAGGCCCATCGCTATGGTTCGTAAACAAGAACAAAAAGACTATTTTGAACAAGAGAATGTAACAGCGGTAGTCGCGGATCTGGAAAATGATTTAAGCAATGCTGTAAAAAACGTAAATAAAGTAATTTTTGCCGCTGGGTCTAAAGGCAAAAATGTGATAGGTGTAGATCAAGATGGAGCCAAAGGACTAGTGGAAGCTTCAAAAGATGCTGGAGTAAAAAAGTTTGTGATGTTAAGCACCATGGGAGCCGACAACCCTTCTGTAAGTGAAAAAATGGGAGACTATTTACAGGCTAAACAAAATGCCGATGAGTATCTAAAAGCCAGTGGCTTAAACTATACTATTGTCAGACCTGGTTCACTAACGGATGAAGAGGGCACAGGCAAAATTCAGTTAATGGCAAAATTAGAAAAATTTGGGAAGATTACTAGAGCAGATGTTGCCAAAACGCTCGTAGAAGTATTGAAGGGCAATATAATGCAAAATCAGGTTTTCGAAATATTAGCAGGGGAAACGCTCATTGAAAAAGCCATTACTCCCTAATTAATACAAAAGAAATAACACTTTAAATATTACAATAATGAAAGCAATGTACACAGCAGAAGCAACCGCGAAAGGTGGGAGAAATGGCCATGTAAAAAGTGAAAATGACGTTTTGGACTTAGAAGTAAGAACGCCTAAAGCAATGGGCGAATCAAGTGACGATTATGCCAATCCTGAAATGCTTTTTGCAGCTGGCTATTCAGCTTGTTTCGATAGCGCCCTAAACTTAGTTATTAAAAAAGGCAAAATAAAGACAGGAGAGACAAGCGTAAATGCAAAAGTAAGCATAGGACAAATCGAAAACGGGGGATTTGGTTTATCGGCAGAATTAGTAGTAAATATCCCAGAGGTAAGCTTGGAACAAGCGAAGGAATTGGCAGAACAAGCACATCAAGTGTGTCCTTACTCCAACGCTACTCGCGGCAACATTGAAGTTAAATTGACTGTGAACAATCATTAAAACACAAAATCATGACCATTAAAAAGATAAATATAGCAGACAGTGAACTTTTAGGTTGTAAACTAGTCAAGCGGTTAGGAATAAAATATTTTGAGAAAACAGGCTTTGCTGACGGTAAACCTATAAAAGAAGTACTATAAAACCTTACATGAAATATGTGGTGCCACATCTGGAGTATGAACGGAGTGGGTTTGGGCTAATCTGATAAAATAAACATCAACGAAGGCCAAGCGCTCTTATAACACCAAATAAACTTGGTTTATTAATTACACTTTGACACAAAATAATTGCTATGATATTCGCTAACTCTGATAAAGAAATAACACTCATTTTTCATTCTGAAGAGCACGTAGGCCGTCAAGTTTTGGCTTATACACAATCCGAAAATATCCCTATTCATGACATAGATTTGGCTCATATAAGGTTAACTCCTACACATTGGGCTGAATTGGTCTCTAAAATGCGCATCAATGTACGGGACTTAGTGAATACTGAACATCCGAATTTTTCGCAAAAATTTGGAGCTGATAAAAACGTATCGGAAGATGATTGGCTTACATTATTAGTGCAGAATCCTGAAATATTAAAGGGGCCTATCGTAATGAAGGGGGACAAAATAGTGCTAATAAGAAACCCTCAGGACATGCTTTATTTCGTTAAGTAAATGTCGCATCCAAGTCGGTTTGGTTATTTTTCGGAAAGTTGGCTGAGTTTGAATCAATTGTTCACTCATCCATGACAACATCCAATACTTCTTTCAGCGGCACCCTTTCTCCATTTCGATATGGTACTACCCAAGCGCTCTCCACACCCATACTTCTGAGTTCCTTCTTCAACAGGTCAGCTTTGTAGTAGTCACGAAACTGACCGATAACATATTGATTCACTTCTTCTTGATGTTCAATATCAAAGTTGAAAGAAGTGTCTAACCCATCAGGAAGTTCTATTTCTTCAAATGCTCCGAGTTGTACTTTAAGTACTACGCCAGATTTCATTTCTTCAGGACACCCCAAGTCTTGTTGAGATACCTGTTGCAGTGAGGATCGGGCTGATTTTAGTTTTCGTTCGAGCTCCTGATAATCATATTTTACAGACGCTATCTGCTCTTCTAGCCTTGTAACTGTATTGGAGAGGCCGTCATTTTTTTGATTTACGTTTTGTAGCTTTTCCTCAATTCCTCAATTGTTTGATTGAAGCGAATTAAGCTACTTATTAGCGGCGCAGCTTGTTGCCAGTATTAGGATGTACAATATGCTTGCTGTCGCACAAATGAGACTTTTTACAATAGTCGTATTTAAAGGTTTTGTGATTACTCATGTTCCTTTATTCGAATATAGAAGCTCTTCATATTCTGGATGTTTTTCTATATAGTCTTCAGCAAAAGAGCAAGAAGGTATGACGTATTTACTCTGTGAGTAGGCAATATCAAGGGCGTGTTTGACTAGTAGGCTGGCAAGCCCATTGCTACGGGATGATTCAGGAACATATGTCTTCTTGATATCTAACACATTTTCCTCTGGTTTGTCATATTGAAGACTAGCTGCTCCACCATTCAATTTAATAGAGAACATTTGATGTTGCTGATCATGCTTGATTGTTATGTTATTACGGTTCATAGCTTTATTATTTTAAAATGAGTAATGGTGTCACACTTTGTGATACCAATTTCTTTCTGAGGCCAGGATTGAACAGTCGTTTGAAAAAGCCGTGCTCTCTATAAACCAACGCTAAAAGATCGATTTGATTTCGCTTCGTGAACTCTACAATTCCACGCTCCACATCTTCCGATGGAATAGTACTAAACGAATACTTGATCTGATACTTTTCCATCTTCTTTTTCAGTTGCTCAAAAAGATCAACTTGGGATTCGTCAATCTCATTCTTACCCCTCTGTACATGTGCGATATCCAAAGGGATATTACACCCTTTCGCAATAAGCAATAAGGTAGACAGATTCTGCTCATCAATTGAATGGTCAGGGTCAACGGCAAGGCATATTCTTTTTATTGATTTGTATGGGTGGTTCCGCGGAACCACTATGACGGGACATGGAGCGTTTCTTGTTACTGTTTCTGCCAAAGTCCCAATAAATGCCTCAATACCTAAAACCTCATTAGTTCCCATCAAAATGAGATTCACGTTAAGCTCTTCAGCTTGATCAGTAAGAAGATCAGCGGCCATTCCTCGCAATGAAATATATTCATAGGGCACGGCAGTTGCTTCTGGTATTATTTCGATAAGGCGCTTGAATTGTCTTTCTTTTAACGCCTCTTGGTCTATGGGTATCTGTGGGGAAGAGCCGGTCCATACACCTGCTTCGCTCGTGGTTGGAGCAAGCGGCATTTTATAGGTGTGAAAGTAGATAAGCTTTGCACCAAAAATTTTTGATAACTCAATGGCATGTTTAATCACTTGCTCACTACTTTCTCCATCAATGTCAATCGGTGTTAGTATTTTTTGAATCATGTCAATATTTTTTTGAATCTTAGAAAATTCTCCGTGGCTCTGCCTTTGGGCGCTCGGCTATGAGAAATTTTTTATTCAAGAATAGATTTTTGTGATAGCATGGCTTCTTCATGGCTTCTGACTATTTCCATCTAATCCACCACATTCCAAAAAGCGTTTAGATAGTCTTCTCTTTTTTTTGATAATCTAGATAATAGGCAGGCTTCCAGATATCCAGACCTAAGAGCGGGTATCCTTTGCTCTCAGATATATCCATCAATGGATTGTCCTGATTAGGCGTGTAGCCAATTTCAAGTTGATTGTATTTATTATAAATCAACCAAACCCAACCCAACCCAACCGGGCCTGTAGCTGCGTTCTTAAACCGTTCCTTGAATAACTCGAATGATTGAAAAGTTTTCTTAATTTCATCAAGTAGTTTTTCGAAAGGTTCTCCCCATCCAGAGGACAGACTTTTCCTAAAAAAAGAATGATTGTAATGACCACTGCCATTATTTCGAATAGTGTCTCTACACTTTGATACATCATTAAAAGTGTCTTCAATGAGCGCATCTGTCAACGAAGTTTCTGTTAATACTTTGTTCAATTTATTTACGAAACCCTGATGATACTTTCCACAATGGAATTTTATCGTTTTTATGCTGGTGTACGGCTCAAAATCTGCTTTTTCAAAAACAAAGGGTGATAGTTCAAACCTTAAGAGATGTTTTTCTGTAGTCTGCATAGTTTTTGATTTCTGATAATTTGTAAAGACTTTGATTTTAACGATGCAATATTTATTCCATCAAAAAATGTGTTGTTTTCCCGATTTTTCGAAGCTTAGGGTGAGATATAACTTAATGTGCCCTTCAAGGACCATAATAAAGAATATAGTGGCTTTAATCTTTTTTTTAGTCTAATAATGAACCTACAAGTCGTATTTGACAAATGAGATAGATCTTTCGGTTGAGTAACCCGCTCCTCGTTCAATAGCGCTATATGTGCATGATATTCCACAAATATCAGGTAAGGAGCTATTGTTTTGAATCGCCTAAAATCTGTTTGTAAATGAGACAACTATACGAATTGAGGTTTTTAAAAATAGGAAAAATATAAGAAATCAGGCTGATGTACTTCTTTTTTCCAGATAATGGCTTTAAAGCCAAAGCTCTTTTTACCAAATGCTGGTAAAGTTGCCTACCGCTAAATTTCCTCTTTACTGCGTGCTTCAGATCAAGCAGAGCTGTCAGCGTATTTTTATAGATGTATGATTAGCAAAGGCTGGTATATCAAAAGAGAACATCCATCTATCAAGGTTGGCGTTTTTTTTAAGCCATCATCAAAGCTTTTTTGCACTTGATCAGTTTTAATTTGGTTCCATCATAATTTATCTGTCATAAAAATATTGCTGCGTTGATACCTAATTTCTTGATATACTGGCCCACATTTATTTCATAACCAGAGCTTGGATAGTATGAATATGACGATCGGCCAATGCAATAGTATCAATTACGGCCTTCTGGCATTTTCTTTCCTCCAGACTATACCCATGGCCAAAGAAAGAATAGCGCATTCTCTTATTTTTTCGTTTTAAGTATTCTCATTTGGTTAAAAGGTTAATTTTTATATCAGTTATTTTGCCGTAAGTCAATTAAGTATTAAGACGGGCACATCGGCATGGTAAACCATCTTTTCGGTCTTGTCATTATGAAATATTTTTTCCAGAAAGCTTCTTTCCCCAAGTGCCAGAATAAGAAGGTCAGACTGATGCTCATTTACAAAAGAGATAATACCTTCAGAGGTGTCTTTACCTACAATGGATACATGTTCATGTTTTATGTATGCTAAATGATTGTGAAAATCAAGATGCTCCATGCGCTTACTTTGTTCCGCTTCTTTTTTGGATGGAAATACATGCAGCACTTGGAGTTTTGATTCTTTGAAATTTGCTAGGCGCTCCAGTAAATTAGAGGAGAGGGGAGATATAGAGAAATCTTTCAGGTCAGTAGCTAAAACCATATTAATGACAGTGTCAGGGGTGGCCTCTTTCGCTACGGCCAGCACTGGACATGAAACAGTGGAGGCTACTTCCATGGTATTCGTTCCTACAGTCATTCGTTGAAAGGCACTCTTTTCGCGTGTACCCATTACTATAAGATCAGGTTGTTCATCACGTATGATTTTTTGGATTACTTCATTCAGTGACCCGTGCTCAAAATGTGTTTGGATAGCGTTCTCATCGTTTAATCGTTTGCGGAGATCTGCCGCCAGTTGTTTCAACTTTTTTTTCAACTCACTGTCCAGCTTATTATTGGTCATTACCGGCATGCTGGGAGTATTGCTATAAGGCACGAGCGGTTTGAAAGCATGAACTAACAGATACTTGACATCCAAGCCATACCAGTTACGAAACAAGGCATCTGCATAATTCAAGGCATTATCGGATGCTTCTGTAAAGTCTGTTGCTAGGAGTATTTTTATTTTTTTTGACATAATAATAGATTTTATTGTGAATAGAAAAACCAGTATTGTCCTTGAACAAGAGCCTTTGCTAAGAACTATTTTCAAACGTTTATTGAGCTAGAATGCCATCAATTGGACATAGGCACCATTGACAAAGGAAGATTTATCACTTGCCAGCCATAAAGCGATCTCGGCTACTTCATCTGCCGTTCCCAGTCTGCTCTCAGGATGAAGTTGCTTCGTCTGATCCTGCGGCACTCCTTCCGGTAATGATGATTGAATGAACCTGGGCTCTATGGCATTTACTTTAATGCCTTTTTTGGCGTATTCCAGAGCGGCAGTTTTGGTCAAACCTGCTACCCCATGTTTAATGGCCGCATAAGTACTACAGGTTGAAAACCCTACTTGGCCTATAATGGACGCTATGTTAATCACTGTTCCACCATCGGACTCAAGCATAGCGGGGATTTGGTGTTTCATTCCATAAAATATAGCAGATAGGTTAATACCTATGGTCTTATCCCATAACTCCACTGAATAATGGTGGAGACGGTCACTATCACCTCCAAAACCAGCATTGTTGACTGCTATATCCAACTGACCGTATTGATCAATTGTCTGCTTTACTGCTTTATTAGCCTCTTTTGATACACCAGTATCGGATTTAAAAAAGAATGTATCGCCACCACTTTTCACTATTTCATCAGCTACTTTTTTACCATTATCCTCATCTATGTCGGTTAGGGCTATTTTAGCCCCGTGCTTAGCAAAGAGCACAGCGATACTTTTTCCTACTCCAGAAGCAGCCCCTGTTATTATCGCTGTTTTCTTATTGAGTAATTTTTCCATATTATATCCGTTTATTTTTCCAATATATTTTTGATTGTAGCTAGTGATATTAAGCAGTATCGTTCTAGGGGTAATTTTGACTAATCAATCACGATCGTTTCTTATTGTGGGGATCAGTTCGACTTTATTCACTTTGGCAGCCCATAAACTGCAAATTTTTCAGTTTAATCCTACGATGCTTTTTTGGTACGGTCTTGTTCATGGTACAGAAAGGAGTCAAAACCATGCCACAGTCACAATAAAGAACTAATTGATTTTTGCTGGTTTATCTCTGTCTTTTTTGTGTTTCATGAGAAATAAAATCCCCGGTATCGTTGGTTCTTATGGGGAAAGGAGCACACACTAACGCTGTAAACTCGATCATATCTCGTGTAAATAGAAGCCTTGGAGTACGGCATGTTTTTAGCACATAAATCGGTAGATCAAAATTTAAGAAGGATTAGACATGGCACTAATATCCAAAAGAAAAAGAGGGAACATTAGAGGAAATAAATTTCTAAGTGGCTTTGGAACAGATAATTACCTTGAAGATTTTTTCACTGATCGTGTAACTAAGCGCTCTATATTTATGAATGCATCGGAGAATGAGGAAAAGTCCCAAATTGAACTGGGGATTCCTAATTTCAATAAGGAAGATTTAAATCTCGACTTACAAGATTCACATTTAGTGATTTCGGGAAGTCATAACGAGACTCGTATAGCTGGACAAGGAAAATATAAAAAGCAGCAAGTCAACTGTTCAGACTTTTCACATGCACTTCCATTGCCAAAACATGCCAAGTCAAATGGTGTAGAGGCCAAATATGAAGATGGGATTTTGAAAATTTCCGTGCATAAAAAAGGAGGTCATGAACATCCCTGTGATTCTGTTCAAATGAAGTAAGCGTATTGTATGAAGGCTATTTCAACGCTCTATTTCTGAGATAATTGCTCATAAAATCATAGGTATAAGTCTCGTAAGTGTTCATTATTTTTTGAGCATGCGGGGGCTTTGAGTTACTGAGTTTTACAAAATACAATCTAAACTTTAAACCAACGAAAATATGAATAAGATAGTACCAGATATTCAAAACTTGATAGACAAACTCAAAATTGCGGAGAAAATCTATACTAAAGCTTCATCTAGAGTTCATGACCAACCCATGACTAACCAAATGAAGGCATTGGCTGAAAGGAAGAATATGTTACTGGAAGATATAACTCGGCTTTTAGAAGTTGACATGGATAAGCATAAAGTACAATGGAAAGATCGTATTAAAGTCGAATGGGAGAAATTGGGCATTGAACTGGATCATATCATTATCCGAATTAATGAAGGCACTATACTTAGCTTTTGCATCAAAAGAGAGGAGGAAATTATTGACATGTATAAGAAAGTACTCAACAATGACGGCCTCAATCAATACGATGAGTTAATTCGAGAACTCTTCCAATACCAACTAAATGAATCTATCCAATTGCTAGACGAATTAGGAGAAAAAAAACAGAGTTATAACTTTTAAGGAAGCGAGTATTATCAAGTTCGCTAACAGAAGTGGATACTCCGATAATTGCTTTGAGTGAATGATTTTTTCCTCATTTTTTTTATAAATACTCACTTTATTTGGTGAGTATTTTTTTGGTTAAAAGGTAGAAATTCACTCCTGTAATTGGTTTCATAATTATAGTATGGCTGTTTTCAACTCAATTTTGTGAATGTACTGCACCGTTTTATTTTTTATTTTCTACCTATTGCATTGACTTATTTGGCTTTGTTATCTAACTTCTCAATTATTTAATTTACGCATTTATTTTTCTATTAATGCGTTATTCCTTAACAACTTTACTTCTTGGACGAAAGGTCATGTTGATTAATTTTTATAGGTCCATTTGCCGAAAACCAGTGAGTTATGGAAAAAATAATTGTTGTAGATGATGATAATGACATATCAATCATTCTTAAGAAGTTTCTAATTAAGAAAAACTTTGAAGTAACAACGGTAAATACAGGTGATCAGGCGCTGAAGATGATCAAGAGTGAGCGAATTGATCTAGTTATCTGTGACTTTGAATTACCCTACTATTCGGGTATCGAACTGCTGCAGAAAATCAAAATTATTAACTCCCTCATTCAAGTTATCATTATCACGAATTATTCGAGTATCAAAGTTGCTGTTGATGCGGTCAAGAAGGGCGCATTTGACTATGTGACTAAGCCTTTATACCCTGATGAAATTCTCTTAACTATTAAGCAGGCGCTTAAGGAAAGAAATGAGAAGATAGCCGATGAGAATAGGCCTAAAAAAAGAAAAGTAGGTTCTGCAACAGTACATATTATTGGCCCTAGTTACCAGTCTCAGATGGTACAAAAACATATAGACTTGATTGCTCCGACAGATATGTCTGTGATTATTGGAGGGGAAACGGGGACAGGAAAGGAGTATGTGGCCAGAGCAATTCACGAGAAAAGTGATAGGTCAGGGAAGCCATTTGTCGCGGTAGATTGTGGTGCTATTCCACATGAGCTTGCCGGAAGTGAGTTGTTTGGGCATGTTAAAGGAGCCTTTACAGGAGCTATTATTGACAAAAAAGGATGTTTTGAAAGGGCGAATGAGGGGACACTTTTTCTTGATGAAATTGGAAATCTGAATTATGAAGATCAGGTACAATTACTACGGGTTTTACAAGAGCAAGTAGTGAAGAGGGTAGGAGGAGTCAATGAAATACCGATAAATGTAAGAATACTCACTGCTACAAATGAAGATTTAAAAGAAGCGGTTAAGGCCGGAGACTTTCGAGAAGATATTTTCCATCGACTCAATGAATTTAAGATTGAGTTAGTCCCTTTAAGAGAAAGACTGGAAGACATAGAAATATTTGCTCATCATTTTTTGAAGTCGGCCAATCAACAGCTCAAAAAAAGAATAGCTGGTTTTGATGATGAAGTCATGCGAAAAATGCAAGCCTATCACTGGCATGGAAATCTGAGAGAACTTCGCAATGTTGTTAAACGAGCCGTATTGATTTGTCAAGAAAAGTTGATCAATCTATCATCCTTGCCAGTAGAAATTTCTCACTTGGAAGAGTCGGTTGAATTTAGTAACAGTGTGCTTCTTAAAAGCAATATGTCCGTCAGCCTGAAAGAAATTTCTGAAAATGCCGAGAAAGGAGCCATTCTGGAAATCTTGAAGCAAACAGATAACAACAAAACCAAAACTGCTGAGCTACTGAAAGTAGATAGAAAAACCCTCTACAATAAAATGAGAGCTTTTGATATTGACATTTGACAGCTCATTGGCGTAGGAAACGAGGATAAAAATGGGGTTTACGTGTAGAAAAACATACACACCTTTTTGATTGACCTGTTACAATAGCTTCTAAAGTGTCTTTTTTGTTTTCGGAACGATATTCGTTCTTTAGTCTCAAGAACATTGAACTTAATGATAGATCATGGAAGACTTACAAAAAGCACTAAAGCCAAAACTTACAAAAAGAACATTTGCAAAACTCGGATACTCTAAGCTCGAAACTATGGAGTCAACAGAGGCAATGAATAACCTGCTAGCCAACTATAGTGTTCATTATCAAAAGCTTCGAAATTTTCACTGGAATGTAAAGGGAGCCAACTTTTTCGATATCCATGAGCAGTTTGAAATCCAATACAATTCGGCCAAAGTAATCATTGATGATATTGCAGAGCGGATTCGTGTTTTTGGACAAACTCCCTTAAGTACGATGAAGGAATACCTTCAGACTTCTGAAATTAAAGAATCTGCAACAGATTTGAGCGCTAATACGATGGTGAAAGAAATATTGAATGATTATAAAATTTTGCTTGAGCAAATGTTTAATGTTATTGAAATAGCTCTTGAAAATGGGGACAGTGCCACTGAAGATATGATTAAAGGGTTTGTCAAGCAAACTGAAAAAAATCATTGGATGCTTACGGCCTTTGCGTATGGGAGTGACTAATCCTCAAGTATATTAACTAAAACAGTGTAGGGACATTTGTGGAACTGCGCCATTTTAGTTTTTAGATATGTTTATTGTAACTAGCATGATAGGGTTAGTAGCTTAAAAACGCACATTACTCATTTAATTTTAGCTGTAAGTTGATAATCGACCTAAGCATAATCACTTTTTTTCCTTCTTTGCTTGTTTTTGAAATAACGCCTAAAAAGAAAGTTATGCTGGATAGCTTCCAGATCTTCGTCTAGTTTATACGTGCTACTTTCCATATTTTCAATGACTTGCTTCAATTGGCTTCTGGCTTGTTCGTCATGAAGGAGAATACCAGAGGCATTGGGATTACTGCTAATAGTCGTCAAGTTATTTATAAAAATAGCTGCTGTATCTACCATTTGCTCTAGCTGGGAAACGGAGACTTGAATAGCCGATAGGAAGTAGGAATCGGTCACCAGTTCATGGGCAAGACCTCCTTTTTTATTCAAGTCTTTGCTAAAAATATGTAGGGTGTTCATCCCCTGAGCCATATGTGCGGATGCTTTTTCCAGTAGAGTAGTACATGTTCATATATCTCCTCATCTTTGAGCAACTTGCCAATAGTGCTCTCACTAGCAGCGAGCACGGAGCTAATGCTCTTAAAGTCCGAAGAGATAGCCTATATGTGCCTATTGTTTTTTTGTAACATATTGATCATATCCTCCGAAGAGAAAGTCTTTTCTGCCTTCAGCGTATCGCCTATATTGATTTCAACCGCTTTTGAGCTGCTTCCATAAATAACAAGAATCTTATTGCCAATGACTCCATCAGTCTTAATCTTTATCTTGGCATCTTTCCGAAATGTATTCCTGAATTTTTAAATTAATATTGACCAATGCGGTCAGTTGTGATTTTTCGTATAATTGAAATTCACTCACAATACCGATTTTTACCCCAGAGAACCAAACATTGTTGTCACTTTGAAGTCCATTTACGTCATCTAAAATGGCTACTACTTCCATTTTCCGGGTGAATGTACCACGTATGTTGCCTACCAGAAGAACACCCAGAATCAATATTACTAACCCTATAAAGACAAAAAGACCTACCCATTCTCCGCGCATATTTGATGATTCGTTCATAATTTATTTCCTAAAATTGTAACTGTAGAAACACTTAATTTGTGGATCATAGGTATCAAAAATATCTTCGAAAGTTCCTATTTTGAAAAACCTGCCATCAAGCAACATCATCACCCGATGGGCGATAGTCTTAGCATAGGTAAAACCATGTGTAATGATGATTGAGCTGGTGTTGTAGCGTTGCTTTACTTCATTGATCAATTCATTAATCTCCCACTTGATCTAATCCCCTAGTAGGCTCGTCATAGAGTATGATTTCTGGCTTAAGTATCAACGTGCGAGCTATCCCAATTCGCTTGCGCTGACCTCCAGAAAGATCTGCGGACATTTGATCACCCTTATCTTTTAATTCCACGGCCTCCAGTACTTCAGCGATGGCAAGGCCCATCTTTTTCTTGGGGAGGTTTTCCACATTCATGGTCAGCGGCAAAGTAAGGTTTTCATATACGCTCATACTGTCGCACAGGGCACTGCTTTGAAAAGAAATTCCAATGTGTCCATCTCTTTTCTGCCCAAGTTGTTTACATGTTTCCCCAGGATTTGGGTTCGCCCTTTATCTGGCTTGAGCAATCCTACCATCAGCTTTATTAACACAGCTTTGCCCAGAACCGCCATATTTTCTCCTTTATGAATTTAGAGATTAATACCTTTCAGGACATGCACTTCGTCAAAGGATTTGGTGAGTGCTTCTACTTCAATCACGGACTCATTGGTCTTTATCTCTGTCTTTTCCATTTTAGTAGAGTTTAATCCAATTTGATGCTTGCACCGCGATCATCTCTTCTATGAAAATGCCAAACATGGACCATACTACGGCCTGATTAGTCCTACACCTTGTGTTCCTTGAGTGGCAGTGAAATATTTATAACAGCCAAACATGCCAATGGTAAATCCATCCAAAACAGATTTGGTCAGGGAGAGAAAAACATCCAAAAAGGAAATAGAAGAAAAGGCACCATTGCAGTAGCTAATAATGCCAGTTGCTTGCTCCGGTTGAACATTCACATAGGATCCTAGCAGCCCAACGGTAATACAGAAAGCAGATAAGACTGGGACTAATGGTGGTAGCTAATACACATGTGACAGCCAGTCGGATACTTTCATAGCATCTATCTGCTCGGTCGCTTTCATGGAGCCGAGTTCCGCACCAATATTGGAACCCACTTTTCCTGCGCAAATGAGCGCAGTAACCAATGTCCCCAGCGCCCGCACTATGGCAATAACCATCAAGGAAGGTAACCAAGAAGTTGCGCCAAAATCCTCTAAAGAAGGGCGTGATTGTTTGGTAAATACCAGCCCGATATTGAAGCCAGTAAGGACAATCCATAGCAATGATTTCAACCTAATTTCATAAGACTGACGGATAACCTCACGGGAGTGTAAAGGAAACTTAAAAACGTCTTTGAAAAAGCGGCCAATGAAAACAGGGGCATCATATATGCCTCTGAAATGAGCATCAACTCCTCGATTGAAAAGATACCGACGAGGTGTGACTTCCACGATATCAGCTGGTTTTTCTGTTGGTGTACCGTTCATTTTCTTACAGAAATAGGGCTATTGTACAGGATCGTAAGTAAGCAGATAAAGTGTGTTGAGATGCTACATAAATATTCAAAAGCGTTACATAAATCACATCTTAGTATGATTTGGCGATACCTAGCCCTCTGAAAAACGACTCCATTATCCTAGAAGTTGTCGTCTTTTCTCCTAGGTAGAAATCATTGTGGAAGTTCTTTCCCTTTTTATCAAATGGGTTGTTGATAAATGTCTCGTATAGAGGCTAACCTTAGATTAAAACTCACTTAAAATGAATTAAAATGCTGTTTCACAGTCTGGAACGATCTTGGGCTTAACGTTAATGCGAGATAAAAAAGACACACATAATTTAAAAGACGAAATTATTATGGAAGATCAAAATTTAAGTGAGATGCAGAATATATTGAAAAAAGGACCTTGGAAGGTTTTAATAATAGTAGGTGGGATAGTCTTATTACTTTTTGTCTTTAATCCATGGGTTCAGATTGGGGCTGGGGAAAGAGGAATCGTTCAAAATTTTGGAGCTGTCCAAGATCAGGTCTTGGGTGAGGGAATTCATTTTAAAATACCTGTTGTTCAAACGGTAATTCCAATGGATGTCAAAATTCAAAAAGCACTGACCGACGCTGCTTCCTCATCCTCTGACCTTCAGGATGTCGCTTTGTCAGTGGCACTTAACTATCATATTATGCCGGATCAAGCCAACTTAGTATATCAAAAAATTGGGGTACAATTTAAACAACGAATCATTGATCCTGCCATACAAGAAGTAATGAAAGCCGTATCAGCAAGATATACGGCTGAAGAATTAATTACCAAAAGACCCGCAGTGAGTTCTGAAATGAAAGAAGCACTAACCGCTCGATTGCTTACCTCAAATATAGCCGTTGACGCTTTTTCGATCATCAATTTTAGCTTTTCACAAACTTTTACCGATGCAATTGAAGCGAAGCAAACCGCAGAGCAAAATGCACTTAAGGCAAAAAGAGACTTGGACAGAATAAAAGTGGAAGCGGAGCAAACTATTGCTGCAGCAACAGCAGAAGCGGAGGCATTAAGGTTACAAAAGATGAATATTACACCGGATCTTATTGAGCTTAGAAAGATAGAAGCTAACCTAAAAGCGATAGAAAAGTGGAATGGAATTTTGCCAAATGTTACAGGCGCAGGCGCTATTCCTCTGATTGGGGTCGGAGATGTAATTGGAGATAGATAAAAAAGTGCAATATTTATATATTATTAGCAATTGATTAATATAAAATGGCATATAATTAGTATTTGTCAAGTTGAAAGGTGGGATAGATGTAACTCGTATTTGGAATTGTGTAACACATTATAATGTCACTCTTCAGAACTTGTAGTATAGTATTGGAAGGAGGCCGTTTCCTTAACCCGCACATGTATTGTAGAAGAAACTAAATAGTACGATTATGAAAAAGAACATGGGCTTAGCAGATCGAAATATAAGAATACTTCTCGCAATGAGTATTGCTGTTCTATATTTCCTTAATCTTATCATTGGCATATTTGCAGTAGTATTATTACTCATCATCTTGGTTCTACTTGTCACGAGTTCCTTTCGTGTTTGCCCGGTTTATTTGCCTTTTGGGATAACCACAAAGAAGAAATCAGAATAATAATGTCCATTCTTTAGTTCCATACAACAAGTAATTCGAATTGGATATTTAAACCACTTTTTAGATAACAGAGTAATGGAATCACACTTTTATGAGGTAAATATAAATTGGGAAAACAGTCACAGAGGTATCATCTGTTCTTCTGAATTGAACAAAAAAAATGGTGTCTGTATCGAAGGTTTCACTCCATCAGAATTTCCTAGAGGAATAGAAGGAGTTTGGTCGCCAGAGCATTTGTTTGTGGCTGCTGCCAGTGTTTGCTTAATGACTACTTTTTTGGCTACTGCCGAAAAATACACACTCGATCTTATAAGTTTCAGCTGTAAGGCAAAAAGAAAACTTATGATAAGCGAAATCTTCCTTTATCCTGAGGTTGTCATCCATGAGGAGGCTCATCGAAATAAGGCGAAACGCATTTTGGAAAAGCCGAAGATGCTTATTTGATAAATCACTCTATCAGCTCTAAAATTATCACGGAAGCCAATATTCAGGAACACACCATTTTAATTGAAAACGAATGAAAACTAAAATAGAATGGGAACTGTCCATTGTAAAGATCACCAATATAATCAATGAGAAGTTCCCCGAGCTGTCTAAATACATACTTGAAATGCCCGTGGAGGATTCAGGAAATGATGACATTAAAATTAAAAACCTTGAAGATTACTATTATTCTTTAGTGGGTTTTTTGAATAAATATGCAGAAACGCATATTAGTGAGATAGATAAATAAGCATTCGGCCGCCTGTATTTCGTAGGTATTCATACCATCTTCCATTAGAGGACATGTACAAAAAAGAATGGGAGGATTAAGAAATTGATTTACACCATGAAGATCTCTCCAAAAAAAAGTAGCAAATGGCAATAGAAATATTACAAGCGATAAAAAAATTTAGAGATGATATGTCTGGCGGTGACTTGGGTGTCCCAACATCATATGGTGAGCAAGAAAGCGCAGCAGTGAGGACGAGGCAAATTATTATTACAGTTTAGGTGGAGATAATCACAATGATCTCCAAGAAGATAATGAAAAACCAGAAAATACAATGATCAAAGTTCAATTCAATACCGATAAAACGATAAATGGAGATGAAAGGCATCAAAGCCACTTTACTTCCAGAATAGAAGAAGCGTTAAAAAGATTTGAATCACATATCACAAGAATCGAAGTTCATCTTTCCAATGAAAATGGAAAAACACATGGTTTCCATGGCAAGCAATGTCTTCTGGAAGCTAGGATTGAAGGTCGGCAACCAATAGTTGTTTCATGTCAAGCCGGTGCGGTAGAGTTAGCCATGTCAGGTGCACTTGATAAGCTACAATCTTCTCTAGAAACCATTATGGGACGTCTTCAAAATCACTGAAATAGGATCATGAAGAACCCAGAAATAATTATTCTCGGCTTCAATTTTGCCGGCTTATCACCGCCAGATATAGGCATGTGTGGGTAAAATAATTTTCTAATAATGACTAAAACAGAAAAATGGAAACACAAAAAAACTTAGGTATCTGGATGGATCATTCAGCTGCTGATTTTATTAATCTACATGCAAAGCAAAAAAATCATTCTATCTCATCAGAATTCAATGCGGATACAAAAGAAGAAGCGCTGAATAGGAGTGAACATTTGATGCATAACAAACGGCAGCAAATGAATGGAGCCTTTTTTAAAGAAATTGCAGATCAAATCCTGAACTATGATCACGTGCTTTTATTTGGCCCCACAAACGCTAAATCAGAACTTCATAATTACTTGAATAAGGATTTACATTTTAAGGATATACGAATTGATATTGAATCAGCGGATAAAATGTCAATTAACGAAAAAGGTGCTTTTGTAAAAAATTATTTTGAAAGCACTTAAGTGATATTGAAGGTCAAAAATCATATGATAAAAGGAGTGGCTTTGGGGTTTCTCAAACCTCCTTTGGTCTTCAAATAAGGAAATCAAATTTCAAAAAAATGAAATCAGGAATGCCGTATATTGGCAATTAGTCTTGAATTATTTACTCACAGCCATCCCAATGGTTGGTTTAACGTAAATATGGCTTGTTTTTCACAGGACAGGAGTATGGAGAAATACAGCTGGTTTATCTGCTTTTTTAACTGATACAAGTTGCCTTCCACTTGTTGCTGTTGAGTTTTCAAAGCTGCGTATCTGACTTTCAATGAGGCATCAATGGTGCCACCGCCATAGATCAGTTGATTAACCGAAACTGTGGATCCGTACTGATCATTATTTAATTGTTCAATGAATGGAATTGGAACTTGTATAACATCAGATAGAAAGTGGCTTGGGCCGCAACGTGAGCTTGCGAAAGTTCCCCAATATTGATAACATCTCAATATACCTTGCTTTGCTTTTCCAATAAAACCCATCTTGTCTTAGCGTCTTGCTGAGACTAATGTTTTAATTAATTTAATCTACAGAAAGGAAACACGTCACCCGAAATCAAGACAAAAGAAATGATTGATTCCCGACTTAACTATATTTATCAAAATCCTGTTAAAGGCCGGATTTGTTTATGAGGCAAGAGAGTGAATATACAGTAGTGCTCGGAGTTATCAAGATGAAAAAGGGTTGTTTGATGTGGCGTTTTTGGCGTGGGTCTTAGCGAGATGCTATGAACAGTCCGTTTGTTATCAGCCCATTGAAATATTTGATTTTTTCGCGATGGTTTGATAAAAAAGCATCAGCATCAGGAAATTGTTAAATCCCACCTTGTTGGTACTATTCCCATGGATAATGAAAACAAAACAGGGGAAAATCCCAACTACCCCACGCATTTTTTAGCAGCCACTTCCATTATTGGTGACAAAGTTACCAATCCACAGAATGAACATCTGGGGTCGATCAAAGACATCATGATTGATTTACACAAAGACAAAAAAGAATATGTGGTCATTGAATTAAGTGGTTTTTTTAGGTATTAGAAAAAGTACTTTGCCATACCTTTTCTCATTTGAAACAAGATGCAAAAAATGAACGCTTCATTCTTAGCCACCCTAAGGAAATCTTGAAAAAGACACCTACTTTTAATAAAGTCCACCGGCCAGAAATAAATACACACATGTTCGACTCTTTCCGCAGTTATTGGGAAGCCTTTTGAGATCAAATTCAGGAAGTTTGTCTTACTAGAGTGATAGATTGGGTAGCTATTAGACGCAATGATTGATCTTCCGATGATAGCACTCGATTTTAAATGGAATATTCTTACGCTCTTTTTTAACTATTTCTTTGAAGAACTTGAACTCATTATTTTGGAGAGTGTATGAAGCAAGGGTTGGAAAAGACCATTGTCGTAATCATATCTTTTCTACAGATGGAGTGAGGTACCTGATTTTTCAGAATATGGTATCAATGTTTTGGATAGCGAAAAATACGGAATTGCGACATTTTGAGCCGGTTTAGTTTTTTTAATCCGGATTATTAGTGAAGATTATTGGGTAAATTTATCTCCTAAAAGACAGACCAAATGGCCGACCCACTAGACGATTATTTAGAGAATCATTACATTAACAGAAGCAACTGGCTGAGAGCCGCAGTGCTAGGAGCCAATGATGGTATTATATCAATAGCAAGTTTGGCAATAGGAGTGACGGCAGCCAGTGATTTTAGAGAACCAGTCGTGCTAGCGACGCTCGCAGGATTAGTGGCTGGGGCTTTATCTATGGCAGCAGGGGAGTATGTGTCTGTGAGCTCACAAACTGATATTGAAAAGGCAGATATTGAGCGTGAGCAAATAGAACTGGAAGAAACCCCCGAAATAGAGCTTGAAAGATTGGCTAATATTTATGAAACGCGTGGTTTAAAGAGTGAAACAGCGATGATTGTTGCCAAGGAGCTTACAGAAAAAGATGCCTTGGCAGCACATGTTAGGGATGAGTTAGGAATAAATGAGATAAGTAAAGCCAACCCGACTCAGGCAGCATTTGCCTCGGGAGCGGCATTTACCGTTGGAGGCATGCTTCCACTCTTAGTTGTTGTTTTTTCCCCTTTGAAGCAAATGGAGTACTTGCTTTATGGATCGGCCATCATTTTTCTAGTACTCTTGGGAGGCTTAGCGGCAAAAGCGGGAGGATCTAGTATTATGCGACCGATCGTAAGAATTACCTTTTGGGGGACAGTGGCTATGGGGTTGACCGCTTTGGCGGGCTATCTATTTGCCGCTGAAGTTATCTGATAGATTCACGAATTAGGGGATTTAAATATTTGTAAGCTACCTCAATAATGCGGCTAGGTTTTTGGAAATCAAAAACCTGTGAATAATGTAACGTTCAGTTGTGGAAATGTAATGTGAACGCCAGACATAATGGCGATATTTGCATTTCGATCCAAAGGTGAATTCACTTCATTGATAAACGAAACTTGTAATTCAAAAAAAACGTTACACAAAAGTAATAATAAGGTAAGGAGAGATCGAGAATCACTACACCAGTTAAAAACCAAAAATAGAAGAAATCTGCGAAAGCCGCAAAGCGAGCCGAAAGAGAGAACAGTAGCGTCTACATCTCAAATATCATTGAGAAAGGGGGATCGTAAATAAGTAGATCAAACCCTATTGCCATTGCACTTAGGATGGAGTACACATGGGAATAAGATGTTTAAGACTTTAATGATTAAACATCACAAAAAATCAAGACTTTAATAAAACAGTGAATGTTATGCATATTTATAAAATGGGTCAGGTGGTTTTTGAGCGGATGCGTCCCAATCAAAAACTTATAGTAGTAAGCGTAGATAGAAATATTTACAGCTGTGTAGACCAAGAGCGTCCTTGGCAGAAGGCATTTAGTTATCATGAAAGAGATTTGAACTCAGATTTGAAGACTAAAGAAAATACTAAAATTTCTTCTGATAAAGAGCGTTAATAGCAAAGGATATTTATTTAATATTAAAGAGCAGGAAGGTATAATGGTGACATAGAAAGGTCATCCTTACAATAAACTGTAATCCGAAAATATTTGCATCGAGTTTATTATTGTTAGGTAATTAGGTAAAAAGAACAATCAGAGCTGGCGATATATGGGAGAAAAGTAATGCCTAGACTATTATAGTTCCACGATGATTTCATAACATAAATACCAATTTCAGCACGATAGAACTTGTAATATTTAGGAGAAAGCACTTTTACATTTTGGTGGATAGTATTGTTAAAGGGCAGGTCTTAAGGGGTTTGCCCTTTTTTTATACTGGATTGATACCAATATTGACCACTCGGGTTTAAGCGTTAGTGCTATTTAGGCCATGCAGTTTTGCGTATTATAAGTAACTGCCCCGTTGTAATCGTGTAAATTAGATTGATCTAATCTCCACCGACTATTTTGCTGGTTATACGAGGAGCGATTAGGATTAAAAGAGTGCAGGTTAATTACTCATCGGTAATATCTTTTTGAAATATTAAGACCTGTCTTGTTTCAGTCTTTCGTCCGGGTACGTCGCTTTAACTTATTCATTCGGTCTTGATAATATGACCTTAGTTCGCCTATAAAAGCCGAAGGATCCTTATAGGTAGTTAAAACAAGATAAGTATGCTTGTTCCTAATGACTTTCAGTTCCTTTTCAAGTTTCGCTTTTTCCTTGATCAAATATGCATCAGGTGATATCGAAAGCTCCATTTTTTTCACTGACGCTGTTCCATTCTTGGTGAAGTCAATATTGCTAAATAGATACGCGTGGTAAGCTTGTAAGGTGGCTAGGTCTTCGTTCTTATAGATACCTACCAATTTGGTAGTTAACGCTGTAGCAAGATCAACTTTATCGTCATTCATCGAGAATTTATCAGGATGGACGTGAAGCATGGCTTCTCGGTACAATCGCTTTTTCTCTTTGAGATCATCGTCACTTAGCGTTGGAGTAACTACGCGTGTTTGGCTTTGTATCTTCAACCCAACAGGCTCCACATATTTTTTTCCCTTTCTTTTTTGTTTGAGTCGTTTGGCTTTCTTCTCTGATTTCTGCGCTTTGTAGAGTACCGATAGCTCCTGTATTTCTATTAGTTCGCGGGTTAGTTGTGACCTCAACAATGCCTCGAAAGCATCAACCTTATTACTTACATCTTCTAGCTCGAGCTTGAGTTGCGCAATTTGTGCTTTCAATGAGTTTTGTTGCTGCGCACTATTTTCAGCGCTTATAAGCTGATCTTGCTTCATATCCTACAAAGGTTATTCATTTTCCTATTCAGTCAACCATGGTAATTTTTCTACGACACCATTACATAAGGTCAATTTCAATCAATCTAACCCACCCTTAAAATGAAGAAATGAAATATTCTTGACATTTAATCGGGTATGAATCTCTTATAACTAAGAATAAAAAGGCGTAGATATTTACGCCACCGAGTGCATTTACTTGTACCTAAGCCATACAACATTTTTTAAATTTCTTACCACTTCCGCAAGGACACGGGTCATTTCTTCCTGGTGTTTTTGCTTTTATGAAAGGCTCTTCTATAATTGGAAATAGTGGCTTTTTGATCGATGAGTTTAGACGCAGGTTAGTACTATCTTCCAAACTGAAAGGGTGGTCTTCATAGAAAAAAGCTTCCTTCTCTTTTATTTCATCTTTCCAAGAACCTTCACGGGTCAAACAAAGCGGCATCAATGAATCCTGTTCTAGGATAATTTTACCTTCAAGGATATCAATAGCCTCTTCGATTTCTACAATGGAGCCTCCTTGCCATGAATTTTCACCAGGCTCAGCAGTTTGGAGCCGCTCTAGTTTTCTTTTCAATAAAGGAATCCCTTCTTTTATTTGGTTATAAGCAATGGTTGAGGCTAGAGGATCATACCAAAAAAGATTTTCTTGTTCAAGAAGCCCCACCAAACGGGCCTTATATTTATCTAAATCACAAAAATAGAAAGCATCAAAAATGTAGAATATATGAGGTAGTGATTTTTCTACGACATCATTTTCCATGGCCTCTAACACCTTCGATGCTGTCAGGTCCGGGTATTTCTGTGCTAGTTTCCCAATCAGGTACTGCCCTTGATCGTAGAGCCAGTCCGACTCATCAGTATTTTCTTCGTAGAGTTGAATCACCGGATCGATCAATGCTTCGCAAATATGACCCTCTGCCGCAAGGGCATAAAAAAATGGAGCATTCGTGCAGTCTGCCCAGCAGTACTGGTGATCAGAATGGTTGTTAAGTGCCTTTAAAATAGCCGTAGTAGTCTCTTCTGAGATATCATTTTGTAGGTATTCGATGGCTGTAAAAGGGACACCAAACGAGCAATTATCAATCACTTCTAAAGCATCTTTTGACCTAGGGAATTCTTGTGGGGTTTCGGGAAGTTGTTGCAGGTTGTGCGCATATCGATCATCCAGGTGATCTGTGCCATATTTCAGGTCAGAATACCATTCAATGGACAGGGCTTTCAAAATAAGATTTTTTACCTTATCCTCATCAAAACCCAAATTACGTAAACGTTCGAACGTTTGGTATTCGACGTTTATCCCCTCCTCTCGTGATATATTCAGCCAAGTCGTCATATGTTTATGATTAACTTCATCGTCAAACACATCTTCCGGGCTGTTAAACTTCTTATAGGCATCACTATTATTTATACCATAAGTCTCATGATTTGCGAAGGCTTCCATGATTTCATTGTTGGCCTCAAAAAATTCATCCGTTTGGTCTGCATCAGATTGTAAAAACGCGTTAGTCTCCTCGCAATCAAAAAGTTCGGCATCCCAGTCTTTTCCCATCCATTCCATCACCTCATTATGATCCGGATGGTCCTTATCATTCAAAATTCTGAGCTTATATTCATAGTCCCATAAACCGCCGCAATCTTCCGGCGGGCAGGCTCGATCACCATCAAGACACAAAGGATAGCTTTTTCCTTCTTCCTCCGGAAGAATTTTTTCTAGTTCAATCTCATGATCCCAATGATCTCCAAAATCATAGACATAGGTGAACTTGGATTTGACCTTAGTTATTATTTCGGACAGATCCGTATCTGTGCTGTCCCTTTCTTTAGGGTTAGCACCATAATCTAGATCCTCTTGAAAGTCATAAATCCTGATGCCTTTGAAGGAGAATCGATACAAGTGCGCATTTTCCCAGCCCATAGCATTTTGAATAATATGATGAAGGTCAGCAAAGGGAATTTCCTTTGCTACCTGTATTCTACGCCAAATGAGCGGTTGGCTATCCTTGAGTCCTATTTTGAGTTGGTATATATCCTTCATAGTGTTTAAAGATAATAGGAGTAGCATAAAATATTTAATATTTTGGTCTACTTTTCTTAATCATTATAGTGGTTTAGCTGATTAGCGACGCGACTCGACTCGGCTAGGAAAGTTATTTTTTTTCGGTCTCCTTTATTACTTAAGCCTGCTCTTTGGAGTGACTATTCCGGGGTTATATAGTGTCTAATTGGGAGACTATACTTCTCCCTAACCCTGATGCTTTTCAAGGCACATATTTGTGTAATAGCCTCATGGATTCCATGTAATTTGTTGGGGGGTTTAAAGGAAGAGGAGAGCAGGAGTCAGAAAATAAAGAATAAGTGACTCATCCATTTTGTGATAGTTGCTCCAGAAAAGGGTAAACATATTTAAGAGTTACCAAGCGAGCCTCTTGTTTAGTGTGGTCTGGTGCTTCGAACAGGAGATTTCCATGACGCTTAATCCTTCTGTAACATAGGAAGTGAACGATGATTGCTTAACGAGATATTTAGTAATGGTTTTACTAATACGCGCTTTGCTTTTAGCATTTCAAAAGATCACATTTGGAGAAAGTTTTACTTGTGAATATAGTGAAGTAGCTACTAAGCCTTTTCGGATATTCGCAGCATTGAATAGGCATAATCCAAAGTCTATACCTTCGATAGACAGCAAATGATAAAGTAGGAGATTGTTTATTTTGACTCGCCATTCACGTAATATTTAGATAATAAATATTAGGGCATAAAAAAAGGGAGCGAAGCTCCCTTTTATATATTTACTAAATTATATTTTTTAGTTTTACTCCAATTCGAAATCTATTGGAAGTTTAACAGTTGAGGCAATAGGATTGCCGTTTTTATCAATTGCTGGAGTGAACTCCAAATTTTTAATTTCTTTTTCTACAGCTGCGGCTAACTTTGGACAATCCGCACTAATAATAGTATTATCAGTTACTTCTCCTTCTTCGTTGATGTTGAGGAGGATAACCACTCTGCCCTCGACAGCTTGTTCTCTTGAATCAATTGGGTAAGTTATTTTATTGACAAATTCCTCCATGTTGATGGCATGAACTTTTGCAGAAACAGGATCAGAACCAGCATAAAGCGCAACAGTACCAATAAGTATAAATGTGAATAATAATGTAGCTTTTTTCATGATCTTTTTCTGTCGTATTAACTTAACTATAATGTAATGTTAATTAAATATTACGTAATTAACAATTCCATAACATTGGAAATATGTCTTTTCTACAAGGCGTCATTTTTTATCTATGATTTGAAAGCTTTGCACTATCTGCGGCGGTTATTTCTATCTTTAACCAATGAGCTTACCGTTTCATATTTATCGATCCTCGGCAGGGTCAGGAAAGACTTTTACACTCGCCAAGGAATACATTAGGCTAGCGCTTTCAAAGCCGCAAGGTTTTAGAGAAATACTGGGTGTGACCTTTACTAATAAAGCTACTGAGGAAATGAAATCTCGTATTGTGGAGATTCTTGAAGTGCTATCCGAAGGACAAGTTCACCCGATGACAGAGTACCTCGTTGAGAGCCTTGAGATAGACCAAAGTACGCTTAGCAAGCGAGCGAAAGATGCTTTAACCGATATTTTACATCAATATGGTCGCTTTTCAGTAGTCACTATTGACAGCTTTTTTCATCAGGTTATTCGGTCATTTGCTAAGGAAATGGGCTTGCAGGGCACTTTTTCCATAGACCTAGACTTGAATAATGTTATGGAGCGCGTGATCGATAATATGTTATTGGATGTCGGCAAGGAGGAACATTTGGCTTTACGGAAATGGTTGACTGAGTTTGCAGAAAATAGAGTGGAAGAAGGGGCGAATTGGGATTTTCGAGCAGAAATAAAAAAACTCGCCGCTGAAACGCTCAAGGAAGAATTTAAAGCCCATAGTAAAGCTATCGCCGAATTAAGCAAGTCGCCGGAGCTGTTCGGTAATATTAAGAAAGCATTAAACTCCACCATCAATAACTTTAAAAACAAGGTCGCTAAGATTTGCGAGGAGGCGATTGAGTTAATCGAGGCTCGAGGTATTGATCCATCTTTATACAAAGGTGGTTCGACGCAAAGTCCAGCATGGATTTTTTATCGGATTATTGGTAAGAAATATGACATTACAAAAACACAGCAAGCTAAATATGGACAGCCCGAAACGTGGATAAAAGCAAAAGACCCGAATGAGCCTTTGCTTGCTGGTGCATTAGGTGCTGGTTTAGCCACATTATATGACCAATTGATTGAGCACATTAATCAAAATTTGATTAGCTATAACTCTGCTGTTGAGACGTTCAGATATCTCTATACCTACGGTATTCTTGCAGAAATTAATAATTATTTAGAGAAATACCGAGAGGACAATGATGTCATGTTGATCGCCGATTTACCTGATTTTCTAAACCAAATAATTAGTGATAGCGAGACCCCTTATATATATGAGAAGGTAGGAAGTCGATTTGCGCATTATTTAATAGACGAGTTTCAAGATACGTCGAGCTTTCAGTGGGACAACTTCAGGCCGCTGGTGAAAAATGCCGCTGATCAGCAGGATTTCTCCATGGTGGTGGGCGATGTGAAACAATCCATTTATCGTTTTAGAGGAGGAGATTGGGAGTTGCTACAATCCACGGTCAAGGAAGATATAGGTGGCGCTTTTGCTGATGAAATCATTAAAGAAGAAAACCTCGATATTAATTGGCGCAGCGATCCGAATGTCATCAAATTTAACAATGAGCTTTTTTTAAAATCAATGGATGTGTCCATGGATTTCTTTTTGAAGAGTATAGAGGAAGTTCAGGATGAAAATATCAAAAAGAGGATTCAAATTCAGATTGCCGAAGCGTTCGGCATTTACCATGACGTAGCACAAAAAGTAGCACCACATAAAAAAGACAAAGAATTCGGAGCGGTTCGAGTAGAATTTATTCCTGATGAGCGAGGAGCGGAAGTGCATTGGAAAGAGGAATCTATAGCACGAACCATTGAGCAGGTAGAAATATTGCAGCGCAAGGGTTATGAGCTCCGTGATATAGCCGTTTTGACCAGATGGAATAGTGAAGGCAGGAAATTGGCTGATGCATTTGTGCAGTATAAAAACTCTAAATCTGCCGATCCGTCATTGCGTTATGATGTGATTAGCTCAGAAGCTCTTTATTTAACGTCAAGTCATGTGGTCAGGTTTATGGTGTCATTAATAAAATGGCTCCAAGATGAGGCCAATACTGTCGTGCTGACCGAGTGGTATTATGAGTATAGAAAATATATTCGAAAGGATCCGCAGTTAGATCATGAAATCATCACGACTTACCTAAGCTGGGCCGAGTATGTACCAGAGGCCTTTGTGCAGCAAAAAGATTTCATCAAATCATTACCTGTTTTTGAGCTCGTAGAAGAAGTTATTCGGGTGTTTCAATTGGCACGTATCAAAGAAGAAATTACTTATTTGCAAGGGTTTCAAGATGCTATTTTGGATTATTCCAAAAATGAAAGAGGAGACATTGCGTCGTTTTTGGAGTGGTGGGAAGAAGTCAGGAAAAATAGAGCTATTCAAGTATCTGACGATAATAACGCTATTAAAATTTTGACCATTCATAAGTCTAAAGGACTAGAGTTTCCAATAGTATTGATTCCTTTCCTGAATTGGTCGGCGGACCATATTATGTCTGGAAATAGAGACACGATCATTTGGTGTCCAGGAGGAGAGCAAGCGCCCTATGATAAGCTGCCGATTATTCCATTGAGATATGGCCAAGGCTTGACCAATACTTACTGGGCGGAATATTATTACCAAGAAAGGCTTAAAGTATTTCTCGACAATGTCAATGTATTATATGTGGCCTTGACCAGAGCGGTCAACTATTTATGGATTGGTGCACCTAAGCCAAAGAACCCAGCAAGCCTGACCAGTATCAATGATGTGTTGTTCAATGCGCTGCATACTGAAGGGTGGAAAGAAGAAGGAGCATTATGGGAAAAAGGTGTCTTGGCAGAAAGCGATGCAGTGAAGGAGGACATCAGCGAATATGCCTTGATTACTTATCATTCGCATTATTGGAGAAATAAGATTGCCATAAAAAAATCCATGTCGTCTCAATTGGGCGCTAATCCTTTTTTAGAGGCTACTCAAAAAGGAATTAAGATTCACGATTTACTCAGTAAGGTCAAACATCTTTCAGATTTGGAATTGCTTGATGAGCCCAATCGATTAAAAATCGAAAATATAGTGAGGAACGAGGGCATTACCTCTTGGTTTGACAATCGATGGAAAGTGGATGTGGAAGTTCCCATTGTTTTGCCCGGCGGTGATGTAAAGCGACTTGACCGCATTAATACAAACTCGGAAGAAACGATCATTATAGATTATAAAACCGGAGACCCCAGAAGTAAAGATCAGAAGCAGGTGGCAGAATATATCAAGCTGATGCTGAATATGGGATTGACCAATGTTTCGGGGCGTTTGATTTATCTCCAGGACCTTAAAGTAGTGACCGTAGAGGTTTAACATTCAAAAAAGAAAGTATTGACTTTTATAAAAGATATCGCTCGTAGTTTAATTGATAACCACGCCTCGTTTGAGAATGTGACCGTGGTATTCCCAAATAGAAGAGCAGGGCTGTTTCTCACGCAGGCTATTGGCCAAATAGTGGAAAAACCTACACGTTTACCTCAGATTTTGAGCATGCAGGATTTCGTTTATCGCCATTCGAAACTTGAGCAAATAGAAACGCTGGAGGCTGTTTTTCAACTATTCGAAGTTTATAAAAAATACCGTCCCTCAGAAGATACATTTGATCAATTTTTCTTTTGGGGAGAAATGATCATTCGAGACTTTGAAGAGATAGATCAGTATTTGGTCAACCCAAAGCAGCTTTTTACCAGCATCAAGTCGCAAAAGGAATTAGACGAGCAGTTTTACTTTTTATCTGACGAAGAACGAGAGGCGATTCTTAAATTTTGGAGTACATTTTTGCCAGAGGCCACCAAAACACAGGAAGCGTTCTTGCAAACTTGGAAAATCCTTTTACCTGTCTATGAGGAATTTAAAAAACACTTGATCAATCAAAACCAAGCATATGGTGGGTTGATATATCGAGAAATTGCAGAGCAAATAGGAGGGACAGTTATTGACCCAAATGAAATAATTTATTTCGCTGGCTACAATGCATTGACTTTTGCTGAAGAAAAAATCATCAAGCATTACGTACATGAGGCTAAGGCAAAAATATTTTGGGATATAGATGACTATTACTTTAGGGATAAGAAGCAAGAGGCAGGATTTTTTCTAAGAGAATATGCCAATGATGCTGTGCTTGGTAAAACTTTTCCAAAGGAAGGATCTAGCAGATTTAAAACGAAAAAAACCTTTCAGAAAACAGGCGTTAGTCTTGAAGTAGGGCAGGCCAAAAGCTTGGCGGAATCATTGGCATTACTGACCAAAGACCCAGACTTTCAACCAGAGAAAACGGTCATTGTCTTGCCAAAAGAACACATGCTGTTGCCCGTCTTGCACTCACTTCCCGATGAAATTGCAAAGATCAATATCACCATGGGTTATCCGCTGAAGGATACGCCCGTGTTTAGTTTGTTGGAAAGTGTGCTGCTGCTCCAATATTATCGCACCGACGATCTTACTGGCGCCAAGTATTATTATAAACCAATAGTTGAGCTACTCAATCATCCATTGCTTTTCTCACTGGAAGATGAGCGGATAAAGTCTTTAATCAAAACTATAAAAAAAGGAAATTTGATCCGGTTGGATGGCCATGATTTGACCTTTGAGCATCCCCTGCTAAAGACAATTTTTACCAAGCCAGACGATGCTTTTGATTACCTAAAAAGCATTCTCCATGGCTTACATGACACTTGGAAAGACAAAGGGCATGAGCTGGAATTGGAATTTATTGAAAATTTTCATGGCCACATCAGCAAGCTAGAAGAGATGATGGGCAGTCGTGCTCAGGAATTGAGTTACGATTTTCTCATCAAGCTTTTCAGGCGATTGGCGAGAAGCTTAAAAGTGCCTTTTACAGGAGAGCCGCTTCATGGCTTGCAAATCATGGGTATTTTGGAAACTCGAAATTTGGATTTCGACAATGTCTTCATATTGAATATGAATGAAGATAGCTGGCCTGCTGCTGCTAAAAAAGGCTCCTTCATACCCTATAACGTCCGAAAAGCTTTCGACTTACCAGTCAATGATCATCATGATGCGATTTACTCTTATCTGTTTTATCGGTTGTTGCAGCGCGCGAAGAATGTTCACTTTTTTCACAATACCGTCTCCGAGTTTAATGTCAATGGAGAAGTCAGTCGCCTAGTGAAGCAATTGGAGTTTGAATCGGGTTATGAGATACCTCATCGCATTCTGTCAAATCCCATTCAAACAACACCACCAAAGGAGATTCGTATTGAAAAAGTACCACAAATTCAGCGTAGTTTATCGCGGTATTTGGAAGGGTACGTTGGTGTCGATCAATCTAGGATGACCCCTTCGGCATTGAGTGTTTATTTGGATTGCTCCCTCAAATTTTATTTCAAATATGTAGAAAAGCTCTACGAGCCAGAGGAGGTTCAGGAAGAAATGGACCCCATGCTATTTGGAAATATTCTTCATAATAGTATGGAGACGCTTTATAAAAATTTTCTAGGAAAAGAGACCTCAAAAATCGTACAACCTCAGGATATATTCTGGATTAGGGAAGGCATTGAAACGGTCATCAATAAAGAATTTATCAAGCATTACGGCATCAAAAATGTAAAGAAATTTAAGTTGGAAGGGAGATCCATCATCGCCGCTGATATTCTAAAAAAATTTATCAACAAAATCCTTGATTACGATGAGGCCTATGCGCCTTTTAAAATTATAGGCTTAGAAGCAGGCACAAAAGAAGGCTACACGATTGATTTTCCAATCAATATTGGTGATACGGAGAGAAGTGTTAGGCTCAAAGGGATCATTGACAGGCTTGACATTAAAGAGGGAATCGTGCGGGTCATCGATTATAAAACTGGGCGAGATTCCAAATCCTTTGGTGATATTGATGAATTATTCTCAAAGGAAAACCGAGATGCTAAGGCTATTTTTCAGGTATTCTTTTATGCCTATTTATTTGACTCAAATAGTCCTTTAACATATAGCGCAGTAGAGCCAGCGATATTCAACAGCAAAGAATTATTCGAGAAAAGATTTGATTGGCGTGTCTTGCAAAAAGAGAAAAAATCACCCGCTGTTTCAATTAAAGAATGGCACAGGTATAAGGAAGACTACATTAGCCGATTGAGTGATTTGTTGCATGAGGTTTTCAACCCGGAAATACCATTCGAACAAACCGATGATTTGAAACGATGCGGTTACTGCACATATAGGGAGATTTGTAATCGATGATAGGTTGTCTATTGGGAGATTTTCTCCAAGGTCTTTGACTCAAAGACCCTTCAATACTACATTAAAAGTACTGTTCTGTGTGCCATTCCAATCAAGGAGAAAGGACTATGATATGTTACTGACATTGGTAGTGAATGAGAACTGAATGATACAGACTATTTCATTTAGGCCATCATTCCTGCGTAGGCAGGAATCCAATCAAAAAAGGTTTTATGATGTTGTTTTCTGCCTAAGAAACTGAAAATCTTCTCACCGCAAGTTTTTAATAATTTTTTTGCGCTCAATCCGGGCGGCTTGCGAACAGCCAGTCTTTACGGACGGCTAGTCATTTTTTCTTGTCCGTAACGTCGCACCGAAAAAACGAATCGCAGCGTACCGAGGAATCGTCGCACCGTCAAAAAGACCACAGGAGCACCTGTCGGAAAACTTCAGACTGCCAGGCGGCCCCTGTCACTACGCTCAAACAGGAGATTTTCGACAGAACACTCTGCGTCATTATTACAAACTTATTTATGGCTATTGATTGACGTTGATGATACAAAATTTTTTGAAAGGAAAAATAAGACTGGTCAAGGATGGCGAAATACTACATCGTATGAACCCGTGCCATCTGGTGGGATTATGGTAGCAATACAGCGTATTTTGTGACCATTTGCACGCGGGATCGAGTGCATTTTTTTGGTGAAATCGTCGACGATAAAATGGAATTGTTAGTATTGGGAACCCATGCAAAATCGTGTTGGTAAGAAATCCCCAATCATTTTCCATTTGTAAAATTGGGGACGTTTGTGATCATGCCCAATAATATCCAAGGGATCATCATCATTGATAAATCCCCAATTGGTACGCTCAACCAAAAGGCCATCCCCAAACCACAACAAATTTGGCCCACAATTACAAAATTGGGCATCCATTGTTCCTAGATATAAAATTGGCGTAACCATACAATCCAAATTGGTCAATCCCAATTTCAAATGGCAACCCAGATATCACGGTCACACCATTTCTGATGATGCATCCTATCAACGCATCAATGATTATTGTAGAAAAAAATCCGATGAATTGGACAGAGGATAAATTTCTCAAATATCAATAAGCAAAGGCGAACAAATAGAAAGCGACACATTAAACATGATTACAGGACTATTTCAGTAGCAATTGCAGTAATATCAATTTTGAATTTCCCTCAGTGAGAATAAAATTCAATGTTTATATATCCAGAAATATTTAATTGCCAATTATCGGTATTTCTACAACCTAATCGATCCAGCCTTTTCTCAATTTTTTAATAGACTTTGCGACCTCTTTTTTGCCAACCCATGATAAGGCAATCGTTGGATTTTGCTGTGTAGTAAAACTTGATTCAATCTCATCGCCCATTTGTTCGAAAGTGATCGTGTAGGTTTTTCCAATTTCAAGACCTTCCATAATATTATTATAGTCGTTTGCGGAGCTGAGTGTTATTTGATTTATCGCCAATATTTTATCGCCAAGAGTGACGCCTGCATCATATAATGGGCTATTGTATAATGGATAAGCGTTTACTATTCCTGCTTTATCAAGTTGACTCGAGCCATTGTAAACTTTTGAAGGACTAGCAATGGCATAACTGATTCCCATTTTTTCAAAAAGATTTTCAAAATCAGGTAATTCGGAAGATAGAATATGTTCGTTAAAGAATTTATTAGCAAAAGGCTCATTTGTGTATTCCATCAACGTTTTCCTTAAGGCAGTTACTGTGTATGGTTTCTCCGTTTTTCCATATTTTCCCCAAACAAGTTGCATATATCCATCAAGAGTTTTCTTGTGTTCGGTTCTCAGCAAAAGATCAAGACCCATACCTAAAACTTCTCCGTAGGAATAATAGCTAACAAAGGTGTTGCTATAGTTCGTCTCATCATTAGCGACTCCTGCATCAGTAAATGTTGCATTTTGACTCATTTGGATAGGGTTTCTAATGCTTCTACCCGGTAAGTTCTTCACATAGTTTAAGATGCGAGTAAAATTTTTGATGAATTCTTCTTTTGATTGTATACCAGCTCTTGTCAACGTTATATCATCATAATAGCTGGTGAAACCTTCACCAAACCAAAGCTCACCACTCACATTGCCTTGGTCAAATTTGAATGGTTCGAGTGTCAGTGGTCTAATTCTCTCAATATTCCAGGCATGGAAAAACTCATGTGCGATGGTGCCGAGTAATCTTTGACTGTTTTCCTTTAGGTTTCCTGAGGAGGTACAAATGGTAGAGTTGCGATGCTCCATACCATCGCCATGCACCCAGGGGTTGTAAGCGCATAAAAACGTATATCTACCAAAATCGAAAGTAGGAAGCTCACCAAATATGTCTCGCTCTTCGATGACTATTTTCTTTACTTCTACGACAAAATCGTCAAATTCAGCTTGCGTGCCTTCGTGCATCATAGCGACTTCAATGGTTTGCCCATCGACTTGCCATGATGTAAAATCCATTTCACCAGCCATGATCGGGCTATCCATGAAGTAATACCAATTAGGTGCTCGGTAGATGTTTTTCGAAATGTTTTCAAGTTGGGTGGCGACTTTCCAGTGAGGCTTTTCGCTCAAGTCAATTTCCACGTTGATTGGTAACTCTTTTAAATCTTGCGTGAATACAAAGGATGCGGGCATATTCAAATGCAACCTTTTATTATCAATTCCTGCATAGGTGCCATCTGCATAATTTCCGAAAAGCACGTAAACAAATTTTATATAGCCATTTTTAGGAGCAACTTTCCATGACAATGGTGTTTTTCTTACCAAGGCTATTTTCTTTCCGTTTTGGTCAAAAGCTTTTTCACCGTATACATTCTTGCCGAAGTTATGCACAGCGTAACGCCCGGGAGAGGTGTTGGCTATTTCCAGTAACAAAGAATCCTTGGATACATCAGTATACTCAATAGTAATTTCAAGCTCGTGGTGAACGATATTCTTAAGGTCAAGTGAATATTTTATCGTTTGTGCTTGTAGGGCTATTGAGCAAATAAAGAAGAATGCTAAGCTTAATGTTCTGATCATGTTTCGATTTTTTAATTAGGATTCGAAGTTGGAAAAAAAAGAATGTTATACAAAGGTCGTCTAGACTATATTTTGCGAAGAAGTTACTTTCTTTCGTAACATCATTTTGCTCCACTAGTTTCACGATAAGAGAGTTTGTGCTGGCGACAAAATATTTGGACAAGGTGCATTTCAATTATCAACAAAGAATCGAGAACTAAAAAATGAAAAGTCTGACAATTATATCCCTTTCAATAATGCTCTTAGCTTATTGCACTCCAAAAAAAGAGCAGTCTACTGAAGTGACCAATAAAACGAGTCAATTCACTCCAGAAAATTGGGTGGAATCAAGAGTTTTGGGATCTACAGAGCGCTTAAAGGCGACAACTGGCGGCTTGAAAATAATGGCTTCTATAGAGGCGCATGGCGGTCTAACGCGATGGTTCAATAATGGGCCGATTTCCTTTCATTTCGATTATCAACCTTTGGATGGTGGCACAAGACGCAACACTTACCAAACGGTAAATAAATGGTCATCGACAGCTACGCATGAATTGTATGAGGATAAAAATACGCGATTTGGCTGGGATGGTCAAAATGCTTGGCAATATCCAGATACCACGATAGTTGCTATGAATCCACGCTTTTGGTCTTTAACGCCTTATTATTTTCTTGGATTACCATTTGTCTTGGCTGATAATGGCGTCATTCTTACAGATATCGAAGATGTAACATTTGAAGGAAAAGAATACGACTTGGTAAAGGCTACCTATCAAAGTGGGACCGGGGATGCTTCGGAGGATTTTTACGTCATCTACATTGATAAGGAAACAAATTTGATGGCTGGTTTGAGGTATATCGTGAGCTATCCTGCTTTTTTCCCGAATGGGGGACATAGTTCTGAGAAATTCATGAAAGTATTGGGTTTAAAAGAAGTAGATGGTATAAAGTTGTCTACGGGCTACCATACACATTGGTGGAAAAATGAATCTGTAGCAGCGCACATTACGGACATTGATGTATCCGAAATAAGTTTTAACAATGATTTGTCAAAAGACTTTTTCAAGATGCCAGCAGGGGCGAAAGTTCAGGAAGGTTATTAGTTGTCCTTTATTTAAGAAGTGTTGCACGGCTTATGCTAGCTTTGCGGCATGAATTATTTGTCAGTGGAGGGATTAGCGAAAAGCTATGACGAACGCCAACTTTTTGAGAACCTTACATTTGGACTGGAACAAGGTCAAAAAGCGGCGCTAGTTGGTGTGAATGGTTGTGGAAAATCAACATTATTGAAAATTATCGCCAATTTGGAAACTCCAGATCGAGGAGCTGTTTCCTTCCGAAAAGGGGTTAAATTTTCCTTTCTACCACAAAACCCTCAATTCGTAGATGAAGACCGAATAGTTCAAGCTGTTTTTGGGGAAGACGTAGAAGAGCTCAACGTGATCCGTGATTATGAGATCGCCCTGCAAATGGCAGCCGAAGACCCTGAAAATGCACCCGATATTTCCGTGCTGATCGAAAAAATGGATCAACTCAATGCGTGGGATTATGAAAGTCAAGTAAAGCAGGTTCTTGGACAGCTTGGTATTCATAACCTCGAACAGAAAATGAGGGACCTTTCAGGAGGTCAACGGAAAAGAGTGGCGATGGCCAGAGCACTCTTGGTCAATCCTGATTTTTTGATCATGGATGAGCCAACCAACCACTTGGATTTGGAGATCATCGAGTGGCTGGAGAACTATTTAGCAACGGCCAATCTGACACTATTGATGGTGACTCACGATAGGTATTTCTTAGATAAAGTCACGAATGAGATTATTGAAATGGATCAAGGGCAGCTTTTTAGATACAAAGGCAACTATCAATATTTTCTTGAAAAGAAAGATGAGCGCGAAGCGCAAGATGCATCCACAGTAGGTAAGGCTAAAAATTTATTAAGAAAAGAGCTGGATTGGATGAGGCGACAGCCTAAGGCTCGTGGTACAAAATCAAAATCTAGAATTGAGGCTTTTTACGAGACAAAGGATAAAGCTTCGAAAAGTGTGAGTAAGGATAGCTTGGAAGTAAACCTTAAGGGAGAACGCCAAGGCAAAAAAATTCTGGAGCTACAGGATATTTCCAAGAGATTTGACGATCTCGTGATTTTGGACAAATTCAATCACGTGTTCCAGCGTAAAGAGCGTGTAGGAATCGTAGGGCCAAATGGCGTAGGGAAGTCGACTTTCCTTAATATCCTTATGGGCAACATTAAACCAGATAGCGGGGAAATGGAACTCGGACAAACCACAAAATTTGGGTATTACACCCAAGAGGAGCAAGTTTTTAAGCCAGATATGCGTGTGCTTGATGTGGTAAAAGAAGTCGCTGATGTAATTAAGCTGGCCAATGGCTCTGAGATAACTGCCTCACAGCTGTTGAATCAATTTCTCTTTCCACCAAAAATGCAATTTAATGTTGTCGGAAAGTTGAGTGGGGGAGAGAAGCGCAGATTGCAGTTATTGCGCGTGCTCATGTTGAATCCGAATTTCTTGATTTTGGATGAGCCAACCAATGATCTTGATCTTCTGACCTTGAATGTGCTAGAAGATTATTTGGATTCATTTGAAGGTTGCTTGATGATTGTGAGCCATGATAGATATTTTATGGATCGACTGAGTGATCATTTATTCGTGTTTCAAGGAGATGGTAAGATCAAAGATTTCCCGGGTAACTATACGGATTTAAGAGAATCAGATTTGATGCCGTCCTCCGGTGGAGGTCTTTCGGGAAATACAGAGCGAAAGACGAAAAAGACAGACGAAAAATCAGCATCAACGAAAGTAGCAGTACCGGTTAAAAAACTCACTTACAATGAGCAGCGAGAGTTCACTTCATTGGAGGACGAAATCGCTAAACTCGAAACTAAGAAATCGGAAATCGAGAAGGCTTTGACCTTAGAGACAGAATACGCCAAACTTCAAGAATGCGCTTCTGAAATTAATAAAGTCAATAAAGACTTAGAATCTAAAGAAATGCGCTGGTTGGAATTGAGTGAACGAGTTTGAAAAATGAAAAAAGTGTAGATTTCGCATAATTTTTCGGTGACACAAGGAATATATCGAACAAGAAGCCTTGTGGCTTCTTGTTCGATATATTAATCATAGTATAATAATCAAAACAAGTACAGCAATGATAATTGCACCGACGGATACAGAGACTTTTTTGTCAAGTCCTTTTATCCCTTTGGCTTCTTCATTGATCGATTTCAATTCTTTTCGTAGTGATTTTCGTTCGCTCTTATCTAATTCACTAAAATTCATTGATTTGATTTTTTCAACGCGTTGAACGAGCTGAGCACCACGATCAGGAGGGCTAATCATTTCTGGATTAGCAGTCATTCCAGCATATGAAAAGGTAGTTAAAGTCATGGTTAATGCGAGAATAGATAATTTTGATTTCATGTGATTTTGATTTTAAAAATTTAACTCTTTCATGTATATAAAGTCAATAATATTTTGATTTATGGTAATTGATTGATGGTCATACTCTGGGTTACTATTATTAATTATTTACCAAAAGCATAACTTCATCTAAAATTTAAAATAATGGCAATACCATCGATACTCCCAAAATCAAGGTTATTTGTAGTTCCTGAGGTTAACTCCACTGAATTGCTTTGAGAATGAGCACCAAGGCCTAAATCAATCACAAAACTATCTTTTGAACCTAATAACCAGTCCCACCCTATTTTAACATCTACCCCAAATGATTTCACATCTGCCCTAACAAAATCATCTTCAGCAGAAAAGCCTCTTATATTGATTAGAGGTGCAATATAAAAATTATCCAAAGCCTGTCGAGTATAAAAGCAAAACTCTGGACTTACTCCTAAACCTGATAGCCTTGTGTCACCCAATGACGAAGAAGTTATAGATATTCCTAATTGTGCGGAGTTTTTTTCGCATAATGCATGTTCATATGAGAAGTTGACAATTCGAAATAAAAGCGCTAGAGCGTTAACTTTTACTGCACCATTTTTGGCTTGCGAAAAACTTGTTAAAGATACGCTGATTACTAGGACGCTAAAATACTTTTCATAATTAGAGTTCTGTGATTCTACTTTCAAATTATTAAATTATTCAACCATATCAAAAGATTAAATCATTCATTTATTTCAATATTTTTTAATAACGGATTGCTGATGTCTTCCATATTTGCTTATGGCTGAGAAAAAGCTTAGTTGAAGAACATGGGCAAGTATGTCAAAAATTCCTATTTTTAGGTGATAGCTCTAATCAAGACTTCAATTTTAGACAGGATTTTCATCTTTATTGAAATTGGAGGAAACGTAGCTATTGAAGAAGTAACTGCTACTAGAGAGTTTAGTTGGATTTATGCAGATTCACCATTTGGAAACACTACAATTGGCGTAGATCTAATGTGCGATTTTCTCTACAAACCCTTGTGAGATAGTTCTTTTAACTGGTACAAAGGGTAGAATTAGCTGTGCTCCTTGATAATCCACTTTGGCTTTTAGTAGCAGGGGAATTTGGAGTTCTCTAACAAGTTAATGATGCTCCTTTCTCTGTCAACTTAGATGGGCTTGCCAAAAAACCATTGTCTAAACGATAAACCTCAATTTTGGAGCCTTTTAATCAATCATTAGAGGCATTTTTAAAAGGTAAACAAGTTATTAATAATATTGAATATACCCTGACTTATAGTCGACGTAGAATATTTTCAAAATATAACCTCTGAATTAAACCTTGTCAATATTTTCATTGTCTTTTTCGTAGGTATAAATTCTACTGAATCGATTTGCAAACTTAAAGTAGTTGATTCGATGAACCCCTTCAATGCATCCGTCAAAAACTTCGCGGAGTACCTCTGTTCAAAATATTCCTTGTTCTTTTTGGCATTAAATTTCATTGGTTTGGAATAAATGTAAGCACCAGTTCGATCCAGAATACCAACACGTTCAAACGCGAATATTGATTTCGATGAGGTTGTGACATTTAGGGTTGCAGTTTCAGCATTGTCTTCTATGGTAAAATCTACAAAAGCCACTATGTCATCCGATTGCGAAACATATTTAACAGGCTGTAAAAAATACATTGAGTTTCCGTTACCTCTATAAAAAGTCCTATATGTATCGTTAGAACAACCAAAAAGGAGTGAGCACAATAATACTAGAGAATGAAGGTTACTAAATTTCACAAAAAAGTGTTTGGATTCTGTTAGAATCTGATAAATATTCATCAATATATTTTTCATTTAGAAACTCAATATTAACGACGACAATCATGTCAATTTCTGATTGTTCATAAAAAATTCTAACGACTGACTTTTTTACGATTCTTTCAATATTCACATAATATTGTTGGATTTGTTTTTCAGAAATAATTTCACGATCACCAGAATTTAACTTTAATTCCTCGAGTCTATCAGTCTGTGCCAGTCCGATATACATCAATGATGTATCAGATTTTATAACCCTTGTTAGGGGTATATTTATCTCACCAATTTGACTGAAGGGCTCATAATCTTTCAGAAATGCGTTGATATTCATCACTTGGTCTTTTGTTCCCAACTGAATACATTCGGTACCTGCAAATATTATTTGTCTTGGATCTTTACATGAGGAAATTGAAAGTAATACCCCTGCTAAAACTAAAATTGTATTTTTCATATGGATATATAAAAAATCCCAAAATCAGTTGATTTAGGGATTTTAAGTGGGTAAATGAAAATTTTAATTATTCCCCTGTAACTATTGTCTTAACACTGCTGTATAAACCGATTTGAGTAACCTGAACATCAACTGTTGATATTTTTGTTATTCCACCCGCTTTCGCTGCGGCAGCAACTCCACCTTCACTCATAGTAAACAAAGCAAATAATTTAGTAGAACTAGCTTCTCCAACCTTGCTTCCAACAGGGTTACTTGTTGCAGCTACTGGTACTATACCGTAAGAGCACGAACTTAAGAGGGCAATAACAGCAATTAATGCCAGACTTTTTTTTGCTTTTTTCATATTTTCCGATGTTTTATTTATAAAACATTAATAATAGTGTTTTAATACTTGGTACATCAAATTCTCTCATACTTTTAATTCAATTGATCAAAAAAATTATAATTCCTTATCGGTGCTGGCATAATAGCCGAGAGCGGTATCCGAAAATTTGGTGACTCTGACTGGCTTTGGGAAGGTTACAATGTTATGGTGGTTACCTCTCCGCAAGGGTGGTTCGCTTATCCAGAATTAGTATTAGCCTTTTATAATGAGCGCAGCAAGTATACACTCACTTCAAAGTCAAACCAAGGTTACTTTGTATTAGCTGACTTTGAGTGATTCTTTGAGGTGATCATAGAACTCAAAATGTAGATGACCTTCATGAACGAGCGGGTAGTATCAATGTAATCCATCTACATTTAGAGCTACTGAAAGTGGAGAGCATAGCAGAGCAATTAACGAGACAAATGGGAACTTAACCTCGGAGATTGCTGTAAAAATGGCAACTAGCTCAGGCCAGATGTTGTTTGGTCTCGGTAAATGCCCATGACACCATCCATCCTTTCTTTTCTGGATAACCCATAAAGCTCAAATTGAACAGGTAAATATAATTCTGTTATTTTTTCACCACGCCTGCTTCTTGTTGAGTAATAATTTAATTTATGAATAAATATAAATTGACGATCATCAATTTCAAGTAGAGACTTAATGCAGACAGCCTTGATGTTATTTTGAAGAAACCACATCAAAAGATTAAATCATTCATTTATTTCAATATTTTTTAATAACGGATTGCTGATGTTAAAACACGGTAAAGAATAATCCATACTGTCACGTAGGAATAAATACAATCTGCTTCGTTTTAAAGAATTCTTCTTTGAAGTATTTGCTGATATCAGTGACTTGGTGAGGTCTTCGAATTTCATTTAATTCAGCTTTTAGGTTGCCCCCTTTTAAGAAAACATATCCGTTTGCAACCTCTTCAGGGCTATCCCTTTTGATTATTTGGTGCGTCCAACGCATGAGTTGCTTGGTCTGCGCCACCGCTCTAGAAACGATGAAATCGTATTCCCCTTTGAGCTTCTCTACGCGGTTGTGTTCTGCGGTGATGTTGTTTAACCCGATGGCTGAGGATACCTCTTTTACAACATTGATTTTTTTACCGATAGAGTCAACAAGATGAAATTGAGCCTTGGGAAATAAGATGGCAAGGGGGATTCCTGGGAATCCACCACCAGTCCCTATATCGAGAATGCTATCGCTCTCGTCAAACTCAAAAAGCTTTGCAATGGCCATACTATGGAGGACATGGTGAATGTATAATTCATCAATGTCTTTTCTCGAAACAACGTTTATTTTGCTATTCCAATCTTTATATAATGGTCCCAACTGGTCGAACTGGAGCTTTTGTTTTTCAGTAAGATTAGGGAAATATTCATGAATGATAGTTGAGTCCACGTGCTATATATGTTTTTTCTTATCCTTAACCAACTCATACATGAGTTCGCGAGCTCTATGAAGCTGTGCTTTCACGGTACCAAGTGGTGCTTCAAGTGTCTTGGCAATTTCCTCGTAAGACAATTCATCAAAATACCGCAACCTTACCAATCTTTGGTATTTTGGCGGTAGTTTGGTGACAAACATCTGTACGAGTTCGATTTTTTGTTTATTTATCGCTTCTTCATCAGGCGTTAAATTTTTATCTTCCACATCGATATTGACAGATTCGCCAGCATCATCTGTGAAAGAGGTATTCAAACTATAAGTCTCTAGTTTTTTCTTTCGAATAAAGTCAATAGCATTATTCGTTGCTATCCTAAAAAGCCAAGTACTGAAAGTATAATCCTTTTTAAATCTAGCCAAGTTTTTGAAAGCTTTAGCAAAAGCTTCAATCGTTAAATCCTCCGCATCGTCAACATTACGGATCATTTTGAGAACCATATGGTACACAGGCTTTTTATACCGCTCCATAAGTTCTGCATAAGCAGATTCGTCATTTTCTAGTGTTGCTTTATCGATTAGCTTAAAGTCCTTGAGCGCCTTCTCAGAGAATTGCCTGTTTAATTCCATCCGATTTTTTTTGTCAAAACTGATTTTAAGGTCCAAAGTGGAAAAAACAAAGTGTAGATAAAATCAACAATAATGATCCACATTGGAAGCCACTTTATACCCAAACGGTTTGCAGTCAGTTTTAAAATTAGTCCTTTGATTGTTATATAAATTACAAATATGCTAAAAGAGATGCTTTCAGCAAGGTTAAAAGTAACTAAAAATAAGAAACTCGACCAGAAAGTTATATGCGCGGCGAACCAAATGCTATGCAACCATTTGATTGGCATCAGATAATATTTGCTTACCCCTAAATGTCTTGTTTTTTGTTTTAGATACGCACTCCATGTACGTTTAGCCTCGGAATAGGTTGAGGAATATTCGCCAAAGGCAACTGCTGTGTTCGTTTTCGTAGATATTCTTTGAACGATTAGATCATCGTCACCGCCAACAATATGTTCAAAACCATGGAAACCATCTTTTTTTAAGAATGTCGATTTTCTGTAGGCCAAATTACGACCTACACCCATAAAGGGCTTTCCTTTCAATGCATTGGAGATATATCTTGAAGCAGTGATTAACGTTTCATATTGGATTAGTTCGTTTAGTAGCCCTTGAGATTTCTTAAATATGCCCACACCCAACACCACATCAATGTCGGTACTGATATGTTTTGACATGTTTTCTATCCAGTTTTTACTTGAAGGGGTACAATCAGCATCTGTTAGCAGGATCCAATCAGATTTTGCTTTATCAATGCCTCTTTTGAGCGCATATTTTTTTCCATTCCAATTTGCTGGAAGGTGATTGACTTCTTCAAACATGAGTCGGGGATCTAAAATTGATTTTAAATAAGCTAGACTGTTATCCATACATCGATCAAGAACAACAATCACTTTAAAATTCAAGTAGGCTTGATTGAGCAGCTTTGGAACCAGTTTTTTTAAATTATTTTCTTCGTTATGGGCTGCCACGATCACCGTAATGGTGGCTGAAGAATTTGTTGTGGCTGGAATGTATTGCTTGATTACGAGGTAATTTTTGAACGTATGGTATAAATTTATTGCCCCAGACAAAAACTGTATTATCAAACCAATTATCAAAACTCCTTCTTCCATGATCAAAAAAAGTATTGGACGAGGTACTTTTGCGCCCAATGAAATTTAAGCTGCAAAATACAGATTCAAAAAGTAAAGCAAGGGCAGGGGAGCTAGAAACCGATCACGGAAAAATTCAAACGCCCATTTTTATGCCTGTTGGTACGGCTGGTACCGTCAAAGCAGTTCATCAAAGAGAATTGCATGATGATATCCAGGCACAGATAATTTTAGGGAATACTTACCACTTGTATCTGCGTCCGGGTCTTGACGTGATAAAAGCGGCTGGCGGACTTCACGGTTTTAATGGTTGGAACAAGCCATTGCTCACGGATAGTGGAGGATATCAGGTTTATTCGTTGGGCGCTAATCGTAAAATAACAGAGAAAGGCGTAATGTTCAAGTCACATATCGATGGATCCAAACATGATTTCACACCTGAAAGGGTGATGGATATTCAACGAATCATTGGCGCTGACATTATTATGGCATTTGATGAATGTACGCCTTATCCATGCGATAAGAAGTATGCAGATGATTCCATGCACATGACACATCGATGGCTAAAGAGGTGTATCAGTCATTTTGATCAGACGGAACCGACATATGGCCATAGCCAAAGCTTATTTCCAATTGTTCAAGGGAGTACTTACCCAGACTTGAGGAAAGAATCTGCAGAATTTATAGCCAGTCAAGGAAGAGAAGGTAACGCCATAGGTGGCTTATCTGTTGGCGAACCACATGAAGATATGTACGCAATGACAGACTTGGTCTGTGGTATACTTCCCAAAGATAAACCACGTTACTTGATGGGCGTTGGTACGCCAACAAACATACTCGAGTGTATAAGTCTGGGGGTTGATATGTTTGATTGTGTGATGCCTACTAGGAATGCGAGAAATGGGATGATTTATACCACTGAAGGAGAAATAAATATTAAAAATGAAAGATGGAAATCTGATTTTTCACCAATAGATCCAGGTTTGCCAGGTCATGTCGGTCAGTTTTATACTAAAGCTTATTTAAGGCATTTGATTATTAGCAAGGAGATATTAGGCGCACAGATTTCAAGTATTCAAAATCTATCTTTTTACTTATGGTTGGTCGGGGAGGCTAGGACTCAGATATTAAATAATACATTTGCGGATTGGAAAGATAAGATGATTAAAAAAGTAGGTCAAAGGTTATAAAAATGTCTTTTTGATGAGCAAAAAGTGAAAATATTAGATTGGTATATATTTAAAAAGTTGATTTCCACATTCGTGTATGTGGTCGTACTTCTTGTATTGATCATTTGTGTGATTGACTTCACAGAGAAGAATGATAATTATATGAAGAATGATGTGCCAGCAAAACTGATTTTTCAATATTACTTGACCTTTTTTCCTTACTTCGCCATTTTACTCACCCCGATTACCACTTTCATAGCGACGGTATTGGTTACGGCTAAGTTGGCAGCTCAAACGGAAATTGTGGCTATTCTGGCAGCAGGAATAAGTTTCAGACGGATGATGTATCCGTACTTCTATAGCGCACTTTTGATTGGTGTTTTTAGTTTTATATTTATTGGCTACATTATCCCAAATGCGAATAAATTCCGAATCAATTTTGAGTTAGAGTATCTTGAAAAGCCATATTATTTTAGCGATAGAAATATTCATTTTAAAATTGGAGCAACGGATTATATCTATATCGATCGGTACAACAACACCCGCGACATAGGATACAATGTCACTTTGGAGAAGATAGAGGGGCAAGAGCTGAAAGAAAAAATTACAGCCAAAAGAATCCAATGGGACACTGCAACAAATAAATGGAGTCTGATATCTTGGCAAAAAAGGGTCATTTTGCCGGATAGAGAAGTCATTACTGAGGCAGAAAACAGAGAATCACTCGATACGACATTGCTTTTATCACCTTCTGATTTTCAGAATAAAGAGCGTTTATGGGAAACGCTAACCCTTCCCGAACTCAATGAACATATAGCACGGCAGCAATCAAGAGGAGCGGATGATGTGCAGGTATATCTGATTGAAAAGTACATCAGGTTTATGCAGCCATTTACGGTAATTATCTTGTGCTTCATTGCCTTAATTGTATCGGCACGGAAGTCGCGTCGAGGAACTGGGTTTCAAATCGCTCTAGGCTTTTTGATCGCTTTTATATTTGTTATTCTTTTTATTCTGACTAGAGCTATTGCGGAAGCAGGTACAATGAATTCAATGCTGGCAGTTTGGCTTCCCAATATCATTTTCAGTTGTGTGGGGATAGTGCTTTACAACACCGTACCTAGATGACACAGAATACAAAGGATTTTGCTTTCCTACATTTCATTGTTTTGATATGGGGATTCACGGCCATTCTTGGCATACTAATCTTATTACCACCTGTTGAAGTTGTTTTTTTTCGGACTTTACTGGCAGCTATTGGGTTAGCCGTTTTGCTTTTAGTAAGAAAAAAATCTTTTAAACTCAATGGAACAAAGGATTATTTGATTGTACTAGGTACAGGGACTTTAATAGCCGCTCACTGGATTTTATTTTTTTTATCAGCTAGAGTATCAAATGTCTCAGTATGCCTCGCAGGATTGGCTACCTGTTCTCTGTGGACAAGTTTCTTAGAACCATTGTCAAATGGCAGAAGAATAAAATTATTTGAAGTTTTATTAAGTGTCATAGCGTTCCTAGGAATCGCAATTATTTTTAATGTCGAATTTGATCTATACGTTGGTCTGTTATTGTCAATATTATCTGCATTTATTGCGGCAGTCTTTACGGTTATTAACGCGAAGCTCTGTCTTAGGCTCGATTCATTTGTCATCACCTTTTATGAGATGGTAGGAGCGTGTATTTCTATCATAATATTCTTTCCCTTTTATATTGAAATTGAAGGTGTAGAAGGCTTGTCTTTAAATCCGACAGTTGCAGATTGGTATTATTTGTTAATTTTGGCTATTATTTGTACTGTTTTTGCGTATTCCTATTCCGTGCAGCTGATGAAACGTATATCGGCCTTCTCCGTAAATCTAACAGTGAATCTGGAGCCTGTTTACGGGATAATCATGGCATTGATGTTTTTTCCGGAAAGAGAAAAAATGACCTCTGGATTTTACGTTGGAACAAGTTTGATTTTGCTTTCTGTATTAATTTATCCAATATTGAATAAGTATTTCAAACGTAAACCACTTGACACAGATTTTTTAAGATAAATATGTTAGCGAATAGAGTACAATTTTTTTTTCGGTCTTATCTTCCGGTATTGTTAACAAAGCGTTATTAAACCAATTAAAGCTATAGTTAAACTTAAATATTTATTTCAAGTCAACACGAATAACGTGGAAGTTGAAAATGTCCTAAAGAAATCGTTTTAGTAGAAGTTGTAGATAGAGAAATGAGGCTCAATAGAAATACTCGAAGGACGGATAATTAGTCTTAAAGAGCACAAGAATAGAATTGAAAATGATGAAAGTAAATAGAAATATGACTGCAGAGAAAAGTAATTAACAATGGCTGAAGAACTTTGGAAAGAATATGCTGACGAAAAATATAGATCTACTTTTTTAGTATCTAATTACGGTAGGGTGAAAAGCAGACCTAGAAATAAGCCGGGAGAGGAAATCCTGTTGTCAGGTTATAAAAATGCAGGTTATCATGCTATTCCTACTCGGAAAATAGACGGCAAGAATACGTTGATTTACGTTCACAAATTAGTTGCGAATTTATTTGTAGAAAATCCAAAAGAGGAAAAATGGCTCATTTTTAAAGATGGAGACAGAAGTAACTGTAAAGCGAGAAATATTGAATGGGTGGATAAGCCAAAATACAATGAGTACCGCAAGCAGTTTCAAAAAAGTGCTTACGATTATTATGAAAATTTCAGACCCAATCCGAAGCTAACAACGGCCAAGGTGAAAGTATTGAAAAAGATGTTAGGTGACCCTAACCGTAAAACAAGAATGAAAATTATTTCGAAGCAATTTGGCGTGTCTTTGAGTGCTTTATACTCCATTAAACGTGGAGATAGTTGGAAGGATATTTAGCCTTTGTCCAGCATGTCCGATCTCTGCGTCAGGCTTGTTTTCAAAATGACCATTTACTTGGTGTAACCCATTCCATGAATGGGTCACATTTTTAACTGGGCATTGATCTCGAACACCTTGAGACAGACTATTTCATTTACGGACTAGACCTACAGTTGACCTAAGAAATCATACTGGCCTTCTGGCTTTTTACTGAACAAGCCGAAAACCGTAGAGCCAGAACCAGACATGGCGGCATACCACGCGCCCTGATGATAAAAATTTTCTTTTGCGAGGGCAATCTGAGGATGATTCTTCAGTATGTGGTTTTCAAACTGGTTGATCAGAAAGCTTTTCCAATGATCCTTATCATTGATAATGTTTTCAAGTGCGTTGGTTGGGCAGGAGGGTTTCACTCCGCTGTATGCTTCCGCCGTGGAAACATGAATCTTAGGATAATTTAGGGCAATATAGTTTCCTTTTAAGTCTAAGTCTACTGTTGTAAAAATGTCACCGACACCTTTGGCTATGATTGGTTTGTTCCAAATAAAAAAGGGACAATCACTTCCTAGTTTGCCTGCAATTTCAGACATTTCAAGGTTGTTTATGCCTAAGTCGAATAATTGGTTGAGCATTTTTATTGTCCATGCACAGTCGGCGCTACCACCGCCCAGGCCGGCCCCCATTGGAATAACCTTATGTAAATGAATATGTACCCTAGGGATATTAAAAGAGGAAGCAATAAGCTTATATGCCTTGACACAAAGATTATCGCTTCCATCTCCAGGGATAGCTAATCCCGTACTGGTAAATTTAAATACTGGTGCTTCAACAATTTCCAATGCGTCCTTCCATGGAATAGGAAGAAAGCAAGTCTCAATTTCATGATAACCATCTGGTCTTTTGGCAACAATATTTAAACCAAGATTGACCTTTGCATTTGGAAAGTCGAGCACAGAATATCTTTATTTATTCATTAAATCGATGAGTTCCTCGGAAATTCCAGTGTTGGAATAACCGCCATCATGAAATAAGTTCTGCATGGTGATCATTCGACTCAATTCTGAAAATAAGAAAACGCAGTAATTGGCACAATCAGCAGCGGGAGCATTTCCCAGCGGAGACATTTTGTCGGCGAAATTAAAAAAGGAAGAAAAGCCATCTATACCTGCGCCAGCTGTTGTTTTGGTCGGTGACTGGGAGATGGTGTTTACTCGAATGTTTTTAGCTTTTCCAAGTCTATACCCAAACCCTCTTGCAATTGATTCTAGTACAGCTTTGGCGTCTGCCATGTCTGTATAAAAGGGATAAGTTCTTTGCGCAGCGATATAAGATAAACCAACAACGGAAGCCCATTCATTCAAGGCATCTTGTTTTTCAGCGACGGCCATCATTTTATGAAACGACAATGCACTAATGTCAATTGATTTTTGAAACCAATCGTAGTTCAGGTTACCATATGATCTGCCTTTTCTGATGTTCGGTGACATACCGATAGAATGCAGTACAAAGTCAAGTTTGCCTCCAAGGATTTCTGTTGATTTGCTGAATAGGTTTTCTAATTCTTCTACAGAGGTAGCATCAGCGGGAATGATTTCTGAATTTGTGGCAGCAGCCAAGTCATTAATTTTACCCATTCGCATAGCGATTGGTGCATTTGTCAATGTAAAGATTGCCCCTTCTTCATGTGCCCTTTGTGCTACATGCCAAGCAATTGAATTTTCATCCAATGCACCTGAGATTATACCTCTTTTACCTTTTAGTAGATTATTAGACATAGTGTTTTATTTGAATTTAATTTTTCAAAGGCAAAAGTAAGCCTTTCATGTTTTAGTTGGATTGTTGAAATTATCTGCTTTAAAGTTCACTTGATCCGATTGACTCAATGAGTTCTCGCGCATTTAATTTGGCATTTTCAGTAGGAATTGCACCGCTAATCATCTTAGCAATCTCATCGATTCTCGTTTCTCCATCTAGAATTTTAATTCTACTGACTGACTTTGCCGCAGAGTGATCTTTGTAGACAAAATAATGTATATCTCCACCTGCTGCGAATTGGGGCAAATGGCTGATCGCAATTACCTGATGGCTAGCGGCCATTTTTTTCATCATTTTGATCATTTTAAGGGCAATCTCACCAGAGACGCCAGTGTCAATTTCATCAAATACAATCGTTGGTAATTGTACTTTGTCGGCCAATAAAAATTTTATTGCGAAAATTAATCGCGAAAATTCACCACCTGAAGCGACACTTTTTATTTCCTGTACCGGGATACCTTTATTCGCTGAAAAAAGTAATTCAACATTATCCATACCGTGAATTTCAGGAGCGCAGGGACTTATTTTTATTTCCACAACGGCATTTTCAATACCAAGGCCTCTGACCTGATATTGAATGGCTTTTGATAAATCAGAGGAATATTTTTTCCTGTTCAGTGACAGCTTATTTGCTGCTTGGAGCATTATTTTCTCACTGGCAATAACTTCCTTTTGCGCATTTGTTAATGCTCTGGTAGTATCGGAAATGATTTCCATTTGGCTTTGAAGATTATCTCTAAGCGCGATCAGTTTTTGAACAGATTTTACATTGTGTTTTATTAAAAGTTTATTTAGCGCATCGATAATTTGTTTGACTTCCAAAAGCCTTTCTTGGTCTACATCTATAGCATCGTTTTCCCGAGCAGCTTCTCTGGAAATATCGTCGAGCTCGTAAGCCGAGCTTAAAAGTCTTTCATAAAGATCATTGAGACTTTTCCCCATAGAGGAAAAGGGGGAGAGCAGCTGGACAGCCGTTCTTAAACTATCTACCACATTGAATTCATTCTCGGCAAGAAGTCCATTTATTTGGCCAAGATTTATCTTGATCTCTTCGGCATTTTCAAGCCTTTTGAGTTCCTCTTCTAGCTGCTCTTGATCAATATCGCTAAGGTTTATTGCTTCGAGTTCTTCTAATAGAAATGAGTTGTATTCTCTATTTTTATTATTTTGAGCGGTCTGGTCTTGTAGCTTATGAAGGTTTTTCTCAGCGGATGTGAATTTTTTAAATCCTGATTTGTAGCTACTTATCAGATCTTCATGCAGTGCGTACTGATCTAAGACATTTAATTGGTAAATGTTATTACCCAAGTCCAAAGATTCGTACTGCGAATGGACATCCATCAGATAAACACCCAATGATTTAAGAATGTCCAGAGTTACAGGCGTGTCATTGATAAAGCTTCGTGACTTTCCAGCCGGACTTATCTCTCTTCTGATAATACATTCAAGTTCGAAATCAAGATCCAACTGTTCGAATAATACTTTAAAGTTCTCGGATAAAAGAAATGTAGCTTCGATGATGCATTTTTGAGTATCTGAAAATAGTGCTTTTGTATCGGCTCTTTTTCCAAGTAACAGACCAATCGCACCGAGCATGATGGATTTTCCAGCGCCTGTTTCACCAGTAATAATGTTAAGCTTCTCAGACGGATTCATCTTAAGATCTGAGATTAATGCGTAATTTTTAATGGATAATGATTGAATCATTATTCTTAATAGGAGTTAGCAGGTTTGAGTAATTGAATAAGTGGTAAAATTAGTATGAATTAGTTCATACTTCGTTTTCTATCCATATTTCGTCTAAATCACTCAAAGGTATTGATAGCAAATGTCTCATGGCATTTTTGATTTGAATTTCTTTCCCTTCCAACTTAATTGGTGTTGCAAAATGAACAGCTCCCGACTTTAAAATAAAATTAAAATATTGATTTTTCCCGAAGTATGGAGGGAGTTTGCCAATGGGCAGTCTCTTCTGAACCTTAGACATTATTGAATGATGGTTTTAAACTGCTCTGTGCGCGCAGGATCTAAGTCAATAAGTATTTGATAAGCCTTTCGTTTATCGGAGATCTCAGCTTCTTTAAAAATCTGAATCAATTCATTCGATTTAGATTCTAACAACGCCAAAGAGTAGATCGACCTTGGCCTTGATTTATCCGCATTCTGAAACGCTATTAACCAAGACAACATGTTTTGTCTGGCATCATCTGGGTTTTCTAAAAACATATCCAACCCATCGATATGATAGCTGTAATATCCTTTTCTTACAGGTTCGAAGGTAGTGCTCAAAATATTTTCTGTTAGCCAATACCTATTCCTTACGCTGTTGAATTGTTGCCAACCCGTATAATTTGAATTTTGTGCGTTATTCACAATTTGTGTTGCTATTTGAAAGAATCTTGTTCCTCCGAGTTCCTCAAATGTATCATAATCATAGCCAATGATTAAATACGCATAATAGGCTAAAATTGAGGTAAGGTTGTCTGAGAAGGTGTTCTCATTGAAAATCATGGGCTGAGAAGGGAGATACTCGAACTGCCAGTCTCGGTCTGCGAAATTGAAAACTACAGTTTCATAATTGCCTCCAAAAACCGGTCGGGAACTTAAAATTTGCACGGAAGCGCCATACCGACCACCTATTGGGTCACTCTCGTTTGGATCTAATGTAATTATTAGATTACAATTAATACGTTCCTCCAGTTTGAATTCATCATCTGTCCATTTTCTGTCGTTGAGAAATTGGGAAAACGCAGTTTCCATTTCTGTGAAAACATTTCTTTCCGTCGTTTGAATCTGTTGAGCATTTACGACTACTCGGCAATTCAACTCCTGAGCATTTAATCTGACAACAGCGATGAATAATAAAAATAGCGTGAATATTCTCATAGCTTTCTGGCGATTAAATCAACGAGATCTTTGGCCACTTCTGTTTTACTTTTTAACTCGAAATGGGTCGTATTATTATCCTTATCATAGACGGAAACTTTATTTGTGTCATGGGCAAATCCTGCTCCGGGTGTTTGAAGAGAATTGAGCACAATCATGTCGAGGTTCTTTTTCTTTAATTTTCCTAGTGCGTTGACTTCTTCTGCATCAGTTTCTAAAGCAAAACCTATATTTAGTTGATTTACGGTCTTCAGCAGGCCTAATTCTTTAGCTATATCTGGGTTTAGAATCAATGGAATATCCAAATGGGATTCTTTTTTCTTGATTTTAGTATTGGAGACAGCTGATGGTCTGTAATCGGCAACAGCTGCGGCGAATATGCTGATGTTTACTTGAGGGAAGACGCGTTGGGAGGCTTCATACATTTCTAATGCAGATTTGATTTTTATTACCTCAATATTTTTATGATCTGGGTAATGAGCCACTGGTCCGGAGATAAAGATTATTCTGGCTCCTCTTTCTGCTAGTTCATAGGCTAATGACTTCCCCATTTTACCTGTTGAGTGGTTTCCAATGAATCTAACAGGATCAATGGCTTCATGAGTTGGGCCAGACGTGATAAGGACTAATTGACCTTCGAAATCATTGGACTTCTTAAAATGAGCTTCAATGGCGTCTAAGATATGCTCTGGTTCTGCTAGTCGCCCAACACCATTCAATCCGCTGGCTAATTCACCATCTTCGGCTGCTATTATTTTATTGCCATAAGTTGTGAGGAGACTAAGATTATGCTTTGTGCTCGGATGTTGATACATATCCAAATCCATCGCAGGAGAAATCATGACGGGGCATCTCGCTGATAGGTAGACAGCCGTTACTAAATTGTCGCATAGGCCATGCGCAAACTTGGCTATTGTATTGGCTGTTGCTGGCGCAACGACTATTAAGTCTGCCCATAGCCCCATCTCCACATGGTTGTTCCATTCACCCTCTTCGTTTTTCTTGAAGCTGCTTTTAACGGGATTTTTAGATAATGTACCTAAGGTGATTGGAGAGATAAAAGACTTAGCATCATCTGTCATGATGACGCGTACGTCTGCTTTAGCTTTTACAAGTAAACGAATAAAAAAAGCGGTTTTGTACGCTGCTATTGAGCCACAAACCGCTATGATTATTTTTTTACCTTCCAGCATTACTGCTGTTTATGCGTCTAATGAATCAACATCTGGTCTTCTGAAAGAGAGCTTATCTTCAAGAAACTCTTCCGTTGCTAGCGTAGAAGGTTTCGGCATTCTTTCATAAAATTTAGAAATTTCGATTTGCTCTCTATTCTCAAAAATTTCCTCTAAATTATCTACAGAGGATGCGAATTCTGCTAATTTAGAATTAAGCTCTTCTTTGGTCTGAGCACTAATTTGTCTTGCTCTTTTTCCTACAATTGCAATCGATTCATAGATATTTCCAGTTTTATCTGCAAGATCTTTATTATTTCTAGTTATCAATGCTGCCTGTGTCGCCATCATTCTTTTATTTAATTCCCCTTATTTTGATCTGCAAATATAGCTAATTGTTCAATGCTATCAGCATAATATTTTCCAGCTTTTTTTATATATTCAGTATCTGGGTGTTTGTCAATGTATTTTTGATAGAGATCAATTGTTTTTCGAAAACGTTTTTCCTGTACTTTGAAAATACTTGAGCTTGCGAGATCAAAAGAAGTTTCAATCGCTAGGAAGCCAATTTCCACATTGAATTTTGAGTCGGGGAAGTCGTATTGAAAATTATCTAATGCCACCAACGCAGCTTTATATCGTCTTAATTTATAATACAACTTGGCATTTTCGTAAGCCTTCTTCTCCAATTTCACCTGTAATTCATCAATTAAATCATCGGCCTTGACGGAAAATTCTGATTGTGGATATTTGTTTAAGAAGTTTTGCAGAGATGCGATAGCTTCATAAGTACTTGTCTGATCTAAGCTTGGTTCCGGACTTTGAAGATATAGAGAGTACGCATTCATGTAAATGGCCTCCATTAAATACTCACTTCTCCCATAAACTTCACTAAAAAGACTGAAGTAATGAGAACTTAGAATGTATTGCCTCTGATAAAAATATGTGTAGGCATAATAGAAATTGGCAAGTTCTGCCTCTTTCGTGCCTCTGATAATAGGAAGAATAGCTTCAAGCAGCGTGCCTGAACGAAAATAGTCTTCCTCTTCATAATATGCTAATGCTGCTTCGTACTTGACTTTCCAATCCGCACTTTTTTGTATTTTCTTAAATTTCGTACAGCTTGATACAGTAATAATCAAGATGACTAATGAAAATACTTTAATGATATATTTCCTCATGTTTTTCAAATAGAGCGCAAACTTAGTTTTTTTAAATATTTTTATCCTCACTGGTCCTCAACACTTCTGATAAGAGTTTTCTTTGCCCTTAGATCTGAGGGTCTTGTTACTGAATTCGGTAGGGTAGATGATCCACTCGTATTTGTTGAGTTTGAATTATTCGCATTCCGTCCAAAATTATTGTTTACGTCATTATTTTTACCACCACTTTTTCCTTTAGTATCTTGATTCGACTTGTTCGAAGTAACACTATTTTCATTATTGTTATAATCTATCTCTTCTTGTTGGTCAATTCTTGGCGTGCTCACTGAGTCTGCCAGTAAAAGACTATCATAATTTAGATCTGGATTGAGATAATACGCGATATCAAAAAGTTTTGGTCTTTTTTCAATGCTCCAATTGAAGCCTGCTAATCGTTGAATGTCGGGTGTGAGTTCATGCGGGGGAATGAATTGGGCTTCAGGGCTAACATAAACCCTAAAATAAGACAGTCTTTGCAGTGAATCAAAGGCAATTTTCATACTGCTGCAAAATATTTTATTCATTCCTAGAACCCGAGTGTCATTGTCTTCTAAACCGTAATAAAGCATTTCACCATTACCAACAACATCTATATTCGAAATTTTATTGTCTTTAAAAACGGCCATCATATTTCTTCCTTTGATTTGGTTGAAATTCGAAATAGTATCCTTAGAGATAATGAAAGCGTTTTTTCTGAGCTTCATATTATCAATCGTTTGGTTTCTGATTTCCATGTTTATGGTATCAGAGATTATTTGGCTCTTCTTATTCCACATTATTGGGTTTTTGTAGAACCTAATCAAGGAATCCGTCTGAAAATAGGCCATAGAATCAGCAATGCCTTGAAGTCCTATTTTGTAAATCTTCACATCATAATAGGCTAGAATTCTTTTCATTGAGTCATATTCACTTTCGACAGCCGTCAAGGTGTCAGCAGAGAGGTAGAGCGTATCATTCTGCATTATTTTTTTCATTAGCGGCAAGCCGTAGATTTTGCTTAACCCGCTTTGCTTATCATAAAAACCTTCATTTCCGATAATGATAACATCTTTCGATTTCGCGGTTAAGGATACATTGCCTTCCGCTTTGTAGTACTTGTTTTGTTCATCAAAATAGAGTCTATCGCCTTTGAGGAAATAATCTGTAGTCTCAATATAGCCATCAACAAAGGCAGATTCATCAGTCACCGTTTTAAACTCTCCACCTTTGGATATAAGTTTACTGCCATCATCCGTAATTATCTCTGTTGGACCATAGGTATAAGCGATCTTGGTTTCAGTATTATATTTTAAGGTATCCGTTTTCAGTATAAAATCTTTGGTAATAAGCACCACATCTTTTTGAAAGAGGGCATAATCTTTATTAGCATGAAACTCTGCCTTACCACTTGTAAGAACGTTAGTTGTGTCTACTAACCGCCCATTGTTGAAGTAATAAGCTATCTCTGTGTTGAAATCGTAATCTAAAAAATCTGTATAAAGTTTGTTTTCTCCTCGGACATAGACCACATCTTCACGAAGTTTGGCATTTCTCTCATCGCCATTGTAGATAAGTTTTTGTGATGTTATCGTGGTAGAGTCATCTACTATTTTGACATGTCCAAAAGCCTCCATTTCATTTCTCTTTTTATAGAAATAGGAGCTGTCGCAGTATATCGTTGTAGATTCTTGTTTGAAAATGACGTTTTCAGTTAGTATACGGACTTTTTCTCCCTGTCTTTTTCCAAACTCAAGAACACCAGCATCATAGCTGATCTTATCTACTTTTTGACTTTTTAAAGTAGCGGTGGATAATAAAATTATCAGGAGTGATAATACGTATTTCAGTAACTTTCCCATTGAGTGTGCAAAACTAATAATACTAACGTTAGTCTATTGGTGTCAGATATGTTTGAAAGGTTTTTAACAATAATTAAGACGGATTCTCTGATTGAGCCATCAGATAAAGTTCTTTTGGCTGTTTCGGGAGGTTTAGATTCCATGGTATTATGGAGTCTTTTTAGACGGGTCAACTACAATTTTGGTATTTGTCATATAAACTATGGCCTAAGAGGAGAGGATTCGGAGGCTGACGAAACATTGGTTTCAAGTACCGCTCACGAAGACCAATGCGCCCATCATTTTAAGCGAGTTGCAGGAGATGCATGGCTTACCAAGCAATCTGTTCAGATGAGGGCTCGAGAGATACGTTATAAGTTTTTCGAAGAAGTCGTTGATGAGTTCGGCTATGATATTATCTGTACCGCGCATCATTTGAACGATAATTTGGAGACAGTATTACTCAATTTTGTGAAAGGAACGGGAATTTCTGGGTTGACCGGCATGGATGCAAAAAGGGGAAATATTGTGCGACCTCTTCTGTCCTTTACTAAACAAGAATTGAAAAGCTATGCCATCGAGAATGGCGTTGCTTGGCGGGAAGATCAATCAAACACTACTAGCAAGTATCAAAGAAACCTGATAAGGAATGAAGTCGTTCCTCTCCTTAAAAAGCTTAATCCTGCTTTGGAAGACTCTTTTTTGAAGAACGTTGGTTATCTTCAAGGAGCTGAGCAAGCTTTAAAAGCAAGTGCTTCGGAAATTAGACAAGCGAATTTTGTTATCAAAAAAGACTACCGGTTGCTTCAGTTAGATTGGTTTGATCAAAGCCAATTGAACGAAGCGATACTTTATGAATTGCTAAAAGAATATGGACTAAACTCCGACCAACTCGCAGACTTGATTCAAGCAATTTTCTTGGGGAAATCAGGGAAGATTTTCGAGACGCCCACGCATCAGATTTTATTAGACAGGCATTCATTAATGATTCAAAATGCAAACGAAAAAAAGGAGTTAATTGATCTTGCGCTTAAGATTTCGGACCATAAAATGACTTTGCCAAAAGGCACCATTCATTTGAATATGATACAATCTCCCATTACAATTATTAAAGATCGAAATCGAGCATATTTGAATAAAGGAAAGCTTAATTTTCCATTGAGATTGCGAAACTGGGAGCGAGGAGATTGGTTTGTGCCTTTCGGGATGAAGGGAAAAAAATTAATTAGCGATTTTATGATTGACTTAAAAATTCCCTTATCCTTGAAAAAAGACATACTAGTACTGGTCAGTGGGGAAGATATCGTTTGGGTTGTTGGCTATAGAATTGATGATCGATATAAAATGAATAGTCAAACAACGGAGTTATTAATGCTGGAATATGAAACTTTTTAAATTTTTTCAGAAGAGACATTCGGACAAGGATCTTCAAATGTTTGACTTTCTAAGAAAGGCAGAGATATTAGAAGCCCTTACGGATGATGAATTAGCCCATTTTTTACCCTATTTATACTTGAGGGAATACAAGAAAAACGAAGTGGTCTTCTTTTCGGGCGATCCTAGTCATGCTTTATATATGGTCAAAAAAGGGATTGTTACTTTAAATCTTGATATTGAAGACACGTTTGAAAAGCTGATGACCATGCGAAATGGTCGACTTTTTGGTGATAATGCACTTTTACCTAATACAAAGCGTATTTACTCTGCAATTGTGGAGACCGAGCAAGTCTCTTTGTATGTTTTGCCAAAGGAAAATGTGCAAGAGATCATGAACAACCATCCATTGATAAAAGCGAAAATCATGTCCGCTTTTTCCAAAAGATATAACGATTACACTGCTAGGCTCTTTTCTGTTTATAAATCGAGTTTAGGATTTTTTGATTTGAACACGGTTTACTCTGGCGCATAGTTTTAATTTAAACAGTCAGTGATTAGCTTTGAGAAAATCGATAAAATTTCACTTTTAAATCCCGAATACATGAAAGTTACAGTTGTAGGAGCAGGTGCTGTAGGAGCAACTTGCGCTGAAAATATTGCCAGAAAGCAACTTGTTGAAGAGTTAGTTTTGCTCGATATCAAAGAAGGACTTGCTGAAGGTAAGGCAATGGATATGATGCAAACAGCTACACTCAATGGGTTCGAAACAAAGATCATAGGCTCGACCAATGACTATTCGAAAACGGAAGGTTCTGATGTTGTCGTTATTACCTCGGGTCTGCCAAGAAAACCAGGTATGACACGTGAAGAGTTGATTGGTACAAACGCTGGAATCGTGAAATATGTAACTGACAATATTTTAAAATATTCTCCGGATACGATTCTGATTGTAATAAGCAATCCGATGGATACCATGACTTATTTGTCTGCTAAGGCTAGTGGTCTTCCGAAGAATAGAGTCATTGGAATGGGGGGAATTCTGGATAGTAGTCGATTTAAATACAGATTGTCTGAGGCGATCAAATGCTCTCCGAATGACCTACAAGGTGTTGTGATTGGTGGTCATGGTGATACAACGATGATTCCTTTGATTAACCATGCAACCTACAATTCTTCACCAGTGTCAAATTTCTTGAGTGCTGAGGAACAAGAAAATGTAGTGAAAGAAACAATGGTTGGCGGTGCTACATTGACAAAATTAATTGGTACTTCCGCGTGGTATGCTCCTGGTGCTGCTGGTGCCTTTCTTGTGGAAAGCATCGTAAGAGATCAAAAGAAACTTTTCCCTTGCTGTGCATATCTCGAAGGAGAATATGGACAAGATGATATCTGTATTGGCGTGCCTGTTGTTATTGGAAAAAATGGCATTGAAAAGATCGTCGAGTATGACTTGAGCGATGCTGAAAAAGAAAAATTCCAAGCCAGTGCTGATGCTGTGAGAAAAATGAATGATGTATTGGTGGACATGAAAATGGTCTAAACCAAATATTTATATTTGATTTAAGCCGCAGAACGCGGCTTTTTTTTGTTCTTATCTAAAAAGTCTTATGATTGCAAAGTACGATCAAATAATAGCACAAAGTGATTTAATCAGTAGAGACCTAAGTTGGCTACACTTCAACTATCGTGTGCTCGATCAAGCCAAAAAGGAAGGTCGGTCACTTTTTGATAAACTCAAGTTTCTGGCCATTACAGCCTCAAATGCTGATGAGTTTTTTATGATAAGGATCGGTAGTTTGTATAATTATCTTGATTTCGGAAAGGATAGAATTGACTATTCTGGATTAAGAGCAGTCCCCTTTAAGATGAAGCTTTTTAACGAAGTAACTGGTTTTACCAATGAGAGGAATAGACTTTATATTGAAGAATTAAAACCAGAGTTCGCTAATCACAAGTTTCAGATATTGAAATATGGAAATCTAGAAAAACGCGAACAAGCGAAAGTTACTAACTATTTTGATAAAATAGTTTTTCCAATGCTGACACCAATGGTGTTTGATCCTTACCATACTTTTCCAGTATTGGTAAATAATATTTTGATCTTTGGCGTAGTGTCCAAGTCAAAAGGAGCAAAGGAGAAAAAGAAAATGTCCTTTATCCAGATACCGCAAAATTTACCGCGATTTTATGAAATCGAAAGGAAAGAACAGATCATATTCGTTCCTATAGAAGAGGTAGTAAGAGCGCATATTCATGAGCTTTTTAAAAATGTCGATATTATCAGTTCCACCTTGTTTAGAGTCACTAGAAATGGAGATTTTACACTTGAAGAATCAGAGGACGATGAGGTGAATTTTATCGATGAGGTAAAGAAGAAGCTCAAAACGAGAAAAACGGGTCGTGTTGTTAGATTAGAAGTAGAAGAGATACATGATAAATGGTTGTTAAAGCAATTAAGAACCAAGTATACTCTTGAACCTGAGAATATTTTTTTCACACAGGAAGAAGCGCTTATAGATTATACGGGTCTTTGGCAGATTGTAGGGAATGAAGACTTTGCGGAGTTTCAGCCTGTACTTCCGACCCCAGTTCCTCCAATAAGTATGGCGGAGTACGAGCATCAGGACATGTTTAAGATTCTGAAAGATCGAGACATTCTGCTTCATCACCCATACAATACGATTGACCCATTACTGGACTTGCTTGATCAGGCAGCAGAAGACCCGAATGTACTATCAATAAAGTTGACAATCTATCGACTGGCGAAAGACTCTCGGGTAGTGAATGCCTTGTTGAATGCGGCGGAGAACGGGAAACACGTATCGGTACTTTTCGAAGTAAAAGCACGGTTTGATGAAGAGAACAACCTTAAAGAGGCACAACGTCTTCAAAAAGCCGGATGCTTTGTGATATATGGGGTGAGTAGCTTAAAAACGCATACTAAGTTATTGTTGATCGTTAAGCGAGAAAAGGATAAGGTCACGCGATTTGTACATATGTCGAGTGGCAACTACAATGAGAAGACATCAAAGTTGTATACAGATTTAAGCCTTTTGACGACCAATGAAACGTATGCCAATGATGTACAGGAATTCTTTAATGTAATTACTGGACACTCCATGCCGGACGATTATGATTATCTGATTACCGCGCCTCGAGAAATGCGGACGAAGTTGATCAACTATATCAAGAAGGAATCGGAAAACGCACAAAATGGATTGCCATCTGGCATTGTGTTGAAATTAAACTCTTTGCAAGATAGCGATACTATTTTCGCACTTTATGAGGCTGCAAAGGCAGGAGTGCAGATAAAATTGATGGTCAGAGGGATTTGTTGTCTTCGTCCAGGAAGGGTAGGGTTGAGCGAAAATATCAGCGTGAGATCACTCGTTGGCGAGTATCTTGAGCATTCAAGAATTTACTATTTCCACAATAATGGAGATCCTCTGGTTTATTCAGGTAGTGCCGATATGATGGTAAGAAGTTTTGATCGGAGATTAGAATCATTGTTTCTGATATCAGATAGGCTATTGAAGCAACAGGCGATTAATATCTTGGCCTACAACCTTAAGGATAATATCAATACCTACGAGATGCAAGAGGATGGTTCTTTTCAAGTGATTACGCCAATAGAAGGCGAGAGAGTTTTCAATGTTCACAAGGAATTCTATAAGGTTAAGAGGGAAACCATCATGGCTGCAAAGTTATTTTGACCGTACTTTAAGTAAGATTAATAAAAAAGGAAACAGATATAGTGAGTGATAGAAAAGGTGCTTTTTGAAAATAGGCAGCTTTTCTAAAACCGAATATTCAATGACAGATTAGGTGTAAATCCCAGCAATAAGACATCAATCGGTGCTACACGAACGTCGAATAATGCGCTCTCATCGTTAGGGTTAAAGGCAGGATCATTGATAACCTCTTCAAAATCATCAACAAGGGCAAGTTTATAGGCGAATCTCCGCGATTTCACGTTGCGTTTGTTATAAACATTGAATAAGCTAATTCCGACAAAACCCTCAAACTGCTTAAAAGTAAAATTATACTTCACACTCAAATCGAGCCGATGATAGGAAGGCAGCCTTTTCTTATTGATCTCTACGAAATTATATAACTCATCAGACGTTGGCTCGCTAGGCGGTGTATAGGGCCTGCCCGATCCATAAATGAAGACACTTGAAAACTCCCATTTTTCCATTTTCAAAATATTCGTAAAACTCAGTTCATGCCGTTGATCTAGGTTGGAATAGTATTCCGCACCATCATTTAAAATAGGGAAAGCATTGATGCTTTTTGACAAGGAATAGCTTAACCAAGATTCATATTTTCTCTCCTGATATTTAATAAGTAAGTCCATTCCTGTGTTAGTGTTTGAGCCCTCATAAGATTCGATAAATTCTATTGGCTCTAAAGGATAATAGAATAAATCATTGAATAGCACGCCTGTGTTATTTTTTTGATAGAACTCTATATCGAAATCGAACTTCTTGTACGCGTATTCGGCACCAAAAATATAGTGATGACTCTTTTGGATAGGGTATTCTTCATCGTCTGAAATCACCCAATAAAACTGATCGCTGTTGCCAAATGGAGTAAGTAATAATTGATGGATAAATTGGTGATGTAAGCTGTAGCTACCTTTGAAAAAGAAGTCCTTACGGAGCTGATACCTCGCTGATAGTCTAGGTTCTAATGCTAGAAAATCGGTATTACTAAAAGTCTGTATTCGTGCTCCTATGGATGCGTTTAGTTTATTTAAGTTTAAATTATTGTTAAAAATGAATGCAAATTGGTTGCCAGTATTTTTAAAATCATCTTCTATTTCACCGAAATAAGTCAACTCATTGGAGGAGGTGACGGAGTTAAATTCAAAGCCAATATGAGTATTGAGCTGCTCTGAAAACGCCTTATTGACAAAGTATTTGAAAGTAAAATCTTCAATGCTGTTGTTCTTTACATAATTGGAGAAGAAGGTGGTGTCGAAATCAAAGTCGAAATCATTAATGGAATCAATCTCATTGATGATTTCTTCCACTTCATAGCTTGAGGAATTGTTATACGCCGAATATCCAGCAACAAGTTTATTGGACCAGTTATTCTTATAATGTTTTTCCCAGAGGAAGCTCAATCCAAAATTTCCCCAGTTCGCATCGTCGTTGATCTCCGTGATATAGTCAGGTTGCTCGTCAATGATATTGCCATTGTAGGTGTCTTTACTGAAAAACACATTTAAGTCGAGTGTTTCATTGATGCTTGGCGCAAACCGAATTTTGGTGTAAAAATCATAGAAGCTTGCAGAGGGGGTGATTTCTAAGGGATCTTCCTCCACTACAAATTGATTGGATTCGATGAGGTCCACGCGGTTACTTTGCACAAAGTCTTTGAATATTGAATTTCCCGCAAGCTCAAAATAAGAACTTCTCGCACCGGCAATGAGGGATAGTTTTTTGGAAATTGGAAATTCAACGTGCGCATTGATACTCAACATACCCATGCCCAAACTACCATGAAATTGATCCGTGCGGCCATGCTTCCCAGTAACCTCAATAACGGAGGAAATCCGCCCTCCATACTCCGCACCAAATCCACCTTTATAGACATTTACGTTATTAATGGTACTGCTATTAAAGGTAGAGTAAATCCCAAAAAAATGGTCAAGATGATAGATCGTAAAACCATCGAAAAGCACTAAATTTTGACCAGAAGAAGAACCCCTAATTTGTAGGCCACCATTGGATTCATCCGTTGCACTAATTCCAGGCATCAATTGGATTGACTTAAAAACATCTATTTGACCAAGGTTCGGTAAGCTGGAAACCTGGCGAGGGTTAATAGATACTCTTCCTGTTTTGCTGGAAATGTTATGGTACAACTCATAGTTTTTTAGAATTAAAGGCTGTAAAAACGTAGCATCTTGTTCTAGCAATACCTTTAAGTCTTCCATATCGAACAAGGCTATTTTCTTCGATTGATATCCGACAAACGACACGGTCACCGAATCTATGTTATTGGGTTTTGTAACAGTAAAACGTCCTTTTTCATCGGAAATAGTTATGTTTTTATCCACGATGATATGCGCCCCCGAAAGCGGTTTTCCGTTCGTCTTATCTACAATTATTCCTCTAGTAAGCTTGTCTGGCCGTGGTATTAGTAATGTGACCTGACCTCTGAACTTGAATTCAAAACTGGAGCCCACCATAAGCTCATCAAGAAATTCCTGCCTGTCATAATTCGAACTTTTCTTATTGATGAGATGACCAACAATTTTATTGGGATCAAAGGAAAATTTAATGTTATAGCGGTGACTAAGGTCTTTCAGGACTCTTTCGATAGGGACATTGGTATAATCGGCAGTAAATGTGGTTTGGGCTTGACTGACGCCCACAGTCATAAATAATCCTAGGAATAAGTGAGCTAGTCGCATTACTTTTCAGAAATCATGACGGAGTTTTTAGCTATCGAAAACTCAAGGCCAAGTGGGAGGCAGATGCTCGAAAGTGCATCTTCTAAGCTATCATTGAAAAAATAACCGGTAAACCTTCTTTCCTCATTTGTGGGTCGGATGATTTCAATATTAAACTGTCTGGATAATTCGTCCAATACGAAATCTAAGGACCTATTTTCAAAATAGAACTCTCCGTTTTTCCAATTATCAACTTTATCAATAGCGATGGCTGATTTTACCCCTTGAATGACCGCTTCACCAGGAGCAATAATTACTTCGGTTTTGTTATTGGTATCGGTGACCTTGACTTTACCAGTTTTGCAGATGACCTCAAATCTATTGTCACGGGCATATACGTTAAAGGAAGTTCCAAGTACTTCGACCGTTCCATAAGCTGTTAGAACGGTGAATTTTCCCCCTTTTTTGACTTCAAAAAATGCCTCACCATTTAAAGTGACCTGTCGCTGATTGTGCTGAATATATGTTAAAGTAGACGCAGCATTTAAGGTGACTGATGAACCATCCGGAAGATTAATATTTTCAATTTCCCCTATTGCGGTGTTTTGTGCGAGTTCCAGCGGACTGACCAGAGCAGCAGGCGACAATAGCAAATACGCAACAGTTATTATCAGTGCAAGGCTGGCCGCTATGGCTAGGAAGGGCCGAATGTTGAATGAGCTATGTTCTTTCGTTACTTCGTCAATTTCTTTCCAAATATCCTGTTTTCGCGTCGAGGGAATGACTGTTGATTGCTTAGACTTTGATAAAAAATCCATGATTTCATCGTCGGTAGAAGAATCTTCTTCTTTACGATTTGAATACGCATGATATTTATCGAAATCTTCGCTCATCTATATTTTTCGCCCAATGGCTTCCTTTATAATCTTAATGGCAATGCCCATTCTTTTCTCCACGGCCTTTACCGAAATGGCTAATCGTTCGGATATTTCCAGATATTTCAATCCGTCAATGCGGTTCATTAGGAAGACTTCTTTACGGCCTTCCGGTATTTTTTTTAATACTTGATTAAAAGTTACTTCAAATTCCTTTTCCTCAATTTTAAATATGGGTGTTTCAATTTCTACTTGTTTTTTAATGATTTCACTTTCTTCATGTTTCCTGACCACTGTTTGATGTTCAAAATAGTTGAGCATCAAGTTATTGGCCATGGTATAAAGGAGACTTTTTACCGTCTCTTTTTGGATCGAATCACGTTTTTCCCAAAGCTTAATGAAAACCTCCTGCACAAGATCTTCGGACAAGGCAATATCTTTGGTTTTGTAACATAGGAAATTCCTCAAAGGATCAAAGTAGGCATCATAGGCCTCCTTTAAATCGGTTTTATTGAAATTTCTTTTTATGATTCTAAACATCCAAAGCTGTAAGAGTTTTCAAAGCTATGATAACTCATGCAAAATTGGTTTTACCATCATTAATAATAGTACAGGGAGCTAAAGATTTACCCTACCAGTGGAAATAAAAAAGTGGAAACCAATAGGAAAGAGTGCTGACTAAGCCTTAGTGGTAAGTGCAGCCCGGAGCGTCCATGTAGTGTGATAAGAAGGCCATGCAGTGCAAAGGGGAGTCATTGTCATACAATTCATATTCACTGCTGGTAAATTCATATTTACGGACGTAAAATGGTATTTACTGTTGCGTGATTGGCTTTTTCGAACCCGATCAGAGGAAGATAGGCGGTCTCTTCTAGCAAGAACCTCTATCTCAGGGGAATTTCTCCGTCGTTCCTCCTGCGAAATGGCTTACGTTGTTGATCATTTTTCTGTTTTTTTAAATCACTATCTATAGCATTCGTCACAACAGATGGAGGCACGACCACTGGCTTGGTGCGTGTCCTCACGAATCCATGGTAAGAGCTTAGCTCCGTGACTAAATGACATTGTTTTTCGACTTTGAGCAAAAACTTATTTGGACCCGTCATTGCGAGGAAGTAATTTCACCATCGAGTGAGTAGTAAGATCGCTTCGTTCCTCGTGCAGACTGAAAATAAGCCATTTGTTTATGGGGCGGGTCATGAGGACATGAACTGCGTCGGAGGGTACGACAATGAAAAGTGCTGTGCAATTTTCTGGTAGTCTTCCTTGCTGAGCCATTTCTTTTGTTCAGAGATTAAAAACGACAAACCCATGCTTAATCAGAAGGTACTTAATGTGTTTTGCAAAGAAATTGCTCTGCGAACAAACAGACGTAAAAAAAGACATGCACGATGCGATTACCTAGTGCATGTCTTTTTTTCGTTATCCTTAATCAGTGCTTGGTCTTCCAAATAAGAAATTGATTCCAAATTTAACATTGACGCTAGAGGCTTCTAGTACATCCAAAGTGCCGAATATATTGTCCACATTCGCATAAAACTGGAAGAATCCTCCTCTAAGCATAAGTCCTAAACCCATATCGGCACCTGATTGCGGTGCTACTGATCCCGTCACCGAGGCAGTGAACCAATGACCAAAATTTTGAGTGTAGCCAATGCCTAATGCGCTTCTCACTCTACCTTGAGTAAAGTAATTGGACAAAGTCATTTGAGCAAACCCTTGTTCTGTTACTCTGTACGAGCCAGATAAAAACAGTCTGGTATTTAGAGAAGTTCTGAACTCAGTAGCGACAGTATCTATTTTAAGCGCATCAATTGAATCCATTACTATCGTACCTAATTCATCGACATTATCAAAACTGGTACCTTTGATACTAAAACCGGTACCATTAAACAATGCTGTTTCAGAATCTTCCGACCAATTGATAAAACCCATATCATTGGCTGCTAAGCCAATGGAGATTCGATCGGTGAGTTCCATCTGTATGCCCAAGTCTATCCCAAACCCTGTATTGTCATTAAATGTGAAATAATCTGTATCCTCTTCTTCCAACCTATTGAGTCCTGCACTGCGCGCTTTTCCTGAGTTTAACGCGATATCAATAGAATAATCCTCATTGGTTAATATTGACATGTTGATGTTGTCTTCCAAGCTGGAATGGATTAATCCAGTTAAATATTTGGCTCTCATGCCTATTGAGGTTTTTCGGCCCAGAATGTTGATGTCTCTACCATATCCGATACCTATTTCATGATACGCGCTCATGTCATAGGAGATGTTATCTATCTGGTACTCTTCGCCAATGTAGTTTCTGTTTCCTTCCCAAAGAAAATTCATCAGTTGTATGGGGTAAAAGGCCGTCGCATCTACTCTTGCATTTACAAAAAGTGTCACAAATCCATTGTCTCCTGTTCTGAACCCTGTCATGAATAGTGTTTGGGAAAACAGTGTGTTGATATATGCCCCGTCTTGTTGCTCCGCAAGGAATCGATTTACATCTATCAGGGTAGAATCACCAGTTTCTGTAAAGACGTCTGAAAGACTAAAACTATTATTCACACTCAGGTCAAAACCTGAGATACCAGGGAAGCTTAAAAAAAACTTGGCTTTGGGGAAAGCTGATGCATTGTAATTGTTGTGTTGAGGTGTAGCAGCCCCCATTTGGTAAAAACTCAAGTTGAACTGAGAATAGCTAATATTGGCTATGGAAAATAATATGATGTAGATTAATATTCTCATGATTAATTACCGTTTATGTCTACTGAAACATCTCCTGCTAATCCAATTTTAATGTTCGTTTCATAGTCTGCAAAGACCTCCACGAAATCACCATTATCACTATTTGCCGATGCTATTTTTATGACCGTTTTCATTTTAGCTGCTTCAATCAATGTATTGATCAGAGACTGGCTTAAGATAATTTCCGTTGTGATTTCTGAAGGAGTGATCGCTTTGTCATTGGCATCAAAACTAGTAGGTGTGGAGAAAATAATGTTATCGATAAGAGAATCTAATACCACATCATCCTCATCTAGCAGGTAAAGATCTAAGCTTCCAGTAAATGGTAGTTCGTTTATTGTGCTTATCAAAAGGTTGATCTCTTTTGTCCCGTCTAGGTCGCTGAGATCGTCCAGAGTAAAGACTTCCTCGTATTCAAATTCTTCAACTTTCAGTTTGAGTGGTATGGATACCTTAGCGTCAAGGTCAATTCTAGAATTGCTAGAAAGAAAATTGGCATCAAGCGATCCTAGATTGGTGTAACCGATTAGAGGTAATACGAGTTTATTTGGCGAGTCTTCTAGAATTTCTCTTAAGTTGGAGTTGTTCTTATCTAGGGTAATAGTCGATGTGACAATATTTCCAAAGTCAGATAACTCGGGAGCTTCTATCAGCTTTAGTAACTCTCCAGAAAACTTGATGGTATCCCCATCATCGAATAGAGCGTAGACCTTACTGAAATCTACCGTAGCTGGAATACCAAAACTATTATCTATTGTAAATTCAATTAGTGGAGATTCAAATTCAATCCCATCACCACCCAAGTCTTCAAAAAAGTCTAAGTTGATAGATTTTGATTTAATATTAAAAGTATCCTCTTGGAAGTATCCAAATATGACTTCAAAATCAGGATCGGCTATTGTCAAATCTAAATTTAGATATTCGTTACCTGTTAGGAGTTCTCCTTGTTTAATTGCGATATCAGCTTTTATGGAGACGGTAAACTCATTTGGATTACCATTACTTGATATCAGGTTCGTTTTGAATCCCGATAGTGGAATGGAGTGGCTTCCAACTACCACTGTTGATCCAGACGGTTTTACGATTGTTGAGTCAATAACAATACTGTCTCCATTGCTGAGCGAGCGGAACGCTGCTGTTGAAAACAAATAGCTGATTTCTCCAGGAAAGTTCGTGTTTAGCTCAAAATTGAAATTTCCTTGGGAGTAATAAACTGAATCGAGTCTTTCGTCCCCCGTTGAAGGGAAGGAGAAATCAAATTTTTCTTCAATAGTGAATTCAAGGTCGTCGAGCAGTACGCCTGTAACTTCTATGGGGCTCTCTATAAATTCACTATTCTGAACGTCCTCAATTTTTACAAAATCATCACCAGTCTCATATTCTTGCTCTAGTAAGAAGCTGAATAGAATTCGTTCATTCTCATCAATTGAGTAGGACGATTGGTCTTCAATATTATCTTCCAAAAAGTCTCTAAAACGAATGGTATCGTTTACCAGTAGGATAGCTATTCCTCCCTCATAATTTGGGAAGTATGTGTTCTCCAAATCTGGAAATTCGTCAAGATTACAAGCAGTGGTGGTTAATGCTAGACATAAAAGAAGCACTAGTTGCCTCGCCTTTCTTAAAAAGTAAATCAAAATGGCATGAGTTTAGTTTTAATTTGCAATGTAGAAAGTTTTTACGTTAGTTCTACTTTACGAAGTTAAGTTTCTTGCTCTTTTTTGTAGTTTCTATCGATATCTTGTTGTCTTTTTAGATGCCTTGTGTTCATCTGATCTAATCTGGTTTCCACATCTTGTGGGGTACCAAAAAGGCTGACAATAACTAAGATTCTTGCATCTCTGACACTCATTAATGGTGCCTCTTGTTCTCCTTCTATTTTTTGCTTTAACAGAAACAACCCAGCCATCA
>Ga0208646_1000015_pt1 | contig 134479 bp, 144 predicted proteins | sample AntAceMetag02UK8_FD_184762 | JGI IMG/M metagenome (GOLD analysis project Ga0208646, IMG submission 184762) | Saline lake microbial communities from Ace Lake, Antarctica - Antarctic Ace Lake Metagenome 02UK8 (SPAdes) (version 2) | ecosystem: Environmental > Aquatic > Non-marine Saline and... | reverse complement strand
AACTTTTATTGTTCCTTCATAAATACGTCCGAGACCGAGGCGCCCCGTATATGAATCGTAAGCAAGGTTGAATGGTTGCATGCGAAGAGGCGCATCTATTTTTGAAAGTGCAGGAGGAACGAGTTCAAGTATTGCATCGAGAAGAGGAGACAAATCTGTTGACTCATCTTCGAGATTACGTTTTGCAATACCTTGGCGACCGATTGAATAAATTGTATGGAAATCGAGCTGTTCATCAGTTGCTCTGAGTTCGATAAAAAGTTCAAGAATTTCATCCATTACTTCTTTTGGGCGAGACGCTGGTTTATCAATTTTATTGATAAGAACGATCGGTTTCATTCCGAGCTCAAGCGATTTCTTGAGAACGAATCTTGTTTGTGGCATAGGACCTTCTTGTGCATCAACAAGGAGGAGAACAGTATCAATAGATCGAAGTACGCGCTCCACTTCTGAACCAAAGTCTGCGTGACCAGGAGTGTCTACGATGTTGATTTTAGTATCTTTATAAATTATCGCAGCATTTTTTGCATAAATGGTAATACCACGTTCTAGTTCCAAGGCATTTGAATCCATAGAAAAACCTTCTTTTGCCAAACCGACCTGTTTCATGATTGCGTCCATGAGGGTGGTCTTGCCGTGGTCCACGTGGGCGATGATAGCTATATTTCGAATCTGCATACGAGTAAAAGGAGAAATAAGTTGAGTAAAAATAAAGAGAGCCGTATGGCTCTGGTAAAGCACAGAGTAACATATTCATGATGATTCGTAAATAGCATAAAGATGTACGTATAAGGTTTTTATACAAGAAAAGAAAATTGCCCCGAAACCAAAGGTTTCGGGGCAATTGAGTCCAAACAGTAAATATATTCGGTTTTATTAACCTTAATTTTTGTGATGAGGATGATGGGTCAAAAGGAACTCTTCGGGGACTTCTTTTTTCTCCCAACCATCTTTTTCAAGAGTGTTTGGTTCTCTGGGTTTCGAGTCAGTTAAATCCGTTAAAGGATAACGACCACTGTCTTCAATTTCTTTTAGCCCTTCTATTGCGATACAAAAGGCGAAATATTCACAAGTTTCAAAATCTACTTCAACCTGCTGAACCTTAATAATAAGGTTTAGGTATTTAAGATGGATAAATTCTCCTTTTACAGGATGAGGTTGTTTTTGTAAGGTTTTCTGCCAAGCGTTTTTACATAAAGAATAGTTATAGAGGAAATACGTAACAGTATGAATTGAATGAGACATGATATTTGAAATGAGCGCAGGTGTGGATGGTTGAGGATGGGGAATGAGATTGGTTCTGAATTCATCATGTTTCTATCATTATTTTGTTTTGAACACAACCTTTTCTTTATTTTACTTCTTTTTCAAACGTAAAAGGTATTCCCGATTACCACTTTCTCCAGTAAGAGAGGAGTCGATATATGAGACTACTTTGAATCCAATTTTTTCTGCATCAGAAACCACTCGATCAAAAGCGGTACGTCTTTCTTTTTCATCACGAATGACTCCTTTTCGTTTGTGGGCGATTTCTCTGCCAACTTCGAATTGTGGTTTTACGAGAGCAATCACTTCCCCTCCTTTTTTGAGAAATTCGTACGCTTTTGGAAATATAAGTGAAAGAGAAATAAATGACACGTCAGTTACTACGAGATCAACGAGAGCGGATATTTTAAATCTTCGTACATCCATTTGTTCGTGAAGCTCTACACGGTCATTAGTCCGAAGAGATGGATCCAGCTGATCTGTCCCAACTTCAATTGCAATCACTTTTTCTATTCCTCTTTGCAATAAACAATCAACAAAACCACCAGTAGAAGATCCAATATCCACCGCTGTTTTCTTTCGAACATCTATACTCCATTCATCGAGCGCTCCATCCAATTTATCTCCGGCACGACTGACGAATTTCATGTTTTCGGTCACTCGAATTTGATCTGTAGATACAGTAAGAAAACTTGTTTTTATTTCAACAATTCCGTTTACGGTAACTTTGCCACGTTTAATGAGGTCACCTGCAGAGCTCCTGCTCTTTGAAAGCTGTCTTCCAAATACTTCGATATCGAGGCGTGTTTTGTGTTCTGGCGTATTTTCTATTTTCATACTTAAACTCTACCTGAAATTAGTTTAAAAGATAGCTATTTTTAAACTCGCATATATATTATTATAATAATATATATGATAATTAAATCTCAAAATAAATCAGAAAAGCCTGATCTAAAATACTTTTCTGACAATAGAGAATTTTTACCAACTTTGTCTAAGGAAATATCACGGAAAATAGTTAGTATTAGGAAATACGACAAAAGTATCTCTACCAAAAAAGTTAAAGATGAAAAAAAGATGAAATTTATTGCCTGTACTGTTTCTTTAATGCTTGTTTTTGGTACTTATTACATGACTAATGTTTCTAGAATTGAATCAACGATTCTTGTTATTAGAAGTATGGAAAAAAACATCTCATACGGTATTGAAAAAACATCTAAAAACATATTAATGACACTATCGGCTATTAATAAAAATAATCAGGAGTCTCTTAAATCTTCCCTGGCTTCTGTGGGCTCCAGTAATATTAGTGTAATACATGATTATATAAATTTAAGACTCAAAGTACCTGCTGTTTATGTATATGAAAGCATTAATTATTTAATTAATGCTGTTCGTGTTTACTACTCTGACTTATAGCGAAAAATTTACAGTGTCTTGTTTTTGGTCCCGTTTTTGCTACACTATTCGTCATGACTCCCGAGGAACATCAATTACTTATCGAAACTCGTCAGCTCGTAGAAGAGCAGGCCAAAATACTTAAAAGTATACAAAGGAGTAATCGTATAAGTATTGCGATGAGGGCAGTTTATTGGTTCATCATTATCGGATTGTCATTTGGTGCTCTGTACTTTATCCAACCATATGTTGATACCTTAAAAGGATCTTTGGGGGATATAGGTAATTTAGGAGGATTTTAAAGATGCTTGGATAGCTCAGTTGGTAGAGCATTCCCCTGAAGAGGGAAGGGTCCCCAGTTCGAGCCTGGGTCCAAGCACAGAAAAAGACCGTAAATATTGTAAACATAGCAAATTGCTTACATATCAAAAATCGCCCAGTACTGGGCGATTTTTGAGCTTCAGGACCTATTATGGTGTGTGTTTCTGGTCTCTTTATTTTTTCTTTAAACTGATTTTACTCTAAGTTTATTCTGCTTTGCTTTATCTATTTTAGGAAGTTTGATGGTAAGCAACCCATGTCTTTCTTCTGCGCTAGCTTCCTCAACTTCTATTTCTTCTGGCAACATAACTGTTCTTGAAAATGATCCCCAATATAATTCTCTGTGAAAATAATCATTATCGTGTGATTCATCTGATTCCTCACGGCTTCCACGAATGGTAACCATATCGCGAGTTATATTTATGTCGAGATCTTCTGTTTTAACTCCAGCAACCATTGTTTTAATAACAATTTCATCAGGTGTTTGATACACATCGACAGTCAACTGTCCCTCTGTATCGGTTTCTTCGAGAATAGTAGACCGGGTAGATTCAATTTCTTCGGTCTCAACCATTTCTTCGTCTTTATTTGTTCCAGTAAGTCTTTCGAAGAATGATTTTTTTGATGGTTGCATAATATTAGTTTTCTTTTACGTGTTTTATTTTTTCGAATAGGAGAAGGACGACGATCCCAATCATCCATACGCACGAGAAGACGAGAAAAGTCTTGCTTCCGTTCTCATATATTATAAACAGATTAAAGAGTGTATGCAATGTGATAGCGAGAGACAGTCCTATGACTCGCCAAATATTTTTCCAAATACGAGGCTTGTAAAATTCTTTACCAATACAGTAACCGAGCACGGCAGATGAAACTACATGAATCAGAGACGCTCCAATGAATCGCATATTGCCTGTCATGAATATTGTTTGCATTGGTTCTCCTGCAAGAAACGGATTTAATATAAAAAGTACATTTTCTAAAGCAGCAAAACCGAGAGCACCTGTAATTAAATATTCCATAGCATCGATAGGCTCATCAAAATCAACACTCCGTAAAGCGACAAATGCAACGACGGCATATTTTGCAACTTCTTCGATAACTACCCATATAAATATAAGATAGCTATTTATCTCTCCGAAATATTCATAAACAAAACGTTCAGGAAAATAAACTAAAGGAACGGCGAACATTCCGGCAATAAATGTCATGAATAAACGTTTACGTGGTTCTGGATGAAGCTTGTCTTCTTGTATCCAAAACCAAAGCCAAAAAAGAGCGGGAAGTATTCCTCCAAGAAGAGAATATGTTAAAGCGGTAATGTGAATATCTGAAAGCATTACTTAATCATAATACAAATATTGTATTGAAATTACTAACGTGGCCAATCTTCAATCATTAGAAGTTTTTTGTCGGCAGCGGGAAGAGGTATATCTTTCCAAATTTCTTCTGTTACAAATGGCGTGAATGGATGAAGTGCTCGTAATGATTTTTCTAGAATATGAAGAAGTAATTGTTTTCGAGAGGTTTTTTCTTCTTCATTTCCACCATCTTTTTTATCTACATCTACATTTTCAGCTAAAATACTTTTTGATTCCTCGAGGATAATATCTGCAAATTCATGCCAAACATATGCATAGAGTTTTTCGGCAACGAGATAGTATTTATACTCATCCATTTCTTTGGTGATTTGGGTAAGGAGATTACCAAACTCATCCATGATTTTTTTATCGTCCTTTGACCATGCGGAAAAATCACGATCAATCACAGTGTTTTCAGTCGAAGAAAGTACGAATCGAGTAATATTCCAAAGTTTGTTTGCAAAGTTTTTGTAGCCTCTTATTTTCTGCTCGCTTATTTTCGAATCGCTTCCTGGTCCTGTACCAACGATAAGTCCCATACGAACAGCATCAGATCCATATTTAAGAGCCATATCAACAGGATCAATATTATTACCTAGAGATTTTGAAATTTTTCTTCCTTTCTCGTCACGAACAATGCCGTGAAAATAAACAGTCTTGAAAGGTATTACTCCAAGAAGGTATTGAGACATTAATATCATACGAGCAATCCAGAAAGGTAAAATATCATATCCTGTTTCTATAATAGTCGTCGGATGATATGTTTTGAAATCTTCTGTTTCCTTAGGCCAACCCAGTGTTGAAAAAGTCCACAATCCTGATGAAAACCAAGTGTCTAATGTGTCTTCATCTTGAATCCAATCGTCACCATGAGTTTCCGGGTTAAGTGTTTCGAGTCCGCAATAGATCTCATCCTTCCTATACCAAACAGGTATTCTGTGTCCGAACCATATTTGTCTTGAAATACACCAATCTCGTAGATTTTCTATCCAGTGCAAATATACACGTTCAAAATTTTCTGGAACGATATTAATGCCGTCTTTTTGTTTTACCGCATCCATCATTAATTCTTTGAGGGATTTATTGTCTCGTTCCGGAATTTTTTTATTTACATCAATGAACCATTGTAGTTTTGGTAAAGGTTCAACAATTCCACCTGTCCTTTCTGCTGTAGAAATATTTTGAGGGATTTCTTCTGTGTTTTCGAGCAGGTTTTGTTCGGCGAGCCATGCAACAACAATTTCACGAGCCTCTGTTGTTTTTTTACCAGCAAGCAATGGGGAAGTCACAGACATTTTTGCATATTCATTGATAACAGGAATGATTGGAAGTCCGTGTCTTTGTGCAATTTCATAATCCACATGACTATGTGCAGGTGTTACACCAACGGCACCTGTTCCGAATTCTGGGTCTACCTCTGTATCACCAACAATTTTTATATGGATTGGTTCGCCTGCAAAAACGAGATCATATTCTTTTCCTATATATTGTTTGTATCGAGGATCTTCGGGATGTACGGCGACACCTGTATCACCAACTTTGGTTTCAGGACGAGTGGTGGCGATTGATATAGGGAAGTCAGCAGAGTATTTAAAAGTATAAAGTTTTCCAACTCCTTCGGTATAAACAATTTCATCATCGGAAATAGTTGTCTGACCTTTTGGATCCCAATTAATTACACGAAATCCTCGATAAATTAATTTATCATCATACATTTTTTTGAAAGCAGTACGCACAGCGAAATTTCTTTTATCATCCAATGTGTACGCTTCGCGAGACCAATCAATCGATGCTCCGATTTTTTTTATTTGACTGACGATCGAATCATGACTTTCTTCTGCAAATGCATTAATTCTTTTCAATAATTCTTCGCGACCAATATCTTGTCTGCGTTTGCCTTCTTTTTTATATATCTCACCTTCAACTTTTGATTGTGTTGCGATGGCAGCATGGTCAGTACCAGGAATCCAAAGGGTTTTCTTGCCCTGCATACGAGCGTAACGAACCATGATGTCTTCGATAGCAATCATAAAAGCCGAACCCATATGAAGTATTCCAGTCACATTAGGTGGAGGAAGAACTATCGAAAAAGGTTCGACATGACGTTCGGGTAAATTGTCGGGATTAAAATATCCAGAATCCATCCATGTTTTATAAATGGCATCTTCAGAAGATGTGGGATTATATGGTTTGAGGAATTTTTCAGGGATAGACATAGCCAAAATGATACCAAACATAGGGCTTTTTTGCATTAAAGGCTATAAGGACAATAGTTAGAAGGGTTATGATAGTTACAGTCTATTCTTTATACGTGTATATATTTTTTCTACAATGGCTTATTTACTTAAATTTTAAGTAAATAAGCCATCCTAAAAAATAAGTGTATACAGACCTGACATGTCTTTTGTTTACTGTCTTGTATTTATTTCGCCACTGAACGAGGTCCGAGAGGTAATGTTCCTTGTGCTTTGAGCGAGATTTGTTCATGTTGTGATGTTCCGTTTAGCTGTTCCCTTGAAGGTTGTATTGCAGAACCTCTATTAAAATATCCGGCGAGTGCAATCATTAGTCCATTATCAGTTGAATGATCGGTTTCTGGCATCAAAAGTTTTACAGATGAATCGTTCGCTAAATTTTCTAGAGCTTTTCTTATATGAGTATTGGCAATAACACCTCCACCAATAATTATAGTTTCAACCGCATATGTTTCTATAGCTTTTCTCATTTTTGAAATAAGAACGTCAGTGATGGCGTCTTCAACTTCTCTACATATTCCTTTTATTATATTTTGATCGAGTACTGTTGTTGCGGTATCTAACGGATTATTTTGTGTGCTGGTCGATGTGAGTTTTTTTACGAGATACAACACCGCAGTTTTGAGTCCAGAAAATGAAAAATCAAAATTATCGCTGTCTATCATCGGGCGAGGTAATGGTTCGGGACTTGTTAATCCTTCAGTCCTCGCTTCTTCGGCGAGTTTTGAAACTTTCGGTCCGCCGGGATAGGCGAGCCCCAATGTGCGAGCAACTTTATCAAAACATTCGCCAACGGCATCATCACGTGTTTCGCCAACTATTTCATACATAGATTCGATATCTGTTCCATTATCTGTTCCGTTTTTTATATCTTTTACAAGAACAATTTGTGTATGCCCACCTGAAATGAGAAGCGAAAGGGCAGGATATAAAATACGACGATTGAGCAAATCATAGGTGCCATAATCCGTCACGATATCACCATTAATATTTCCCGGGTGGATTTTTTGAATCATCGCCGACAAAATATGTCCCTCCATATGATTCACGGGAATCAAAGGCACATTCCATGCACGCGATAAAGCTTGCGCAAAATTAATACCAACCCACAGGGCGGGTTCGAGCCCTGGACCTGTGGTGACACTTATATAATCAATATCTGGTTTCGGTATGTTTGGAATAAGAGTATTGAGCATTGCCTCATCCTCGATAAGAGTTCCTGTGTTTTCGGTATTTTGGATTGCAGTATTTTGAATTGCGTCACTATCACTTTTTATTCCCAATGTTTTATACAAAACAGGAATTATGTTTTTTATATGCTCTCGTTTTGCGAGCATTGGAAAAACTCCACCATAAGGGGTATGCATATCAATTTGAGAATGAACTGTGTTACCGATAATTTTTACAGTGTTTTTCTCTTCATCAATTTCAATTAAACTGATTGCTGTTTCATCACAAGATGTTTCGATTCCAAGAATTTTCATTTTATTTTTTTTGCTCGGTAATTTTATCTTTCCTTTCTTTTACTTTATTTCATTTTCAGATGTAAATGAAAACGTGAAATACTTTTACGAATTTCTTCCACAATAATAACCAGAAGACTCATCCCTGCAATAATCAACCAGTCATTTAGCCCTATAGAAGTAGTGTGAAGTATTCTTTGGAAAAAAGGTACATAAACCGCGATAAGCTGTAAACCAAATACTAATACAAGAGACCCGATAAGATACATATTGGTGAAGATGTTTCTTGTAAAAATTGTAGCGTTCTCGCTCCGACAATTAAAAGCGTTGTACCACTGACACAAAGAAAGTGCAGTCAAAGTTACAGTAGAAGCTAATACAAAACCTCTATCAAGATACAATAAGAAAAGTACCAAAGAAACCGTTGCCATAGAAATACTCATAAAAGTCATTCTCACAATCATTAATCGATCTATAAGACTCGATTTTCTTTTTGAAGGTATTAAAAGATCTTTTTCTTTTGGCTCAAGGGCGAGTGCGATAACAGGAAAACTGTTGGTTATAAAATTCATCCAAATAATTTGAGTAGCAAGAAGGGGAACAGGGTAGCCCATAATCATGGCGAGCATAATGGTTATGATTTCTCCAATGGATGTTGATAGAAGATATAAAACAACTTTCTTTATGGATCTATAAACATTTCTCCCTTCTTCAATTGCAGAAACAATACTTCCAAAGCTGTCATCGAGAAGGACTATGTCTGCTGCCTCTTTGGCTACTTCTGTACCGATTTTTCCCATAGCAACACCAAGGTCGGCTGCTGCCAATGATAGGGCATCATTGACGCCGTCTCCTGTCATGGCGATAACATCACCTTTTGCACGATACGCTTTGATGATTTTTAATTTGTCTTCTGGTGATACACGAGCAAAAACACTTGTATGAGGCAATTCATGAGCAAGCTCGGCATCATTCATAAGGGCAAGTTCTTTACCGGTAATAACACGATCACCTTCTTCAAAAATACCAACTTTCTTCCCAATAGCTTTGGCTGTTTCAGGATAGTCTCCTGTGATCATAATTGTTTTTACTCCTGCTCCGCGTGCTCTGCGTAATGCGTCATATACATCGCTTCGAATACTGTCGCTTATTCCAACAAAACCCACGAAACATAATTCAGGTAATGTTCCAGGGGTAAACGAAGAGTCATGGTTTTTACGCATAGCCAATGCCATAACACGTAAACCAAATGAAGCCATAGAAAGAAGGGAATCTTCTATGGAAAGCCTGTCTTCATCGGTTATTTTTATTATTTTCCCATCTTTCCATATTGATGTAACTTTTTCGAGTATTGGTTCAGGTGCACCTGAAACTGAAAAGACACTATCGCCATTCATTTCATTAGTATCGTTTATGGAAGCATGATATTTTGTTTTTGAGCTAAAAGGAATATCAAGAATTTTTTTGTATTCTTGTTCTAATATATTTTTATTGAAACCAACTTTTCTGGAAAATACGAGAAGAGCAGCTTCAGTAGGATCACCTGAAATTCTTTCCCATTCATTTGTATCCTGTTTTTGTGTAACTGCGGCGGATGTAGTCAGTGCGGATATTTTTCCCGCCAGTAAAATATCACTGTGTTCTAGATGCTCTATGGTTTTTTCATTACGGGAAAGTGTCCCTTCTGGACTATATCCATTTGTTTCTATGTCTACCATTCCATCAAATGTCCATAGTTTTTCGACCGCCATCTGATTGAGGGTTATAGTCCCTGTTTTATCTACAGCAATAACGGTGGCTTGCCCCAAAGCTTCGACCGCTTGTAGTTTTCTTACCAATGCATTTTGTTTGCTCATTCTATACATACCATCAGCAAGGACGATAGTTACAACAATAGGAAGACCTTCGGGGGTTGCTGATACCGCAATTGCAACTGCGACGATAAACATTTCTTTAAATGGGATATTTTGAAAAATACCGATAATAAATATCAAAGTACAAATAATCAAAACAGCAATAATGATAATGCGAGATAGTTTTTGAATATTTTTTTTCAAAGGTACATCCGTGTCGATGGAAGTTAACATATGTGAAATACCTCCAATAACAGTATGACTTGCTGTTGCGACAATCACAGCACGCGCATCTCCTCCGATAACATATGTTCCTCGGAATACCATGTTTTTTTGATCTGGAGCAGGAATATTTTCTGCTTCAATTATGTTTATATTTTTGTGTACGGGCTCAGATTCTCCTGTAAGAGCAGACTCGTCTATTTTAAGATCATTTAATTCTATAATGCGAGCATCTGCAGGAATCTTGTCTCCTTCTTTTAAAACAATAATATCCCCTACGACAACATCTTCTGAAGAAATAATTATTTCTTTTCCATCACGAAAAACGACAGCATTGGTTTGTACCATATTACGCAAGGCCGTAAGGGTGTCTTGAGCACGACCTTCTTGAACAGTACCCACAACAGCATTAATAATAAGTACAAAAAGAATCACATACCCGTCTATAAAATCTCCTAAAAGGAAAACAATAAGAGTGGCAATGAGGAGTATGTAAATAATAGGGTTCGCAAATTGCCTCAAAAATATTGTAAAAAGTGAATCTGGTTTTTTATGAGGAAGGGAATTTGGTCCGTTCTCGGCTAGCCGAGAACTAGCCTCTATTGATTCGAGCCCTCGATCTTGTGAATTGAGTTTTGTAAATATTTCTTTAACAGAAAAGGTGTGCCAGTTCGTGTTCGTGCGTTCATTATTTATCATGGTGCGCGCTGAGGGACTTGAACCCCCGACCCTCTCAACGTCAATGAGATGCTCTAGCCAACTGAGCTAAGCGCGCAATATTAATACTTCAAACTATCAGTACATTACACTATATATGACCTATACCTATGATTTAGGTTGATCAAACTTTGAAATAAGTTTTTTGATGACGAAATATACGATAGCTGAAACGATAAAGAAATTAATAAGAAGAGATAAAAATTTCCCATACCCAATAACAGATCCGTGTATATCGAGAGTAAGTGAGGCGAGGTCATTAAAACGACTAAAAGCAAGACCAATAAGAGGATTAATTATGTCATTTACAAAAGAAGCTACAAGATCGGATACTGCTTTACCCAAGATAAAACCGATTGCTAATCCGACCACCCCTTGGGTGCGTATAAAGTGTATAAAGTCTTTTAATTGTTCTTTAATCATGATGATTCAGATTACCATATATCGACTTTAATTTGTTACTATATAAGATATGATAAATTTTTTAACATTGAATCCTTTTCTAGAGCACATATTTTTCGGAAACTCTATTAGAGAATATATTATTGCTGTATTACTTTTTGTTGCATTGCTGGCTTTCTTTAAAATTATTCAGGCAGTAATCTTGAATAAGATTGCAGTTTTTGTCACAAAAACAAAATCAGATATTGATGATATGTTGCTTAGTATTGTTAAAAATGTAAAGCCAACATTTTACAGTTTCTTTGCTTTTTTCTTTGCTGTTAAATTTCTCCATGTACCGGAATCCTTTCACAAAATACTTTCCTGGATAATGATATTGTGGCTAACCTATCAGACCGTTATTTCTTTACATATTCTTATTGATTATATTTCTAGTAAAAAAATAAAAACTGATTCAGGAAACACCAAACAAGCCTTGAGTACCCTAAGTCTTATAAGCAAAGTTGTTTTGTGGGTTCTCGGTGCATTGTTCGTTCTCTCTAATATGGGGGTAAATATTACTTCTGCTGTGGCAGGGCTCGGTATCGGTGGTATTGCTGTTGCTTTGGCTCTTCAAAATATCTTGGGCGATTTGTTCAGTTCATTTGCGATTTATTTTGATAAACCATTCGAGATTGGGGATTTCATTGTGGTTGGAGACAAAGTCGGTACAGTAGAAAAGATTGGGATTAAAACCACACGTATAAAAGCTCTCCAGGGAGAAGAGATTGTTTTCTCTAATAGGGAATTAATGAATGCTCAGATTCAGAATTTTAAAAAATTAAAGAGCAGACGTATTTCATTTAGTGTTGGAGTTACATACGATACACCAAACACAAAATTAAAAATGGTTCCCGTGCTCGTCAATGATTTATTCAAGACAATTAATGATGTGAGACTGGATCGTGTTCATTTTGCAAAATTTGACGAATCTTCACTTACTTTTGAAATAGTTTATTACGCTGAAACATCAGACTACACTGTGTCTATGGACAAGCGACAGGAGATAAATCTAGGTATAAAAGCTTTGTTCGAGAAAAAAGGGATAGAGATGGCTTTTCCTACAAGGACTTTATATATGAAGAAGGATTAAGTTACTGGATTGTTTTTTGCCAAAATACTAAAAAATGGTATATTAGTAGCCGTCATGGTTAAATCATGACTATATTGGCCCTATCGTCTAACGGTTAGGACATTGCCTTTTCAAGGCAGTAATCAGAGTTCGATTCTCTGTAGGGTCACAACGTAAATCGCCGTAAGGAGATTTTTGCGTTGTGATCCTAAGCGGACGCTGAGGCGTCTGCGTCAGAGAATCGAAACCCGATTGAGCATTTTTCTGAGTATTCTGATACGATATAAAAATCCAATCGTGGGTAATGGTCCTGTAGTGACCGATTCTCTGTAGGGTCACTAGATTAACATTTACATATGGTTTCTTATGAAAAAAAGTTTTAAAAACATAAAAACACTTATTATTACATCAACATCTATCGTTATTGTAGTTTTGTTCTTTATCTTTGTTGGTGGAGGTAACGGAAAAGAAGAAATTGTTACGGTAAAAAAAGGAGACCTTATTAAGACTGTTAGAGTGAGTGGAAAGGTTATTGCAAATCAGAGTGTTGATCTTGCATTTGAGGTCGGGGGAACAGTTGCTTATGTATATAAAGATGTAGGAGATTCTGTTAATACAGGTGACATTATTGTGAGCTTAGATAAAGCGAGCGTGCAGGCAAATCTACTCAAAGCTCGAGCAGATCTTGTTGCTTCACAAGCAGAACTTTCAAAATTAAACGGGGGTTTAGGTATGGTGAATACAAATGACAAAGTCAAAAATGTAGAAGCTGAAACTATTCAAGAAATTATAACCGCCTATACAGTTGCAGATGACACTATTCATAATAAAGTAGATCAGCTTTTTACTAATCCGAGTTCACCAAATCCTGAAATCATCTCTTCTTTTAAGGGTTATGAGTTGAGGTTGAAAATAAATAAAACACGTATTGACATTGAACAGACTCTTTCATTGTGGAACAGTCTTGTTTCAGGACTTGGTACAAATCAGTCGACTGAAAATTCAAGCAATGCTTTAGCTTTGTCCAAAAAATACGGAGCTTTTATTGTTTTGTTTTTAAATGATATTGCCACTGCGGTAAATACTCTTGAATCAAATACAACTCTTTCACAAACACTGATTGACAAATATCGTGTTGATATTAGTTCTGCAAGATCTGCTCTTAATCTTGCTCTTTCTAATCTCGTATCACAAAGTGATAATGTTAATAATGTTGTTTTTGATATATCTGTTCAAGAAGCAAGAGTCGCTTCAGGACAAGCAAACGTGGCGAGTTTTGAGGCGCAACTTCGTGATACAACACTCGGAGCTCCTTTTTCTGGAATCATTTCAAAACAGAATGCAAAAAAAGGTCAGGCTGTTTCTCAAAACCTTGTATTGGTTTCGGTTATAAGTCGAGATTTAAAAATCGAGGCATATGTCCCAGAGGTCTCTATTGCGGGCATCACTTTGGGTAATGGAGCGAATATTACTTTGGATGCATATGGACCAGGAGATATGTTTGAAACAGTTGTGTCACACATAGACCCCGCTGAAACAGTAAAAGATGGTGTATCGAATTATAAAATTGAGCTCGTATTCAGTATTCCTGATGCTCGAATTAGACCGGGTATGACGGCAAATGTATCAATTGAAACTTTACGAAAACCCGAAACATTGATGATTCCTTTGCGCTCTATTTTGGACATGAACGGTAAAAAGTTTGTTTTCATGACTAATGAAAACAGAGACAAAAAAGAAATTAGCATAGGGGACGTAGATTCAGAAGGAAATGCTGAAATAATTTCGGGCCTAAAAGAGGGTGATACTATTTACCTTAACCCGATCAAGTAGAGTATTTATAAATACTTAAAATGCCACAATTTTTACGCATAGGATTTTTTCTCGCATTAAGACAAATAAAGAGGGCTAGTGTTTGGACAACAGCCCTTATTGTTTTTGTGATGATTCTCACATTTTTAAACCTTGTGGTTGTTTCTGGGATTTTGGTTGGACTTATTCAAGGAGCCGTAGATGCAAACAAGATTTATTATACGAGCGATATTATTATCTCCAATCTTCCTAAAAAAGATTATATTGAGCAAAGCCCTCAGGTGATTTCAATTGTAGCTGCATTACCAGAAGCAGAAGTGTATGCAGCTAGATATTTACAGGGGGGTTCGATAGAAGCTCATTATAAAGAGGCTATTGATAGTGATGATATAGAAACAGCCGGAGGAAGTTTTGTAGGCATCAATCCTGTTGCCGAGAATGAAGTAACGCATCTTTCCGACTTTGTTGTAGAGGGGGAATATTTAACAGCAGGGGATTATGATCAGGTTCTGATTGGTGCTAATCTCCTTAAAAAATATCTTCCTATTGAATCACCAGGATTTACAACATTATCTGATATAAATATTGGTGATAAAATCCGAATAAATATTGGTGATATAACTCGTGAGGTAACCATAAAAGGAATTGTTAAATCAAAGGTAGATGAGCTCGCTTTCCGTGTATTTATGGTCGACTCTCAATTTAGAAGTTTGATTGGACGTGGCGATTACAATGTTGATGAAATTTCAATAAAACTTAAACCAGGAATAGATCCGGCTCTTGTTCGGGACAGTTTGATTCGTTCAGGTGTTGGGGAATTTGCTCGTGTACAAACATTCGAAGACGCCCAACCAAAGTTTCTTCAGGACATCAAAGAAACTTTTGCATTACTCGGCAACATGATTAGTTCTATTGGGCTTGCAGTGGCTTCTATAACTATATTTATAGTTATCTTTATTAATGCAATTACACGCAGAAAATTCATTGGTATTATGAAAGGTATTGGTATTAGTGGTGTTGCAATTGAAACATCGTATGTGATTCAATCAATTTTTTATGCGGTTTTGGGATCTGGTATAGGGCTTCTTGTTTTGTACGGACTGCTTCAGCCTTATATTGCAGCCAATCCTATCGATTTTCCTTTTTCTGATGGGATTCTCGTGGCCACATTTAACGGAACAATGATTCGTGTCGCTCTCCTTGTTTTCACTACAATTATCGCCGGATATATTCCGGCCCGTATGATTGTGCGTAAAAATACCCTTGATTCTATTTTAGGGAGAAATTAATTTCACAATTTACTTATACATATATGAATCTTATTGAAGTACGAGGACTGACAAAGACATTCAAAAACGGCGATAAAGAAACACGTGTTTTAAAAGGTATAGATTTCACTGTGAGTGAAGGAGAGTTTATTGCAATTGTGGGGAGATCTGGTGCGGGAAAATCTACCTTTTTATATCAATTATCACTTCTCGATGAACCAACATCTGGTGAAATAATTGTGTTTGGAAAAGATACACATGCAATGAGTGCCGAAGAAAAAACTGTTTTTCGTCTCAATCAATTAGGGTATGTATTTCAGGATTATGCATTATTGCCAGACCTTACTGCAGTTGAAAATGTTGCCCTACCGCTTATGATGCAAGGAAAGAATAAGGCGCAGGCATATATAGAAGCAAAAAATGCTTTGGATCGGGTAAAGCTCGGACATCGTTTTGATAATCTTCCGAGCCAATTATCAGGAGGAGAACAGCAACGCGTTTCTGTTGCCCGAGCTCTGGCACATAAACCACAAGTATTATTTGCCGATGAACCGACTGCAAACCTAGATAATGAATCTTCGAAATCAGTAATGGATCTTTTCAAAGAAATATATGCACAAGGTCAGACAATTATCATGGTTACTCACGAAGAAGACTATGCACGAATGGCAAAAAGATTGATTCGTTTTGATGACGGAATGATTGTAAGTGACGAGAGAAACCAAGAACGCTTTTAAATATTAAAAATACAAAATCCGCTTTTTTAGAGCGGATTTTTAACAGATTAAATCAGAGAACGGGCAGAACCCGGTGCCCGACTATCTGGAAATAATGCCAAAACTTTTGAGTTGTGGCCTGGGGAGAGTCTTCGCCTTTATGGACACGGCCTTCCAATTTGTGTTCTTTGAATAAGCTAATTTCGAAACCCTTACAGATTTCATTTGCTTGTTCATTGGTCACAAATGCCAGATCGGGTTTTTTGCAAAACCATTCATCCTCGTTACCGAGAAGAATGATAGAGCATACTCCACCTAGTCTGACACTTTCCATGACAGCTTTCATCAGTTCCATAAACCCAACATTACCGTGAAAAGGTAAAGAGAAGTTTGCGTGAACTAAATCAGCTGATTCTTGTTCGAAAGGAAAGTGTGAAAACTTTACATTTTGAAAATCGAAACGATCACCGAATTGACTCTTTACCTTGTTTGCATAAGGAAGAGAATCAGTCGAAGCATCTACTGCGGTGACTTTTTCGAATCCGTTTTGCAAAATATAAAGTGAATCATTCATGGAACCTGCACCGAGGTCGATTGCATAAGTGTGCTTACATCCATGTTTCTCGACTTCATGCACTGCTTTCGTAATGAGAGCAGACGAAGACCTCTGACAAGTTTTTTCAAAATATGGTCCCCAATTACCCACATTTCGACTGCAGGGTATTGTACTCATTGTTAAAGAATTCTGTATACATTATACACCTGTATATGTATTTTGTCAATCAACCCACACGATACCTACTCTACTTTGCGTTTATATAAGCAAAAATATCCTCGAGGGCTTTTACTGCATCACCTGCTGCAATATTGTTTTGATGATAGAGACCATCAGTACAATCACCAGCTGCCCAAATACCAGGAGTTGATGTTGCCTGTGTTCGTGGGTCCACTACAACTCTTCCAAAAGTATCTACTTGAACAATGTCTTTTACATAATCAGTCGCAGGTATGGATCCAATTTCTATAAATATTCCAGAAACAGGAAGTTCAGTTAAAATTCCTGTATTTGTATCTTTGTATGTAATAGATTTTACAAATTTTTCTCCTTTAACTTCAACAGGTGCTGAATTCATGAAAGCATGCATATTTGGATGAGCCAGTACCTTTTTTACAGTACTCGGATCAGCCTTGTATTCATTACCTCGATTAATAAGAGTAACGCTCGGACAATATGCCAAGAGTTGGGCTGCACTTTCGAATGCAGCATTTCCACCACCTATAACAGCGACGTTTTGACCAGAAAAAACAGGTCCATCACACGAAGCGCAGTAGGTAATTCCTTTATGTTCAAAAATATCAGCTCCAGGAATATTTAGTTTTCGTCTCATACTTCCGGTAGCTACCAGAACAGTTTTTGCATTATATGAACCTTGATCAGTTTTAATAGTAAATATATTTGATCCATTCGTTGTATCTTGTGTTTGAGAAACAGATGCGACCCATTCACCGATTTTTATATCAACAATATCCTTTGCATACATACGGAGATGATTTTCGAGAGCTTTAGCAAAATCAGGTCCAGATATTTTTACTGTTCCGATCCAATTTTCAATACCTTCTGAAACTGTTGATTGGCTATTCCAATCTTTTGTAATAAAGACAGTTTTTAATTGTTTTCGTGATGCGTATACACCAGCAGACACACCAGCTGGTCCTCCTCCTATAATTGCAAGATCGTACATAGATAGTTATTAGTATATCAAATTGAATAGAGGGAATACAGAGCCAAAAGATGTTACAGAATAAGGTAAAGCGGTGTTTCAAATCTTGAACTTTATTTTATCTGTGTTTTGATACAATTTTTTTCTGGAATGTAATGATTGATAGGTTATATAATAAATAAATCACACCTATGTTTATCGAAAAAACTAATAAAAATGATGTTCTCACTGTGGGCGTATTTGAACGCTTACTTAATCAGGTCTTGGATGAAAAACTCGTACCAGTATATGCACAAATTGATGCTTTGGAATCAAAAATGATGGACAGGTTTAATATTGTATTTAAAAACTTCGAACGTTTGGAACGACGTATTGATGATTTGGTTATTAGAAAAGTAGACAGAGAAGAATTCCTTGTTTTACACGGACGAGTAGTTTCACTTGAAAAAACACTGTAGCTTTTAAGCTACAGTGTTTTTGCTCGATTTCAATTATTTGTCAGACCCTTGCCCGATTCCTCTTATTTTTTCCGTCGGAGAAATGCAGGAACCGCACCCCAATTGTCATCGTCATCTGAATCTATGGTAGGAATAGGTGATTTTTTATCTTCTATTTTCACAGATGATTTATCTTCTTTTATATTTGATACAGGAGGAGCACTGATTGCATTGTGGATTTTTCCTTTTGAATCTTCTTTATTGTCTTTGCTATCAGAGACAGGTGAAGAGAAAAGAGATTTTGCTTTTGAAAGTGGGGCAGATGCAGGAGAGTCACCGAAACCAGATGCAATGACAGTTACTTTCACTTCACCTTTCTTTAGTTTTTCATCACGAACGGTACCGAAAATAACTTTTGCATTAGGATCGATAGATTCTGTGATAACTTTTGCAGCATCCTGAATTTCAAACATAGTGAGATCGTCTCCACCAGCGATTGAAAAGAGCACACCTTTTGCACCAGCAATAGAGATATCGAGGAGTGGGGAAGAGATCGCCATCTTTGCAGCGTCTTCAGCACGTTTTTCACCAGAACCCATTCCGATACCCATAAGTGCAGAACCGGTGTTTTCGAGCACACTTCGGATGTCAGCAAAGTCTATATTAATAGTCCCTGGGGTTGTAATGAGGTCAGAGATGCCTTCGACTGCTTGTTTGAGTACTTCGTCACATATCGCAAATGCGGCCTTTGCAGTGGTGTTTCTGTCGATATTAGCCATCAATCTGTCATTAGGAATGACAATCAATGCATCAACTTCTTTACGAAGTGCTTCGAGAGCAACTTCTGCAATCTTCATACGCTGATTTCCTTCAAAGAAAAATGGTTTTGTAACAACACCTATGGTAAGGGCACCGAGTTCTTTTGCTGTCTTTGCAATAACCGGAGTAGCACCAGATCCAGTTCCACCACCCAATCCACCTGCGACGAATACCATATCTGCACCTTTGATTGCTTCCTGAAGTTCTTCTTTTGTTTCTTCAACTGCACGACGACCAAGTTCTGGATTCATACCAGTTCCCAAACCTTTGGTTAGATTTTTACCAATATGAATTTTTTTCTTTGCGAGAGAATGATGAAGGTCTTGCGCATCAGTATTGATGGCAATAAATTCAACACCTTTTACTTTGGCGTTTACCATATGGTTAACGGTATTCTTTCCAGATCCTCCTGCACCAATAACTTTGATGCGGGCGAATGTTTCTACTTCAGGTACGATATTTGGCATTTCTGTGGTGCTTTTAAAACCGATTCGAGTTGCCTCGTTCGGGGTTTGGTAAGATGTGTGGATTATAGCAAAAGACTCCTATTTATCAATAGGTTGGTAAATATTGACACTTACGGGAGAAATTGCTTAAAAAATGACAATATTTTCTTAACTATAGGTGATTTGCTTATTGGTTCACCAGAGTTGCTGTTTTCTTCGGTACCGAGACCTAAAACACTTAATCCGTATGCAACAGAAAGACCTGATTCTTTTTGAGAGACGGTTCTTGCAGGTAATTTTAATATTGATTTGGCAATTTCATCGATGCCTTCTTTGTGTGACCCTGCACCAGAGATAATAATACCTGCTGGCAAGAGACCATTTTTATCGTTTTTCTCTAAATGCTCTTCGATAAGTTCAAACATATCTGAAAGACGAGCCTCGATGATGTCATCTAGTTTTTTCTTAGAGAATTCTGTTTTAATTGTTTCTCCACGTTTTATACTTTCTGCATCCTCGATAGGAATTTTTAAACCAAGAGCAATATCATTGGTGATGTCTGATGAACCTATAGAAAAAACATCAAGAGATAAAGGAAGATTATTTTCATACATAACAATTGAAACTGTTTCTGCTCCAATATCGGCCAGAACACAACCGGCAACTTTTTGGTTTTTTGATAAGAGTACTAATGATGCTGCAATAGGTGCGGCGGTTACATCGAGAACTTCTATACCCGCTTCGTCTGCAGTTTCAAGAAGGTCTTCGAGATGTTGTGTCAAACAAGTTATAAATAAAACTTTAACTTCTAACTTGCTTCCTTTCATACCTTGTGGGCGACCAAGAACGGTTTTTCCATCAATACGGTAACTGAGAGGAATTGTGTGAACGATACGTCTGTTCGACATATGCGAAGGAGAAAGGTTTCGTTCCGCTGCAGCTGTTGCTTTATTTAGATCTATTTCTGAAACTTCTGCATCACCACGGGTGATAATAACGGAACCAACACTGGAAACACTTTGAAGACTAACACCACCTATAGAAACGAAAGCTTTTTTTATTTTAGTATTTGATGCCCGTTCTGCTTGGGCAATAGCAATACGTAGGCTCTTTACGGTCTCTGTCATGTTTACAATATATCCATGGCGAACACCTTTTGATTCCACTATTGAAGTACCTATTATTTTAGGTAGAGTTCTTTCATTAGTTGGGTCATAAGACGACACAACAATTTTAATATCTTGTGTTCCTATGTCTATACCTACGGCGGTGTGTTTACGCATGTTAAAAAAAAGAGAAAGAAATATGTACAAATAATGTACTAAACCTTGAATTCCTTACGGAACTTTGCTTCAGTGCTTTCCATTCTACTACCATGAGCCATTCCTTTCAAATGACATAGTGCGTGTATGTAAAGAAAAGCTATAAAATTTGATGGCGTTCTACCGAAATCTTTTGCTTGCTTCGATGCTTCCAAAGGGTTTATAAAAATTTCTCCCGCTATATCATCGAGCTCAAAAGATAATACATTTGGTATGTAATCTTTTTTTCTGTATGTAATATTAATTCTACGTGATTCAGCATTACCAATAAATGCTAAAGACAAGTCATATTCTTTTCCCAGGACCGCATCTTTCATACGAGCAAAAGGCAAGCGTGGAAGCTCGCCTTTTGTTTTTTGTATAAGAGAGAAATTTGACGAAGAAGCCATCGTCTTTAATTATCGTTTGCGACGAGCAGCACGTTCTGCTTCCGGATTTATTTTCCCAAGCTTTATGAGTTCGGCTCGTTCCTCACGTTTTTTAATACCCTTAAGGGTTTTTATCTTTACTTTATAATGAGAAAGAGCTCGTTCATTATATCGACTGCCACGAACACGAGGAAGAATACCAGAACCTTGAACACGCTTTGTAAAGCGTCTTAAAAGAGAAAGGGGATTTTCTGTGCCGTTTCGGCTTACTTCTACATTTGTTGCCATAGACGGATAGATTAGCATAAGGAAAAGTCGCTGTCAAAGAGACTTTTCCTGAGTTTTTTATACTTTATATTTTTTTAAATAAGACGCCACATCAGAGAAATGAACGGTATTTTGAGATCTGGTTGCAGTCTCTCTCACTATAACAGAATCCTCCATAGCTTCTTTTTTACCCATAATTATAACAATCGGTGCATTCATTTTTTCTGCTACACCAACCTGTCCTGCTATTTTATCTTTCGATAATGAATGGGTAACAGGAATACGTGCTTTTCTCATAATTTCAAGAAATTCAAGGCTTTTTAATTTCGCTTCAAAACCTAATTGCATAAAACATATTTCTGGTTTTTGAATTTTCTCTAGGGTTGTTTTTTTAATTACAGGATGAGCTTTTGTATTTTTAGTTAAAGCAATTGATACTCCGACAGCTGGAATTTCTTTTCTGTGACCTGTTTTTTTTGACAAGGTATCGTATCTAATTCCAATTACCTTTGGACATTCTTTTGGATCAGAACCATGGATTTCAAAAATAGTTTCACTACAATAATCACGATTAGCAACGAGGGAGTTATTTATATTGTAAGGAATATCGAGAGCTTCGATATATTCCAGAACTTCTTTAAAATGCTTACGAGATTCTTCTGAAAGAAAATTGATTGATTTCGGACAATCAACTGAAAGTTTAAGACATTCTTCATGTTCACAACCTAAAAGACTGAAAACATCTTTTTTAAGTAATTGTTTACATTCTGCAGGTAATTCATTTATATATCGTCTGTAATATGCTGTCAGTTCACGTGTAAATCGTGTCAAAGATTCTTTGTCACCAATAGAATTTATTTCTATACATAGATTGGTTTCGCCATTGTCTGCAAGAATCGCCATCGAAGTTTTTATAAGAATAGCTTCGGCGATTGATTTTTTGGTACCAATAATTTCTAGACCGTGATGAATTTCTTTTGGATTAATTTTCCGACGGTCTCCTTTAAAAGGTCTTTTGTAATAAAGCATTACCGGCTGTGGGGTAGCGATGAGTTTTTCACAATCATGTATTTTAAGAAGAGAAATTTTTTCTTCTAGGCGAATGGTTGCACCTTTACTGTGGTCCGCATGATCTACGACAATTTCTCCTTCCGAAATAGATTTCGCTAAAGCACTATCATCGGAATGAATATGTGGATCTTTTAAAGGATTAAAACCATAAAAAAGAGCAGTTTCTCCCGTTGAATCTATGCGATCGTAGGATAAATAGTTAGGAAGTTCGGATTTATTGGTTTTGGGTGATTTCATGGAGAATGGATTGATATTAGTAATTTTTTTTATGGAATGATTGTCGATGTTGCTACTTTGCCAGGGAAGAGGCTTAGGTTTGAAAGAGGGAGGAGGCGAAATAAAGGGCGTCCAATAATATCTTCTTTTGGTAATGGTCCCCAACTTCGAGAATCTGAACTTACCACCCGATTATCTCCCATAACAAAATACTCATCCTTTTCTAGAGTAAGTGTCACGTTGCCAAATGTACGAGAACCTATGTATGGTTCAAATATAACGATTCCTTCTGGATGCTCCGAGTTTTTTATTGAAACAGAATCATTGTTAACGGTTATCGTTTCTCCGGGAAGTCCGATCAATCTTTTTATAAAGTACTTGGAAGGATCTTTTGGGTAACGGAAAATAATCACATCGCCACGATTTGGTTCATGGAAACGATAACTTATTTCATCAACAACGAGGTATTGTCCATTTTTAAATGTATCATCCATGGATGATCCATTCACCACAAAAGGTTGTGCCACCCACATTCTGATAGGAACAACAATAATGAGAGCGATGATTGCGTACTTAAGAAAATCTTTTAAAAAGGAGGTATTTTTCATAACAAGTAGGTCAAGTGTATTACGGAAACAGGGGTTGACGCAATGGCCAGATGCGTGCCCAAGATTTTTATCGTATACTTGTTCATCATGATATGTATTGGATTAGGAAACCCCGGAAAAGAATACGAAGGAACTCGACACAATGTAGGTCGAGAGTCAGTGGAGAAATTCGCAAAGAAAATGAATTTTAATGATTTTAGTTTTGATAAAAAATCAAATGCCTTGGTTTCATTGGGTAAAGTAGGGAAAAATAAAACTACACTTATTCTCCCTGAAACTTTTATGAACAAGAGCGGGCAATCTGTTATTAAATTCGCTAGAGGTGCAAAAAAGATCAAAAGACATGATGGAAAAACCGTTAAAGCTTTCCCTGAACTCATTGTTGTTCACGACGATTTAGATATTCCTTTTGGTAAAGCAAAAATATCTTGGGATAAAAGTGCGGGAGGACACAAAGGAGTAGCTTCTGTTATCAAAGCACTCGGAACACAGGCATTTTTTCGTATACGAATTGGTATCACACCAACAACTCCTGGTGGCAAATTAAAAAAACCAGATCATGATACCGTAACGGACAATTTTATTGTCGCTTCCTTTAAAGAAAAAGAGGCCATTGAGCTCAAAAAAGTAATGAAGAAAATAGTTGATTGTCTCGAAATGGCGATAACAGATTCGCCTGAACGTGCTATGGGTGAATATAATGCAATATTTAATAAATAGATTGACTTTCGTTTTTGCAAGTATAGTATTGTTTTAACTAGATCTTTCTTAATCAACCATCAACCATAACCCTTAAAAGAAAGGTTCAATTGTGAGTATTATATTAGCTTCGTTATCCCACGCGGTTTTTATACCGCTTTTCTGTTTCATGTTTGCTGTGGGAATCACTTATTTTGTGTCCTACGGTATGCATTTAAAGGACAAGAAGAAGCAGAAGTGTATCATTTTTGGATGGACTGTTCACATTATATGTGTAGCATTCATCACTTTTCTTCTTTTGATTATTTTCGAAACGAGAGCCTTTATTGATTTTTTCGATAAGCTTTTGTAAAAGCAAAACCGCTTCCATAATGGAAGCGGTTTTTTCTTTTTCTTAACACTAATTCTATGAGTTACTTTTTCTCTCCTACGAATGCAAGAGTCATTTTCTGAGTACCCGCATCAAATAGAGTGATCTTGAATGGGTATACTTTTCCAAGTTCCAAATTCTCTCGAAGTTTTTCATCACTTCCAAATTCTGATACATGTACAAGTCCGGCAATACCTTCTTCTACAGAAGCCAAGGCACCATGTCGATTGAATTTGATAACAACACCCTTAACATCCATGTCTTTTTTGTATTTCTTGCCTGCTTCTGTCCATGGATTAGGTTTAAGAGCCTTGATTGAAAGAGAAACTTTACTGTCTTTCACTTCAATAACTTTAACTTTTACATCATCACCAATCTTGAATCGAGTTTTTGGATCTTCTACAAGAGCCCAATCGATTTCTGAAATGTGAACCAATCCTTCCAATCCTTCATCGATTTTTACAAAGATACCGAAATCAACCATACCTGTAACTTTTCCTTCTACTTCATCATCTACTTTAAATTTTGCAACAGCCTCGGTTTTATCCTGAGTGGTTGAATTCTTTTCAGAGAAAATAAGTTTCCCTTCTTTTGGAAAAGCTCCGATGATCGATACTGCAAGCTTGTCTCCTACGAGTTTCTTGAGTTCAAGAAGAATACTGTCTTTGTCGCCATCCTGTACGCGAGGATAGTGTTCAGGTTTAAGTTGAGAAGCGGGAAGGAATCCTTGAATACCTTGCCATTCTATAATAAGACCACCTTTATTAGCTTCTTTGATAGGAAGTTCGAGAATTGTCTTATCAAGAATAGCTTGTTCTGCTTCTGTCCAAATGAGGGCCTGTCGAGCTTCTTTGAGGGAAAGTTCGATATAACCATCTTTGTTTGATACATCAACAATTTTAGCGGAAACATTGTCGCCGATATTGATTTTTTTGACAATATCACGAGCGAGAATATATTCACGTCCATATATAATACCTGTACCAAATGGTGGAAGGTTTACGAAAACACCTTTTTTATCAATAGCAATAATATTACCTTCAATAAGATCACCTTTTTGAGGTGGATTAGGAATATCATTGAGCAATGTGCTCATGAGATTCTCTTCTTTTTTTATTTCTTCTGTTTCTGACATTTTTTAAATGGCTCCTTTGGTTCTTTTTCAACATATTCTCTTGCCGGGTTTCCGAGAAAAAGTGTTACTAAAGTAGCGTGACTAAATAAGTATGACTAAATACTGACTAAAAAACTGACCCAAGGGCCAGAGAACAAGAGAGTATCACATAAAGTGTTCTCGGTAAAGCTGGATACAAAAGACTTAATAGCCTATACTGAAAGCCATGATACTTACATACCAAGGAGGAGCAGGAGTTAAAGTTCAATTCGGAGATATTACTCTGGCAGTTAACCCTGTCTCAAAAGATTCAAAATTAAAGGCTAGTAAATTTGGCGCGGATATTGCATTGATTTCACTTAATCATGAGGATTTTAATGGTGTTGATCAAGCATCTCTTGGTGGCAAAAAAGCTTTTGCTATTACAGGCCCAGGCGAATATGAAATAAAAGAAGTTTTTATAAGAGGGTTTAAATCAGAATCAAAATACAAAGAAGAGGATCGTATAAATACTGTGTATACAGTGAATCTTGAGAATATGAATTTGTGTTTTTTGGGGGCGCTTTCTACAAAAGATATTCCTGATAATATTACTGAATCTATTGATAGTATAGATATTCTTTTTATCACTATCGGTGCTCCTGGTCTTTTGAGTCCAGCAGATGCCAATAGACTTATCGTAAAGCTTGCTCCAAAAATAGTTATTCCTCTTTATTTTGACAATAAAACAGAACTCAAAGCTTTCCTTAAAGAAACAGGTGATGACGATGAAAAACCACAAGATAAATTAACTATAAAGAAAAAAGATCTTGAAGGTAAAGAAAGTGCTGTGGTTGTTTTGGAAGCGCAGGCATAGTTAGGTGGTTTCCATATTAATATAGAAGTACTTCATGTTTGAATATATAGACAAGTTAAGAAAAGGTCCTGAACCAGCAAAACGTCGCTTTGTTTTAATGGTCTCTATAGGTATTACTGGAACCATTGCTTTGGTCTGGTTAACAACACTTATTTTCCGTATTAATTCTGGGGGATTATTTACTCCGGATAAAACTATGGCAGGAGAGTCTACAAAAAATATATTTAAAGATTCGTGGAATAAATTATCTGAACAAATAAATCAATTGGCAAGTTCGACAGGATCTCTCTTTAAAGGTACTGATGAGTTTCGAAAAGACGAGACTACTGCTACTAGTTCTGTTATAATGGACAATATATGAGCCCTAAACACACACCCTCTGTACCTGCAGGCAACCCTGAACCGAAACTTCCTTTTAAAGAAAAGGGCGTAATACCTCAATCGATTGTAACTGAAATGCGTGAATCGTATCTCGATTACGCCATGTCAGTTATTACAGCAAGAGCCTTACCTGATGTACGTGATGGATTGAAACCTGTGCACCGACGCATTTTGTTTTCAATGAGTGAAATTGGTTTAACTTCGAGTGCTAAAACAAAAAAATCCGCAACTATTGTGGGAGATGTGCTTGGTAAGTATCACCCACATGGAGACTCTTCTGTGTATGAGGCGATGGTTAAAATGGCACAAGACTTTTCTATGCGATATCCGTTGGTTATTGGACAGGGAAACTTTGGTTCTATTGACGGAGACGGTGCAGCTGCATATCGATATACCGAGGCAAAAATGTCACGTGTTGCAGGAGAGCTTCTTCGTGATCTCGAAAAAGATACCGTAGATTTTAGATCAAACTACGACAATACAAAAAAAGAACCGACGGTTCTTCCTACATCTGTTCCAAATCTTTTATTAAACGGAACATTGGGTATTGCTGTTGGTATGGCAACAAACATTCCTCCCCATAACTTGACCGAAGTTCTTGATGCAACCATTCATCTTATTGAAAACCCAGATGCTTCAACTGAAGACCTTTTGCAGTTTGTTAAGGGACCGGATTTTCCAACAGGAGGAAATATTTATAATCAAAATGATATTCATCATGCTTATACAACAGGTAAAGGTGGAATCGTCACTCGTGGTGATGCAGAAATTGTTGAGAATAAAAACGGTCAATATCAGATTGTCATCACCTCTATTCCATACCGTGTAGTTAAAGCAGATTTGATAATCAATATTGCTAATCTGGTTCGAGATAAAAAAATTGACGGTATCAAAGGGCTTCGTGATGAAAGTGCAAAAGATATTCGCGTTGTTATAGATTTGAAACAAGGGGCACATCCTCAGAAAGTTCTTAATTTTATTTTCAAGCATACCCAGCTCCAGGACACATTCCATTTGAATATTGTAGCTTTGGTTAAAGGAAGACCGGAAACTCTAGCCCTCAAAACCATTCTTGAAAACTTTATCGAGCATCGTATCGAGGTTGTAAAACGCCGAACTGCATATGATTTGCGCATTGCTGAAGCACGAGAGCATATTTTAATTGGCCTCAAAAAAGCACTTGATCATATCGACGAGATCATTAAACTCATTCGAAAATCATCTTCCGTTGAAGATGCAAAAACTTCTCTTATTAAAACTTTTAAATTCTCTCCTATTCAGGCGCAGGCAATTTTGGATATGCGTTTGCAGAAACTCGCAGGACTTGAACGAAAGAAAATCGAGGATGAGTTAAAGGCGGTGCAGATTTTGATTGAAGAATTAAAAACATTGCTCGGAAGTGCAAAGAAAATTTTGAGTGTTATCAAAACAGAGCTTTCTGAAATCAAAGAAAAATATGGTGATGAAAGAAGAACTCGGGTTATAAAAGGAGGAGTAAAAGCCATGTCAGACGAGGATCTTATTCCTGATGTTGAATCAGTACTTGTTCTTACACAAGGTGGATATATAAAAAGAACCGCCCCAGATGAATATCGAAAACAAAAACGTGGCGGTGTCGGCGTTATAGACCTCGATACAAAAGAAGAAGATTTTGTAACGAATCTTGTTACTACAAATACACATGCAGATATTCTATTCTTTACCGATAAAGGAAAGGTGTATCAAGTAAAAATGTATGAATTACCAGAAGGAAGACGCGCTACCAAAGGAAAAGCCTTGGTTAATTTCCTTTCTCTTGCTGATGATGAAAAAGTTACTTCGATTCTTCCTATGCCTAAAGAATCTAAAAAACAAAATGAACTTTCTGTTGTTATGGTTACAAAACTTGGTACTACAAAGAAAGTGAAAGCAGAAAGTTTCCATGATGTACGAAGAAGTGGAATTATCGCTATTACACTCGAAGGAAAAGATTCCTTGATGTCTGTTTCATTTGCATCCAAAGGGGACAATATTTCTATTGTGACGGCACTCGGTCAATCTATTCGATTCAAAGAAGCTGATGTTCGTGAGATGGGAAGATCTGCTATGGGGGTAAGAGGTATTAATCTTTCAAAAGATGATCTTGTCATCAGTGCGGATATTGTTCACAAGGATTCAAAGAATGCGCGACTTATGGTTATTTCAAAAAATGGTTACGGAAAAACAACCAATATGGATGAATACAAAACTCAGGGACGAGGTGGATCTGGAATCCTTACTATGAATGTTACTGATAAAACAGGACAGGTAATTGCAGCCAAAGTTATTACCGAAGAAGACAGCGAACTCGTTGCAATGTCTAAAAAATCACAAGTTGTCCGTATCGATATCGCAGAGATTCCAGTTTTGGGACGTTCAACACAGGGTGTTCGAGTGATGAAGCTTCGTGATGGTGATTTTCTTGCGAGTGTTGTGTGTCTCTAGTTGAGTGAAAGTAAAAAATAGCGTGGAGTGGAGGCGGATGAGACTGCATATCAGTTGGCGGAACAGTGATCCGTATTAGTTTTTTCTACAGTGGCGTATTTACTTAAAATTTAAGTAAATAACCGAGGGTATAAAAAATACTATATACCCGAAACAATCCATACTAAATTGGTTGACTAAATCTCATATAAATGGTAAAAGGAGTTTAAATAGAAATGGTTTTCACAATCGCATTCCGCGGGTGGACCCTGTCTAGCAAGCTCTTTTACTTTATGGCAACAAAAAAACCGGTTGAGAAACCAAAAAAAACTCACAATCATCTTACCAAAAAAGATGTGCAGGTAATCGTTGATGGTTCTATGGTAAAAACCTTCGACAAGTTCTTGGAAAAACAAACCAAGACAAATCAGGGTATTAGGGGTTTGATGCGTGAGATGGCTACTAAAAATGAAGTCATTCATCGTCAAATTGTTGGAGTTGAAGAAGAATTCAAAAAAGCGTTAGATCATCAGAATGATGAGCTAGCTGTTCAAACAGAAGCTCTTCTAAAAAAATCTAACACACAAACTGAATCAAGAACCGAAAGTATGATTCTTGGTCTTCATGGAGATATCGAAAAAATCCAGAAACCTCATCATATTGTATGGACGTGGATGACGTACATACTCATTATTGTTTCATTCTTTCTTTTGGCTGCCTTGATTCGGAACAATAAAACCGAATTCGAGAAAGCTACTCTGCCAATTAAACAGAGTTTGGTATCTGTGAAAGAGGTTATGGGTAGCGTGGTGTCCGGGTTGGAAAGTCTCCGTAAGGATTTCAAAAAGAGTTCTGATGAATCTGAACTTAAGTTGAAAAAATCCATTGGCGATCTTGAAAGCGGGCAACAAAAAATGAGTGAGAAAATTGACGGTGTCTCTGTAAAGATGGACGACCTTACTGATTTGATGAGTGAAACCAGTGAATCGGTTTATCAGGTTAAGGAAAAGGTTCTAGGACTTATAGAAATATCCTCGAATCCTCCTGTTATCGATTCCGTTACTAAATCAGTTGATGCTCCCGTGCCTGTTCTTGAAGAAGAGCAAAAAGATGTCGGTGTCACTACCGATACTCCTATTGTGTGGGACGGAAGACTTTCCGCGAGCGGTGAACCTGTTGTTGAACAATACAAGCGTATTTACACAATGAAGTTTTCCGAGTATACACCATGGTTTTCGAGCGATGACATCATCAAAGGACGAATTGTTTTGCCTAAGATCGACGGTCACGTGTATGTGATTATTGATTATAATGACAACAATCCGTTTACCTCGAGAAAATACAGTGATGTGTCTCTTCCAGTAATTGATTTTGTGGAAACAAAAGAAGTAAACATGGTTGTGGTTAAGACACTGAATTTTCCTCAGGATGTGAAAAGGGTTAGGTTTTACCTAGCCTCACCACGTTCAGATGAAGAGCCTTTGGTTGTAAACGTTCTCGATTCGAGAAATAAGCGTTAACGATTGTTATCTGATTCAAATCAGGTTGAAACTCCTTGTTCCATAAAGTATTACGAGGCCCGAGCGAAAGCTCGGGCCTTTTTTATTTGCTATACTTATTTATATATAATTTACGTAGATAATTTAACGTCACATGTTTAGCGATCCAGAACACAATATTGAACAAGCAGGAATTTCAAACGGAAATATAATTGCTGACCTTGGATCAGGTTCTGGGTTCTATACATTCGCTGCATCAAAAAGAGTTGCTCCTCTGGGAAAAGTATATGCTGTTGATGTGCAAAGTGAAATGCTGGATAAACTTAAAAAAGAAGCCAAATCACAACACCTAACAAATATCGATGTTATTGCCGGTGATTTGGAGCATCTTGGTGGATCAAAAATAGGCGACATGTCGGTTGATACTGTTCTTATTTCAAATACGCTTTTTATGATAGAGAATAAAAAAGATTTATTACTCGAGGCAAAACGTATTTTGAAAAGTTCCGGAAGACTCCTTCTTATTGATTGGACAAGTTCATTTGGTCAAATGGGTCCGCACGGGAATCATGTTGTATACAAAGACGATGCACAGAAACTCGCACTATCCGCCGGGTTTGCTTTTGAAAGGGAAATACATGCCGGCGCTCATCATTATGGTATAATTTTTCGTAAGCAATAATCCTTTTTTATGACCCGATTTCAATTAATTTTTACCGGACTACTCGTTGCATGTGCTGTATTTGGTGTTGTTCTGTTTGCAACTAATCGCAATAATAATTCAGGGACAGCTCCACAGGTTGTGATGTGGGGAACTGTTTCGTCGAGCCAAATGTCTGCGTTTCTGAGTGAGGTGAGTCTTCAATATCGAGACAAGGTAAATATTTCTTATGTTCAAAAACAATCTGCAAGTTTCGAATCAGATCTCATTGCAACATTGGCTCGAGGACAAGGTCCCGACATGGTCCTTCTTCCACAGGATTTGATATCAAAACAATTTGATAAGTTTTATGTGTTGCCGTATGAAAATTATTCAGAAAGAATCTTCAAGGATTCTTTTATAGAGGGAAGTGAATTGTACGCAACACCGAACGGTATTGTAGGAATTCCTTTTTCTGTAGATCCTATGGTGATGTACTGGAACAGGGATATGTTTGGTGATGCTGGAATAAGTTTACCTCCTGTATCATGGACTGAACTATACACACTCGCACCTAAACTTATTCAAAAAGATTCAAATGGAAATATTTTGCGGGCCATGGTTGCTATGGGTGCAAGTACAAATATTGTTCATGGGAAAGATATGCTTGCTCTTTTGGCTATTCAGGCTGGATCAAATATTGTCTCTCGTGGTACACAAGGGAATTTGGAAGCTACTTTAAATAAAGGTCAGGGACAGGTTCCAGGTGAACAGGCGATTAATTTTTATACTGAATTTTCCAATCCTTCAAAACCTGCCTACACATGGAATCGTTCGCTCGGAATAGATCGCGACATGTTTGTTGCTGGAAAATTGGCAATATATTTTGGATATGCGAGTGAGCTTTCTGGTATAAGATCTTCTAATCCAAATCTCAATTTTGATGTAGCAATGGTTCCACAAACAACAGGAAAGAAAGCAACATTCGGAAATATGACAGGTATCGCATTTCTTAGAACATCCCCTAATGTTTCAACAGCAATATCTGCAGCGGCCCTCCTTACTGGAAAAGATTTACAGGCATTATGGTCTTCGCAAACAAAACTTCCGCCAGTTCGCCGTGATCTTTTGGCGACAACTCCCGGAGATGCATATCTCGCGGTGTTTTATAAGAGCGCTTTGATGGCCAAAGCATGGCTTGATCCATATCGAGAAGCGACTGATGGAGTATTTTCTCGCCTTGTTGATAATGTGACAAGTGGGCGATATCGTGCGAGCCAAGCGGTAGGAACAGCCAATTCAGAGATTGATACCTTTATACGAAATAATCCGCAACAATAAATATATGAATAAAAAAATATTCAATGGATTGTTTGCTGGATTATGTGCTGTGGCGATTCTCGCAACATCATTTCCTTTTGTTGTTTCGGCACAAGCAAAAGAAACTAATCCTTCGAAATCCGGCTTCCAGCTTATTCCTTGTGATGGCGTTCGAAAACAGAAACTAGACTCACAGGGGAAACCTGCGTTCGAGACCACACCAGAAGGTGGTGTAGGGAAGCCTATGTATATCGAAGGAAGCGAGGATTGTGATTTTGGTCAGCTCAAGGTTCTTTTCAATAATATTTTAAGTTTTCTATTGTATCTTTCTATGCCTTTGGTTCTCGGCATGATTATGTATACAGGATTTGCTTATATAACTGCCAATGGTGATGTTGGTAAACTTAAAAAAGCAAAATCAATGCTTATTCCTGTCGCTCTTGGTATTTTCTGGATTCTGGCTGGATTTATTGTGGTCAAAACAGTGCTCAACAGTTTCTTGGCTGATGATATTGGAGGAGAAAAGAAAGAAACATTTATTAATAGATTCTTGGGGAATTAAGAAGTAAATCAAATAAAGGATTAATATTGTATGAAACAGATTAAAAAAATACTAGTTGGATTGGGGCTTATGACTGTGATGATTGGTTTTATTGCTCCTGTTGCGATGGTGCAGGCGCAAGAAGTTCTCCCTAGTCAAAAGCTAGACCCCAAGGAAATTTCACCTGATCAAAAACCAGCAGAAACTCCTTGCGGTGCAACCCTCTGTAATCCTTTGAAAGGTGTAGATAGTATCGGTGGACTTATCTTCAAAATAATTAATTTCGTATATAGTTTAAGTTATGTCGTCATCGCGCTGTTTCTCATGGTATCTGGTTTTAAATTTGTTATGGCACAAGGAAATGAAACAAAATTAAAAGATGCAAAAACCACATTTACGTATACAATTATAGGAGCAATTATCCTTATCGGTGCCAATGTGATAAGTACGGTTATTCAAAACCTTATCAACAATTTCAGATATTAGTTTTAATTTAATATGAATAAAGATATGAAAAGATTTTTTATAAGTACACTCCTCGCAATTATGATTGTTTTTGCGAGCGTGCCAGTTATTACATTTGCTCAAATAATAATTCCTACTGTTGATACTAGTGGATCTGCTACCTACAATTCATATCCAACACAGGTGCAAAATAACACGGTCTCTCAATCAAATACTTCATCGAGTGGTTTTTCTGAATGTAAACAGATTGCCACTAAAGGTATTCCAGCTATGGTTGATTGCGCGATCAGTTTTTTTAATTCTTTTGTGTATATCATTATGTCCCTGTCGGTCGTATACATAGTCCTTGGTGCCTTCAAAATGATTCAAAGTGAAGAAGGGAGGGATGGGGCAAAAGCTACTATTACATACGGAATCATTGGTTTGTTTGTAATGATATCAATATGGGGATTAGTAAATATTCTCGATAATACATTTAAATTGTCAGGACAGGATGCGAGATCGGCTCCCCAGCTTATCCCTAAAAGATAAAAGGTTTATCCCCAGGCTTTCAGCTATTCTTTATACAACAGTTTTTAACTGATATAATAAAGAAGTACATTAGAAATTATCAAGCTTTATAAATACGTATGAAAAAATTTGGTTTTATTGCGCTCGCTTTCTCTCTTCCGATGGTAACTTCAGCGCAGGTTACCGGTAACGTAAGAGACATCAATGGGATTATCAAATTCATCACTGATATTCTTGATGTTGCTCTTCCTATTATTATTGCTGCAGCTGTGGTGTATTTCATTTACGGTATTGCAAAATATGTTCTCGCCGGAGATGAAGGCTCTAAAGAAGTTGCAAAAGATAAAATCATATACGGAGTGATTGCACTTTTCGTTATGGTTTCAGTATGGGGATTGGTAAATATTTTGGTTAACACTTTTGGTCTCGATAATAGTGCAAAAATAAACAATCCTATCGATCAGATTCCTAACTTTAACAACTAGTCTTTATGCCTGAAGGACAGTATCTCGATGCAACCAAAGTACCTCAAATTCAAAAGTTTTTTGAGATAGTTGTCGATCCTCTCGTGCAATTAATGTTTGCTGCAGCGATTGTATACTTTGTTTATGGTGTCTTCGTCTATTTCATTAAAGGCGATGGCAGTACGGACCGCACAGAAGGAAAGAGTCATATATTATGGAGCACTGTCGGACTCTTTATTATGATATCTGTTTGGGGAATTATTGCGGCCATCAGAAATTCTTTCGGTATTGTTGGTTAAGGGAGAATAGATAAGAAAGAAAGAAAGAAAGAAAAGAAAAAAGGCCCCGCGTAGCGGGGCCTTTTGATTTGTCATCATGACCGAGGTTTAATTCGGTATGAGAATTTTTACATAGTAGTCAACGGTGCTTGCCCTAAACTCCATAGTCCTTACCTTGTCAAAGGTAAGGTCTGTATGTTTAGACCAGTCCCATTCACCGGTCTCCCAGAGCACGAAGTCACCATGTCTGTTGAAACGAAACATGCGACCAGGAATATCTTCTATCGGACCAACATCCCTAAAGGCTATTGGACCAATAGTTTGACCACCAACTTTAACCCATACTTTTACATAGCTAAGGGTTTCGGGTGGGAGGTTGGGTGATGGTCTGGTGTTTATTTCCTGCACTGGCACCGCCTGATTACTTTCCATAGCAGCAATCACAGTGAGCGAATTACGATTTTGGAAATACATGGTAATCCATGTAAGGATAGCCATCCAAACGAATGCCTTTCCAACCATCTTAATTCTATCGCCAGCTTTACTACCAGACTTAGTTGATTTTTCATCAACTCCATCTTTACCAAAGTTCGTGGTTGCAATCCATACCCCTACAATAAGGAGGAGATGTATTACATAGAACAGCCAATTACCTTCTTCCTTGTAAAGATACAGGGACCACCAAGCTTTGACGTTGATATACTTGAGTATTGTGCTCAGTAGAACAATAAAAATGATCCATAGAAACAGGAAGTAAATCTTGTTTCTCACGACCATCCAATTTTGCACTATCTTTTTTGTCTCACCTTCCTTATTTGCTGACCTAACAGCAATAAGATCGATGATTAAAAAAAACATAACAATAATCACCACTCCAAGTATTTTGATAACAGATAGGTTTATATTGGATAGAATCCAACGTATGCCTATGTGGGTAGGGTAGTAGAGAACCAACAATAGTAATCCACTAATAACAATTTTTTTGATGGTTATTGTTGAACGGATTCTCTGTCTCATACCAGGGGATCCTTTTTTTAGGGGAGCATCTTCATCACTAAAGATACTTTTTATAAATGATAGTGGCTTTTTAAGCCACTTCCATGGTTTTTTTTGCCATTTTTGGTCACTGTCATTATCAATGTTCATAGTTAAAAGTATTTGTATGTATTATACTCCTTTTATATTAAAAAGTCAAGTAAAAAGGAGGCCTTATTAAGGCCTCCTTGTTGTTTGTTATTATTGTTTTAATAACAATTTCAGAACTATTTATCTACTGTAACCACGGGGTTGACGGGCGAATTTTGCGGAAATACGACACTCGTAAGTCCTGGCATCTTGGCAATGGCTTCTGCTGTCTTTACCATACCTTCTGCTTGAATTCGTGACCTTACAATGTCACTCCCTCCTTCCATCTTCGCATACTGTTCTTCAACAATAATACGTTTTGTGAGAGCTTCAGTCTCTTGATCCATGGAGGTTGCTTTCGCTAGACCAATTTTCGTGATTCCTTCTGCTTCACCTTCTGATTTCAGGATGGCTGCTTTTTTATCTGCCTCAGATTTGTTTTCCAAAGCTTCTGCATATGCTTTGCTTTCTTCAATTTCACCGACATTCTTACGAAGCATTTCCTGCATCTCTTTGATCAAGGTTTCGTCTTCAGACAAATCCAAACTTTCCATCTTGGCATCGACAATTTCGATACCTAGACTTTCAGGTAAAGACTTTCCTTGATACTTCATTTCTTTCATGAAGGCAGAAAACCTTTTGATTTTCTTTTTCTTTGGTCCTTCACTTTCTTCTTTTTTCAAACCAAGCTGAATAAGAATATCTTTGAGCATTCCTTCATCACCTAGAGATGCACCGCCAGCACCTTCTTCTGACAGAAGATCAAAAAAGCTTTTGTTTCCAAAAAAGTTTTTGACACGAGCACGAGCCAAACCGTCGAGAGCCATAAACCAATCATTGTTTTTAACGAGAGCAGTCATCGGATTTACTCCTTTGACATACAATGTGAAATCAAGGTCAACCTTGATACCCACATTGGTCTCGACTTTGTTCATGGTAAATGCATACTCGAAGTTTACTGCAAAGAAATATCGGGTATTTTCTTCCCGAACTCTCAGTTTCCTGCTAGCAACAGAACGTTGTTCGTTTTCTTTTGTTCCTTTGACTTCCCATTCTGTCCATGTTCGTTTAGTCTCTATGACTTTACGTGGTGGAAAGCCGACGATATGAAGACCAAAAAGCTCTCTTGCTGCCTCATTGAAGAGGGAAGGAATACGCATATCTTTCCAACGTTTGTCGGTTGATAGCCATTCTGAGGTATCTTTAATATTCCAATCTTGATCGAAATGATGACCTTTGTAGGCCAAGATGAACTGAACTTCACTTCCGGACTTAACGGTTTGTACCGCTGTTCCTTCTGTGATTCCTGTCAGTAAGAATTTCCATTCTGTAGTGTTCATTGTCTGTCCTTTCGTTTTGTGGTTTTTAGATAAATGTTAATGGAAACATACACGATATTTTTTAATTTAAAGTATATTTTTCCGAGCTAATTCAGTTAAGTATTTTACATATTTTTACTAAAAAGTCAAGTACGGATAGATCAATTATGGGTAAGAAAAAAGCACCTTGTTTAAGGGTGCTTGTGGAAGATTTTTTGGTTCTTCCGTATTGTTTTTACGGTTTATTTAACCGTTGCTGTTCGAGGTAGCGAACGTCTTTTAAGCGCTCGCCCTGTTTTTCCTCGAGGTGTCTTTTGCTTGTGTTCAGGAAACAAGGGTGGGACTTTCGGGGGACTTTTTGGAAGACAAAGTTCACGAGCGAGCTCTTCTTCCAGTTTTTCCTGTTTCGATGATTTGTTCGTAGAGACACGTGCCTCTACTCGTGCTTTGTTCCATGAGTCCAGAGAGGACCATACCTCTGCGATAGCCGTCTTCTCACCAGGTTTTGCATAACCAGCAATGAAGGCCACTCTCAGGCCAACCTTAGGCACATGTGCACCAAAACCAAGACTTTGGAAACGGGCCTTACCGTTTTCTACAACGGCACGGGAGGCACCCATTGTAGAAAATAAAACATCATCGCCGTTTGCGAAACTTCTGATTGTTCCGATGTTGTTGCTCTTTACAGAGGTTACAACACCATGTTCTACCAGGGGGGACCATGATTTATAGGGTAGGGTGGGGGATTTTTTATTAAACATGTCAATGAATAAAACTAGCAACCAATATAGGTCATCAGGGAATAGAAAGAATATCTAAACCCGTAGCTAATTTTTCTAATTAGAGATTCTATCATATTTATATGTTTATGTCAATGTTAAGACAAAATAAAAAACCGTTTCACTCAAACCCTGTTGGGGTTGAGTGAAACGGTTTGAATCTGCTGAAGACTTACTGAGGAAACATTATTTTTGATATAGCTACACTGCTAATCATTTTCTTTATATCCTTGCAAATGTTGCTGGGTTTTAAGAAAAAATGACTCCAGACAACATTATATTTAGGAACCTTGTCGGGATTTCCTGACATGAGCCAAAGGAGAATATCTGGGTGTGCCTTTTTTGTTTCGCGAAGAAGGTCGACGCCTGTCTCCGGTGTCCCAAGCTCTAGATCAGAGATCACGATATCGAACTTCGACGACGAACTCAAAACCTTACGAGCACTATCGATCGAAGAGACTGCTACTACTTCAATCTCAAGAGATGATAGGTTTATTTTCAATAAATCCAGGATATCTTCAGAATCGTCTATCAAAAGAACTTTTAATTTTTTCATCTAAAATACCTTACTCTATTTTTATTTAAATATCAAGTTTATTTTTCTGCATATATGTTCAAAATAAGCCAGTCTGTGTGGTGCGCGGGAGAGGACTTGAACCTCCATGCCTTGCGGCGCTTGCTCCTAAGGCAAGTGCGTCTGCCATTTCGCCACCCGCGCATTTCTATACTATATGTTGTTAGAGGATTTTTTACAATCTCGGAAACATTTTGTTCTTCCGATTCTTTATAAAAAATTTAGGTAGATTTTAAGGGTCATAAAGTATACTTCTTTCAATGCAAAAAGATTTTCAAACATGGCACAACAAGAAAACCACTATTGATGATAAGGAAAATCGTATATTTTTTCATGAGCGTGAAATATGGTTCAGTCATCTCGGAACAAATATTGGTTTTGAGCAGGATGGCAAGGGAGAGAATTTCGGTAGACCTGTTATTGTTTTCCGTAAGTTTAATAACGAGGTATTTTGGGCTATACCTCTTACCACAAGAAATAAGGGAGGTAAATTTTACCTAGAAATTGATTTGAGTGATGGTATTCATCGTATGGCTGTATTGTCACAATTGCGTCTTATTGATGCTAAACGTATATATCAAAAGATTGCGGTAATTAGTGAGGAAACTCATAAAAATCTCGAACAGAGAATTATAAAACTTTGCCAAGGGAAATGATCAGAAATGTCAAAGGCGACATTTCTGTCGCCTTGAGGCCGAAGCCGTTTGTAATCATATATTAGCAAATAGGAGAGGTTTCGTCTATCACTTGTCGTCACGAGTTTCCTCGCCTCGTCAGGCTTGGAACTCGCGACCCTGCCTCGCCATTTTTCGGGGCGAAAAATATGGCTCCGGCTCGGACAAACTAAAAACCTGCCTAGAGCAGGTTTTCTTTACGTTTGTCCGCCCTGTAGGGATCGAACCTACGACCTTATCCTTAAGAGGGATCTGCTCTACCAACTGAGCTAAGGGCGGATGTGGAGTTATCCTAGCGTATCTGGTACTATCTGACAATGGGCCAGTGGCGGAATCGGTATACGCAGTCGACTTAAAATCGGCGGCCGTAAGGCTTATGGGTTCAAGTCCCATCTGGCCCACCATATGTTTCGGAATGTTTAGAACAAAGTTTTTTTCATATATGATATCCTGATTAGGAAACGAAACCTTAAAAAAAGATTATTATGATTGGCTCAAATGAAAACGAGCTTCGAGAAAATGAACGATTTCAATTTGTCGGATCAATTCCGTTCTTTATAGTAAACATCCTTGGTATTTGGGGAATTTACTATGTAGTAACTGATTGGCGCATCTTTATCGCTGCGTTATTTCTTTATTATGTAAGAATGTTTTTTATCACAGGATTTGAACATCGTTATTTTTCTCATCGTTCTTTTAGGATTAGAGGAGGCGTATTTTTCAAGCGTTTTGTGCAGTTTGTAATGGCACTTTGCGTTACATCATGTGCACAAAAAGGTCCTTTGTGGTGGGCTTATTGGCATAGGCATCATCACAGTAAATCAGATACAGAGGAAGACGTTCATTCGCAGAAGTTAAGAGGCTTTTGGTGGTCTCATGTTGGATGGATTTTGTGTAAGAAATTTCACGCCGCAGATTATACGAAGATTAGTGATCTTTCAAAATACAGGGAATTAATGCTTCTCGAAAAACCTCTTGGGTTTGTCTTGATGCCAATTCTTTTAGGAATTGTTTGTTTGTATTTTGGTGGATTGCCTTTGCTTCTCGGTGGGTTTTTTACATCAACGTTTTTTTTGTATCATGGAACTTTTTCCATAAATTCAATTGCCCATATGTTTGGAACACAGCGTTTCAAAACAGGTGATGAAAGCAGGAATTGGTGGGTGCTTAATATCGCAACACTTGGTGAAGGTTGGCATAACAATCATCATCACGAAGAGTATTACGAAGCTCAAGCCATCACAAGGCTCGAGAAAATGACCGACATCACGCATATGATTCTTTCCTTGTGGAGTTACACAGGAATGATTTCTATTCGATTGAGGAGGTCCTGAGGCTGGATTCTGGTCAAATTACAAGCGGCACGTCGTAGACGTGCCGCTTTTTGTTTACTTATTTACTTATCCTGCTTGTACTATGTTTGTTTTGATGGAGGCCACGGCGAGAATCGAACTCGCGCATAGAGATTTTGCAGATCCCCGAATTACCACTTTTCTACGTGGCCGACAAACTGAAGTATCAGTTTTTTTTATCCCTTTCACATACCAACGATCTTATCTTAAAGCCCGTTTATGATACCGTCAATTTTCTGACGAGTTCGTTCGCCGGCATCAATTTTGAAATCAATATGTGGAATACGCATTAACCGAGCATTCTTTTTAAGAAAAGCTCGAAAATTACTGCGTTGTCTTTTTACAAAGTCGAGAGCTGCATTCTGTTGATTATCAGGAAAAACAGTAAAGTAAATATTTGCTACAGATCCTTTCTCATCAGCTTCAACACGAGTGATGGTGATAAGTGATGTTCTATTAGATTCTTGCGAAAGAAATTTCGCCGCAAGTTCTCTAATTAATTCTTCAAATCGTCCTTTGCTAAATGCCATAAAATTTTATTTATTTTTTATTTATTTTTCAACAATAATAAAGTCTTCAATGATGTCTCCTGGAGCGAGTTCTATTTTTGAATCAATCATGGCACCAAACTCGAATCCACTATTTATAGTGCTTGCTTTTACTTTTGCTTGTTGTAATTCACGAATAATACCTTCACCAATAGTTGTTTCTCGTCGAATGATTTTAACAGTATGTCCGAGATGTATTTCATTATCGGTTACTTTTCCTCCAACAATTTGTTTGTCTTTGTTGCTACTAAAATGTTTCAAAATTTTTGCTTTACCTTGCACTTCGTTGGTTGCAATTTTTGGAGTTCGTTCAGCGAGCTTTGCTTCAACCCATTCAATCAATTTGTAAATAATATCAAATGATTCATAAGTAATACCAAGTCTTTCAATCATAGCTTTTGCCGGATTGTCTGTACGAACATTAAAGCCGACAACTAGTGTTTCAGAACTTCCTCCAGCATTTTTTATATCTGATTCAGTAATATTACCAATTGATGCATATATTACTTTTACCAAAACACGTTCATTTCCAATTTTTGATAATTCTTTTTCAATTGCTTCAACAGATCCTAAAACATCAGCTTTGACTATGACAGGGAGGATCTTTTTGACAACAGGGGCAATAGGAGCAATGGGATCGACAGGGGATTCATCACCCCCTTTTGATTCAGAAGATTCTTTAGGATCAAGAGTTTCTGTAGATGCTTTTGTATCAGGAGTTGTTTCTTTGGCTACTGAAGGTTCATTTATATTTTCTTTTGTTTCCTTGAGATATTTTTCAAGTTCAGATTTAGATTCAAATGAAATAAATTGACCACCAACTCGAGGAGCTTCGTTCCATCCAATAACAACGAGAGGACTTGAAAATGTTGCTTCAGTTATTTTATTGCCAGAAAAATCCTCGAGAATTCGCGTAGGAGAAAAGGCAAGATCACAGGCCACAAACATTCCTCCTTTCAATGTTCCATCTTTTATAACAATAGTTGCACTGATTCCTTTCTTAGGGTCTCTGTGAGCCTCTATAATGGTCCCTGAGGCAGGTTTAGATGTATCACCCTTGAGTTCGGATATCTCTGCTGTAAGGAGGACGAGGTCGAGTAATTCATCAATACCTTCGCCTGATTTTGATGAAACAGGTATATATGAAATATCACCTCCATATCCTTCGAGATATATTTCGCTTTCTGCCAAAGAAATTTTCGTACGTTCCAGATTTACAGTAGGTTTGTCTATTTTTGTAAGAGCAACCACAAAAGGAACTCCAGCTTCTTTTATTTGTTTATAAGCTTCTACTGTTTGTGGTTTTACACCGTCTTCGGCCGATACAACCAAAATACAAACATCAGCGGTCGTTGCACCGCGTTCTCGCATACCAGAGAATGCTGCATGTCCAGGTGTATCGATAAAGGTAATTTTTTCAGAAACTTTTTCACCTGTAATGTGAACAACTTCATAAGCACTGATGCTTTGAGTAATACCGCCAGCCTCATTGTCTGCAGTATTTGATTTACGAATATAATCGAGAAGTGTTGATTTTCCGTGATCAATATGACCCAAGACAGAAACAACCGGCGCTCGTTTGACGAGGACGGAAGCTGTGTCGGTATTTGGCTGTGAGTTTTTCTTTGCCATAAGTTTTTGTAAGGTTAAAAAAGTTCATCGCTTCTATTTATACAGATAGCTTTGATTTTGTTTGAGACACTGCTTTAATTTCTTCTTCGGATAATCCAATCTCGCAAGAGAATTTTTTTATAGGTTTTGAAAAAACTGAAACACGATCACGAGAGTAAAGACTTGATATTACTGTACCGTCACCATCTTCATTTAAAAAGGCTGCTGCAAATGATTGATTGCCACCCAATCCATCACCTTTGAAGGCATTGAAACGAACCACTTCAACTGCTTGAGTAGACCGGCGCAGTCTTCTTTCAATATTCTTGTAATAACTCTTTGATTCATCCTCGAATTTATTTAATGTTTCAAGTTTGTCTGCAAGAGCGTTTATGGATGATTCAAGGTCGGCTCCTTGTGCACCACGACAGAGTTTTTTGAGTTTTATTTCGAGACGCACAAGTCCTAATCCGACAATGAGTACGAGGCCAATAAGGATCATTATCAATATATCAGGCTGAATAATCATTAGTGCTCATACTAGCCGAAAAATGGTCTTGAGGCAATATTTATCTTAATATGGTAGACATGAATATATTTTTCAGAAATAAACGTATATATGCAGATTGGGCAGCAACATCACCTCTTCATAGAGAAGTGAAAGATGCTATGACAGCTGCACGAAGAATTCCCGCTAATCCTTCTTCAATATACAAAGAAGGGGTCGAAGCAAGAAAAGCCCTTCAAGAATACAGAGAAGTATGTGCTCGAACTATTTCTGTAAAGTCAGATGAAATTATTTTTACGAGCGGAGGAACGGAATCAAATAACACCATTATTCATGGTGTGATAAATACATGTCTTTCTTCTGGTGCAAAACCAAAAGATATTCATATTGTTTCAACAAGCATAGAGCATTCTTCAATTCTCGAACCATTACGTATGTATATGTCACGAGGTATTGATGTGACATTTGTAAACCCTGACGAAGATGGAATTATTAAAGCTGAAAAAGTGTTGGCGGCGATTAAACCAAATACAGTTTTGGTTTCTTGTATGTATGCGAATAATGAAATTGGAACAATACAACCTATTTCAAAAATAGGGAGTGGTATACGAAAAATTCGTGCTGACCGTTTTCGTGAAGGGGAGGAAAGTGATTATCCTGTATTTCATGTTGATGCATGTCAGGCTCCGTTGTGGCTTGTTTGTGATATGGAAGGGTTGCGCGCCGACGCCATGACGCTCGATGGGCATAAAATGCAGGGTCCCAAAGGCGTCGGCGCTCTTGCTTTGCGTAATGGTATTGAAATCACCCCACTTCTTTTAGGTGGAGGACAAGAACACGGACAAAGAGGAACAACAGAGAGTATTGAATTGATCGCTGGATTTACAAAAGCATTACAATTGGCACAAAAAAGCAGGGAAGAAAGATCTTCTCAGGCAATAATTATGCGCAATCGTTTTATTTCTCTTATAAAAAAACATATACCCGATGCTTTAATAAATGGAAGTGTTGAACGTCGTCTCGCAAACAATATAAATATTTCTATTCCGCATCTTTCGGATCCAGAATTTGCTGTAATTGAGCTCGATCAAAAAGGAATTGCATGTTCTACAAAAAGTTCATGTCTTAAAGGTGAAGAGTCTTCTTATGTAGTGGAAAGTATATTGGGTGAATCTGGCGAATCAGAATCTTGGAGAGCACGAAACACTCTTCGATTTACAATTGATCCAGACATTACAGATATAGAAATCGGCAGCATTATAAATGCTCTAAAAACTCTGTCTTAAAAACTTGTCCACTGATGCGAGGAGAAAAAAAGGAGGGTGTAGGTATACGGTATTTTCTACAGTGGCATATTTACTTAAAATTTAAGTAAATATGCCACTGTAGAAAAAAGAGGTGTGTAAGGTTTTCTTATTCATGTTTTTAATCCAACAAATAAACAACCAATCGGCCGAGACCTTCGAGACCTTATCACGGCTTTGTAGTATCATGTGATATATATGGAGTTTTTAAACAAACAGCAAATCATACTTCTGGCACTTTTGGTGAGTTTTGTTTCATCTATTGCTTCTGGAATTGTGACTGTTTCCATCATGACTCAGAACGAACAGGCCCCTATTACTCAGACAATTAACAGGGTAGTGGAAAGAACTATTGAACGTGTTTCTGATCCAGCTCTTTCGTCCGGCTCAACCAAAGAAACAATTATTGTTAAAGATGATGTTGCTGTAGTTAATGCTATAAGCACAGCATCAAAAGGAATTGTTAGAATCTTTTTATCAAAATCCGGTCTCGATGATCAATCCAACAATCAATTTGTAGGTATAGGTGTTATTGCAGATAGCAAAGGGAAAATTATCGCTAGTCTTAATTCATCTTCTTATGGCGACGGAGAATTATCCGGATATCTCGATGGAGGAAATAAGGTAAAACTTGCTTTTGATTCTTATGATTCTAAAACTAATATTTCCGTTCTTTCTGCAGAACAATCATCTGATGAATATAATATTCGTGCATATACCCCTGTTAAATTTGCAGATCCAGATGCTTTGAGATTGGGACAAACCGCAGTTCTCGTTGGAGGTAATGAAAAACCACGTATTGCTACAGGTATTGTTTCTTTTCTTGATAAAAATCAAATAGAAACATCAGTGACTGATTCATCCTTTGACACTGATGCAATACTTGTTAATCTCTTGGGTGAGGTCATGGGTATGAATAATTCCAATGCCTCTTCACATACATTCTTTACTTCTCGTATAATACAAACATATGCCACCCCTTAATCATTTCACAACAAAAGCAAAAGAAGCTATTAGGCGAGCTCATGAGCTCGCTATTGAACGTGGGCAAAATCATGTTAATCCATTACACCTCCTTTCTGCCCTTATTTTACAAGATGAAAGCATGGTGACAGCGATTCTCGAAAAACTCGAAGTTGATCTTTTACTCCTTTCGGATTCTTTGGCTGAGTCTCTAGAAGGAGATGGCGGTGGAGCAACATTGTCACAGTCATATCAAATATATTTAACTCCGGAACTCGCACAGGCTTTGGAAAATTCTTCTAAGGTTGCCGCAGACATTAAAGATGAATTTATTTCTACCGAGCATCTTTTTATTGCACTTATCGATATCGGTGGAGCTGCCCAAGAATTGCTCGCACGTTTCAAAATCAACAGAGCTAGTGTTGTGAGTGTTTTAGAAGAACTTAAAACTTCAAAATCAACAGGACCACAGGCTCCGAAAAAACCTCGTGCCCTCGCAAAATATACGAGAAGCCTTACCAAAATGGCTGCGGAAAACAAACTTGACCCTGTTATTGGACGAGATTCAGAAATTAGTCGCATCATTCAAATTCTTTCAAGGCGAACAAAAAATAATCCAATGCTTATCGGTGAAGCGGGAGTAGGGAAGACTGCTATTGTTGAAGGTCTTGCTTTACGTATGGCACAAGGAGATGTTCCTGAATCTTTGAAAGATAAAGAACTTGTTTCACTCGACCTTGGACAATTGGTTGCGGGAACAAAGTATCGTGGTGAATTCGAAGAGCGTTTAAAAAATATTATGAAAGAAATAGAAAGATCTGATGGACGCATCATTCTTTTCATTGACGAGATTCACACTATTGTTGGAGCGGGTGCTGCCGAAGGTTCTATGGATGCTTCTAATATGCTTAAACCAGCCCTTTCTCGTGGAGAATTGCGGGCTATCGGTGCGACAACTTTAAAAGAATATCAAAGACATATTGAAAAAGATCCTGCTTTGACCAGACGTTTCCAGCCTGTACATGTAGCAGAACCTTCTGTCGAAGATGCCGTTGCGATTTTGCGAGGACTCAAAGAAAAATACGAACTCTATCATGGTGTTCGTATTACTGATGATGCTATTGTAGCTGCGGTAAATCTCTCTTCACGATATATAAGTGACCGATTTCTGCCGGACAAAACTGTTGACCTGATTGACGAGGCAGCATCGGCTCTCAAAATTTCTCTCGAATCAAAACCACCACTTTTGGAGGAAACGCATCGAAAAATTATGCGTTTGGAAATTGAACGTGAGGCTCTTAAAAAAGAAAAAGAAAAAGCTCCAAAGGCTCGTGTAAAAATTATTGAAAAAAATATCGCAGACCTCAAGGAATCTACACATGAGCTCGAACTTAAATGGAGAAATGAGAAAGAGATTCTTACCGCAATAAAAGCACATAAAAAAGATCTCGAAAAATTACGTCTCGAAGCAGAGGCTGCGGAATTAAAAGCAGATTTGGCCAAAGCTGCAGAAATTCGCTATGGAAAAATTCCTGCTCTTGAAAAAGAACTCGATACTAAACAGAAAAAACTAAAGAAAAATCAAACATCAAGACGAATTCTCAAAGAAGAAATTACCGATCAAGATGTTGCTGATATTGTTTCAAAATGGACAGGTATCCCTGTGTCACGAATGATGGAAGAAGAGGCGGCGAAATTAATGCGTATGGAACAAGAGCTCGATAAACGTGTTGTTGGACAATCTGAAGCAGTAAAGAAAATTGCAGACACAATAAGGAGAGCACGAGCAGGAATTGCGGATCCAAATCGTCCCATCGGATCGTTTCTATTCTTGGGACCAACCGGTGTGGGTAAAACAGAACTTACAAAAGCGTTGGCAGAATTTATGTTCAATGATGACAAGGCCCTCATTCGTGTCGACATGTCAGAGTTTATGGAAAAACATTCTACTTCGAAACTTATCGGTGCTCCTCCAGGATATGTAGGATATGAAGAAGGTGGATCGCTTACCGAAATGGTTCGCCATCGTCCATATTCAGTAATTCTTTTCGATGAAATTGAAAAAGCTCATCCAGAAGTATTTAATATCTTGCTTCAAGTTTTGGACAATGGACGATTAACCGATACCAAAGGCCGTACTGTAAACTTTAAAAATACGGTTATTATTCTTACCTCAAATATTGGTGCGCAGTTTATCGACAAAATGGAGAAGCTTGGTTTTGCATCAGATTCAAGCACAAAAACAAAGTATGAAGATGTGAAAAGCAAAGTCACCGAAAGTTTGAAAGATTATTTCAGACCAGAATTCTTGAACCGTCTCGACTCTATACTCATATTTGATGTTCTTTCACAGGAATCAATTAAAAACATTGTAAAGATTCAGATGGATATTGTTACCAAACGTTTGGCTGATAAAGAAATTAAACTCGATGTTTCTTCGGCTGTTTTGGATCGTCTCGCAAAAGATGGTTACAATCCACAATACGGAGCGAGACCTTTGAAGCGCTTGATTCAGGATAAAATACTCACCTCTATTGCAGGATCTATGATTTCCCAAGGATTAAGCAAAGGTGGATCAATATCGGTTGATATGAAAAATGGAGAGTTTACCTTTGACATTAAAAAAGGAGAAAGAAAAGTAAATAGAAAAGAGAGTGTAAATGAAAACGGAAACAAGAAAGTCTCTGCAAAAAAATCAGAAAAATCGATAAAATCTCCAAAAGAAAAACAAATCGTTTCTGCTGGGTTGAAATAGGTTGAGAATCTGGTAAAGTAGTATTTGTCAGTATATGCGCCGATCGTATAGCGGCTATTACAGGAGACTGTAAATCTCCCACCCATTGGGTATCGGGGGTTCGAGTCCCTCTCGGCGCACCAAAAGACAAACACAAAACCCACACCGTTTACGGCGTGGGTTTTGTGTTAAAATGTGAGAATCACGCCACTCTCCCCAGCGCAGTGTATTATTTCTACAGTGGCATATTTACTTAAAAATTAAGTAAATATGCCACTGTAGAAAAAAGAACATTATATCCATCATACATATATGCCTACACACACAACCCCGCACACATCAATACCAGCAACAATACATACACATCACCGAACATGGCTTGAAATCGACCTAAAGACGATTGCTCGCAATACCAGATCACTTAAATCACTTCTTTCACAAGAAGTATCTTTGATGGCTGTAGTGAAATCAAATGCATATGGACATGGAATGGTTTTGTCTGCATATGCAGCTCTTTCTGGCGGTGCGGAATGGCTTGCCGTGGATGAATTTTATGAGGCACTCGAATTGCGTGCCAAAGGAGTAAAAGTACCTATTCTTGTTTTAGGATTCACTCTTCCTGTTTTTTATAAAGAGGCGATTGAGAAAAATATTTCTTTAACTATTTCTTCTCTTGATTCGCTCCGATTTCTTGCTGAAACTTTTAAAATATCTCGCGGAGCATCAAAACAAAAAGGCAGACGATTAAAAATACATATTAAATTTGATACGGGTCTTCATAGACAAGGTTTGCAAAAAAAAGATGTTGATAGAGCTCTCGCTCTTATTCTGGATAAGAAATTTGAGTCGTCCATAATGATCGAGGGTACCTATACACATTTTGCCGCTATGGAAGATCCTTCTTTTGAAAAGTATTCTCGTGCCCAGGCAAAATCTTTTAAAGAAATAATTGTCCGATTACAGGCAAAAGGTTTTACACCAATCACACATGCGGGAGCGAGTTCAGCAATTCTTTTTTCAAAAGATTTTAATTTCGATATGTCTCGTACTGGAATTTCTCTCTATGGATTATGGCCTTCACCTGAAATTAAAATGTACATGAAGAAAAAGAATCCAAAATTTTCTCTCGCTCCGGCCTTATCTTGGAAAACAATTATAGGTGAAATAAAATCTGTACCAAAAGGTTCACGTATTGGATACAATCTCACGTGCAAAGTTTCAAAAGATTCTCGCATTGCAATAATTCCTGTTGGATATTGGCATGGACTTCCGATAAGTCTTTCGAATAAAGGAGATGTTTTGGTTAATGGAAAACGAGCCAGAATAATTGGTCGTATATCAATGGATATGGCCATCATTGATATTACTCATATAAAAAATGTTAAACAGGGAGACGAGGTTGTAATTTTAGGTAAGCAGGGAAAGGAAATATTGTCGGTGGAAGAGCTTGCAGAAAAAGCTGGAACAATTAATTATGAATTCATTACACGTATAAATCCCCTTTTGCCGAGAATATACAAAGAGAATCCATAAGGAGTATAAAACGGTAATTACACCCTGTTGTAGGGCCTCATAACGCCCCCGTTTGCGATTTTAAGGCCTTTATGATACTATTTTCGAACAATATTTTGTAATAAACATGTCACAGGATCAACTCATTATTTTGCGAAACAAGGAAACCGGCGAGGTTTACCATACCCGCAAGAACAAAAAGAAAGTAGAACGAAAAATCGAGCTCAAGAAGTATTCTAAGAAACTTCGAAAGCGCATTGTTTTCAAGGAGTCAAAGAAATAAGTAATAAAAAAAGTAGGTAACAAAAATAAAATCACTTCGCACATTATGTGCGAAGTGATTTTATTTTAACTTAACGTCTTTTTGCAGATCGTTTAGTAGCTTTCTTTACAGTTTTCTTAACAGCTTTTTTTACTGTTTTTTTGACTGTTTTCTTAACAGCTTTCTTTGCAGGTTTTTTTGAAACCTTCCTCACTGTTTTCTTTGCAGTTTTTCGAACCATTTTCGGGTAGAGAAATTAGTTTTTTTAAATAATGCGACCTAACTAATTGTAGAACGACTGCAAACATATACAAGAGAGTTATACACTTTTTTTGTAAAAAATAATTTTCAATATTTTTTTCTGTAATTTTTATTTTTTTATTTTGAAAAAGTTTTTTTGCTTTGTATTAACTTTGGTATTAATTTTGTATACTTTTTTATTTTATTTTTTAAATATTTTTTCTGCCAAACAATTATTTTAAAAATTATTCAAGAACAAGAAGCAAAAACATTGCAGATATTCCGACGAGCACAGCAACGATTTGAAGAAAAGATTCATGAGGTTTTTCTGTCTTATGCATTTCAGGAATAAGATCGCTCAATGCGATGTAAATGAAACCACCTGCAGCGAGCGGTATAAGCCACATGGTTAACACATTGCTAGTATTTCCGATCATAAGTGCCAATACAGTACCAAGTACGGCCGTGAGGGCAGAAAGGAAGTTTAACCACAATGCTTTCATTCTGGTGTAGCCTGAATGAATAAGGATTCCAAAGTGTCCAATTTCCTGTGGAATTTCATGCAAAATAATAGCAATAGTTGTCGCGATACCAACTTCGATACTTACCAGATAACTCGCACCGATAATAAGTCCGTCGATAAAATTATGTACACCGTCAGAAATTAATACCATGCTACCTACAGGACTTATGTGTTGTTTTTCTTTTTCGTTTTCATTCATGTCATCGTCAATATTTTCGTGATGATGATGCCAATGCAAAAACTTTTCGAGAACAAAAAACAAAAGAATACCGGTGATGATTGCTATAGACACAATCGCAGGATTGTTGAATGTTGCAAAAGCTTCGGGTATGAGATGAATAAATGCATCACCGAGTAGTGCGCCAACAGCGAGACTTACTAAAAGAAAAATATATTTTCGCAGAACTTTTTATTTTAAAGATAAGGTAAAGATACCGAGAAGGGAGAGAAGACTGACAATAGTGACACTCGAGATGGCATACAGATAAGTGGAGAACATGATGAGTTGGATTATTAATAAATTATTTTATGTAACTTTTTAGGCGATTTTTGAATGACAGGCACATTTTCCACATAAACCTTTGAAAAGTATTTCGGTGATGATGTATTTGTTGGACAGGGCAATATGCGAATGTGTTTTCATATGCGTTTTTTGATGTGCTTTTTTAACTTCATCGACGGAACCGCAATTGGTACACAGGAAATGATCATGTGAGCATGAGTCTTCATTGATTTCATACATGACACTATCCTTGTCCAAAACCACTTTTTTGATTTTGTTTTCGGTTATGAGTTGTTCGACATTTCTATACACAGTCGAATAATCAACATGGGCTATTTTTTTGTGAATGTCTGAAATGCTCAAAAGATGGCTTTTTTGAAGCACTGCGATGATTTTATCTTTATATATATTGGTTCTCATATATTTGTATGCCATTATGCAAGTTACTTGCATAATATATACGAGGTTGGGTGGGAAGTCAAAGAGGGTTTATTCTTGCTATGTAAGCTAATAAGGTTTCACTCTCGACCTATTGAAAGTGTGTTCAGAAAGTTCGATATATCCAGAGCTAGCCATTACGGGTTTCCATCGTATCCCTTGAAGATTTTCACATTAGATTGCAAACAGACCAACAAGAGTTGGTCTGTTTTTTTACCCAGAAAACCCTGCACGTCTTTTGACTTCATCTGGAGTGCGGAGAGGAGGTCATTATTTTCAATGAGCGATATTGTTCTTTTTTAAATAAAAAACTGTTTAATATCGTAATTACTAATTGTATTTGCAAGATCAAGTGGCGATACTCCGCTATTATTCTTTATGTTTCTATCTGCACCATTTCTTAATAATGACCTAATGATTTCTCCTCTTCCTCGAGAGTAAAAAACTGCATTATTAAGTGGAGTATTACCGTGTTTGTCTTGAAGATCGACTAAAACTTTTTCTTCTAAAAGTAAGTTTACAATATCTAATTGGTATTCTTGTGCGGCAAAATGTAGAGCTGAAAAACCATTTTTATCTTGGACATTTAAGTCAATATTTTTTTCAATCAAGATTTTAACTTTTTTATTATCGCCTTCTACTACCGCATTAATAAATACTGTTCTACCGTCTCGATCTTTTAATTCAAGATCCTCTGTTTTTAGAGAGATATTCTTTTTTAAGAAATTAAACATAGATGAACTAATTTTAATCATTGGCGGGCGATGAGGGAATCGAACCCCCGACAAGGCGTTTGGAGTGCCTCGTTATGCCACTTAACTAATCGCCCTTTGGTTTTTGCGCTGTCTCGGTCACTTTAACTGACTTCTCGGATTCTAACACGAACACCTATTTTGAAACAGAGTCCCGAATAGACTTCGAAACAAACCGCTCTATCTTTGTGATTTCAGTCGGTTTAAACCACTCTATATTCGTATCACGCAAAAACCATGTCATTTGTCGTTTTGCATACTGAATAATTTCTTTTTCGAGCGTTTCGAGAGCTTCTTTCTTTGAAAGTTTTTTCTGCAGGTACAGAGCGATATATCGATACTCAAGACCAAACGCTTCCAATCTTTTCCATGATACGCCAGATGTTTTGAGTTTAAGAATTTCAACAACCATTCCTTGTTTTATTCTTTTCATCAGGCGCACATGGATTTTTTCTGCGAGATTTTCTTTATCCAAAGTAAGTCCAATCGCAATCACATTGTATGGCGACACTTTTTGTATTTTAGGAACTTTGCCGAGCGTTCGTGCAATTTCTATTGCTCGTATAATCCGCACCTTATTATGCATATCAATATGTTTGGCACGCTTTGGATCGAGCTTCACCAATTCTTTCATCAGCGTTTCGACAGATTTTTTTGAAAGGGTAGAGCGCAATTTTTCATTCGGAGGAACATCAGGAAAAATAATTCCGTTTACAAGTGCATCAATATAAAAACCTGTACCGCCACAAACGATAGGTAATTTTCCACGAGAGACAATACCTGTAATCGCTTTTTCTCCATCACGCTTGAATTTCTCGACGGTGTACCGCGCCTTCTTTGGATCCGCCACATCGAGGAGGTGGTGAGGAATCTTTTTCATTTCACGCTTGGTGATTTTTCCTGAACCGAGATCCATTCCTTTGTACACTTGTCGTGAATCCGCGGAAATGATTTCGCCGTTATATTTCTGTGCCAAAAGCACAGCGATATCGCTTTTTCCCGTTGCTGTTGGGCCACATACGACCAAAACGGTTGATTTTATATTTGTCCGTTTTTCTGAGGACTTTTTCATGTGCCGGGGGAGGGACTTGAACCCTCACACCTTGCGATACACGATTTTGAGTCGTGCGCGTCTACCATTCCGCCACCCCGGCATAGGGCTAGAGTATCCTAAAAGTAATTATTTCTCAATTGCTATCAATTATCTTGGACTGTTTGTATGCGTCTCTGACCTTGTATGATAAAATTACCGCATCTCACTTCATAACACACTTATATAAACTTATATTATGTCTCAATTTTTTGGCGATTCTATTTTTTGGGTTGATACAGATAAGATCAAACCTAATCCATATCAACCACGACGGGAATTTGACGAAGCGGGCCTCCGTGACCTTGCAGAATCAATTCGTATGTACGGATTGCTTCAGCCTCTCACAGTTACTCGAACTGAAATTCAAAGAGAAGACGGTGGAATGTCTGTTGAATACGAACTCATTTCAGGGGAACGACGTTTACGTGCTTCAAAACTTCTCCAACTTCCTCATGTTCCTGCGATTATTCGTGCCAATACCGATGATGCACGGGTAAAGCTCGAATTGGCGATTATCGAAAATTTACAAAGAGAAGATTTGAATCCTGTAGAACGTGCTCGATCATTTAGTCAGTTGGTTTCAGAATTCGGATTAAAACATGTTCAAGTGGCGGCGAAGATTGGTAAGAGTCGTGAATATGTTTCAAACTCAATCAGGCTTCTCGGCTTACCAACGGATATTTTAGAATCATTGTCAGCAGGAAAAATATCAGAAGGACATGCGCGCCCTTTACTTATGCTTTCAGATAGACCTGAAGAGCAATCTACTTTGTTCAAGGAAATTACCTTCAAGCGTTTAACTGTGCGCGAAACAGAAATGATTGCGCGAAAAATTGCAGTTGAAAAAGCACGCAAGAAGGACAGAGCCTTTGATCCAGAAATGCTTGAAATTGAACAAAAACTTTCTGAAACATTTGGTACTCGTGTTCAGATTGAACAAAAATTGAAAGGTGGAAAAATTACTATCGATTTCTTTTCTCCTGATGATTTGAAAGCAATTATTAATATTGTGGAAACCAAAGGTGTGACAGAAAAACGCGATCCTCAAGAAATGCTCAATAATCATATTTCTAAAGCAAATTCTTCTGCAGAAGAGCAGTTAAGACAATCACAGCAGCCAGAACAAGTGCAAGGCATGGAACAATCACAACAATCCGAAGAGTCACCAGTAGAGGTATCGCAAGAGTCACAGCAAGAACAACAGATACAACAGGTACCAGAAGAAAATGAGTCACATATTCCTGACGCACCAACTCTTCCTATTGATGATCGTTCTATTGATGAGAAAAGAGAGAGCGATAGTAATGATAATTTATATTCGATAAGTAATTTCTCGCTTTAAGAAAGCCGGTTAAGAAAGCTGGATTAGCTAGTTGTATAATTGGTTGTTCGAAGGTATATACCCTTTTTTTCTACAGTGGCATATTTACTTAAATTTTAAGTAAATATGCCACCCTAACAAAAAACCACTCTACGAGGAATGGTTTTTTGATGTTTTTGATTTTTTATTTAGTTTTTTACTCTGCCTTCTTCTTTCGGGCGAATCCGCGTTTCTTTTTCGGTTCACGAATTATTTCGAGAGCCCGTGCAAGTTCAATGGTATACACATCATCTGGTTTCTTCACGGATCTGAAATCTCCATCATGAACAACATATGGTCCGAAGCGTCCGATATTTGCGGTAATTACTTTTTGTGTTTCTGGATGAACACCTAATCGTTTTGGAAGAGAAAGATAATGCAAAGCTTGCGCCAAAGTCACGTCTTCCGGTTTAACTTCCTTTGGAACACTAGCACGACGAGGTTTTGGGGCGACAGGTTTTTTCTTGCGAGGTTTTTTTGCTTTCTTTATTTTCGTTTTCTTTACTTTGCCAGTTTTTGTAAGTTCCGGCTCTTTTGCCTCTTCTTTTGTTTCTGTTTCTGTATTCATATCGGCCACTACTTCAGTTTCGACTTCTGGCACGACAACAGGCATGGTCTCTACATACGGACCATATTTTCCGGTTTTCAAAGTAATTTCATTTCCTGTATCCGGATGAATTCCAATAACCTTGTCTTTTGGCATTTCTGTTCCATCAATGAGAAGTGCACCATCACATTCAGGATATGTTGAACATGATAAAAACTTTCCAGCTCGTCCAAGTTTTATAATCATCGAAGCATTACATTTTGGACAATGTATATTTGGGTCTGCTTCGCCTAATGTTGTGGCTTTGTCGAGTTTTTCTTTTTCTTTAACTTCTTTGCTGAAAGGTGTATAAAATTCTGACAAGATTTTTTCATAAGCCATAGAACCATCGGCAATATGATCCAATTTGTCTTCCATTTCTGCGGTAAATGTATCGCTTATATATTGTCCAAAATTGTCTTCGAGGAAAGAACTCACCACTTCACCGGTATCAGTTGGACGAAGGTTTCTATTTTCTTTGTTTACATATTCACGATCTTCCAAAGTTTTAATAATAGAAGCATATGTCGATGGTCTTCCAATTCCGCGTTTTTCTAATTCTTTGACAAGACCCGCTTCAGAATATCGTGAAGGTGGTTCTGTAAATTTCTGCACAGAAGCAATATCGACGAGCGAAAGGGAATCACCTCCAGAAACTTTTGGTAATTCAACATCTTCGCCTTGTGCCATAGGATCCGCTTCGAGCCATCCTTTATATATAGTCCGTGATCCATTTGCTTGGAAATTTGGAATCGAAGCGCTCGTCACATTGGCAATTATTTTTGTTCGCATCATACGTGCATCTTTCATTTGTGAAGATACCGCACGAGACCAGATCAAACCATATAATCTTTTTTCATCATCAGTAGAGCCTGCAGATTTTTTTCCTGCATTTGTCGGACGTACAGCTTCGTGAGCTTCCTGTGCGTTTTTTGATTTTGTTGTAAATGTTCTAACTTCGACAAATTCTTTACCAAAAGTTTTTTCAACAGTTTCTGTGATTTGCGCAATAGCTTGTTTTGAAATTGTAGTCGAGTCTGTTCGCATATAAGTTATAAACCCAGCTTCATACAATTTCTGCGCAGATCTCATGGTTCGAGATGGAGAAAATCCGAGACGGGTAGACGCCGCTTGTTGAAGTGTTGATGTTGTAAAGGGAGCTTTTGGCGATCTCTTTGCTTCTGTTTCTTTAACCTCAACCACTTTCCAAGATTCTTTTTCGCCTATCTCAACAATACGAGAAGCCTCTTTTTCAAGACGAGGCTCTTCGGAACAAACGAGAGCGAGATTTGTTTTGGCAGTGCTGAAGTTCGCATTTATTGTGAAATATTCCTCAGGTTTGAATGCTTTAATTTCACGTTCACGTTCTACTAGAATACGAAGGGCAGGAGATTGCACACGTCCTGCAGAAAGACCATATCTAACCTTTTGCCAAATAATTCCCGAAAGGTCGTATCCTACAAGTCTGTCGAGTACACGACGTGCTTCTTGTGCTTTACGCAGGTTTTGATCAATATCACGAGGATTGCCCAAGGCTTCTATAATCGCATCTTTGGTAATTTCATGAAAAACGACACGACGAACAGGTTTCTTTCCAAAATCAATTGCTTTGGTGATATGCCATGCAATAGCTTCTCCTTCTCGGTCGGGGTCGGTTGCGAGCAATATTTCGCTCGATTTTTTGGCGAGGCGTTCGATATCAGCGAGTACCGATTCTTTTCCTTTTGATACTTCGTAATGTGCCACAAAACCGTCTAGGTCTATGGCTTTTTTATTTGATTTAGGGAGATCACGAACATGGCCAACCGAAGCGACAACGGTATAGTCTTCGCCTAAATATTTTCCTATGGTCTTGGCTTTTGCTGGAGACTCTACTATAAGAAGTTTGCTCATATGATGTCGCCAGTATTACACGAATGAAAAAAAATTAGCAACTTTTTGATTAACATCACCTGTTGTTTTGTCGGATTTTATCCATTAAGAGCCTTCAAAAGAACGTTCAAATTATATTATTCAGATTATCTTATATGCTCTTTTTTATACCCTCGGTTATTTACTTAAATTTTAAGTAAATACGACACTGTAGAAAAAAGAGGTGCACATGCTCGCACCACCTCACTTTATCGGTCTCTATTTGTATCAATCACATAAGACCCGTTGATTTCGCGTATACACCGTTTCATTTCAAGTGACGAAAGAGCAATTTGTATTTCATGTACCGGTACATTTAATTCACTCATCAACATATCAGCTGTTTTTGTTTCTGTGAGTACCTCAAAAACTTTTCTTTCCGTATCTGACATATCTTTTGGCATCTCTTTTGTATTGGCAAATAAATCAGCTGTGTGTTTTTCATTTTCACCCCCACTTTTTTCTCCACTCTTTTCCTCATCGGGAAAACCTAATGCATCACGTAATTGCGCGGTGTTTCCAATAGACACCGCACCAGAATGTATTAACATATTCGCGCCGGCACTTTTTGGAGAAAAAATAGAACCCGGTAAAGCAAAAACATCACGATTAAAATCGGTAGCATATTTCGAAGTGATCAGGGTTCCAGATTTATTATCTGCCTCTATAACAAAAGTTGCATGGGAAATTCCTGCCATGATGTGATTGCGAACAGGAAACATCCATACTTGGGCGCGTGCATTTTCTGGAAAAAGAGAAAGAAGTCCTCCACCTCGATCCAAAATTTCCCGAGCGAGATTAAGATGCGATGCCGGATATATTGTCGCATCATCAATTCCGGACCCTGGAATGGCGATAGTTTTTAAACCGGCCTCCATAGCAGCACGATGTGCAATGGAATCAATACCCAAAGCCAAGCCCGAAACGATAACCACAGGAAGTCCACGTAAACCAGCAATAAGCATTTCACAAGCATCTTTTCCGTATTGGCTGTATTTCCTCGACCCTACGACTGTCATATATATGTATCCTTTACCTTGTTTTGCTTCTTCTGCCGTGCGTGCCTGTGCGGGTATTTCCCCACGAATAAAAAGCTCTTGGGGGAGTTTCGGAATCTCCTTTAAAAAAGGTAGGCGAGAGGACAAATAAGCGGACATCTCCTTATCGGTTATTTTTCGAATGGAATACATATGTGTTTTATTGTAATATGAGGTCATTAATAAGCGCATAAAGAAACGATAAAGAAATGCTCGACATTAAATTCATCCGCGAAAACAAAGACATAGTAAAAGCAGGCGCTGTAAAAAAACACGTCGATATTGATATTGACGCGCTTATTGCCCTCGATGATGAACGTCGAACACTCCTCACTTCTATAGAATCAAAAAGAGCCGAGCAAAATGTGGTGTCTACAAAATTGCCATCAGCAGATGAAGCAACAAAAATGTCACTTCTCGAATCTATGAAAAAGTTGAAGGTAGAACTTCAGGCTGAAGAAGAAAAATTAAAAGAGATTATGAAAAATTGGCAGGCAATCATGCTCGCTGTTCCGAATGTTCCGGATATGTCTGTGCCAGACGGAACTACTGATGCAGAAAATAAAGAAGTAAAAGTATGGGGAGAAAAAACAGCTTTTACATTCGAAGCAAAAGATCACGTTGAAATTATGACCAAGCTCAATATGGTTGATTTTGAACGTGGTGCCAAGGTTCATGGATTCCGTGGATATTATTTAACGGGTGATGGAGCGCGATTATCTTTTGCTATTTGGCAGTATGCGATGGATTTCTTTTCTGCACGGGGATTTACGCCAGTAATTCCACCAGTAATTGTTCGTAAGCAACATTTGTACGGTACTGCACATTTGCCAGGTGAAGTTGAAGATTTTTATACAACACAAGACGGCGATGTTTTGGCGGGTACTGCAGAAGTGCCTTTGATGGCAATGCATGCCGAAGAAATTATGGACGGCGCATCATTTCCTATTAAATATCTTGGTTTCTCTCCTTGCTTTAGACGCGAAGCGGGAAGTCATTCAAAAGATGTAAAAGGACTTATTCGTGTTCATGAATTTTATAAATTAGAACAAGTGGTTTTGTGCGAAGCATCACATGAAGCATCAGTTGCATTGCATGAAGAAATAAATCGAAACACCGAAGAATTTATCGAATCACTCGGAATTCCATATCACACCGTTTTAAATTGTGGTGGGGATCTTGGGCTTGGTCAGGTAAAAAAATACGATATTGAGTTGTGGGTTCCAAAAGAAGGAAAGTATCGAGAAATTTCTTCCGCTTCATATTTCCACGACTTCCAATGTCGACGTTTTAATATTCGCTACAAAGATAGTGAAGGAAAATCACGTTACGCTCATTCATTAAACTGTACTGCAATTCCAACTCCACGAATTTTGGTTTCATTGGTTGAAAATAATCAAAATGCAGACGGTTCAGTTCGCATCCCTGAAGTTCTTCAAAAATATTTTGGAAGTGATTCAATAAACGCATAAATGTATGCATAAAGGTATGCGTAATGACATGCGTGGTCAGGTTAAGGCGTCACAAAAACAAGTTCAAGCACGCCGCCGCCGTAAGATCATATACGTATCAGTATTTTCTTTCGTATCTCTCGTTCTCTTGTTCTTTGGTTTGGCTTGGTTTTCTCAGGCTCAATTTATGACTATTTCATCTATAGAAATAAGCGGAAACAATCGTGCTTCCGATGAAAATATTAAAGAAATCGCAAATCAGTATATTGCAGGGAATTATCTCGGCCTTTTCTCAAAAAGAAATATATTTTTGTATCCTCAAAATTTAATACATGATGCATTAATTGAATTACCAATTACATCAGAGGCAGATGTGGATACGAGTGGTTTTAAAATTCTTTCAATTTCCATAATTGAACGTGAAGAAAAAGCACGATGGTGTAATGATTTTGATTGTTTTTCCATAGATGAAAATGGTTTTATTTTTGATAAATCAAATGGAATTAGCGAATCCCGTTCAGGTGTTGTTTATCGAAGTGCTATCGATAATCCTATTGGTTCATATGTTTTGGCTACAGAAGATTTTAAACGTATTCAGTTTTTTATAAATCAGCTCGGAGGTTTATCGGTTGATCCACGCGAAATTACTTTTGGTGAAGCTGGTTATATAAATATTTTATTGGGTAAAGGAGGGGTACTGACCGTAAACACCACTGATAATTTAAGTTCTGTTCTCGATAATGTGTCTACTGTATTAAATGACAAGACCCTTGCATCTTCCAGCCTTTCGTTTCTGGAATCTCTTGATTATATGAGGCTCGATTCAGGCAACAGGGTATTTTATAAGCTAAAACATTAGTTTTTAGTCACTTTTTATGACTTACACTTTACAATTTTAATAATCCGTATATACTTCTAAACCTATGGCAATAACGTTAAATGTAGAAAAAAGAGACCTCAAAGAAAATACCGATTCTCTCCGAGAAGCTGGTAAATTACCTGCAGTTTTTTACGGAAAACAACAAGAATCAACTCCGATCACTATCGTAGTTAATGATTTTATCAAGGTATATAAGGTGGCCGGAGAGTCAACAGTGATTTCACTTAAAGGTGAAGGTATCGAAGTCGAGTCTCTTCTTCAGGACATGGATCTTCATCCAGTAACTGGAAAACCTGTTCACGCAGACTTTTATGTATTCGAAGAAGGAAAAACTCTTGTCGTTGATGTTCCTCTCAGTTTCGTAGGTGTTTCTCCTGCGGTAAAAGACCTTGGCGGAACTTTGGTTAAAGTTCTCCATGATATCGAAGTAGAAGCTCTTCCTAAAGATCTTCCTCATAAAATCGAAGTAGACATCAGTGTTTTGACCACATTCGATTCTGTTATTGAAGCAAAAGACATCAAACTTCCAGAAGGTGTAAAACTTTCTACTCATACAGAAGAAATTGTTGCTTCAGTATATGAACCTAAAGAAGAGGTAGAAGCTGCTCCAGTAGACTTGTCTGCAATTGAGGTAGAGAAGAAAGGTAAAGAAGTCAAAGAAGGTGAAGGAGATTCTGACGAAAAGTAGATAAACCATAGCTTTGTTTTAGTGCACGGATATTTTCTTATTAGAAAATTCCTTTAGTAAGCATCATCATGCTTACTAGTCTCTAAAAACAAAGCTATGGCTTTTTACATGATATAATTATTCTCTATGTATAAAATGTTTGGAGTATTTATGTCATCGGCTCTTATACTGATTTTTGCAGTAACGTTATTTCCTGCACACATACTAGAAGCTCAAACATCCTCAGAATATGAGGCAAAACTTCGTCAGGAAGAAGCACAGCTTCAAGCAGAGATAGAGTCTTTAAACAAAGATGTTGGCCGTATAGAGGGACAAAAATCTTCTATCGAACAGGCCATTGCTCTTATCGATGCTCAAATCAGAGCATTGCAGGCAAAAATACGCCTCAGTAGTCTAACTATAAATAATTTAAGTAAAGATATCGGTTCGAAAACAAATACCGTAAGCGAGCTGGAAGATAAACTTGTTCGCAGTCAAAGTTCGCTCGCTAATTTAATGCGACGTACGGATCAAAATGATGCCATATCACTTCCTGAAATTCTTCTAAAAGATGGATCTTTATCCGATTTCTTTGTTGAGGTTGATTCATTTCAAACATTGAAAGGTTCTCTTAATATTATGATGGATCAGGTGAGGAACTATAAAGCTCAAACCCAGGAAGAAAAAGAAAATCTGGAAGGCCGTAAAACAAAAGAAGCGAATGCTCGTGCTTCTCTTCAAGCCAATCAAGATCTTGTTGATGTAAAAAAGAAAGAACAGGCCAGACTTCTTTCTATAAAAAAAGGAGAACTTAATACATATCAGCAATATGTATCTGAAAAGCAGGCACGTATTTCACAAATAAGGTCTGCACTTTTCGATTTGGAGGGTACTGACGGTATTCCTTTTGGAGATGCTTATGATTATGCTGTTGAGGCGGGTAAAGCGACAGGTGTAAGACCTGCGTTTATTTTGGCGATTCTTACTCAAGAATCTGATTTGGGTAAAAACTTGGGATCTTGTCTGGTAACCGACCTTTCTACGGGAGATGGTCAGGGAAAAAATACAGGCAATCCATTTCAACGTGTGATGTATGCACCTAGGGACACAACACCATTCGGAGACATTGCCACAAGGCTTGGAAAAGATTGGCGTTCCACACCTGTATCGTGTCCACCTTCTGCAACATATTATCCTTACCGTGGATTTGGTGGTGGAATGGGGCCATCGCAATTTATCCCATCAACATGGGAACTTTTCAAAAAACGTATCGGTAAGGCAGTGGGTGTTTCTGCTGATCAGGCAGATCCATGGAATCCATATCATGCGATTACAGCTACTGCGATTTATCTGTCAGATCTTGGGGCAGGAACACAGACTTATACTGCTGAAAAAAATGCAGCATGTCGTTATTATTCCGGATCCTCATGTAATCCAAATAGAAAACCATCCAATTCATTTTACGGAGAACAGGTGGTTAAAAAAGCAGACACTATACAGACAACCATGATTAATCCGATTTTGGGGCAGTAGGACGGATCAATTTCTTGCTTTTTTGCCTCCATTTAGATATAGTGTCACTCTCATGAAAAAGGAAATACATTCAAAAAATTATCGTCCAGTTATATTCCAAGATAACTCGTCAAAGGCGCGTTTTCTCATAAGTTCAACAGTAAATACCAGTAAAACTGACAAATGGGAAGATGGTACAGAATACCCTTTGTATACTATTGAAATTTCTTCTGCTTCTCATCCTTTCTATACAGGAAATGAAACTGTTATCGACACCGCAGGACGCGTAGAAAAATTCAAAGCAAGACAAGCAAGTGCAGTTGATTTAAAGAAAGCAAAGAAAGCGTAACGAGATAGGTCAGTAATAAAAGGTGCGGAATTTCCGCTCCTTTTTGCTTTATACTTATCATACGTACTAAACATACAAATATATGGATCTCGCCAAATATAAACAAAATCATAAAACATCATATCTCGCTGATATGTATGAAAAGCTCGAAAAAGATGAGGTCGAGCTGAAGGTTCTAATGGAGTCTGATGTTTCTATGGCTGAACTTGGTAAAGCAGACCTTTCAAATATTGAAATTCAAAAGAACGATATTTTGAAACAAATAGAAGCTATTGAGCAAACAGATAAAGAGGAAGAAGAATTTCCTAATGAACTTATTATGGAAATACGTGCAGGTGCAGGTGGTGACGAGTCTGCATTATTTGCCGAAGAGCTCGCTACCATGTACAGGATTTATGCGGAAAAAAATGGTTGGCAAGTTTCATTTCTTGATGAATCAAGATCATCAGTAGGTGGATACAAAGAAGTGTCTATGGAAATACATGGCCGAGATGTGTATAAAAAATTGCGTTTCGAAACAGGTGTACATCGCGTACAACGTGTTCCTGAAACAGAAAAAATGGGACGTGTTCATACCTCGACTGTTTCTATTGCTATTCTGCCAATACGAAAACATTTTGATATAGAGATAAATCCAGCAGATATTGAGATGGAATTTTCACGAGCGGGTGGAAAAGGAGGACAGAATGTTAATAAGGTTGAAACCGCCGTGCGACTTATTCATAAACCAACAGGAATAGATGTTCGTGTTACTGCAGAACGAAGCCAGCTTAAAAATCGTGAGAAGGCCATGATGATGTTGACTGCACGTTTACAGGCACTTAAAGATGAAGAAGATGCCAAGAAATTTGCAGCAGACAAAAAAGGACAATTGGGTACAGGAAACAGATCTGAAAAGATTCGCACTTACAATTTTCCACAAGACCGTATTACTGATCACCGCATTGGAGAATCATGGCACAATATTGCAACAGTGCTTTCTGGAGAAAAAATCGGAGGTATTATAGAGGCCTTGGCGAATTTTACAGGAGAAACAAAAGATGGAGATTTGGAAGATGCTTAATTTGACAGGATTCATATATCTGTGACATAGTTAGTTTCGGCGAGAATTTCTTGCAACTGATTCGGCAGATTTCCGAAAGCCTGTGAGTAACGGGTATTTAGTTCATTAAAAAATGAGAAAACAAGTCATGAGTAATGACAATGTGTACGAGCGTCTGTTTAAACAACAGGCGGTGATTAACAAACTTGTGCTTGATGGCAAGCTCGATCCACACATGGTTGCTGATTATTTACAAACCATAATTGATAAGCCCTATCAATCAGGAAAAGAAAAGTCAGGAAAGGAAAAGTTCACATTTTTTGTGGATCTCGGAATCATTACGGTTCCGGATGATTACGATCATAAGAGTCATTTGAAAACTTTCTATGAAAGGAATAGTGAAAATTTCGATTACCACAATAATCAAATTACTGATCGAAAGTATTTCAATCCTACCCGTATTTTTCTTCCTGGTGAAAAGTTCCGTGTTCGTGTTTTTAGGCAAATTCCACCAGGCAGAACCACACCTGAGGAACGAATGTTTTTCCTTTATAAACAAAAAGTGATTTATGTTGGAGTACAGGGCACAAGTCTTGTCTTTGATCAGAAACGTGATCAACTGCCGAAAGGTAAGTGGTATATGTCCCTTGATAATAAAAATCGTCTTTGGAAAGATAAGGATGGTTATCATAAGGTGCCATACATAGACGTTCAAAAAGGTTGTCTATGTTGGGATATAGCTTGTTTTGAGTGTATCTGGCTCCATGATTTCGCGCTTCTTTGTTTTTACGAAATCTAACTCTCGGTAGTTTAGATATTTCTGGACCACAAGCCTCGATGCTTGTGGTCCATTTTTTTATGCTTTATTCTGATCTTGCCTTTTTAGTCCTTATTTGATAAGCTTTCGAAACAATATTTATGGTAACAAAAGATAAAAACCAAGCAGTAGAGGCGATGTTTAAAGCAGGGGCACATTTTGGCCTCGCAAAATCACGCCGACACCCTTCAACAAAGTCATACGTTTTCGGTATTAAAAACAAGATTGAAATTATCGATCTTGAGAAAACTCATGAAGCTTTGGAAAAAGCAAAAGCATTTATAAGAACAGTCGCAGCTTCTGGCAAGCAAGCTCTTTTTGTAGCAGGAAAAAGTGAAGCTATTTCTGCGACCAAATCAGCGGCAGACAAAGCAGAACAACCATCAGTTGCAGGACGATGGATTGGAGGAACATTTACAAACTTTGGTCAAATTCGAAAAAGAATCGATATTTTCGAGAATCGACTTAATGAAAAAGAAAAAGGAGACCTTGCAAAATATACTAAAAAAGAGCGACTTTTGATCGATCGTCAAATTGCAAAACTAGAAACTCTTTTCGGAGGTATTGTTTCAATGAAAGAAAAACCAGGAGTAATGATTGTTGTAGATCCAAAGAAAGAAGAAATTGCCGTAGAGGAGGCTCGTCAGTCTGGTATTCCTGTGATCGCTATCGCTTCTACTGATTGTGATCTTTCTCTTGTTGATTATGCTATTCCTGCAAATGATTCATCTATGCCTTCTATCACATTCTTTCTTAATGAACTCGCAACTGCGTATGCAGAAGGAAAGGTTATTAAAACTGAAAACACACTCAAAGCGTAGTTTTAGGTTTTGATAGTTTTTTTAAAAGTTTAGTTTTTCTGATATAATAAAAATCTTATGGTAAACACAGATCTTATTAAAGAACTCCGAGACATGACAGGTGTTTCTGTTATGCAATGTAAAAAAGCTCTTGAGGAAGCCGATGGTGATAAAGACAAGGCCCTTGTTATTCTAAAGAAAAAAGGAGCAGAGGCTGCAGCAAAAAGAGGTGACAGGACATTGGCAGCAGGAACAATTCAAGCTTATATTCATTCAACCGGAAGTACTGGTGTTATGGTTGAGCTTGGTTGTGAAACTGATTTCGTGGCAAAGAATGAAGACTTTAAAAAACTAGCTTATGATATTGCTATGCATATTGCTGCAATGAAGCCAGAGTTTTTAAATAAAGAAGATATTACTGAAGAAGCAAAAGCTCTTGTTGCTTCAGTTTTTGAAAAAGAGGTTGAAGGAAAACCTGAAGAAATGAAAGCAAAAATCCTCGAAGGAAAACTTGATGCATATTTTGCTGATCGTGTTCTTTTGAATCAAGCATTCATAAAGAACCCGGAGCTTACCATCGAAGGTCTGATTTCTGAAGCAGTTCAGAAATTTGGTGAAAAGACGGAGCTTGTCCGCTTCGTACGTTTCGGGCTTCTCGAGAAATAATCTGATTTTATGATACTAGAGCTTTCACTCATGGGTGGCGCTTTTGTTGTAATAGTTATTTTATACATACAACATCATCTTGAATCTTCACGTGGAATTCTAAGTCCTATGCATAAAGTAGGAGACAGAACAGATCATTTGATCGAAAATCTTAAGGTAAAAACTAATGGATTTATCGCTCATTTAAATCGTCGAACAGTATCCTTTTTTTTACATAGCTTTTTCGTGTATATTGGCAGGGGGTTTGTTAGGCTTTCGGATAAGGTTTATGAGGTTTCTTCACATATTGTAGAAAAAGCTTCACAAAGAAAAGAGAATCTTTCTAAAGCTGGAGCCCCTTCATTTTATGTAAAGCAGATAAAAGAAGTGAAAGGAGAAATGAACGGAAATGCAGAAGACGAGTTACCGAGACCAAGAGAAGATGAAAGAGAGTCAGAACTGCCGAATTAAAAAAACAATACGCCACCTTAGCTCAGTTGGTAGAGCAACTGTTTTGTAAACAGTAGGTCCTCAGTTCGAGCCTGAGAGGTGGCTCACTTAAAAAAACTCCGTCTACCGAAAACTTTGGTTTTTTGGTATTATTTCGTATATATGAAATCTCTTGAAAAGAAAGGACATCTTCACCCTGTAACATCTGTGATTCGTGAAATGTGTTCTATATTCAGCGATATGGGTTTTTCTGCTGTCGAAGGACCAGAACTTGAAACAGAATTCCATAATTTCGATGCTTTAAATGTACCCAAAGATCATCCCGCACGAGATATGCAGGATACATTTTGGATCAAAACAAAACCCGAGGAAGAAAAAAAAGTATTACGAACACATACCTCTTCTGTTCAAGTTCGTTTTATGCAATCAATTTCAAAATCACCAAAACCTTTCAAAATTGTTGTACCGGGAAAGGTTTACAGAAATGAAGCGACGGATGCTACTCATGAAGCACAGTTCTATCAATTCGAAGGTTTGTATGTAAACAAAAAAGTTTCGATGACTGAATTGAAAGGAACTCTCGATACTTTTTTTAAAAAATTCATAGGACCTAATACAAAAATTCGTTTCCGTTCGAGCTATTTCGGTTTCGTTGAGCCTGGTGTAGAGGTGGATGTATGGTGGGAAGGAAAAGGAGAAAAAAATGGAGGAGATGGAAAAGGAAAATGGCTAGAAGTATGTGGGGCAGGATTAGTGCATCCAGAAGTTCTTCGTGCTTCAGGACTCGATCCAAAAGAATGGAATGGTTTTGCTTTTGGTATGGGTGTAGATCGTTTGGTAATGCTCCGTTACGGTATTGATGATATTCGACATCTCTATAGTGGTGATTTAAGGTTCGTTAATCAATTTTAATTTATGAAGATTTCATATAACTGGCTGGCTTCATATGGTAAAAAGGGATTATTTTCAAAAAAACTTCCTAAAGCTTCTCTTCTTAAAGAAGTATTAAACGCACATGCATTTGAAGTTGAGAGTTCCGAAGAAAAAGATGGCGATACCATTTTCGATATTAAAGTATTAGCAGACCGAGCTCATTATGCATTGTGTCATCGAGGGATTGTCAGAGAAGCTTTTATGCTGACGAATACTCCTTTTGTAGAAAAACATTTAGAACAGGTTGGGCAAAAAGGAGTGCAGGAAGTTTTTGTTAATGATTCTGTAAAAGCACCTACTGTAAATGTTTTGGAAACAAATATGTGTCAGAGGTATATGGCGCGCCGAATCGATAATGTTTCAGTTGGAAAATCACCAACGTGGCTTTCGGAGCGCCTTGAAGGCATCGATGCACGTTCAATAAATACTATTGTTGATGCAACAAATTTTGTGATGTTTGATATTGGGCAGCCTCTACATGCTTTTGATGCAGATAAAGTAGAAGGAGATATAGTAATTCGTTTCGCAAAAAATAATGAGAAAATAATTATTCTCGATGGGCGCGAAATAGAATTAGATAAAAATGATTTAGTCATTGCCGATGACAAAGGTCCGATTGCAATCGCAGGAGTAAAAGGAGGAAAGAGAGCAGAGGTCACCGAAAACACTCGTTCTATTATTCTCGAATCTGCACATTTTAACCCTGTGTCTGTACGCAAAACATCAACAAGATTGAATTTACGTAATGAATCATCCAAGCGCTTTGAAAATGAAATAACACCTGTATTGGCCAAAGAAGCAATGGAAAGAGTCTCTGGGCTTATTTTGGGGCTTTCCAAGGGTATATCAGGATCTTTTCCAAAGGTAAGCGAGGTCACTGATATTTATAAAAATCCAGTATCGAAATGGACAATAGATATAACAGCTTCATATATATCATCCATGATTGGTGTTTCTGTATCATCAGAAAAAGCAAAATATATTTTAGAGGGCGAAGGTTGTGAGGTTCTTGTAACAGAAGACATGCTTGTTGTCACTCCTCCATATAATCGTCTCGACATTCTTATACCTGCTGATGTGGTAGATGAGATTGCACGAATAGAAGGATACAAAGATCTTCCTTCAAAACAAACACCAGAAATAACAAATAATGTTCCTTCTGATACGCTTTTGTATATTACAGAATCCATAAAAGATATTTTGGTATCTCTAGGATTTTCCGAAATCTCCACATACACACTTGTTCCAAAAGGTTTTTATGAGGTCTCATATCCTTTGGCAAGTGACAAATCAGCATTGCGAGAAAAACTTATTCCAAAAGTTTCAGAATCTCTTATATTGAATTCACGGAACGCGGATCTTTTAGGTCTTCAAAGTATTCGCGTTTTTGAAATAGGACGAATTTTTCCAAAAGAGGGTGAAAAAGTTTCTATTGCTTTAGGGTTTTCTCAAGTTAAAAAAGTTAAAGGAATTAATGCTGAATTAATTATAAAAGAAAGCATAGATTTTCTTATAAAAGAATTAGCTCAGAAAAATATACAAATTGGTTTTAATTTTACATTTGAAATAAATGGAAATAATGTTGTGGCTGAATCTGATATTTCAATACCATCATCAATGAGTGATGAAATAAAAGATATTCAAATAGAATACAAACCATTAAAAGATCTAATGTACAAGCCATTTTCCCAATATCCTTATATCGTGCGAGATATCGCTTTCTTTGTACCGTCTTCATTTGATGAAGGGGAAGTGTTTGAAACAATTAAAGCTACAGTTACAAAGAGTTCTGTTATCAAAAATACTGACGTCAAAAACGAACAAAATCTTTTGGTTAAAGGACCGGACCTTTTTGATAAGTTTGAAAAAGATGGAAAAGTGTCATATGGATTTAGAATGATTTTCCAATCTTTCGAAAGAACATTAACGGATGAAGAAATAGAAACTATTATGAATGCAGTTTATACGACGGTAAAAGAAAAAGGTTGGGAAGTGAGGTAAGGAGAATCAAAAACAGAATAATATAAATTAAAAAATAAGATAATAAAAAAGCGCCGGACCTAAAGGTCCGGCGCTCGTATTTAATTTTTTATCACCCGGGTTTTCACTTCTATGGTTTTCCTTAAAGGACTGTAAATAAGGGCAATGAGTCCATAAACCAGTAATGTGTTTCCAAGTATGGTTAAAGAATACATAACTTTGAATGAGAAAAACATATGACCAAATAACAGTCCTATAAAGATAGTGAAAAACAGAATAATCATCCAAAGCCCAAGCTCATTATCATCGATAGACCATTTGCAGATAAGAATGGCAAATACGGCACCCATAATTCCTGCACCGACAGGTCCAAGAAAAATTACTGCAAAAAACGTATAAATCAGTGTCCAGGCAAGATGAGATGGTTTGGGTTCGGAAATGATAAATGATTGGAACATCATACGGAGATAGAACACACAATTCCTTTCTTTAAGGGTTATTTTTGACTAGTTGAGGTTTTAGATTTAAAGAACAAGCTAAAGACACATTACAATAGTTATGATCCATATGTCAATGATGAGTCTTAACTTAAAAAATGGTATACTTTCTTTATCAGATAAGGCTTTATATAGCGTTTATTTTTCATTTATATCAATCGCATGGCTAAAGAAGAAAAAGCAAAAAAATCATCATACGGAGCTGAATCCATTCAGGTTCTCGAAGGTCTTGAACCTGTACGTAAACGCCCTGGGATGTACATCGGTACCACTGGTCCAGATGGTTTTCATCATTTGGTAACCGAAGTTTTCGACAACTCCCGTGACGAAGCTATGGGTGGATTTGCCGATGATATCGAGATCACATTTCTTCCAGGTAAAGAGGGGAATGACCGTGTTCGTGTTGTTGACAACGGCCGTGGTATTCCTGTAGATATTCATAAGCAAAGCAAGGTTTCTGCTCTTGAAACCATTATGACGGTTCTCCATGCCGGAGGAAAATTTGGAGGTGATGATTCCGGATACAAAGTTTCTGGAGGACTTCACGGTGTGGGTGCTTCTGTAGTGAACGCTCTTTCTGTGTATACAAAAGTTGAGGTACATAAAGATGGAAACAAATACATGCAGGAATATTCTCAAGGTAAGAAAAAAGCTGCTGTAAAAAAACTAGGTCCAACCAAAGCAAGTGGTACTGTTGTTACATTCGAACCAGACACTCAGATTTTCGGAACACAGGTATTTGATTTCAAGCGCATCGTTACCCATATGCGTCAGCAAGCATATCTTGTTAAAGGTCTGCGTATTTCTGTCATAGACGCCAGAGGATATAAAGAGTCTTTTGATCTTGATGACATTGTATATTTTAGGGAATTAGGACTCGATGTTCCATCAGAAAGTTTTTATTTCGAAGGAGGTTTGATTTCTCTTGTGAGATTCACCAACTCTATACAAAAACCAGTTCACAAAAATATTTTCTATGTAGAGAAAAAAGCAGAAGGGGTGGAATCTGTAGAAGTCGCTCTTCAGTATGTTGATGATATTTCTGCTCGAATCCTCCCTTTCGCAAACAATATTTATAACTCCGAAGGGGGGACTCATATCACTGGTTTTAAAACAGCTCTTACGCGAACACTTAATTTGTATGCCAAGAAGAACGGAGGAAAAGATACTGACTCTTTCACAGGAGATGACGTACTCGAAGGATTGACCGTTGTTGTTTCTGTAAAGCTTCGTGAGATTCAATTCGAAGGACAGACCAAGGCGAAATTGGGATCCGTCGAAGCACAATCTGCTACATCAACTGTATTCGGCGAAGCGTTCCAACTCTTCCTCGAAGAAAATCCAGACGATGCTAAAGCAATGATAATGAAGGCATCACTTGCCATGAGAGCAAGAAAGGCGGCGAAAGCAGCCAAGGATTCTATTTTGCGTAAAGGGGCGCTCGAAGGAATGACTCTTCCCGGAAAACTCGCCGACTGTGAATCTGGTACTTCTGCCGAAGATGCCGAAGTGTTTATTGTAGAGGGAGACTCTGCGGGAGGTACAGCAAAAACAGGACGTAATCGAAAGACTCAGGCAATCTTGCCACTACGAGGAAAGATTTTGAATATAGAAAGAGCGCGTCTTGATCGAATGCTCGGTTCTGAACAAATTAAAAATTTGGTTATTGCCATGGGAACAGCAATTGGAGAAACATTTGATATTACAAAACTTCGATACCATAAAGTTATAATCGCAACCGACGCCGACGTCGATGGTGCTCACATTCGTACACTTATCCTTACTTTGTTGTATCGATATTTTAAACCACTTATCGATGGAGGATATATTTATATTGCTCAACCACCGCTATACAAAGTAAAACGTGGTAAAGAAATTATGTACTTCTATACCGAAGAGGAAAAGACAAGAGTGATGGGTAAAGATGAATTACCAATTGAAACAGAATCCGTAGAAGACGGATCAGAAGAGAACACTGATACCGAAGAAGAAAATGATGATTCAGCAGATACAAAAGGAAAGAAAGGTAAAGGTGATTCAAAAGACACTGGTGCGAAAAGAGCTGTAAAAACATATGTTCAAAGATACAAAGGTTTGGGAGAAATGAACTCTGATGAATTATGGGAAACAACTATGGATCCTGAACGACGTTTGCTCAAACAGGTAACCATTGAAGATGTACAAGAAGCAGACAAGATATTCGACATGCTCATGGGTACTGATGTTCCTGCACGAAAAAGCTTTATTCAATCAAACGCGCACAAAGCAACGATTGATGTTTAGGTGATGAAGGAGGGGATAAGGAACAAGGATCAGGGGTGCTTAGCACCTCTTTTTCTACAGTGGCATATTTACTTAAAATTTAAGTAAATATGCCACTGTAGAAAGATACTATATAACCGATGTGGCTCATTCTGGTGACTTGACAAGTATCTTTATATTTGCTATGCTAGATAGTATAGAAATTAGATTGTCCTTTGATTTCAAACGGCGCTAACCGCCCACACAAGAGGTTAGCTGGCAGACACTACATGTCCATGTAGAAACCCCAACCAGTGAAAAAATGGGGGTATGGAGAACACTAATAATGTCCACCGTAACCACTCCTGGCGACATTGTCGCCGTCGGCGACGAAGTCGCCGACATCCGGAGCGGTAACAAGGGTTAAACCTTGTTACAGCTCTAAAACAAGGAGGGTCGTAATGACCCTCCTTTTTTATCCCACAAATATACCTAATAAGGTATTTAAAAAGAGAAAGGATTGCTTGTGAAAGAGTATGTTCTGAATCTAGGATTCGAAAATGATCAAATCTACCGAGGAAGTGCTCGTACGTTTCTCGGTGATGGTAGAGTAAGAATGGAAACTCATTTGGTGAGTGCTCTCGTGATTGCATCTGCAAACATGACAGAACTCTTAAAGAAAATTCCAAAGTCAGAACGAGGAAAACTCGTTCTGACTGGTGCTGTGCCACCATCGTTCTTTTTGGCGGCGCAATCAATTATCGGATCTCATTTTAAAGAAGTCGAACATTTCGACGGAAATAAAAAAGTCCGCTATAAGATTCCGCCACCACCTCCGGCAAGCTTTCAGAGCGAACCGGTATAAAAACAAGACACCGCCCATAAAAAGGCGGTGTTTTTTCTTGTCTTTTGTTTTCAGTTTTAACTTATTCTCTTTTCTGTAATTTCCTTGATTAGCATTTCTACAACTTCCTCTTTACTGAACTCTCCAATTTTTCCTTTACTCAAAGATTCCAAAGTTACTACACCTTTTTCTATATCTTTGTCGCCGATAATAATGCTGTAAGGAACTTTCATATCTTTTGCTTCACGGATTTTTTTACCGAATCCTGTGTCTGAAATATCAGTGTCTACACGAATGTCTTTTGAACGTAACAGAGCGCCGACTTCTTTTGCGATGTCAATATTTGTTTCTCTAACAGGAATAACTTTTACCTGAACAGGGGCGAGCCATAATGGAAAAGCTCCAGCAAAATGTTCTATCAAAACTCCCATAAATCTTTCCAAGGAACCTGATATTGCACGGTGAATTACAACCGGTTGCTCTTTGACACCTTCTTTGTTTATAAAAGAAAGATCAAACCGTTCAGGTAATATAAAATCACATTGAATGGTGGCGAGTTGCCATTCGCGACCAATAGCATCCTTGAACATGAAATCAAGTTTCGGACCATAAAAAGCAGCTTCACCAGGGCCTGGTTTGTAATTAAGATCGCTTTCTTTGGCTGCTTTTTCCAAAGCATTTTCTGCTATATTCCACACCTCATCTGAACCAATATACTGCGATTTGTCTTCACCTCGAGTAGAAAGGCGAACCCAATAATCATTCATTAAACCAATCGTTGTATAGAACTCTTTGATTATAGAAACAATAGAGGAAACTTCTTCGACAATCTGATCTTTTCGACAAAACAAATGTCCGTCATCCTGAGTAATAGAACGCACGCGAGTAAGCCCACCCAATTGTCCAGATTTTTCATCACGATACACAGTTGCAGGTTCAAAATATCGAACAGGCATATGTTTGTATGTCCACTGATTATCAGCAAACAATTGCATATGATGCGGACAATTCATAGGTTTCAAAATGAAATTGTCTTCCTTACCTTTGACACGAAAAAGTTCATCGCCGAATTTTGCAGCATGTCCCGAAGTCACATACAGTTCTTCATGGGCAATATGTGGTGTCCAAACTCGTTCATATCCTTTATCTTTATGAAGACTCCAAAGATAATCTTCGATAACTTTTCGTAATGCCATACCACGAGGTTGAAGGAGGGGGAGTCCAGCACCAACAAGAGGAGAAATGGTAAAAAGTTTCATTTCACGACCGAGTATTTTATGATCTCGTTTTTTTGCTTCACTTAATTGAGTTTCATGTGCTTCGAGCTCTTCTTTTGAATTAAAAGCCAAACCATAAATACGGGTGAGCATTTTATTTTTTTCATCACCACGCCAATATGCACCTGCAATACGATCCAGTTTAAAAGCATCAAGAGGCATTTCCCGAGGGTCCGCATGTCCACCACGACACAGGTCAGTGAAATCACCAGAAGTATACAGAGTTATTTCCTCACCTTTTTTTGCAATGTCTTCGATAAGTTCGAGTTTATATGGATTGTCGGCAAATTTTGCACGAGCTTCGTCATGGGTTACCACAGATTTTTCAAATCCTTTCCAATGAGGAAGAATTTTCCGCATTTCTTTTTCTATCTTCAAGAAATCTTTATCAGAAGGTTTGACATCAGCAGGGAATTCGAAATCATAATAAAACCCAGTATCAATAGCTGGGCCAATGGTGTTTTTGACGCCAGGGTACTGTTTTTCAACAGCAGCTGCCAAAAGGTGAGCAAATGAGTGTCGTATGAGAGCAAGTTCAGGTGATTGGTTCGATGACATATGTTGTTGAATAATAGAGCAAAAAGGGGCTCTAGTCTAGTCATTGCAATGTTAACTACATGAGACATGGCGGTTGTGCACCTTTTTTTCTACAGTGGCATATTTACTTAATTTTTAAGTAAATAATCGAGGGTAGAAAATATAGTATAGGTAAGATCAGATAAGAGTAAGTTGGAATCTTTACATAAAATATATAAAAAAAGCACCTCCCGAAAATGGGGAGGTGCCGGATGATTGCATATGTTCGTTCGCCACTACTAGGATGCAAACATCCTGATACCTGGGTCGTATAGGCCAAGCCATTTCTCGAGCAAACTCGAGTCTTTTCCAACTCTATATCTAAAATTGATTGATGTCTAGCTTAAATCTTATTGAAGTGCCATAAACGTTTCTGCAATGAGGGATACCTCGCTATTTCGATCAGATAATTTTGCTTTTAATGCAATACATTTGTCAGGGACAATAATGTTTTTGTATCGTGCATAGGTGCTAGGAAAAACAACCACTTCGATTGATCTTGAAAGGTCAGCTACTTTGATGAATGCCATAGGCTCATTTTTCTTTGTCATGATTGTGCGAACGTCTTCTATAATACAGCCCAAAACATACATTTCTTCACCAAGTTTTTTTTCATGAGCTATATCGTCCGCGGCTTTATCATGTAATTTTGCAATATTGAGGGGACGTTTTTCGAGCGATTCTCGATACCTATCCAAAGGATGTCCAGAAATATAAAGTCCGAGCAATTCTTTTTCCCAAACCAATCGTTCCGCCTTGGTGATTGGTGCCACAGGATCCAAACGAATATCTTCCATATCAGCCATTCCTCCAAACAAAGAATCTTGAGCACCATCATTCTTTATTTTTTCTTTATTGTATTCAAGAAGACGATCAAGGTTACCAAACATAAGGACACGGTCAGCAAATTCATCCATAGCACCCGCTTTAATCAGAGCTTCAAGAGATTTTTTATTAAGATTCTTATCTTTTATTCTTGAAAGAAAATTTGAAAGGGATTCAAAAACACCATTAGTATTTCTCTCTTCAATAATTGCTTTTGAAATACCTTCTCCAAAGTTTTTAATTGAACTCAAACCAAATCTTATTCTGTCGGATTCAAATGTTCCGTCTGATCTTTTCTTTCCTTTGAGAGCTGTAAACATTTCAAAGCTTTCATTTATCGACGGCGGTAACACTGCAATACCCATACGGACAGACTCTGCTACTGATTGTGATACTTTTTCCACTTCACCTGATTCATGGGTAAGAATCGATGCCATGTATTCTACAGGGTAATTAGCCTTGAAATATGCTGTTTGATAGGCAACACGACCGTATGATACGGAATGTGCTTTGTTAAATCCGTACGCCGCGAATGGTTCAATCCATGACCAAATTTGTTTGGCTTTTTTATCCGGCCATTTACTGTGCTCGATACAGCCTTTAATAAATTTTTCTTTTTGCGCGGCCATTTCCGCAGGAATTTTCTTACCCACCGCTTTTCGGAACTTATCTACCTCTCCCCATGTGTACCCGGCCAATTTATTAGCCATCATCAAAAGGTCATCTTGATACACCAAAATCCCATTAGTTTTTTTGAGAATAGGTTCGAGGGCAGGGTCGAGATATGTGATGAGTTCTGGATTATGTTTTCGTTCAATATATTGAGGAATAAATTGAATAGGTCCAGGACGATACAAAGCCACCATGGCATTAATGTCATGAATAGAACTTGGTTTCAATTCTTTTAAATGTTTCGTCATTCCTTCACCATTCAATTGGAAAAGGTCTGAAGTTTCTCCACGTGCGAGCATTTCAAATGTTTTCACATCGTTCACCGGCATTTGATCGAGATCTATTTTAACTCCGTAATTTTTTTCAATAAGTTTAAGAGTGTCCGCAATAATGGAAAGGTTTTTTAATCCCAAGAAGTCGAATTTCAAAAGTCCTGCACCGTTTTCATCAATCGAATACATGTCGTATTGCGTAATGATTTTACCTTCACCTTTTGGATCGAATTGAAGAGCGGTGAAATTGGTAAGGGCGGTAGGGGATATAACAACACCGGCCGCATGTACTCCCATTTGTCTTGCACAACCTTCGATTTTTTTGGCGAGGTCGATTATGCGATGTATGTCCCGGTCTTTGGTATAGAATTCTTTTAATTCGGGTACGTCTTCTATGGCTTTATCAATAGTCATAGGAAATCCCTGTGAACCCAGAGGAATAAGTGCTGATAATTTATTTCCCATATCTACCGGATATCCGAGTGCGCGTGTCACATCACGAACAGAACCTTTGGCGGCCATGGTTCCAAATGTTCCAATTTGGGCGACCTTATCAATACCATATTTATTTCTTGTATATTCAACCATTTCATCACGACGGTTGTCAGCAAAGTCCATGTCGACATCAGGAGCAGACGGTCTGTCAGGATTTAGAAATCGCTCGAAGGGAATTTCATATTCAAGAGGATCGATATTTGTAATACCAGAAAGATAGGTAACCATAGAACCAGAAACAGACCCTCTAATATTTGAAAGTATTTTATTTTCGCGCGCATATTTAAGAAGGTCGGCCACGATAAGGAAATAAGGCTCATACCCCTTATCTTTGATAACTTTCAATTCATATTCAACACGTTCTAGAACTGCTGGGGTTTGTTCGACTTTTCTATGTTCAAATCCTTCGAATACAACTTTTCTGAAAGCATCAGCAGGAGTAACTCCTTCTGGAAGTGCAAAATCAGGAAAAGCCCATACACCTAATTTCATTTCAAAGGTAATGTCATTTGCGATTTTTTCTGTATTGCTTATGGCTTCTGGCATGTCTCTCCAAAATTCCTGCGCAGATGCATCAGATATAAAAGAAAAATCAGCCATATCATCATCGCTGATACGATCATCGCCAGATGAGTTAACAAGCATCAATGTTTGCTGTGCTTGTTTGTCTTCGGGATTTATATAATAAACATTTCCTCCAGCAACCAAAGGTATTCCAGATTTTTTTGACACTTCTTTTGTCCGCTCCATTAATGTGTCATGTCCATCAATATCAGGGTGATGTGTAATTTCAAGATAAAAATCATCACCAAATATTTTTTTATGTGATTCTGCAATTTCTACCGCTTTTTCAATATCATTTCCTTGGAGGGCAAGAGTGAGAGGGCCAGTGAAAGCAGATCCAATAGCAATCAGACCTTCTTTGTGAAGTTCAAGAAGTTCGGAATCAATGCGAGGTTTGTAATAAAAACCTTCCATATATCCTTTTGTAACGAGTTGAATAAGATTTTTGTAACCGGTTTCATTTTTAGCTAAAAGAATAATTCGTGTTCTCCTGTTGTCTATACCGGATTGTTTGTCTGTTCGTTTGCGCGTTGCAACATAAAAATCAACACCGATGATTGGTTTTATTCCTTCACTTGTACATTCTTTATAAAATTCAATTGCTCCATATAAATTTCCATTGTCGGTCAAAGCGAGGGCAGGGGCACCATCTTCTTTGGCAGCAGCAACAAGGTCTCCAATTTTTGGTAATGCGTTAAGAAGGGAGTAGTGACTGTGTGTGTGGAGATGGATAAATCGAGACATTAAAAGTTTAGATAGATTATATAAATGAATTATAAAGTAAATCCATTAAAAAGGCCCGCCGTAAAACGGCGGGCCTTGAGTATGAACAGCTATCGCCAGTCCATACCGATGTTATCGAATGCTTTTGAGATGGCTTCGATGATGAGTTTTCCTACATGCTTATATTGAGAGAATTCATAACATGAAATCTCCTCAACAAATACCTCTGCCGGCATAGAACCGATAGTTTTGTATTTATCACGGAACCTGCTATCAGGTTCATTGTTTAGAAAAGCAAGACTAAGATTTTTCTTCGTCACATATAGTGAGACGAAATTATCCATGCTCATGGCAAACAATTCTAGTTTGCGCTGTTTTTGTACAAGGTCTTTTTCCATACCATCAAGTTGGCTTTTTATCATACGGATTATCCTGATCATTTTATTGATTCCCATATCTTTCATGTTTTTATTTACCTTTATTTTTTGTGCAGGTTGTTTTTGTGTTTGAAATGAACAATGTCTGTGTATTTCTCCCATAAATCTTAACAAAAGTCAATAGCAGAAACTAGACATGATGTGGAAGGAAAAACCCTTATAAAACTTGTGTATTTATTTTTAGTGTTTAATAATAAAATGTATACATGAAATTAAGAAAAAAAGGTTTCACTCTAATCGAACTTCTTGTGGTTATATCTATAATCGCCCTTCTCTCGAGTGTTGTCCTTTCATCTTTAAATAGCGCTAGAGATAAAGCTAAGGTTGCGAGTGCACGTGCTGAACTTAATCAAGTTAATATCGCCCTTAACTTGCTTAATGGAGATACAAACAGAATGCCTGGTGGATATGGTAATTCAGGAAGCTGTGCTGGACCATCGTCTGGTACGAATTCAATACTTTTGAATGATTCGTCTTCGGGACTTATTTCTACGAATGGATCTTTTTCTAATTGGCAAGGACCATACATTAAAGATGTTACTGATCCATGGGGTAATCCGTATATGTACGATAGTATTTATGTATGTAATGGTGCAAATAGTTGTGGTGGTAATGCGGGAAATATTCGTGCCTTGATGTCTGGTGGACCAAATCTTTCAGGACGCGATGTGTACGATAGCGATAATATTGTCCTTGTTCTCTGTAAGATATAATCATGACTAAATATATCATCGGTATTGATGAAGTGGGGAGAGGTCCTCTTGCTGGACCTGTTTCTTTATGTGCATGTGCTATACCTTTGGATTTCGACAAATCACTTTTCTTGGAAATCAAAGATTCAAAAAAGCTTTCACCAAAAAAACGTGATGAATGGTTTGATATTATTTCAAATTTAAAAAAGGAGAACCTGCTCGATTTTGCCTATGCATCAATTGAAGCGAGTGAAATAGATTCACAGGGAATCGCCCCTGCAATAAGAAAAGCTATAGCGATATGTCTCGATGAATTAAAAAACCGTCTTGAATTTGATCCAAGACATACAAAAATAATGCTCGACGGTTCTTTGAAAGCACCGGAAGAGTTTTCTTCACAAGAAACAATCATTAAAGGAGACGAAAAAATACCTGTTATTTCTGCTGCTTCCATTATTGCAAAAGTGACAAGGGATAGGTTTATGGAAACTCAGTCGAAAATATATCCAAATTACGGCTTTGAGAAGCATAAAGGGTACGGAACGAGGGAACATATACAGGCGATACGTGCACACGGAACCTTGCCGATTCATAGGATAAGTTTTTTGCGTAAATTGTAGGGTTAAGTAACGAGGATTTTTTATCGGACCTTAAATACAACTTTTTATATTTTCTTAATTCTTTTTTCAAGTACTTTATGTTCCGTCCGTGTTGTCTTGGATAAGGCATGATCATCGATTCTATTAGAAAGGGCAGTAAAGCGATAATCCATTTTATCACCGAGCCTTTTTATTTGGGTATTGAAGTTGTTTTCAAATTTCTGGAATTTAGTATCAAAATTTTCTTCAAGTCTTTTTAACTTAAAGTCGAATTTTTCTTCGAGCTCGGTAAAGCCTTTCATAACCATGCCTGCCAATTTTTCGATAGTAATTTTTCCGCTCATGGAACTATTTTACCATGAGGGTCTTTTGAAAGAGGTATGATTCTTATCCCCATTTTTACTTTTTCTTTAAGTCAGCTTTCTTCCTTTAGATGTATATCTATATAAGTCATGATATTACTCATATGGTTTGCTTTCCCATATCAAATAGGGTATTATTTCCGCCATGGTAATACGAATGCGACATACACGGGCTCATACAGGAAACAGACGCTCTCATCATGCGCTTAAAAATCCTACTCTTACAACAGATTCAAAAACTGGTGTTGTTCATGTACGACACCGAGCAAGTGCTATCACAGGAAAGTACCGGGATCTCGTTGCAATTGATATGGAAAAAAAGGTTGCAAAAAAGGCAAAGAAAGCCAAAGCGGCTCGATAGTTTATCCGAGTTATTAAGTTCATTCACTTGAGCTTTGATGTCTGACTCTGTACAATGTATATATTGTAAGAGTTAGTAATTAGAGATTAAGCACATTAAATGGCAAACAGGCACCTAGCACGTTCAATAGTTCTTCAATCACTCTTCGAGTGGGATTTCCGCGACAGAACAGATGGCTCTCTCGAGTCCGCTGTTGCTCGTAATGCAGAAGAATTTTCTCCTGGATCTTCTGATGTTTCTTTTATGCAAGAACTCGCCCTTGGTGTTGCAAAAAAACGCCCTGAAATAGACACCATTATTGTAAAAGCTGCTCCTGATTGGCCTTTGGATAAAATTTCAAATGTAGACCGCAATATATTGCGTGTTGGGCTTTATGAATTACTTTTTGCAGATCGCGAAGAGGTTCCAGCAAAGGTTGCTATAAACGAGGCAATCGAACTCGCCAAATCATTTGGTGGAGAAAATTCTGGTAAATTTGTAAACGGAGTTTTGGGTTCTGTGTATAAAGAAATGGGAGAACCAGGTAAAGATGCTGTTTCAAAAAAAAAGGATGATAAATTCAATATTCCTCTTGAAAAAATGCCTATTGTTAAATTGGGCGGGGCGGTAGTTTATGCAAAACATGAAGGTGATATATATTTGGCACTTGTTCATGATGTATTCGGAAGATGGACTCTTTCAAAAGGAACTCTCGATGAAGGTGAAGATGTTAAAGAGGGAACTATACGTAAGGTTAAAGAAGAGATTGGTATTGATGTGGAGATTTTGAAACAAATTGATGCCAATGAATATGTTGCTACTCATCCAGAAAAAGGTAAACTACGAAAACAAGTAACATATCTTCTTGCAAAAGCCACTTTCGAACCGCTCACACTCAAAGAATCAGGAGGACTCGATAAAGTACAATGGTTTAAATTAGAGGAACTTGAAGGACTTAATTTTTATGATGATATGATGCCTATTATTGATAAGGCTTTAAAACTCATACCAAGTAAATCGCCAAAGAAATAATTTTCAATATATAAAAAATACAAGTATGGATATTAATTTCGGAAAATTTGAACAAAATGTAGGTATAGTTTTTAAAGAAAAAAATCTTTTAAAGCAGGCGTTTACACATCGTTCTTTTATTAATGAGAACAAGAATATAAAACTTGCCCATAATGAACGTCTTGAATTTTTAGGAGATGCTGTACTCGAACTCGTAGTTACGGATTTTTTGTATAAAACATATCCACAAAAACCAGAAGGAGAGCTAACTACATATCGATCCGCTCTGGTTAATTCAATTACGCTTTCAGAAGTTGCATCGAATCTTTTCATGAATGATTATTTGCTTCTTTCTAAAGGTGAAGCAAAAGACACAGGACGTGCACGGCAATATATTTTAGCTAATACATTTGAAGCAGTTGCAGGGGCAATATACCTTGATCAAGGATATGATGTGGCTGAATCATTTATTGCAAAACATATTTTAATATTCGCAGATAAAATGATTGAAAGAGGAAATTTGGTAGATGCCAAATCATTGTTTCAAGAAAAAGCTCAAGAAAAAACAAATTCAACTCCTTCATATAAATTGATTCGTGAATCAGGACCAGATCACAACAAGTCTTTTACTGTTGGTGTTTTCATTAATAAAGAACAAATTGCAATAGGGGACGGCAAATCAAAACAAGAAGCAGAACAAAGTGCGGCGGTCAGGGCTCTGGAAATAAAAGGGTGGTCAGCCTAGTAAGCTTAATCGACATAATTCGTTGTATACTAGCTGTATAATGTCAGCACAAACAAGAAACATTTCATGTATTTAAAATCTCTCGAACTCTCAGGATTTAAATCATTCGCTAAAAAAAGCAATCTCGAATTCAATGCGCCTGTTACGGCGGTGGTTGGTCCAAATGGATCCGGAAAATCGAATATTGCAGAAGCGTTTCGTTTTGTGTTGGGTGAACAGTCCATGAAATCAATGCGTGGAAAACGCACTGAAGATTTAATTTTTAATGGAGGTGATGCATTACCACGAGGTAATCGTGCATCGGTTAAATTGTGTTTCGATAATACCAAAAGACTTCTCGATATAGATTTTGATGAAGTGGTCATCGAACGTGTTATTCATCGTGATTCATTGTCAGAATATTTTGTAAATGGTTCAGCTGTGCGATTGAAAGATATTGTGGAACTTCTTGCGGGTGCGCATATTGGTTCATCGGGACATCATATGATTTCTCAGGGAGAAGCAGACAGAATTTTGAATGCCAATATTCGTGAACGCAGAGAAATGATAGAAGATGCATTAGGGTTAAAGATTTTTCAATACAAAAGAGAAGAGAGTGAAAGAAAGCTTTCAAAAACTCATGAGAATATGGAGAAAGTTGAGTCGCTCCGAAAAGAAATTGCTCCGCATCTTAAATTTCTTAAAAAACAGGTGGAGAAAGTTGAGCGGACAATTGCTTTGAGGCAAGAGCTTGTTGGTCTATATAAAGAATATCTAAAGAAAGAATCAATATATCTTAAAAATACTGAAGATTCCCTCAATTCAGAATCAAAACAACCTAAAGAGGACCTTGAAAGATTAGAAAGAGAAATTACCGAGGCAAGAAAAGTGCTCGAAACTTCAACACATAAAGACGCAAAATCTGGTGAATTAATCTCACTCGAATCAACATTGAAACAGGCTCGTGAAAATCGTGATGAATTGGTTCGTACAATGGGGCGCATGGAGGGTGAAATTGCTAGCCTTGAGAAAATGCTTGCTCGTGAAAAAGCGACAGTTTCGAATGAAACAGCAACTGTTGAATTTTCTAAAGTAAAAGAATTGATCAATCATGTCGATGAATTATTGGGAGATGTCGGAGCGATATCAAAAATTCGCGATATGTTTAAAGGATTTTTGGATTCATATAAAAATGTTAAGGCAGAGAATCGTGTCTCTGAGCTTGAAAAAGAAATTGAGCTCATAAAAGCAAGAAAATCTGAAACAGAAACAGAAAGTGCGGAAAAAGAAAAATCTCTTTCTGGGCTTTCTTTACAATATTCAGATTTACAAAAAGATATAGAAAAAGAAAAGGACAGTTCTCGGGATGCCGAAAAAGCTATGTTTCGTATTATGGCCGAACAAAATGAGGTTCGAGGAATATTGGCCATGCTCCGTATTCGTGAAGATAAGTTCCGTCATGAAAAAGAAGATTTCAAAAGGGAATTAGAGGAAGGAGGAATTTTGGTTGGAAGAGAAGTATATTTGTACGAAACAGACACAACAGAATATCCAGAAGAGAATCGTGATATTCAAGAATCTCGACGCAAGGACCTAGAAAAAATAAAGATTCGTCTCGAAGATAATGGAGGACTTTCTGCAGGTGATGTTATGAAAGAGTTTAAAGAAACAACCGAAAGAGATGAATTTCTTGCTCGTGAGATTTTTGATCTAGAAACTTCTGCAGAATCGCTCCGTGTTTTGATTAAAGATTTGGAACAGAAACTTGATACATTATTCAGTGAAGGTATAGAAAAAATAAATACACAATTCAAAGAGTTTTTTGCTCTTATGTTTGGCGGAGGAGAAGCATCTCTTTCGGTGGTACAGGAAAAGAAAAGAAAACGCGGACCTTCCGCAGACGAGCTCGCCGAAATGGGTCTCGATATCGCCCCTGAACCAGAAGAAGAGGAAACAGAGCTTGGTGTGGGAATCGAAGTTAATTTGCCACGAAAGAAAGTGAAGTCCCTTGAAATGCTTTCTGGTGGGGAACGGGCCCTCACATCAATCGCTTTGCTCTTTGCGATTTCTCAGGTTAATCCACCTCCTTTTATTATTCTCGATGAAACCGATGCAGCACTCGATGAAGCCAATTCAAAAAAATACGGAGACATGGTGGAAAATCTCGCACAACATTCTCAGCTTATTGTTATTACTCATAATCGAGAAACTATGTCTCGGGCAGGAATACTGTATGGAGTGACTATGGGAAAAGAAGGATTTTCAAAACTCCTCTCGATTGCGTTTAATGAGGCTTTGGCGGTGGCGAAGTAAGGTAGATACAGTAAAGAGTATAGTTATTTCTTTTGCATATTTTTTCCGATAATATAACTTTATAAAGTTTCACTATTTTGCATAACTTTATAAAGTTTGGTAGTATTGTTATATTATGAATATTCGTCAAAAACTCGAAATAATTCAAAAAAGACTGGGATTCACCCAGACAAAACTTGCGGATAAATTCGGTGTTTCTTTCGTGGCGTTCAATAATTGGTGGACAGGAAAATCAGTTCCTCGGGCAAAGATGCAGACGGCTATCGATGAACTTTATTTAGAGGTGACAGGAGAAAAGATTATACCTCCAAATCAACTTACTGCAAAAAAGAATCTTATTGAGAAAAAATCTTCTGAACATAAAAATGTTCTTAAGGAAATATTAAGCAATCCTGATATACGTGATCAATTAATTTTGAAACTGACATATCATAGCAACAGTATCGAAGGTAGTACTCTTACAGAGCGTGATACTGCAGTAATTCTTTTTGATAATTACGCATTGCCAAACAAAAGTTTAACTGAACAGCTTGAAGCAAAAAATCATCAGACTGCTTTAAACTACCTTTTCGAATACATTATCGAAAATAATGAAATTAATGAAAATTTCATACTTAAACTTCATAGCATTTTGATGAATGGTATTCGTCCTGAGGCTGGTTCTTATAGAAATCATGGAGTGAGGATTACGGGTGTTAATTTAGTTACTGCTAATTATATGAGTATTCGTAAATTGATATTGGAAATTATGTGCGAAGCCATAGAAAAGACCAAGGATATTATCGGCATATCAACAAAAGTACATGCAAAATTTGAACAAATTCATCCATTTAGTGATGGTAATGGACGCATTGGTCGTTTGCTCATGAACGCAATGTTTCTCAGAAAAAATATCGCGCCAGCTATTATTCATCAAGAAAAAAAACAGCTCTACTATACGTATCTTTACAAAGCTCAAACCACAGGAGATTGTAGTCAGTTAGAGGATTTCATCTGCGAAGCGGTAATGGACGGATTTGCTGTTTTGGACAGGACTGATACCTAAGACATCACCTCGTAATCCAGCATTCTTTTTTCGAGGTCTGCTGAAACCACTTTGAATTTCAAACTGTCGCCCAAGGCATATTGTTTTTTGGTTTTTTCTCCGATAACCGCATACTTTTTCGGATCAAAAGAATAGTAATCGTCTTTGAGGGTAACTAATCGTGCCATACCTTCACATTTGGTTTCTTTTTCTTCTATATAAATACCCCATTCGGTAACACCAGTAATTGTTCCATCGAACACTTCTCCGATATGACTCATCATATATTCAACTTGTTTGTATTTGATTGATGCGCGTTCTGCTTCTGATGCACGAACTTCTTTTTCAGAAGTTTCTTCTGCGATCTTCTGGAATTTAGAAATTTCTCCAACTTCGATTTTTCCTTTAACCAAATATCTTTGAAGTAATCGATGAACAATCAAATCCGCATAGCGACGAATAGGGGAGGTGAAATGAGTATAATATTCAAAAGCCAATCCATAATGTCCGATATTTTTTGTTGAATATACAGCCTTGGACATTGAACGAATCGCCGCGGTTTTGATAAGTGATTCTGATTCCGTTCCTTCAATTTGTTTAAAAAGCGCCTTGAGGTCTTTTACCAGCACACCCTTCTTTGATACAGGAAGATCAAATCCCAATGCTTTAACAAAAATAGATAGATTTTCTATTCTTTCCAATACAGGCGATTCGTGAATTCGATAGATAAAAGAACCTTTAGTTTTTTTATCGCTTTCCCACATAAAATGTGCTACCTCACGATTGGCGAGGAGCATGTATTCTTCAACCAATTTGTGCGCATCTTTACGTGACTTTTTATACACACGAATTGGTTTACCTGTTTCGTCCAATTCAAATTTAACTTCATCTTGTTCAAAATCAATTGCACCTGATGTTTCTTTTTGTACACGAAGTTTCTTTGCGAGAGTATTCAATGTAACAAGCTCTTTTGTATACTCATCACGTTTATTTTCGAGAACTTCTTGTGCTTCTTCATATGTAAATCTTCGCCATGAATTGATAATACTTTTTCCAAACCAACGATCAACAACATCACCATTGTTGTTCATGGTAAATACCGCTGAGAATGTTAATTTTTCTTCCTTTGGATTAAGTGAACACACATCATTTGAGAGAACTTCTGGAAGCATTGGAATAGTACGGTCAACAAGGTATACGGAAAATCCTCGCTGACGAGCTTCTTTATCAAGATCTGTTTTTTCACGCACATAGTGAGACACGTCCGCAATGTGAACACCTATTTCATATAAACCATTTTCCAAAAATTGCATTGAAATGGCATCGTCGAAATCTTTTGCGTCCAAGGGGTCAATGGTGAATGTTGGAACCTTGCTGAAGTCCCTGCGTTTCGCTCGTTCTTCAGAACTGATCGCCTTATTCTTTTCTATGAGCTCGGCTTCTTCAACAACACCTGGTGGAAAATCATATGCGATTCCACGTTCGAGGACGATTCCGCGCATTTCTGCATTATGTTCACCATGTACACCAATAATTTCTATAACTTTTCCAAAAGGAGATTTCAAAGGATTTTCCCATGAAGAAATTTCTACGTATGTTTTGTCTCCAACTTTTGTTCCCAAGGCATCTTCGGGCTTAATGACAATGTCTCGGTATAGTCTCTTGTCATCAGGAACAAGGAAAAACATACCGCTTTCTTCTTCGATGCGACCAACGAAACGCATTTTGGCACGAGTTTTAATTTCGATAACTTTACCAGTTTTTCGATTCCTGCTCATATGAGGCAACATTTCTACAACGACTTCATCACCGTGTAATGCGGTGTTAAGATCTGAATTAGCTATTTCTATATCGTCTTCTGTTTCATCACGAGAAACAAATCCAGTACCTTTGGAATTTATAGATATATTGCTAGTGAATGTTTTCTCTCGTTTTTTCAGTTCATCCGAATGTTTAAGGGCGCTCATGTGGGTAGTTGGTGACAATAATTAGATTTATAGATATATGACTACTATAACAGAAAGCATTCTAATTGACGATTTACTTTGAGTCTGCTAATATGTCCGGACATGTTAAAAATTCGACTTCAGCGCGTAGGACGCGTAAATATCCCAACTTTCCGTGTTGTTTTGACGGACTCTAAAAACTCTACAAAGAGCGGTAAATTCCTTGAAATATTGGGAACTTACAATCCTGTAAAGAATATAAAGGAAGTTAATGGTGACCGTGTAAAGCATTGGATATCAAAAGGCGCACAGCTTTCAGACACTGTTCATAACTGGCTTATCGACGAAAAGGTTATTCCTGGAAAGAAAATTAACTCTCTTCCAAAAAGAACTGCTCCAAAGAAGGAGGCTCCTGTAGCAGAAGCTCCAAAGGCAGAGGCACCTAAAGCAGAAGAACCTAAGGTTGAGGCTCCGGTATCAGCACCAGAAACACCAGTAGAAGCACCTGTACCAGAAATCGCTCCAGAGGTTGTCCCTGAACCAGCTCCAGTGGTAGAAGCACCGGCAGAAGTAGTGCCTGAAGTAGTGGCAGAGACTCCGATAGAAGCTCCGGTAGAAAAGACAGAAGAAAAACCTGCAGAAACTCCAGCGGCATAAATAAAAGATATAAAAGAAAAACTCTCCACACGGGGAGTTTTTCTTTTATAAAGAGAGTGCTAGAATAAGTTTGTACGGAGCTAGTTGCTATATTATTCCCGATAATCAAAAAACTATGGTAGAAAAAGATGCACAATTCCTTGATATGCTCATTAAATCTTTGGTAGATAATCCTGATGATGTACACATAAATCGTACTGTCGATGAAATGGGTGTTCTCCTTACCCTTGATGTAAACCCTGCCGATATGGGTAAAATAATTGGAAGGGAAGGTAATACCGCAAAAGCTATCCGAACACTTCTTCGAATTGTTGGTATGAAAAATAATTCTCGCGTAAACCTTAAAATTAGTGAACCTGTTGGAGCTTCTGATTCAGCACCTGTTGAAAAAACTGTTAAATCAGTAGACGAATCTTTGGCGGATCTCGATCTCTAGTTTTGTTGGTAATTTTTTCGGCAAACCTGCAAAATTTTAATTTACTATGACATTTCATATTATCACCTTGTTTCCTGGTGCATTTGATTCGTATCTAGGCGAATCGATTTTGAAGCGCGCCATAGAAGACAAAAAAATAAAAGTTAAGATGTATAATCTGAGGGATTATGCTGATGATGAATGGAATCGTGTTGATCGCAAAGCATACGGAGGTGGCCCTGGAATGGTCATACAGGCCCTACCAGTAGCCAAAGCAATTGAAAAGGCAGTGAAGGCGTGTAAAGGAACAAAGAAAGGTACGAAAGGAAAACAAAGCGCAGTAAAACCTCGAATTAAAATTATTTTCTTTAATCCGAGTGGAAAAGAATTTAATACTGCTTATGCTAAAAATTCTGCAAAGAAATATGACAATATTATTTTTGTATGCGGACGATATGAGGGAATCGATGCGCGGGTAAAGAAAATGTTCAAAATGGAAGACATTTCCGTGGGACCTTTTGTGCTCACTGGCGGGGAACTTCCGGCCATGATTATGATCGATTCAGTCTCTCGTCAAATTGAAGGAGTTTTGGGAAATTTTGACTCACGTGAAGAAGAACGTGTGGCGAGTCATTTGGTTTATACAAGACCAGAAGTTTTAATATATAAAGGAAAGAAATATAAAGTTCCGAAAGTTTTGCTTTCAGGGAATCACGCAAAGATAGATGAGTGGAGAACGGAGCAAAATGCGAAGAAGAAATAGATTAGATGATTCCAAGCTATTGAGTCATTAGTGCCATAGACAAAATCAAATAAAAGATGTAGTGTGATGTGGAATGAGTACTCCAAAAAATCAGAAATCCACCCCACCCCCACAAGTTCCCGAGCCAGCAATGGTTTATTATGTTAATGATATTGGCATAGGCGAATTAGACTTGTTTTTGATTCACGAACGTGACAAGAAAAAGAAAAAAGTTCAATATCGTTCAGGAATGATTTGTCGTAACCAAAAAGGTGATGAAATTGTTCTAACGCTCTGGGAAGTTCCAGAAAATATTATGGATATGATTCGAAGGTCAGCGAACCGTAAAAGATTTTCCTTTACGGTCTATTCGGGTCTTCAGGGCAAAGAACTTCGGGAAGGAGAGACCAAAATCTCCAAATCAAAGAAAAGGAGACATGTTGTTAAGAAACGATCAGGTCTCAAAGTTTTAGAGGGACATGGGGTTAAGTTAAGAAAACTAGTCAGAAAAAAGATTTACATCGCTTCATGGTAAGGTAAGGATTTTATGTGTTTCAAGCACATAAACAAAGCAATCACATTCATGTGATTGCTTTTTTATTTCTTCATTTCCTTTCTTATTATCATTTTTTCCTTGTTATTTGATATACTGTCCCCATATGTCACATGAAGTTTTATATCGTAAATATCGGCCACATACTTTCAAGGAAGTTATCGGACAGGATGGCGTAATCAAGGCTCTCGAAGGGGCTATTAAAAATAAGGCCGTTGCACACGCATATCTTTTTTCTGGATCTCGCGGTATTGGAAAAACATCTATCGCACGCATCTTTGCAAAAGCAATCGGTACAACACCGAATGATATGTATGAAATAGACGCGGCGTCGAATCGTGGTATCGATGATGTGCGCGCTCTGCGTGATGCAGTTGCTATTTTACCTTTCGAATCTGCGTTCAAGGTATATATTATCGACGAGGTTCACATGCTTACAAAAGAAGCATTTAATGCATTGCTTAAAACTTTGGAAGAACCTCCAAAACATGTGGTATTTATTTTGGCTACAACGGAAACACATAAGCTTCCTGAAACTATTATTTCTCGTTGTCAGGTTTTCGAATTTAAAAGACCAACCGTCGAGATTTTGAAAGACACTGTTATCACTGTTGCCAAAAAAGAAGGTTTTGATTTGGAACCATCAGCCGGGGAATTAATCGCATTAGTAGGCGACGGATCGTTTAGAGATACCAATGGGGTTTTGGAAAGAGTGATAGCAGGAATCGACACAACAGGAAAAAACGGTAAAAAAATTACCCGTGAAATAGTGGAAGAAGCAACAGGTTCGCCAAAGTCAGAATTGGTCCGTGCATATGTCGGAGCTTTGATTGAAAAAGACAGCAAGGCTGCGTTTTCTGCCATTCAAACAATTCGCAAACAATCTTTTGATCCGAAATTATTTTTGGAACTTTCACTTTCTTTGACGCGTCTTGCTCTGATGACAAAAATTGGAGTAGCAGAAGATGTGATTGCAGACGCATCCGAAGAAGACAGAAATTTTGTACAGGATTTGGCGAAAAATAATAAAGGAAATGCAGACTCAGTCTTGATCAAACAATTGCTCGGGGCATATGAATATGTAGGAGTTGCAGGCATACAAGAACTTCCTTTAGAATTGGTTGCAATTGACTTGATGGGCGAAGCAAAGTAGCCTAGTAAAGTCAGGTTGAAAAAGTGATTTATATTGCCGGATCGTCTAATGGTAGGACAGGAGCCTTTGAAGCTTCTAATTTTGGTTCGATTCCAAGTCCGGCAACAGGTAGCAAAAACACCCGAATTTCGGGTGTTTTTGCTACCTGTTTAGGAGAAGCAGATGCGGGGCATCTGCTTCTTGGAATCGAAACCCGATTGAGCATTTTTCTAAGTATTCTGATACGATAGAAAAATCCAATCGTGGGTACTGGTCCTGTAAGGACCGATAAGCGTACTCGCGGTCCAAGTCCGGCAACAGAGTTAAATAGCGACAAACCTATGTCCACCCAAAAAGAAACCGTCGAATTTATTCTAGAAAAACTCCAACAACGTAAACGCTTTTCTATACGTGCAATGTTTGGAGAATACGCGCTTTATGCGGACGGCAAGGTCGTGGCTTTGATATGTAATGATCAGCTCTATGTCAAAATAGTGCCAGCAAGTGAAGAGCTTGAAAGGATATGTGAAAAAGATGAGCCGTATACTGGAGCGAAAAAATACTATGTCATCGAAGAAGATCATCTCTCCAAGCTCGAACATCTCCCGGCCATATTATTTGCCATAGCTGATGCATTGCCTATAAAGAAAAAGAAATCTAAGATTTCAAAGTGACCAGATGGTTGTGTTTTTGCTATACTATCCAAATTACCCTTAAATCACTTCTATGGACCTAACCACATTTCTCGCGCATCTTTGGGGACCTACTATTCTCGCTATTGGCCTAGGTATTTTTGTCAGTCCTTCTCATTACATAAAAATATATCGAGACTTCGAAAAAGAAACTTTAACTGTTTTGTTTTTTGGTATATTTGCAACAGTGTTCGGTATCATGCAAATACTTTTTCACAATGTATGGAATACATTGGCGCAAATTGTAATAAGTATTTTAGGATGGGGAATGTTTGTGAAAGGACTTCTGTTTCTCATTGCTCCACATTTTGTTGATAAGGTTGGGAATTTTTGGACTAATAAAAAACTTGTTCCTTGTGCGGGTGTACTAATGCTCGTTATCGGCGCATACCTTACATGGTTTGCGTATTTTGCTTAGATTACGAACAAAAAATTGAATCACTGGCTCATAAAAAGTGAAGGGGATTGTTATTCGATTAATGATCTCAAAAAAGATAAAAAAACTGCTTGGGAAGGAGTGAGAAATTTCCAAGCGCGTAATTTTATGATGAAAGATATGAAAGTGGGCGACCCTGTTCTTTTCTATCACTCCAGTTCAAAACCATCCGGTGTATTTGGTTTGGCAAAAGTGTCTGCACCAGCACATCCCGACATAAGTGCATTCAACAAAAAAGACGAACATTTCGACAAACGTTCTACACAAGAAAAACCATTGTGGTTTTGTGTAGATGTTTCGTATGTAAGTACATTCGCACAACCTGTAACACTCGCTGAAATTCGTTTTCGACCTGAACTTGCGGGTATGGAAATATTAAAACGAGGAAGCAGGCTTTCAATTACCCCTGTTTCGAAAAAAGAGTACGAGTGTGTTGTCCGTCTGGGTTCGAAAAAGACCAAATAATCATATATAATGTATATATGAAAAAGATTCTAATCGTAGCGGTTTTTCTAGTAGTTTTTGCACTTATTTTTGTATGGAGAGGTTCTGTGAATAAGGTCTATGCACCAACAACGGATATAAGTGGAGATGCAGGAACAATAAATCCCGATGCTCCAGTTAATGGAATAGAGGTAAAAGGAATAGTTCTTGATATCGACCTCGAACAAGCAAAAGTTGACGGTCCTTATATTATTTCTGTACAAGAAGATAATGGCGATGAAGCTTTACTCGTAATTCCTTCTATGGGAATTTTGCTTTGCCCCGCACACAAAAACATTGCTGATGTTTCAACTATTAAAAAAGGTATGTATATAGAAGCAAAAGGATCATTGACTGCACAAGGAGACATTGTTCCATGTGATTCTCCGGATCATTATCTCCGAATAGTTAAAGAGTGAAGATAAATAAAAAATCATGAACAATAATCACCACACACAAAAATCAGTAAATGAGACCGTTGTGTTTGGTGGAGGATGTTTTTGGTGTACCGAAGCTGTGTTCAGTATGATGAAAGGGATTTCATCTGTAGTATCAGGATATGCGGGAGGTGAATCCTATTCAGATGGGAGGGTACCAACATACGAAGAAGTGTCGAATGGAACAACAGGTCATGTAGAGGTAATTAAAATAGAATACGATTCAAAAATAATCACATTCAAAAATTTGCTTTCAATATTTTTTGGAAGTCATGATCCAACGACTTTGAACAAACAAGGTAATGATGTGGGAACACAATATCGTTCAGTTATTTTTTACACAACAGACGATCAGAAAAAACAGGCCAATGAATACATTGCTGGTTTGAACGCTTCTGCAGAATTTGGCGCAGATATTGTTACCGAAGTTGCCCCTCTAGAGATATTTTATGGAGCAGAAGAATATCACAAAGATTATTATGCAAAAAATCCTCAAAACAGATATTGTGAAATTGTTATCAATCCAAAATTACAAAAAGCCGTGTCACATTTCGAGGTCTTACTTAAAGAAAATATAAAGAATAAATAAAATATGGATAAAACAGAAGAACAATGGATGCAGGAATTAGGTCCAGAAAAGTATGCAATTTTGAGAGGAAAGGGAACTGAGGTACCATTTTCAGGAAAACTTTCTCCGGCAAAAGACGGAACCTATACCTGTGGCGCTTGCGGACAAGCTCTTTTTTCGTCTGATGCAAAATTTGAATCAGGTACAGGATGGCCGAGCTTTGATACGGCAATTCCAGGAGCGGTAAAAGAAATAATCGACGATTCACATGGTATGCGTCGAGTCGAAACAGTGTGTACAAAATGCGGATCTCATCTCGGACATGTTTTTGATGATGGTCCAACAGAAACAGGTAAGCGTTATTGTATTAATTCAGTTTGTTTGGAATAGTTTTTTATTAGATAACTTTTTTAAAAAATATATGAAAAAACTTTCATTCATTGTAGTAATTCTCTTTATACTCATGCTCTGTGCCATGGGTCTTCAACGTGTGGGTGGTATATCATTTTTCAATGAACCTGAAAGCGAGGTAATAGTTGTTTCAGAACAAAAACCTACTTTTACCGTACCAAAAGGATTTGAAATGTCTGTTTATGCGGACAATATCCCAGACGCTCGTGTTATGGCTTTTGGGCCATCAGCCGAAATTTTGATAAGCGAACCAGGAGAAGGAAAAATTGTTGCAATTGTAGATTCAGATGGAGATGGAAAGGCCGATATAAAAAACACTGTTGTATCGAAACTTAACAAGCCACATGGAATGGCTTTTAATTGTACAACCGTGGCGGGTATTTCTCTTTGTGATTTATATATTGCAGAAAAAAATGCGCTCAGTGTTTTTTCATATGACAGCAATACTATGAAGGCGACAAATAAGAAGAAATTACTCGATTTACCGAATGGAGGTATTGGGACACATTCCACAAGATCTCTTGTTTTTATGCCATATCCGAATCAAACAACATTGTTAATATCGGTAGGATCGTCTTGTAATGTTTGTAATGAAACTGATATCAATCGTGCATCGATTATTGCGTATGACATAAGCACAGGAGAATCACATCAATTTGCCAGAGGATTACGCAACAGTGTTTTCATGGTGCCACATTTTGTAACAGGTGATATTTGGGCAACTGAAATGGGACGAGATGGGCTGGGCGACGACAATCCGCCGGATGAAATAAATATTTTGAAAGAAGGTGGCAATTATGGCTGGCCAATTTGTTATGGAAAAAATATACATGATGGTGAATTCGATAAAAATACCTATATCAGAAATCCATGTATGGCTCCTCTTGAAACACCTTCACATATAGACATTACTGCACATTCGGCACCACTCGGCCTCGATTTCATTCCCGAAGAAGGATGGGATGAATCTATGTGGTATGACGCAATTGTTGCATATCATGGATCTTGGAATCGAAGCGTTCCTACGGGATATAAAATAGTTCGTATGAAACTCGATCATGATGGAGATTATGAAGGAAAGTCTCCGCAAACAGAAGATTTTATTACAGGATGGATGCAAGACGATGGAAAAATTATCGGAAGACCGGTTGATATAAAAATATTATCGGGTGGTGTGATGTATATCACGGATGATAAAGCTGGAATGATTTATAAAATGATGAGAACAGGAAATGAGCCACGATAAAGAACTTGTTCTAGTAGATAAACCAAAAGGAATTACATCATTTGATGTCATTCGGATTTTGCGTAAAAAATTTGGTAAGGAATGGGGTACGAATAAAATGGGACATGCGGGAACCCTCGATCCGCGTGCAACAGGATTGCTTTTGATTGGTGTCGGGAATGGAACAAAAAAGCTCGCCGACCTGATTGGACTTTCAAAAGTATATGAAGCAGAAATAGTTTTAGGTTTTGAAACCGATAGCGGGGATGTCGAAGGGAAGACTATTAAAGAAATGCCTGTACCGTTGCTTTCACCAGAAAAAGTCGAGGAAATCGTGCTTTCAATGAAGGGCGAGAACACATTACCGGTTTCATTGTATTCGGCCATAAAAAAGGACGGGAAACCTCTGTATGCTTATGCGCGCGAGGGAATAGCTATGGAAGAGCCTGTAAGGCTCATGACGGTTAATTCTGTTGATTTTATGACATATGACGAAGCTACACATACAATTCATGCACGCTTCGATGTGGCGAGCGGTACATATATTAGGAGCATTGCGGTAGAGATTGGAAAGAGGTTTGGAACATGTGCCACTTTGCAAGAATTACGGCGAATTTCGATAGGGGATTTTCAAGTGAAAGATGCGATGAAGATAGACTCATCTTGGCTTAATTAGTTGACATATACCACTGAACTGTGATATAATCATATATAGAAAAATGTCTCAGTTGAGATGTGTCGCAACAATCAGAGCGTATCTGATATATACAAAGGAGGTATGCTATGAAAACCATAGTGAGCCAACAAATAGAAGAAAATCGCACCTTATCGGTGCATACGGAGCATGAACTGCTTCTTAAGTTAGAAAAAGCGGGATTAAACTCGCGGCTTGCCCAAAGGATCATTGATTCAAAAGATAATGAACTCGGCAAGAAACTGGTTAAGTTCATTGAAAATGGAGGATATGGATCCTCGGTATCACAGAATTCTGCCAGAGAGATTATGGGCAGAAACTTTTTTGGTATTGAGGAGGCGGTCAAGTATTTTGGCTACCCATCAAAGAGACAGCTTTCGGTTTTGTCTCAAATTCCGTTTACAGAAGAAACACTTGTGGCTTGCAAGGCTACACATGTACTAATAGCTGTTTTTCCAATGTCCATTGTCAGCATTTACAAACATGTCGGCAGGAGATCAGATCCAGTTTTGTTTTTCTCAGACAATGGGTTTATCAAAAAAGAGTTTGCTAATGACAGAGGAGTGGTTGGTTGGCAATTGGTTAGCAAGCTTCCGACCCCCGATTCAGCCTCGAATACATGGAATGATCAGTTGGTACTTTTGTCTGACACTGATGAGGCAACAACTGCTCGGATCGTGCTTTATACAATGGTTGGGTATTTCCTCAACACGAGGGAACCCCTTTTTTGTAAAGGTTGTGTTCGTTGTAATGATCTTGAATCTACTGATTGTCGTGTTTATGTCGGATACGACGATCATGGTGGTATCCTCATAGGTCATTGGTTCGAGGAATCTAAAAGTGAGTGCCTTTCTTTACTTAGTGTCAAAAAGAGGTAAGTATAAAAGTTCTTTATAGTCTATAGACCCCTGCAATAAAATGCAGGGGTCTTTTTTTATTTTTGATTAATATCACTAATCCTTCCACTGCAATACTTCGGTTGCTTTAAACTTGTCTGTTCCGGTTCTTTTTCCAATAATTTTTATTCTTTCACCTGCCTGGAATCGCGGATCATTGTATACATTTACATCAGTAGAATCGATTGTCCAAATATTTAAATCTTTGTCTCGTAAGGTAAATACTTTTTCTGTCTCACGTGCACGAACGGTACCTGAAAGAAGTCCTTCATCAGGATTAAACCAAATATTTCTATTTAAAGGAGTGATATTGGTATAGATCGGAATATTTTCAGATGCTACGGTGTCGACATATTGTGCGATTCTTAATGTGTACACCAATACTCCTGTACCAGATGCAATGAGTCCGAGGATAATAAATAATTGCGAAATACCAAGTCGATATCCTTTGCGTGTTTTTCTGAATCCTATATATGAGCCCAAAGCTACAATCAATGTGGCGAGTATCCAAAAATATGGAATCGATGAATTAATTTTCTCGAACGTGCTCATTCCTAAACTGTTGAGGAGGTTTGTGTCCGTTGATGTGACAGTGTAAATAATCATTCCAAAAGAAAGCCCTAGGATGGCGATAAAAAGAAGGATGAAGGACCATATCAAAGTATCTCGCATTACAAAATATCCACGAGTTTTCGGTATTACGTTCTTACTTTTTATTTTTGCTAGTATTTGTTGTTGTAATGTCATGGTTTTCATATGTCTTTGAGTTGATCTTTCTTTTTCTCTGCCAGCTGCTTGAATTCTTTTTTTGCTCGATGAATCAAGGTGGCTATTGTTCCCGGAGGCTTTCTTAAGATGTCGGATATTTCATTGTAATCACGACCTTCCAAAAATTTGAGAACAAGAACGGCACGATATTTAGGATCCATTTCGTCGAGAACTCGTTCAATATTTTTTTTATCATATTGAATATCAATTTCAAGTTCAATATCAGTATCAGAAGCAATCGTTTCAGCCAGAGTTATATTGTCACTATCATTTATTGTTGTATCGAGAGATGCACCGAAATGTTTATTTCTGCGCAAATGATCAATCGCTTCATTATGGGCAATTCGATATATCCACGAAGAAAAAGGAAGGTCTTGATCAAAGCCGTTTAAGTTTTCATAGACTTTGATAAAGATATCTTGGAGGAGTATGTCCAATTCGTCCGAGGATGGATGTGCAATACGACGAACATATCGACGCATCGGTTCTTGATACTTTTCAATGAGTTTGCCGAACTCGTCGCTCGAGGTGAGGGCGTTTTTGACAAGTTCCGCGTCTATTTCCTTATTAGTACGCATATCATTGCTCATATCTTCCATTATAACGTGAATCTGCTATTATAGGCACATTCCGGAGTAGCTCAGCGGTAGAGCAAACGACTGTTAATCGTAAGGTCACAGGTTCGATCCCTGTCTCCGGAGCCTATATTGACAATACCTATCTTTCGGTTTTTACTATTTAATAGTAAAACTTCTCTAAGAGGTTTAATGTACACAATCAAAAAAACAGGAAGGATATAAATGGCAACAAACAGACTCAAAAAACTTAAAGGAGTTGCAGGGACAATGATTATCAAAGAGATAAGATTAACCCATGAACACACGTGCCCTCACTGTAAGACTGAAATGCCTAAGGGTAAGGTAGCTACTGCATGGTATAGCACAAGAATGAAAAGAAATATGGCTATATATTGCGACAAAGATTGTATGGACGAGGCAGAACTTAAAAAGCTTTCTGTATAGTAGTTTGATCAATCAACAACCCAGTAACAGGTAATACTGATACTGGGTTTTCTATTTTTATCTTACAAAAAATAGATTGTTAGGCTCTTACAAAAATAACAAAACCTACACTAATAGGTGGTTCTAATTCAGATATCATCTTCCATCCGGAATCTTGTAATATCAAATTTTTTACCTTAATCGTTTTTTCTGTATTCCAATCATGTAGCATCATAATTGTTCCTGTTTTGCAGTAAGGTAAAAAGTCATTATATTGCTCCAATGTTTGATTTCCGTCTTCTGCTCCATCCAAAAAGAAACAATCAACCTTGCCGTCGGTAATATGCTTTTCAATAAAACTAAAATTATCACCTTTAATAAATTCTGTATGTTTATTTAAGCTTTTTAATTTATTGGCATAGAAATTTTTCGCTTTATTATACAATCTGTCATCACTCTCTATTGTAATTAATTTACCAGTAGAGTTTTTGTAAAATGCTGAAGCAATAAAAAAGGTACTTCCTCCACCGGTAAATGTACCAATTTCAAAACAATCTTTTGGTTTATATTCTATTAATGCATTGTACATAGCCTTCCTTTCCGCAGAATACATTTGACCCAGCAATCTTTTACATCCCTCAAAAAAGAATCTCCTTTCTTTGGAAAAAATGGTCTTATAAAAACAAGATATATCACTGCTTCAGTGTATGTTAAGGCAGAAAAGTTTTGCCTTAATTTTTCCTTAAAATCTTTTGTTACTTTAATTCTTTGAATTGTTTCGTGGATATTCATATATGGACCAGCATAGCAAATCACAAATCTTGGGTAAAGAACGTTAATGTTTAAAATAGATTATCTGATAAAGTTACGTAAACAAATTAGCGGGATTTATTTTCCTTGGTTTTGTTACAAACATTTTAACTATTCAATATATGTATATAAAAGTCGTAGCAAAAACAAATACTAAAAAAGAAATCATATTGGAAATTTCAAAAGATCATTTTGAAATTTCAGTAAAAGAAAAAGCAAAAAACAATCTCGCAAATAAAAAAATCATCGAGCTTTTGATGAGGCATTTTAAAGTTGCTCAAAACAGAATTCGAATAATAAACGGTCATCATCATCCGCATAAACTTTTATTAATTGAGGATATTGAATCTGGACAAGACTAGTTAATTAATCAGATGTACGCGAACCTGTCTTGTTTCAAAGGATTCTCGGCCTGTATGGTACGAATCAAAAAGAAGACAATCAAATACAAATAATTGACTTATTTGTATTTATATGTTAATAACATATTGAAGATTCTTTCACTCAATAATTCAACTGTTCTGTTTTTAAAAAATGAAAAACTATCTCGATCAGGTATTAGAAGCCTCTAAATCTACATCAGCCACTCACGAAGTTTTCGATGCAATGAATGATATCAAAAATGGAGATAAACAGGTGGCGGTGTGCAGTCAGCGAGTCAAAGCCATGATGTATCTTGTACGTGAATTGACTGATAATCTTGACGACTGTTTGGTTTGTTTACAAGCTACAAACAAAAAGAAAGAGTCAAAAGAGTATTGGAAATGGAACGGAGAGGAGGACTTTTTGAAGAAAAAGATTAGATCGACCGGTGATATTATGTGGATTTTTATTCACGAGGATAACCCACATCTTATACCTATCGATCATCTTTTTATCAGAAAAAGTGGGGTAATTGTTCAAAATAAAAATCCCACTACCACAGAAAAGATCATTCAGGGTCTTCTTGAAATGATCATGACCAAGCAACAGTTTAATCTTCACGGAAATAATTAAGGTTCGCCTTAAACCTATTTTTGTAAAAATTTACATAAACCACCTTTTGGGTGGTTTATTTTTTTACTCAATATTCTTTATGCTGGTTCGATGAACACATCCAGCCCAACAACAAGGTCTACGTTTTCCAGCTTTCAAATTTATTCGAGCTATCTCGACACGTCGATTTCTAGTATCTGTTTTCTTGGCAGAATCAATCCAACATATCCATTCATTACGCGCAATTGGTGTTATTGATTCCCAGGTTTTTAATGATTGCGGGTTCGATATAAGCACTTCTTTTAAGTCTAAGGGTATTTTATGAATACAACCGTGAGATATTTTCTGATATATTTTTTTGTTCATACAGGTTAACGTTTTTGTCGATAACATTTATCCCTCCAAATTGCTATAATTAATAGTATACAGAAATTACAGAAGAATCAGGTAAACAGCTTTAATTAAAAAAACTTTATGAAATCAAAATCAATATTTTTTGTTGCTATGGGTACGGTTTTTCTTTTTTCGATTATATTAGCAAGTGTTGTGAATGCAGAAGAACAAGGGACTGATATTCGTATTGATGCTCGTGCAGAAGTTAGGTCAGAAATCAAAGCAGGCATCCGTGCAAATCAAGACGAAAGAATCTTGGAAAGAAAAGCATCAAGTACCAAGGCATCAAGCACCAGAGAACGTATTATGGATAAAATTGAGAATAGAATGGATAAAGCATCGAGTACCGAAGATCGTAAAGATGAAGGTGATACTGCAAAAGATCACGAGAGAACTGTTTCATCTTTTGTTCATTCACTACTCAATATTGCTGAAAGAGAAAATGGTAAAAACAAAGGCATAGGTGAGCGGGTCAGAATTATTGCTGAATCACAAAACGATTCAGCCTCTACGACCGCTTCTGCCATGGAAAAGGTTGATAAAAGAGGGTCATTCCGTAGTTTTTTTTCAGGAGGTGATTATAGAAATCTAGGTCTTATTCGAGAAGAGATCGCAACCACAACCAGTAATATTATTGAATTGAAAGAAGTATTAAAAGAGACAATAAATAAGACAGATCGCACCGAGCTCAATCTTCAGATTGAAAACCTGGAAGCAGAAAGGGCAAGAGTTACTTCCTATGTTAAAGAAAATGAAAATAAATTCAGTGTATTCGGATGGTTCAATAAATTATTTATTAAATAATATATTTAAATAACAATGATTAAAAAAACAGTAAAGGCCACAGGACTTTCCTTAGATCCTTCAATAGATGAAGCTATTGATAAAGTTGTTTTGGCTATAGAAAAATTTTCTGATGTAAATGATGAAAGTATTTTGGTCGATATTGAAGTAGGGAAGACTACTAATCATCATCGTTCGGGGGATATTTTTAGAGCTGAAATAAACTTTCATTCAAAAATAGGTAATCTCCGTGCTGAATCAGAAAAAGATGAACTTTTCGGAGCATTGTTGGCTGTAAAAGAAGAAATGGTGGAAGCTTTACGTTCAAAAAAATCAAAGAGAATTGATTTTGTACGCAGAAGCGGTTTAAGATTAAAACATATGTTAAAAGGTTTACCTTGGATAGGTGGAAAATAATATGAAAAATAAAGAATTACCAAAAAGAACTATAACTTTCTGTGCTGTAGCTGTACTTTTTATCGGTAGTCTTTATTATTTTGTTGATACTGCTTTCGAACAACGCGATGCTCTTATGCATAAAACAGTACACTTGAATCTTCAGGATCTCCTTGACGATGGTTCCCGATACTAATACCTATTGGTATTAACAATATTCGCGATTAAACTCGTCCCATGATATTTCTTTTTTCCCTTCAAGGATAATTGTTTTTGGAATGAAAATGTCATTTTCGTAAACAGCATCAGTTATTGAAACACGTATTTTCTTGCCATCTTTTTCTATAAAAAAGAAACTACCTGGCCATCCTTTATAAGCATTAAATTTAAGGAAATTAGTATAATCGTCTGAAGTGAGGTCGATAAGTCCATCTTCTTTTTTAATTTTGTTGGTATACGTCGCAACCGTATGATCTTGATCGACAGGTTGTAATGTTTTGTCTATAAGTGAATCCATAATGTCCGCAATAAGACTTCCTCCTTCTTTGGCGAGTTGCATTCCCAGCGTATTTGTATCAATTGGCCATGATGTAAATTCAGACTTTTTTTGAATAAGTATTGGTCCGTGATCCATTCCTTTATCGAGCAACATAATAGTTACACCTGTATCAGACATATCTTGCAATATGGAACTTTGAAGGGGAGAAGAACCTCGAAGCAAAGGAAGCATTGATGGGTGAACGTTAATTGTTTTGTAAACAGGAGTGTAAAGAATGTTCTCTGGCATTATTTTTCCATATGCTGCCACGATAAATAAATCCCATCGTTTTGAATTGTTTCTGTCGGGACAAAGCCCGGCCAATGTTTGTGCGAATTCAGCACTTTTAATTTCTGCCGGTTGTATTACAGGAATATGATATTTTTCTGCCCATACTTTTGTATCGGGAGGAGACATTACAAGTTTCCGACCTTTTGGCGCATCAGGAGCACAAATAATTAAATCAGGAATAATTCTACGTTCATATAAAGCATCAAGAACCCAAACAGAAAATTCCGGTGTTCCAAAAAAGGCTATTTTAGGTTTTGTTGATATTGTATTCATTATTTATTTACCTATTATTTATTTCTTGACCGGTGGTGGCATATCATGTAAGTCAGTTGCATGGTCTATAAAAAGAATACCATCAAGATGATCATATTCATGTTGAAATATTTGAGCAAGCAAACCAGAGCCTCCAAGTTCAAACGCTTTTCCATTAATATCTTGTGCACGAACCCGAGCTTTTTTAGATCGCTTAGTGTTTCCGTATAAAGGTCTTACCGAAAGACATCCTTCTTCCATAATTTCTTTTTCTTGAGACAATTTTACAATTGATGGATTAATAAAAACGAGATCAGGTTTCGTTTCAGTTTCAGATCCTGATTCAGTTTCATTGTGTTTATTATCTGGATCTATAAGTTCAAAAACAGTACCAGAAACAATAAACATACGAAGTGAAACACCAATTTGTGGAGCAGCAAGAGCAACACCATCACTTTGAGAAGCAAGGGCTTTCGACATATCGTCAATAATTTTTTTGAGTTTTGATGTACCGAACATCTCCTTTTCAACAGGTTTTGCGATTTCTCTTAATACATCTGCGTCTTTTTGGAGTATTTCTGTCATGCCGAAAGATTACTATAGAATACTCTCCGGGTCTACATTAACGGCATATGAAGGTGGAAGGTTTCGCAGACGGGTAAGCAAATCATCGTTTGGCCATTCATTCTTTGGAAGTTTGATTAGTGCGTGCATAATATACTGACCGCGAACGGTTGCAATGAAAGCGGGGAAGACATCGACTTCAAAACCAGTTAATATTTCTTTTAAAGTATCCATAGATGAAAGAACCGTAGATCTTTCTCCTGCATATGAAATTTTAATAAAAAGAGAAAACGGCGGAAACATAACACTTCGTCTCGCCTCTATTTCTTCACGATAAAAATCAATAATATTTCCCTTTACACCGAGAGCCAAGGCAGGAGTTTCAGGAGCTCTGGTCTGTAGAATAAAAGTTTTTCGAGCAATAGCACGCAGGCGTAATATAATAGTAAATACTTTTTCATTGATACGAAAATCAGGAATTGAGAAAAAAGCGTCGAGGGTTGCAACAGCAGATGAGTCAATTTCTTTATCGAGATATAAAAGAGCGAGTTCTGTTCCAACCAAAATACTACCCGGTGAATTGTGCCATTTTTCTGTTATTTCCAGGGCCTTTTTATGTGTAGAGGCAATAGTTTTATCTAATAAGAAAACTTGTGTTTCTGGAAGTGCTTTTTTAATTTCATCTACCACACGTTCTGTGCCAATACCCAATGTCGTTAATCTCCAGCCACCACAGGTGCGACATGTTGTATGTGAATCAAAGCGTTTTCCGCATCTATTACAGAGATAAAATCTGCTGTCATCTTTGCCATGTAATACGATTGGTGCCGAACACTTGTCACATATAACTGTTGTTTCGCAATCAGCACATATTGTTTGTGGTGCCAATCCTTTTCTTCCGGCGAATATAAACATATGTCCGCTTTCTTCACGAGTCTTTTGTATCTCGACTAATAATTCATCGGACAGTATACGAATATCATGGGACGGATTTTTATATGTCTTCATATCAACCAATGTGTCACGAGCAGTGGAAAGAGACCGCATAGCACTCGGTGCATATTCAATGAGTTCACCTTCTTCTTCGCGCCATAATGTTTCAATACGGACATTTGAATCTCCAAAAATGAGATCAGCTTTTATGTGTTTTGCCACACGTTCTGCTACAAAACGAAGATTGAGAAACGGTCTGTTTTGAGATTTGTAGGCACGTGAATTTTCACGTTCAACAATAATGAGCCCAATATCATGACGAGGTATTGAAAGGAATGATCCCGTGGCTACAATAATAACTGGATGTGTATCGTCCAGACATTTTTTCCAGAGACTTTCCACGGCATTTTTTGTAAGACCGCTGTGAAATATATATGTATAAGGTTCTATTCCTTTTTCGAAATATGAAAAAGCTTTTTTGATATCCTCGATAGTGGGCATCATCATGAATACAGATTCTTTTTGCGCGAAACGTTCTCGGACAAGACTTTTATAATGTCCGTATCTATCCTCATCACTTTTTTGTAAAATATATGATTCGCGAGGTTTATTTGATTGTGTCAGGGGTTTTATTTCAGGAAACTTTTCATACTGAGAAAGTATAGAAGAAGGTATAAGTTCAAAAAGAGTGCTCCCAACAGACGCTGCGTGAAAATGAGCGCTCTCCTGAATTGCTTTAAAAAATTCTTTGGTAACAATTTGTTTTCCTTCCGCCTTTTCTATTTTTCGAATTTCAAATTCAGCAGATTTTATCTCTGCTTTTGATTCAATTGCTGGTTCACATGAAATAACAAAGGCACTAACTATTTTTTTTCGTAAAGGAACCTTTATCATGGAACCCAAAGGAATATTCGATGGACTCCAATATGTTAAGAGGTCTATTCCGAGGCCCCGAGTGATGGGTATGGCTTTGAGGAGGTTCACTCTTTAAGTATAGCCATATTTCTATAAATCCCTAAATGTTTCTATTTTTGCACCAATGGTATTCAGTCTATTGGCCAAGTCTTCATATCCACGATTGATATTGTATACATTACGTAAAATAGAGGTTCCTTCTGCAGCAAGCATGCCTATCATGATGATAACTGAAGGTCGCAGTGCTGGAGGGCAGACAATTTCTGTGGCTTTTAATTTAGTTGGACCGTTTACATAGAAACGATGAGGGTCAGCCAATATAGTATCGGCCCGCATCTTGTCTAGCTCTTTATAATAAATGGCGCGTTCCTCGTATACCCAATCATGAATGAATGTTTGACCTTTTGCTTGAGTTGCAATGACTGCAAAGAATGGAAGGTTGTCCATATTTATACCAGGATATGGTTGAGCATGAATTTTATCAGCCAAAGCGGTGAGACGAGAAGGTGATGTTTTTATATCTACTAAATTTGTTTTTCCATTATCAGCTTTGTATCTTTTTATAATTTTATATTTGAAACCCATTTTTTCAAGCTTCAATAATTCAAGTTCCAAAAAGTTAATTGGACAACGTTCAATAGTGATAGAAGATTTTGTAACGATTGCAGCGGCGATCAAAGACATGGCTTCGATCGGATCTTCAGAAAGTGCATATTCAATATTTTGTTTATGAGGAGTTACTCCGTGAACAATGAGGGTCGAGGTACCAACACCTTTTATGGAAACTCCGAGTTGTTCAAGATAAAAACAAACGTCTTGTACTTGATAATTTGCTGATGCAAATTTTATGGTTGTTTTACCAGGAATAAACGCAGTGGCCATAAGAACAGCTTCAGTTACAGTGTCTCCTGCTTCATACATAATTATTTCACGATTCTTTTTTAGACCCTTATGCGAAACATTATAATATTTTGAAGTTGTCTTTATATCGATACCAAGTTTCTCGAGAGCAAAAACATATGGTTGTATGGTTCTGGACCCTAGACGACATCCAGATGCTTGGGGAAGGGCAAAGTTTTTCATTCGATGAACAAGAGACCCTGTCATCATAATTACACTGCGTGTTTTCGCGGCAGAATCATAAGCAATTTTTTTCATATCAAATTTTGAGGGCGGAGTGATGTGAAGATCCTGATCTTTCCATTCAACTTTTACTCCTATTGATTGAAAAACTTCGATGATACGATTCACCTCTTCTATTTTAGGAGTATTTTTTATAACAGTCGTTCCTTGATTCATAAGTGAGGCACACATAACACCAACAGCACCATTTTTTGATGTACGGACTTTTATTGTTCCGGATAGTTTTCGTCCACCTTCAATACGAAAATTAATAGTTCCACCACGAGCAAGGGAAACAATTTCATGGTCGAGGGCGGTACTTATGCGAGCCAGAGTTTGAGTGGAAAGATTTTGTTCACCTTTTTCAATTCTAGCAATCACTGATTGTGTTGTTTTTATTTTCTTACCAAGTTCTGCTTGTGTCATCTGTCTGTCTTCACGAAGTCTGGTTATCATGGCACCAATCAAGGCAAGGTTTTTTTGTGTAGACATGTGTGTTGTTAAGATAAACGCGTTTATTTTTATACATTTAATTATAGCATATATGCGATAAACATTTATGAAAAAACCTCCAATACATATTTTGTGTGTTGGAGGTTTTGTTATTTTTGAAAGAGCCATATCAACAAAGAGGGACAATGTCAGGGTAAGCTGATTTTATCAAATTATTGAGCTCTGCTAAATAGTGCGAAATACTACGATAGTATTCTGTTTCTGAATAAGAAGATCGGGTAATAATTCGATCATTAATATTTGGAACAATAAAGAGTGCACGAAGTGTTTTAGTGGAACCTTTGCAGCTTTCAAGCCAAATGTTCGTGCACATTGTTATTTGTATTTGATAAGGAACAATATCATTCTCTTGTTCGGATACCCAGTCAAGAAATTCACAATAGTTAGGAATTTCCCTACGAAGCATTGTGAATGTTTCAAGTACATACTTTTCTCCCAGGAGACTGATTATTTCTATATTTTCACAAGGGTTCCGAACAATTAAGTGATCAAGTCCGTGGGGAAACACAGGATAGGGCATAAATACCTTTCTTTTTAAGTTGGGGCTATGTTCTTTGTGCCTTATTTTCAATTAAAAATAATATTTGTCAAGTCTCGCCAACTTCTCTGAAAGGCGTATAGTAAGGCCATTAACGAATCGACACTATTATGGCACTTTTTGCAAAAAAACTCGGTATAGACTTGGGAACAGCTAATACATTGGTTTTTATGCCTGGTAAAGGAATTGTTTTAAACGAACCATCAGTGGTCGCTGTTTCTGAGCAGGATAATAAGGTGTTGGCGGTTGGTTTCGAGGCAAAATCCATGATTGGACGTACCCCCGAATCAATAATTGCATATCGTCCTATGAAAGACGGTGTGATTGCAGATTATCGAGTAACAGAAGCGATGCTCCGTTATTTTATTGATAAAGCTTTGGGTAAATGGAATATGTGGAAACCAGAAGTTTTGGTTTCTGTGCCTGCTGGAATTACATCAACAGAGCGACGTGCGGTTGTTGAGGCTGTTATTAAAGCTGGAGCCAAAAACGCATATGTTGTCAAAGAACCAATCCTTGCTGCTATCGGTGCAGGTATTCCTATTCAAGAAGCACAAGGTCATATGATTGTAGATATAGGAGGAGGAACAACTGATGTGGCTGTGATTTCTCTGGGTGGTATTGTTGCCTCAACATCTGTTAAGTGTGCAGGGAATCGTATTGATGCGTCAATAACAGACTATATAAAGAAAACATTTAATTTGGCAATTGGAGATAAAACCGCAGAAGATATAAAAGTTAATATTGGTTCAGCTGTACCTCTGGAAGAAGAATTGGTGATGATTATCAAAGGACGTGACTATATATCTGGGTTACCACGTTCTACAGAAATTAAAACAAATGAAGTTGTAAAAGCTATTGCTCGTGAATTGCGCGATATGATAAAAGCCATAAAAGATGTTCTTCAAGAAACTCCTCCAGAACTAGCCTCTGACATTATTGATCATGGAATTATTATGACAGGTGGTTCATCAATGCTTCGTAATCTACCTGAATTGGTATTTCGTCGTACAGGTGTAAAGGCAATTCTCGCAGAAGACCCATTGTACTGTGTTGCAAAAGGGACAGGGATCGCACTTGAACACTTGGAAATTTACAAAAGGACTATTATTTCGAAACGATAGAGCAATTAGGATATTTCTCGGTGGGCTTTTTATTTTGCTATACTTAAAAAATGTTTGACCCAAAACGTCTCCATCATGCATATTTTATAGAAGGTGAAAAAGAATCAGCACTTTCTAGTCTTGAACTTTTCTTGAAAGATTCTTTTGGAATGATAAGACAAGGAAATCCTGATATTCATTACTTGGAGTATGTGTCTTTTGGTATTGATGAGGGAAGAATATTACAAGAAATGTCTTCGGTAAAGCCCCTTATGGGAGATAAAAAAATATTTATCATTGGACTTGACTCTATGACAGTGGAATCACAAAACTCTTTGCTTAAAACATTCGAAGAGCCAACGGCACATACACATTTTTTTATTATTTCCTCTTCATCTAGAATTTTGCTTCCAACATTGGCATCACGTTTGATTATTGTAAAACATACTGTTCAAAAAACTGAAGATTCAGTAAAAAATTCACTAGAAAATGAAATAAAAGAAGAGGTAACAAAATTTATCAAAGGAACAGTCAAAGATAGGTTGGAATTTGTTTCAAAAATTATTGAAGAAAAGGATAAGGCGAAAGCTGAGGATTTTCTTACAAATCTTTTAATTGAGCTTCATGGATCTGGGCTTGAAACAGCTTCTAGAAAACACATACGGGCAGTGAAAGAAATTGTCTCACTCATACCGTACCTCAAAGACAGATCATCATCGCTTAAACTTATTCTGGAAAGAGTGGCATTGATAGAGATATGATAATATATATGTATATGCAATATAATTTCACCACATTAAAGACGGCTCTTACTGGGACTGAGGCTTGGCTTCAAAAAGAATTGGGTAATATTCGTACCAATCGTGCAAATCCATCAATACTAGACAGTGTTCATGTTGATGCTTATGGGTCTGATATGCCAATTAATCAGGTAGCAAGTATGACTAATGAAGATCCACGAACTATTCGTATTTCTCCTTGGGATCAGGGTTTGATAAAAGCTGTTGAGAAATCAATTATTGTTGCCAATCTTGGCCTTTCGGTCGCAGTCGATGATAAAGGTATTCGAGTTTCTTTCCCTGAACTTACAGGAGAAAGACGTCAGGAAATTGTTAAATTAGCTAAAGAAAAACTTGAACAATCAAAAATTCAGGTTCGAAAACATCGTGATGAAGCTAATGTTGATATAGAAGAAAAAGAAAAAGAGGGTGATATGAGCGAAGACGATAAATTTCGTTCTAAAGCAGATATGCAAAAACTTATCGATGAGGCGAATAAAAAGTTATCAGATATCATGGATAAAAAAGAGAAGGAGATTCTCGGTTAATTTCAGTTAATTAATAATATTTAAATAAACATCATTCATGTCAGCTATTCTTTTTCTTGTTATCCTTTCTGTTTTAGTTTTTATACATGAATTAGGTCATTTTATTGCTGCAAAACGCTTTGGTGTTCGTGTTGATGAATTTGCTGTTGGTTTTCCTCCGCGTATTTTTAAAAAGAAAATAGGGGAGACAACATATGCCTTAAACCTCATTCCTTTTGGTGGTTATGTGAAAATATTTGGAGAAAATCCTGATGAAGAATCAATTTCAGGAAATGACAGCGGAAGAAGCTTTGTTCATATCTCTAAATGGAAACAAATTGTAGTTTTGTCTTCTGGTGTTTTATTTAATATTTTGTTTGCTTGGCTTTTGTTTTCAGTAGCATATATGTCAGGAATGACAGCATCTGTTTCCCAAAACAATTCATCCTACGTGGTTGATAAGCATGTGATCATTCTTGATGTTTTGGCTTCTTCACCGGCAGCTTCTGCGGGATTTGTTTCTGGCGATTATTTGATTGCAGTTAAAACAGGTGATGATGCAACGACAACTATTTCTTATGTAGAAGATGTTCAGAAAGTAGTGCAGGAATCTGACGGGAAAAATCTAGGTTTTGAAATTATCCGAAATGGAAAAACAGAATATCTTGCCCTTACTCCAAAACAGAACGCTTCTTCGAGTGTTTATGTTATGGGTGTTGCTATGGATTTGGCTGGAAAGGTAAAACTTCCGCCACATCTTGCATTATGGGAAGGTGGAAAATTAACGGTCAATATGTTTAAAGGAATTGCGGTAGGTTTGTATTCACTTATACATGATTCATTTGTAGGTACTGCTGATTTCTCACAAATTTCTGGTCCTGTTGGTATTGCTCGATTGGTTGGAGATGCCAGCTCTCTTGGTTTTATTTATCTCCTATCATTCACTGCTTTCATATCAATTAACTTGGCGGTTTTGAATTTGGTTCCATTTCCAGCTCTTGATGGCGGGCGAATACTTTTTGTTATTATCGAAGCTATACAGAGAAAACCGATTAAGCCATTGATTGCAAATACCGTGAATGCTATTGGTTTTGGTCTTCTTATTTTACTTATGTTGTTTGTGACATATAGAGATATTGTGAAATTGTTTTAAAGGAATAATAAAAACTAGAAACAGATGATGGTAAGGAAGAAAGAAAAAAGACCGCACCCTTTGGGTGCGGTCTTGAAATTTGAAACATCTCAAATCAAACGTGATGGATTTCTATACCAATATTTTTGGCAGCCTCAATGAGATTGATAAGGTGTTTTCTGTCCAAACGTTTATCCTTCTTTATTTGTTTTGCTGCCAACCGGATAAGTTTGTAATCACGTCGAGTTGGACTCGAATTGAAGTCAGGTATCAAACTTTTTGCAACAGAAAGCAGTTGCGCAATATGATACCCACGAGGAAAACTTGGCATGAGAATATGTTCCGCATGCCGAGCCTTGTTGATCGCATTGGTGAGACGCAAACGCTCACTAGGGGTAAAACTGACATTTTCTCCGCGTTCCAGGAGGGTTTTGATTGTCTTTGCTGTTCGATGTATTCGACTCGTTTTTCGAGTCTCAATCAAACGGTCATGTATGACTTCGATAGGGGTATCCTTAGTGAAGTCATATCTGCCTGGGGTTCTCCGAATGGCTTTTTCAAGCACTCGGTTATCGGCTATTTCAATTGACGACATAGTGTTCAGCTGTTTTTGTTGTTTTGAACAATCGTATGACAGGGTGCTATACGAATTTCATATGCTATTACAGCACACAATGACTAAAAGATAAAGGACCTTACAAATACCTATAAATAGGCTATTATTGCGTGTATATGCGTCAATCAAACCTTTTTACAAAAACGAGAAAAGAAGCTCCAAAAGATGAAATTGCCAAAAATGCACAGCTTCTTATTCGTGCGGGATATATTTATAAAGAAATGGCTGGTGTGTACGCATATTTGCCTCTCGGCTTACGTGTATTAAATAATATTGTAAATATTATTCGCGAAGAAATGAATGCTATTGGAGGGCAAGAAGTTCATTTGACCGCATTGCAGAGCAAGGCAACTTGGGAAACAACAGGACGATGGTCTGATGCTGTTGTTGATAATTGGTTTAAAACAAAATTAAAAAATGGTTCTGAATCTGGACTAGGGTTTACCCATGAAGAACCTTTGACCAAATTGATGAAAGATTTTGTTTCTTCATACAGAAACCTTCCTTCATACGTATATCAATTCCAAACAAAGTTTAGAAATGAGGAAAGGGCAAAATCTGGCATTATGCGCGGACGCGAATTCCTTATGAAAGATTTGTATTCATTCTCAAAAGATGAAAAAGAGCACGAAGATTTTTATGAAAAAGCAAAAGAGGCATATATACGAGTGTTTGATCGAATCGGACTAGGGGACAGGACATATGTAACTTTTGCATCAGGAGGAAGTTTCTCAAAATATTCTCATGAGTTCCAAACAATAACTGATGCGGGTGAAGATACTGTTTTTGTTGATGAACAGAAAAAAATTGCTGTGAATAAAGAAGTTCTCGAAGATTCTGTATTGGCAGAACTCGGATTAGAGAGAGCGACTCTGGTTGAGAAAAAAGCGGTAGAGGTTGGAAATATTTTCTCGCTTGGGACAAAATTTTCGAATGCTTTTGAACTTAATTATGTGGACGAAGAAGGAAAACCAAAACCAGTTATTATGGGTTCATACGGTATTGGCCCAGGGCGAGTAATGGGTGCCGTTGTTGAAACATTGGCAGATGAAAATGGAATTGTTTGGCCAGAATCAATTGCCCCATTCAAAGCTCATTTAATTGTGATTGATTCAAAAGAAGGCAATATCACTCGAGAAAATGCAGATGCATTGTACGAAACACTTACAAAATCAGGTATTGAAACATTGTATGACGACAGAGACACGAGGGCTGGAGAAAAATTTACCGATTCGGATCTTTTGGGTATGCCGTGGAGAATTGTTATCTCTGACAAAACACTAGGAATGTCTACTGATGACACAATGGTTGAATTAAAAAATCGAAAAACAGGAGAAACAGAAATGCTTGCACAAAAAGATGTAATAGCTAGACTGAAACCTTAAGCCATATGTCTATAAAACACGGATTACTTTCAAAATTATACGAAGCCTTTTCTCATGATATTGGTATTGATTTGGGCACTGCAAACACATTAGTATATGTAAAAGGACAGGGGATTATCATTAATGAACCTTCTGTTGTTGCAGTTAATCAAAAAACAGGACGTGTGGTGGCTGTCGGTACACAAGCAAAAAATATGTTGGGGCGAACACCTGCTCATATTCAAGCAGTGCGTCCTTTGGTAGAAGGAGTGATATCTGATTTTGAAGTGGCTGAAGAAATGTTGGTTTACCTTTTAAATAAGTCTCAAAAAGATTCAAAGAAATTTTTCGGACCACGTGTGATTGTTGGAATCCCTTCAGGAGTCACCAATGTCGAAGCGCGTGCTGTTCGTGATGCAACAAAAAATGCAGGTGCAAGAGAGGTTCATATTGTAGAACAACCTATGTCAGCTGCTATTGGTATTAAACTTCCTATACATGAGCCTGCGGGTAATATGATAGTAGATATTGGTGGAGGAACAACTGATATTGCCATGATTTCTTTGGGTGGAATCGTTCGTTCAAAATCTCTTAAAATTGCTGGCGATAAATTGAATGAAGACATCATTTCTTATGTAAGAAATGAGTTTAAAATTCTTATTGGTGAAAAAACTGCTGAAGATATAAAAATTTCTATCGGTGTCGTGGTCTCTGGTGAAAAACCACATGAGGCTCCTATTCGTGGACGTGATTTGGTTACGGGTTTACCTCGGGAGGTTGTTTTAACGGACGCTGATATACGCGAGGCTATTGGTCAATCGGTCGATTCATTGGTTGATTCAGTAAAAGAAGTACTGGAAACAACTCCTCCAGAAATTTTGGCTGATGTGATGCATAGAGGTATTTATTTGGTAGGAGGAGGTGCTCTTATTCGTGGACTCGATACTTTAATTGAAGAGTTGGTAAAAATTCCTGTACATATTGCCGAAGATCCTTTGACTGCTGTTGCTCGTGGTACAGGAATTATTCTCGAAGATATAGATAAATATAACGATATTCTTATTCAAAACGAAGATGACTTACCTAAAGCGCAGTAATCTAGGGGCAAAAAAAAATAAAAGAACTCTTTTTTTTGTGGCATTAACCATAACTTTTTTTGTTTCTATTGATTTTATATTTCCTTCTTTGTATGTAAAACTTTTGAGTCCTGTTTCATCATCTGTTTGGACATCTAAACATGTTTCCAAGGGTATTTTTGCTCGTATGGGTGATTTTATTTCTTCAAAAAATTCATTGGTATTAAAAAATATTAATCTTGAAAATGAACTTCGCGAACATGAAGCTGATTCATTAATAATTAAAGCGCTTCGTCATGAAAATGATTCTTTGAAAGAGAGCATGAAAAGAAAAACTTTTGATAAAGAAATTCTTGCCGTAGTATTGTCACGCCCACCCGCTTCTTTTTATGACACATTGATGCTTGATGTTGGATCATCTGACGGTATTTATATTGGACAAAAAGTGTATGTTTATAATTCGATTATTATAGGTGATATTTCGGAGGTATCGAATGGTTCTTCACAAGTAAGTCTTTTTTCTACACCAGGAAGATCGACACCTGTATTTATCGGTGAAAAACATATCGAGACACAGGCAATAGGTCGAGGTGGTGGAAATTTCTCGGCACGTATTCCAGCAGATATTATTATTGCGGAAGGGGATATTGTTACTTCGCCTCAATTGCGTACAAATGTATTCGGGGTGGTTGAAAAAATAATAGTAGGATCGACTGATTCCATACAAACAATATATTTCCGTGCCCCATTTAATATGCACGAACTTCAATATGTAAATATTGATATCAATCAATAATATATATATATGTTGCGTATTATTTTTAACAGTATACTTTTTATATCTTTGTTTGTTGGACCATGGTGGTTTTTTGCTCTGTCACTCACTGCATCATTTTTTGTAATTGATTATTTTTTCGAAGGAATTATGTGGGGATTTGGTGCGGATATACTGTATTCATCAATATGGGGTTATCATGGTTTTGATCATGTTTTCCTCGGCATATCAATTATAGTTTTCCTTATATCAATATTTTTGAGAGGAAAACTTTCCTGGCAGTCATAGTACGTGATAAACTTTCTGTATGAGACGATTCAAAATGCTAAGCAAAAAAATCGAAATAGATCCAGATGAAATATTTATCGATTCTCAAAATCTTCCAGAATTCGACACTTTTCAATTTGAAGGAAGAATGGAAAAACCTATATCGATAGGAGTGATTATTGCACTCGCTTCTGTTTTTTCACTAATGATGTTTGTCTTGGTTGGAAAAGTATGGGCTCTACAGGTTAAAAATGGAGAGGAGTATGCCAATATGAGTGAAAACAATATGGCTCGACAAACAGTTGTTTTTGCAGAACGTGGGGCTGTTTATGACAGGAATGGGGTAAAGCTTGCCTGGAATGCTGTTAATAAAAATGATCCAGATTTTTCTTCTAGAAAATATATCGAAGAAGATGGATTCTCCCATGTTTTGGGATATGTAAAGTATCCAGCCAAAGATAATCAAGGATATTATTACCGTGCATCGTATCAAGGTATGGCTGGTATAGAAAAATTTATGGATAAAGAATTACAAGGAAAACATGGTTTAAAAATTCTTAATGTGGATGCATTGGGAAAAACTGATGCTGAGTCAATAATAAGGCCAGCTCGGGACGGAGAAAATATAACTCTCTCGATTGATGCGGCTCTTGAAGCGCAAATGTATACATACATTAAAGATTTGGCCGATAGTGCTGGATTTACTGGCGGAGCCGGAGGGATTATAGATGTTAATACGGGGGAAATGATTGCATTAACAAGTTACCCTGAATACAACAGCGGGGTTATGACAGAAGGACAGGATGGAAAAGCTATTTCAAAATATCTCAATGATTCAGCAAAACCTTTTCTCGATAGATTTTTATCAGGGCTATATACCCCAGGTTCAATTGTTAAACCTTTTGTCGCTTTAGCTGCTTTAAAAGAAGAAATTATCTCTCCTGAAAAAATTATTGTAAGTACAGGGTCAATTAGTATTCCAAACCCTTATGATACAAAAAGAAAAACATTGTTTATGGACTGGAAAGCTCATGGACCTGTCACTATGCGAGATGCCTTGGCGGTTTCATCAAATGTTTATTTTTATGAAATTGGAGGAGGTTTTGAAAATCAAGAAGGTCTCGGTATTGATAGACTTAATACCTATTTATCTATTTTTGGTTTTGGTCAAAAAAATGATAACGGTTTTTTTGAGGGTCCTGCAGGAACCATTCCATCACCAACATGGAAAGAAAAAGTATTTCCTGGCGACCCATGGCGCATCGGGGATACATATTTCACATCTATTGGTCAGTACGGTTTTCAAATAACACCTTTGCAAATACTCCGTGCCCTTACCTCAATCGCAAATAACGGAAATCTTGTTGAACCTTCTATTATAAAAACAACAGCATCGTCTACACCAACAAGTACCAAACTTCCCATAGATCAATCATATTTTAAAGTTGTTCGTGAGGGTATGCGAGAAGGTGTTGTTAAGGGGACAGCCAAAGGATTAAATGTTCCGTATGTAAAGGTTGCTGCAAAAACAGGTACTGCTGAATTAGGAATCACAAAAGCTTTCGTAAATTCATGGGTAACAGGATTTTTCCCTTATGATAATCCGCAGTACGCTTTTGTTGTCATTATGGAACATGGACCACGCGAGAATGTGTTTGGTGGGGTATTTGTTATGCGCGAGCTCTTTGATTGGCTTTATAGTACAAATTCTCCATATATCAAGTAAATAAAGGTTTTAAAGGTCATTAATTGTTAGCTTTGTTGTCTTATTTATGCTATAATGTCCGCCATCACTAATCAATTTCTTATCTATGGAAACCCACAAATATCTTACTCAAGAGAAATATAATGAAATGGAGATAGAGCTCCTCGAGCTAAAAACCGTTAAACGAAAAGAAGTTGCTCAAAACCTCGAATACGCAAGAGCATTGGGAGATCTTTCAGAAAATACTGAATATCAAGAAGCTCGAGAATCCCAAGCTATGGTCGAGGACAGAATTTCTACCATTGAAAACACCCTTAAAACAGCTGAAATAGTTCGTGAACTTCGTGGCGATAATGTATCAATAGGTTCAGAAGTAACTGTTGAAAAAGAAGGTTCAAAAAGCAAGACCGTATTCAAGATTGTTGGTTCCGACGAGGCCAATGCTTCAGAAGGAAAGATTTCTAATATCTCTCCTCTCGGTTCAGAACTTTTGGGTAAGAAAAAAGGAGACTCTGTTACCATAAAAACTCCAAAAGGTTCAACTGTGTATAAAATTTCATCAGTCGAATAAATATCAATTAAACTGATATACTTTACACATGGCATCACTCGAAGAAATACGCGAAACACGACTTAAAAAACTTGAAATTATAAAGGCTTCCGGAATGAATCCTTTCCCGATTGAAACCAATCGTGATTTTGATCTTACTACAATAAAACAAAATTTTGAAAAGCTTTCAAAAGATAATAAAGAGATTGGAAAAAAAATAACACTGGCCGGACGTGTTATGGCTATTCGTGGGCAAGGTGCAATATTGTTTGTACCTCTTTTTGATGGAACGGATACATTTCAAAGTGTTTTCAAAAAAGATTCTATTGATGAAAAAATGTTTAAACTTTTTTCTGATGCAGCAGATATTGGAGATATTATTTCCGTACAAGGAGAGTTGTTTACTACGCAAAAAGGCGAGAACAGTTTGATGGTTTCATCATGGACTATGCTCGCTAAATCATTGCGTCCTTTGCCAGAAAAATGGAGTGGTCTTCAGGATATTGAAGAACGTTTTCGGAAACGATTTCTCGATACTTTAATGTCAGAAGAAGTACGTGAACGTTTTGTTATTCGTTCTAAAATGGTGACTGCTATACGTGGAATTCTCGATCGTTCTGGATATCTAGAAGTGGAAACACCTCAATTGCAGCCTCTTGCTGGGGGTACAAATGCTATACCATTTGAAACGCATCATAATGCCTTGGATATTGATTTGTATTTACGTATTGCTCCAGAATTGTATTTAAAGAAACTTCTTATTGGTGGATTTTCAAAAGTATATGAAATTGGAAGAAACTTTAGAAATGAAGGAATTGATGTGACACATAATCCAGAATTCACCATGCTCGAATTCTATGAGGCGTATTCAACAGCTTCGAAACAAATGGATTTTGTCGAAAGTCTTGTTCGAGAAACAGTAGAAACCGTATGCGAGACAACAAAAATTCCAAGAGACGAAATTGAAATAGATTTCTCTCGTCCGTTTGTAAGAATTTCATACAAAGATCTTGTAGAAAAGGACGCAGGTTTCGATCCTGTTACAGCAAACCTCGAAACCGTTACAGCAAAGGCGGAAAAGCTCGGTTTGAAAATTGAAGCCAGTGATTCAAAGGAACGTATCATTGATAATATTTATAAAAAAGTTTCTCGTGCTCATATAATTGAACCAACATTTATTACTGACTATCCTGTTGATATGCTTCCTCTAGCAAAACGGTCTGAAAAAGATTCATCTGTCGTCGATGCTTTTCAATTGGTTATTGGCGGGATGGAATTGGTAAAAGCATTCTCTGAACTCAATGATCCGATTGATCAGCGTGCTCGTTTTAATAAAGAAGAAGCAAATGCCAAAGCAGGTGATAGTGAAGCGCAACCAAATGATTTGGAATATGTCGAAGCCCTCGAATACGGTATGCCACCAGCAGGAGGAGTAGGAATTGGTATAGACAGACTCGCTATGCTTCTTACAAATACAAAAAATATTAAAGAAGTTATTTTCTTTCCAACAATGCGACCGCGAGATTAGTCAAGGTTTTTTAATGGATACATTTCTAATATCCTTGACCTGTTCAGATTGAAGAGTAGTACGTGTCGTCAGATAGTGATCTTTCTCATAACTGTCTAAAATGATGAAAAGTCATATACGGCCTGAATCCGAATATGATGCACAGACGCCATTGTTTTTGAATCGAGAAAAAAGGAGTCTTGGAATATGAATATGAAAAATATGAGGGTCTTGCTTAAAACACAAGATCCCTCTCTTTTGCTTTTACTTGAAATATGGGAGGACGAGACCGGCCAAAAGCTCGTTTCGATGATGCATTCAATTTTGGTTGCGAAAGTTTTTGCTTTCATCACCTATACAATGTTTATTGTCTTCGTGGGTTTTGCTCTCCTGTTTCCATTGACTGATATTTTTGTGCGAAGAGATTGGGTTTCATTCGCATATATCGGATGTTCCTCTATTTACCTTCTCGTAAATCTTCTCTTTTTGATTGTTTTGAAAAGGGAGGAGTGGTCTATAAAGGATCAAGTCTTTGGAAAAAAAGAAGGTTTGAATGACTTTATCGAGACCGTATCTCTCCTTGAGGAAACTCTGGGAGAAATTGGTAAGAGGAATAAGAACTGGCCGGAAAGCCTAGAAGAGGCAGGTCATTTGGAGAGCTTGTGTAGAACAGCCGAGAGTTTGCTCAGAATAGATGCTTTCCAGATCAAGATTCTCCAGAACAGCACTCACCAAAACATGGCGAAAGAGAGACGAGCCCGTTTCGACGTCGACGCTAGAAACTTGAACATTTTGACTGGTTCATCTATGGATTACGGAATCTATTTTAGAGAAGATCAGTCTGTTTGAGCATATTTTATGATTAGTTCGGCCGCGCCATTTATGGCGCGGCTTTTTTTTGTAGGTATTTTTGTGGATAACAGTGTAGGTATGTGGGAGCAAGTGTTATACAATATATAACAAGTGGGAAAAGGTGGGTAATGATTTTTAGCAATATTTTTCATAAATACTTGAAAGTTTTTACTAAAAACCGATACACCATACGATAAATACCACGAATCACATGCGAATAATTGAAACAGTCTACAAAGTTAAAGGAATGAATACTGCGTACGATGTAAAAATGACGCAGGTGAAAGGGTTAAAAATCCGTGAATTGGTCAGAGTTAGAGCAGTAAACAAGGGTAGAGAAGAGGTAGAGAAGAGGTAGAGAAGAGGTAGAAAAGATAATAGCGAAAGCGTTTTAAAATAATTCATGTTAATCGGAGAATACACTCATTCAATAGACGAAAAAAACCGTGTCTCTCTGCCTGTTAAATTCAGACAGAAGATAGGAAAAAAGATGATCGTGACCCCTGGCCTCGACAACTGTCTTTTTATTTTCACCCTTAAAGAATGGGAGAACGTATCTCGGAAACTTGCCGAAAGCTCGCTTGGTCAGGCAGATAATCGTGGTTTCGGTCGTTATATGTTTGGTGGAGCAGTAGAAGCAGAACTGGATTCAATAGGACGCATTCTCATTCCTGAGTACCTTCAAAAGGCAGCAAATTTAAAGGGAAAGGTGACCGTTGTTGGTGTTCAGACTCGTGTAGAGCTCTGGAACGAAAAAGCATGGTCTGATTATAAAAAAGGTGTTGCTGGTAAGGCTGGCGATTTGGCCGAAAAACTCGGTCAGGTAGGTGTCATTTAATGCATTTGTAATATGCACGAGTCAGTTCTTTTAAATGAAACGATAGAGGGTCTTTCTCTCGAATCAAATTCTGAATCAAAAATCATTCTCGTTGATGGGACCCTGGGAAGAGGAGGTCATTCAATCGAGGCTTTTCGAAAACAATCAGATATTTTTGTTATCGGTATAGATCGAGACGAAGACGCTCTCACTGAATCGAGAAAAAAGTTTGAAGCATTGGGCAAAAAAGAACATATCGATTTTGAATTATTTCTAGGAAATTTTTCAGACATGGATAAATTTGTTAAACCAATCCTCCAGACAACTTTTCAAAAAGAAGGAAAGACAAGCGTCGATGCAATTATTCTCGATCTCGGCCTCTCGTCTCCACAAATTGATTCGAGTGGGCGGGGAATCAGTTTCAAGAATGATGAACCCCTTCTTATGACTATGGAAAAAGAAGTGAAAGAGGGATCGTTTACTGCTCAAGATATTGTAAATGGCTGGAAAGAGGAAGATATCGCTAATGTTATTTATGCTTATGGCGATGAACGATATGCTCGTCGTATTGCGAGAGGAATTGTCGAGGTGAGGGAAACTGATCCTATCAAAACAACTTCTCAATTGGTTCAGGTTATTGAAAAATCTGTTCCGTATATGTATCGCAAAGGAAAAATACATCCAGCGACCAGAACTTTCCAAGCACTACGTATCGCAGTGAATGATGAATTGGGCAGTTTGAAAAAAGGACTCTTGGTTGCCGAGTCCATGCTTAAACCAAAAGGAAGATTGGCCATCATATCATTTCATAGTTTGGAAGACAGAATAGCCAAAACAATGATAAAGGAATGGCAAACAAAAGATTTAGGAATGCAATCAACAAAAAAACCAATAGAACCAGGAAGTGAAGAGGTGAAACGGAATCCAAGGTCACGAAGTGCAAAGCTCAGAATTTTCATAAAAAATTAATAGAAATTTAAAAATAATAATGGCATGACGAAATTCGTAAAACAAAAAGTAGAGATAATGGAAACACCGGTCACAGTGTGGACATTAGTTGCCATAAGTATCACTCTTATTGTTATGTATGCCTTTTTAATAAATGCGTCAATCGTCAATATTGTTAAAGCTAAATCAGTGAGATCTGAAATAGCTTCTCTTTCTACACATGTGGGTGCCCTCGAATCAAAATACCTTCTCAGTAAATCTGCATTAACCATGGATGATGCTCGTGCTCTAGGTTTCTCTGAATCTGCGTCTGCTCCTATATACATTACAAAGGGCGAAACACAGGCCTCACTTTCATTTAACCGCTAGTATGTCACAGACGGGTAGAATCAGATTTATAGGCATTTGTATATGCTTTTTTTCTCTCATTATTGTGAGTCGTCTTTACTTTCTTCAGGCGATAAAAACAGAAGCTTATAGAGAACAAGCTGATCGTCAATATATACGTAAAGGTCAGGGTGTTTTTGACAGAGGTAGTATTTATTTTAGTCCAAGAAAAAGAGATCCAATTTCTGCTGCTACATTAAAATCTGGTTACACTGTCGCGATTAATCCACGACAAATAGAATATCCTGAAGATATTTACAATGGTCTTTCTGGTATTTTAAATCTTGAGGAAGAAACTTTGCTCCCTTTGGTTTCTAATCCAAAAGGATCATACAAAGAAATTGCTAGGCGTATTTCTGTAGAAAAAAAGGATCGAATTATTAATCTAGATCTAGGTGGTGTCGATGTTTACTCTGAAAGGTGGCGTGATTATCCAGCAGGACCTTTGGCTGCAAATGTTCTGGGTCTTGTGGGGTATGGAAGAGACGGTACCTCATTTGATGGTCAGTATGGATTGGAACGTTATTACAATTCTACATTGTCGCGAGACGGTTCTGGTTTATATGTAAACTTTTTTGCTCAGATTTTTTCTGGAGCAGTAAATGCAATCGCTGGAAATAATGATGAAGGGGATATAATAACAAGCATTGAACCGTCGGTTCAGATTGAATTGGAAAGAAAACTTGCTGGAGTGATGGAAAAATGGGGATCAGAACTCACTGGTGGAATTATTATGGATCCAAAAACAGGAGAAATTTTTGCTATGGGAGTTAATCCTTCTTTTGATCCAAATAATATTTCAAAAGAAACAGATTCAAATATTTTTGGGAATCCAATTGTCGATCGTGTTTATGAAATGGGTTCAATTATAAAACCTCTCGGAGTTGCCGCCGCTCTTGATATGGATTTGGTCACAGCCGATACGACATATGATGATACAGGAACTCTTGTTATCAATGGTTCTCGTATATCAAATTATGATGGAAAGGCAAGAGGAATTACGACAGTGCAAAGCATACTCAATCAATCACTCAATATTGGTATGGCTTTTATTACTAAAAAATTAGGTAATGAAAATCTTACAAAATATTTTCTCTCATATGGATTTGGTAAAGAAACTGGAATTGATTTACCGGGTGAGGTTCATGGTTTAGTTTCAAACCTTAATACTAATCGTGATATTGAACATGTAACTGCTTCTTATGGACAGGGGATTGCTCTTACCCCTATAGAAACTATTCGAGCTCTTTCTGCTTTGGGTAATGGAGGGTTTTTACCTGATCCTCATATTGTTAAAGAAATAACTTATGCATCGGGAAAATCAAAAGTCCTTGCATATGGTGGTGTAAAAGACCAAGTATTTAAAAAAGAAACATCAGAAGAAATCACAAGAATGTTAGTTAAGGTTTTCGATGATGCTCTTTTGGGCGGAACGGTGAAATTTGATCATTATTCTATGGCGGCAAAAACAGGAACAGCACAGATGGCAAATCCTGTTGATGGAGGGTATTATCAAGATAGGTATTTGCATTCATTTTTTGGATATTTTCCCGCATACAATCCACGGTTTATTATTTTCTTATACACTGTTTATCCAAAAGATGTTCAGTATGCATCCCGCACCCTTACCACACCTTTTGTTGATATGGCCAAGTTTTTGATTAATTATTACGAAATTCCGCCAGATAGATAACATCCAGATACTGCATTACCACGCATCGCACAAAATATGAAAATAGTAAAATCAATTATAATTTATATACTGACGCTCGAAGCAAAAATTGCTCTTATGCGATTTAAACCTCGTATTATTGCTGTGACAGGGAATGTTGGGAAAACATCGACCAAAGATGCGATTTATACTGCGATATCTGGCTCGATTGTAACCCGCAAAAGTAAAAAAAGTTTCAATAGTGAAATTGGTGTACCTCTCGCCGTGCTAGGTTTGCCGAATGCATGGAATTCTGCTTTTGGTTGGGCGAAAAATGTGTGCGAAGGTTTGTGCGTTGCTTTGGGTACAAAAAAGTATTCACATTTTCCAGATGTATTAGTTCTTGAAATTGGTGCTGATCATCCAGGAGATATTTCGAGAGCGGGGAAATGGATACATCCTGATATTGTAGTTTTGACACGTATGTCTTCTGTTCCGGTGCATGTAGAATTTTTTGAAAGCGCTGACGATGTATTGCGAGAAAAAATGGAATTAGTTAAAGCGATGAAGAGTGATGGGGTGATTGTGGTGAATGGAGATGATGAGTTGTTTATGAATGCATTAAAAAACTTTTCATCCAAAACAATTACCTACGGAGCAAAAAAAGATGCAGATATTCGTATAGTGGGAGCGGAAATAACGTGTGGAAAAGAACCTTTATTATTGCCTACAGGCATTTCAGTTTTGCTTGAACAGAAAAGTCATAAGGGTCAAAATGAGGCCCAGAACAATACCCAGAGCCTTGAAATAGCCTTTGGTGGCATACTGGGAAATCATGTGGCATATTGTGCTGCTTCGGCTGTTGCAGTGGCCCAAGAGCTCGGTATTGACCCAAGGGTGGCTTCCAAAGCTCTTTCTTTGGCTGGTTCAACCGTCTCGGCGGGCTCGACCTTTGCACAAGAAATGCCTCGTGGGCGAATGAATATTTTGAAAGGAAAAGACCATTCCGTCATCATTGATGATACATATAATTCTTCACCACTTGCTTGTGAAGAAGCTTTGAAAACTTTGGAAAAACTTTCAGTGCGAGGGAGAAAAATTGCTGTCTTGGCAGACATGAAAGAATTGGGAGACATGTCCGTCGAAGCACATACCAATATCGGAATACTGACTGGTGGAATTGTGCATACTTTGGTGGTGGTTGGTGAAGATGCACAATACATTGCAAAAGGTGCGCGCGAAGCAGGTTTGACCGATGACAGAATTATGGAATATAAAACTTCTGATGATGCGCTCGAAAGTTTCCGTGATTTCGTAAGAGCAGGAGATGTCATTTTGGTAAAAGGATCTCAATCAATGCGTATGGAACGAATTTCAAAAGTGTTGCTCTTAAACGAAAATGAAGCGAGTGATGTATTGGTGAGACAAGAGAAAGAGTGGGAGGGGAGATAGTGGGTGGAGCTAGATTTTTGGGCAGTAAATTGATACTATCGTTCACGTACAGTCGCACGGGCGAATCCACATGGCCCTATCGTCTAACGGTTAGGACGGAGCCTTCTCAAGGCTTAAATCAGAGTTCGATTCTCTGTAGGGTCACAAATTAGAGAGCGCTATATATAATTCTGGGCTGGCTATTGGGTCTCCTTACTCCTACTATTGTAAAGAAAATTTCTGAAAAGAAAGATTCTGTGTTCTTCAAAGATATTAATGACTGGAAAATGAAGATTAAAAAAGAGATTTAGGTAAAGGAAAACGCCGTACAGGCCGGCGTTTTCTAATGACTTATACAAGTGTAGATTATTCAGGGTAAAAGTCAATATTTTTTTAGGGTGGGTTATTTACTTAAATTTTAAGTAAATAACCCACTGTAGAAAAAAACATATGCAAACACCATTCCGTCTACAATGGGGGTTTTTTATTTGGCTAAAAACAGCGTTATGTATGAAATCTACTTCTCGCCCTTAATCACCGCCACTTCTTCATCATTCAATCTTCTATATCCTCCGGATACAAGCGTTCCAATCACAATCGATCCGATGCGTATTCGTCTGAGATCAGTCACGGTTAAATTCATCTGATCACACATTCTGCGGATTTGATGTTTGCGACCTTCACGGAGTGAGATATTAAAACTGTGTCTCGTCATATTTGTAATGGTGCAGGGAAGTGTTGGTCCGTCTTCGAGCACGATACCACCTTCGAGGGTTTTTATTTTCCCAGGAATAACATTTTCTCGAACGGATACGACATATTCTTTTTCTATGGTATGAGCTTCCCCTGTTACTGCTTTTGCAATCACACCGTCATCAGAAAGCATGAGCAATCCTTCGGATTCTTTGTCTAGCCTCCCAATGATATCGAGATTTTCGAATTGAGGAAGAAGTTCATAAATAGTTTTCCCTTCACTTTTAATACGAGAGGAAACAATTCCACGTGGCTTGTTTACGATGACTGTCATTTTTTTTGCGAGACCTTTTGTGTGAACAGTAATGGTATCTTTTTCTGGATCAATTTGAACACCCATGATGGTGACAATTTTCCCGTTTAAACTTACCAAGCCGTCTTTGATGAGCTGTTCCGCTTCACGACGAGACGCCACACCTTGGAGAGATAGATATTTTTGTATTCGCATCAGATTAGTATCGCATATAGTCGAATAATCTGCATCGCATTATTTCTCATACAATCCATTGTGAGTATCGACATCGATAAGTCGTACAGTTTTTTTGTCATATTCTTCGTAAATAAGTCTGTAATCGCCGGTGATGTTTATACTGCGATAATTACGAAGCGATCCTTTGAGGGCATGATTGTTGAGGAGGGAATCAAAAGGATCTTCCATAAACATACGGAGTCTTTCTGCGAGAGATGCACGAATCTTGGTCGGCAGTTTCTTTATCGCCTTTTCGAAATGTTTGCTCGGTATCACTATCATACATTTTTAAATCTTTAGATGAGATATGAGTTTGTCGGCATCGGAAAATCCTGTATTCGAGATTTTTGCACGATTTTTTTCTTTGTTTGATTTGTCCGACTTATCCAGCTCTGAACTTATGCTTTCCCAAAGTTTTATTTTTTTCTTTGAAGGTGCAGGTTCAAGAGACACAGAAAATCTTCGTTCGCGAATGAATTCAGCAAGATACGCATTGATAACAGTTGTGAGAGGGACACCGAGCTTGTCCGCCACGGCTTTTGCCTCGTCACGCAACACCTTATTTGTTTTTATGGTTATTGTTGTGTACATAATACCATTATACATCTTTTAGTATTTTATGCACATAGGTAAATCGACGCCATGTTTGATATACTTTAGACATGAAAATTATAAAACCCTCTATTGAATACAAAGACACATTCATTGACGGATTAAAGGAGTACAAGATTGAGGGTGGTTTTCCGACTGTCGATCCTGAGGAAAGGAGAGAAAACTTTTTAAAATATATAGAACGTCTGGAATCTGAGTTCAAAGAAGGATACGGAGACAAAGAAAAAATTCACCTCGAACATTTATGGTTTGTTGATGGTGAAAAATATATCGGAACTGTTCTTTTGAGACATCAATTGAATGAAAATTTATTGCAGATTGGTGGAAATATTACCTATGAAATACGACCAACAGAAAGAAGAAAAGGGTACGGTACAAAAATGTTAGAACTCGCACTAATTGAGGTTAAGAAAAGAGGTTTGGATAAAGTTCTTATCACTTGTGACGAGGATAATATTGGGTCCAAGAAAATTATAGAAGCAAATGGAGGTGTTCAGGACATTCCTTTCTTTAAAGAAGGTATGCGAGTGAAAAAGCTGAGGTATTGGGTTAATCTTGTCGATCTACCCAAAATTTCCCAATATACGTTATAATAAAGGGTATATTATTAAGTTATAGACATTTTAAGCTTTACGCATAGATCTCATGAAAACTATTATATCCATCATCGTTGTCGTTCTTGTCGCTTGGGGTATTTACTCTGTAGCAGGAAATGGTGCAACAAATGAAATTAACGGTACTGTTTCATATCTTCCAAAAATCGCATTGGCCTCTGGTGCTGTTATCGAGATCAAATTGATCGATACATCAGAACAGGATGCTGATTCGCAAGTTATCTCTTCACAGACAATTACTACTAAAGGAGAAAATGTTCCGATTCCTTTCACTTTGAAATACAAGGCGAGTGACATCAATGCAAGCTCAACATATTCTGTTGGTGCACGAATCATGGTTGGTGGAAATTTGGAATGGATGAGCACACAAGCATATCCTGTTATCACAAACGGATATTCAAACAATGCTGATGTTTATGTGACAAGCATGCGATAGTTTCGGAAATAAAAAACAAACAGAACAGACGATAAAACAAAAAAACCTCTCGATTTATCGAGCGGTTTTTTTGTCGATAGCTGGATTATTATTTTTCAGGGAATCACTCGCCGGATTTTAAAACAAAGCTTTCAATATACGAGCGTAGGCTTTGATAATCGCCGAATAATAATGTGAATATTCGCGGGCGTGTTTATACTTTTTAATAATCATCAAATGTTCTCGAGCGGCAAGGAGTTTTTTTGTTTTGGTAATGCTTCCGGTATGTTCGCGATACCCAACCATGTATTCGGGAATGTTTGCGAAAAGAGCCTGTTCCTGTTCCTGCAATCCCATTTTGAGCCAGAGATCATAATCGTCCGCCACAGTATATGTCGCATCATATCCGCCGGCCTTTATGTACGCATCTTTTTTATAAAGGAGGGAAGACTGCACGAATTGATTTCGGCGAAGCATTTTTTCGCGAATCTGCAGGTCTTCAGTTTCAAATTCAAGCGATCCGATTGTGTGATTTTCTTCGTCTATAACTTTTGCAAAAGTTCCGACCAAAACGGTTCTCGGCTGGCCGAGAACGAGAGCTATTTGTTTTTCGAGTTTTTCTGGATCGAGCCAAACATCATCACTGTCGAGCATGGCAATATATTCACCTTTGGCTATTTCTATGCCTCGATTTCTATTTTTGGCGATACCTACATTTTCAGGCTGGCGGATGTATTGGATTTTTGAGGCGAGTGAGGCGAGTGAGGCGGGTTCCTTATTCGCGTTTTCCTCAATAAAATCCCGAACGACAGATTCGGTATTATCCGTCGAAGCATCATCCATAATGATAAGCTCCCAATTGATATAGGTTTGAGCTATAACGCTCTTAATCGCCTCCAGGATGAGGTTTTCACGGTTATAGGTGGGTATGACGACAGAGATTAAGTGCGTGTTTGTGGGCTCGATATGGCTCATGTGATTCATATGGTTTATAGGGGAAATTGTAGCATTTTAACTTTTCTTTAACACATCAATGTATAGTGGGGCATTAATTTAAAACCCACATGAAAGATTTTAATAAATGGCACAAACAGAAGAGTAATTTACATGAAAATAAGGTTCGATTACATTTTCATGAACGCGATGTCTGGTTCACTTTTCTTGGAGCAAATATTGGATATGAACAAGATGGTAAAGGTGATGAGTTTTTGAGGCCTATTATTATCTTTAAGAAATTTAATAATGAGACATTATGGGGTATAACTCTTACTTCCAAGAAAAAGAATGGTAAATATTATTTTGTGTTTGATCATGATAAAGGTCGTATGAGTACAGCTAACTTATCCCAGTTTAAATTGATTGATAGTAAAAGACTTAAATATCAGATTGGCTCAATATCCGAAAAAGATTTCAAAGAATTGAAAAAGCGCATCATTGATTTGATCAAATAATGCGCTTTTCCGTATAAACCCCTTGAGGGGAGGGCCGAAGCCGTATGTATCTACAGATTATCATATTGGGCAAAAATCACAATCGCACCCATGATTCTGGAATAATGTCTTTGTACCACGATTCATTGTGTTTGGACCACACTTTCGGAGCGATTACGATTTTGTTTGGACGAGGGTCGAGCCATGCGCCCCACCAGCTGAAACTTGAATTGGCTATGATGTGATGATCGCAGGCGCTCATCATGGCGATTTCTTCGTGTAAAGGCGTATCCGGAGTTGATACAAAGGTTACAGATGTGACGGTGGCGAATTTTTCGAGAGATGCGATGTTTTCTTTTACCCAAGGAATATCATCAGAGAAAATATAGAGGTCGATAAGGTTTGAGGTGGACGTAAGGTCGGTGGGTGTATTATTTTTCGCGATAGCTTTAGAAATATAGGAAAGAGCATTTTCATAATATGAAAGAGGAAGAGAAATAAAAGCATCACTCGCCGTGGTTACATAATCTCCGCGACGAATATGGAGAGAAATAGAGGTCTCTGTGCCTATTATTTTTTTCATGATGTCGGCAGAATAAGGAGAGAGAGGATTTTTGAGAGTGAAATCCTTGCGGATCTGGTCGGCGACATCTTTGAAATATTTTTCACTTTGGAAAAAGCCGTCGAGGTATATGTTGTGGGGTTTTGTGTCTGTGTCGGTATGTATGTCGAAAATCTTTTGTGAAAAAGCTACATAATGACGTCCGAGAATTTTTGCATTAAAAAGACGCAAGGCTTTTGAAAGCGGGCCGAAAGGGTATTTTGTTTCGGCGATTTCTCCGGCTATTGCGATATTTTCTGTGATATTGAAAGCTTGTAAACCATATGAACGAGGTGTGTCGGAGGAGAGACTTTTTTGAAGTCCCGTGATGTCGAGTTTTAGGTCCATCGCTTCACCGTTGCGAATTGTATTACGGAGCGAAAGCGCACGCCCACAAGCATATTGAAACATTTGATTGCCGAGACCGCCTTTGAGATTGAGTATAATCATGCGATTTTCTTAACGGCCTTATTACGGTTTAATAAATCTAAAACAACCACATGCGTAATGTTCATGCTCGAGCAATTTCGGATCTGCATTTCGAATCAGTCCGCCATCTTTTTCAAATTCTGGAATAAGAGAAAATTCCACAAGTTTAAGATCTGGGAAAAGAGCAAGCGCAGAATCATATGAATAAATACGATGGGCATTCCATTCGATTTTCGATTCTTTTCCAAGAGGTGTCACAAAAAGGAGTGACCCATCTTTTGCGAGAACCCGTGAGAGCTCTCTACATGCTTTAATATCACCATCTGGATCGAGAGGATCACCATATCGACCGAGACCAACATGTTCAATTGTGTGCATACATGAAAGTGATTGGACACTATCGTTGTCGAAAGGCAATTTCATTAAATCACCATGTTTGCTTGTGAGATTTGAAAGACGTAAATCAGCAGGACGATAATCATAAAAATCTACAGGAACAAAAGCAGACACAAGACCAGAAAAATAAAGACTCGATGAAATATCAATATGTTTTAGAGGTTTTGTTTCAGCAATAATTCGTGCCGCCCATGATGTGTGATACACATAATGACGATCAAAACCTGTAGTTACGGTTTTATCTTTTATTTGAGGGTGAAAATCCTTGAGCAAAAGACTGAAACGAGAGGGCTTATTTTCGAGAAGATTTTTATAGACAAAATATTCACCCAGTACAAAAGGTGTGAGACCTATACGAATGAGTTTTTTAAGAGTTTGTTTCATTTGTTTCTAATTTTAAGTATAGGGAGACGTATTCTGTAAAGAATTTGTTTTATGAATGATGTGTATACAAGTTTACCATCAATACCTTTTGATCCATCAGCGAGATAAAGAGGATGATTATTTAATTTCGCATACCAATCATTATTGTTTGAAATATAATCTACAGATTCTTTACTGAGTAGAGGTAAAGCTGGAGCAATAAATTTTTCCACAATTTCACGTTCTTCATTTGGTTTTTTGCTTTCTCGAACAAAGAGAGATTGATGGGAGTAACGATGGAAATAATATGTATCAGGTACGATAACAAATTTCGCACCATTTATAAGTAGTTTGAGAGAAAAACCCCATGCTTCGTGCAAACCTTTTCCGTATTCCCAATATCCACCTATACGTTCCCATATCGATTTACGATATAAAAAGTTACCTCCAGGTCCTTGATTTATAATACCTGAAAATAAATCCGCGAGTGTGAATATTCCAGTTTTACATACCCATCGATGAGATATTTCGCGTATTGAATGAGTGAAATATTTGTATTCATTAAAAGCTGCGACATCGACACCGTCCACAATAGCTTTCCTGAGATGTGTTATCTGGTTTTGTCCGAGCACGTTGTCTGAATCTAAATTAAATATAAGATCATTTTTTGCGACACGGATACCAATATTTCTCGAGGCAGGACATCCTTTATTCTCGGAATTAAAGATTACTGTTATATGTGGAGCATATTTTTGTGAGAGAGATTCTGCCAAGACAGGAGTATCGTCTGTAGAACAATCATCTACAATAATCACTTCATCACCAGGTTCAAAATTTCCATTAAAAATAGAGTCGATTGCTTCTGCGATTGTTGACGATGCATTATAGGCCGGCATGACAAAAGAAATTTTATCCATAGTTTATTCTCGATAACCAAATATATTCAGTTGATTATCATAATTCAAATGTTTTTCTATTTTGATAAAAGGATATTTTGAATTAACTCCTGTGCTTTCTATATAATATCGAAATCCAGCTTTCGATAGTAAAAATAAAATACGATCCAAGCCCTGCTCTTTGTTATCAACTGAGTGATATTCAATAAAAATATTTTTAACGTTTTTAAGTTCATTAGAGCTTTCTTCGAGGACTTCGAGTTCTGATCCCTCGATATCGATTTTGAGCATATCAACAGGTTCTTTTAAATAAGGACTGAGGATTTCAATTTCTATCGAGATAATATTTTGATCATCTTCAGGTAAGGCGATTCTTCCTCCATCGGCACCTTCTGAAAAGAATTTCTTCGTTTCAGATATTTTTCCTAAACCTTTGTTTATGAGGGTAATTCCATTATTATTTGTTAATTCAATATTTTTTGTAAGAGTCTCAAATACATAAGGGTCTGGTTCAAAGGATATTATTTTTGCGAGAGGGTATTTTGTTTTGAAATATATTGTACTTAATCCGATATTTGCTCCGCAATCTATGATAACCGGAGTATCTGTTGTTGATTTAAATTTATATATCTCTCTATCAAATATTTCATCGCACATAGATAAAAATGATGATTTGTCTATGACATGACAAATAAATCCAGGATATTTGGTTGTGAAAGGGACGTATCTTTTATACGCTCTAATCCTAATTTCTCGAAATATACGAACGAGTTTTTGCATATAGTGTGTCTAAAATATAACGTAGTTTCTTAAAAAAAGTAACTTTAAATATAGTCTCAAATAAATATCTATCAGCTTCTTCGTCCGGAAGATTATTTGTTGGAACAACTATTGTTTCAGGTAATTCATCCGTCTTTATGAGAGGTGATTCTTCTGTATGTGATGTGTGTGTGGCATCTTTTCCAAAACCAATATTTTTAACCAGATTTACATTCGGCACAATACATAGTCCATCGTTATTCCATATTGCAAAAACCCACTTTGCATCCCATGGTGTATAAATACCTTTTTTAAGTTTTTTGAAATATTTTACCCAATGATTAATTTCGTTAATCGGACGAATCGTGCTTTTGTCTTTATCCACAATAAACTGATCGAGTTCGGTAAGTTTTGTATCATATTTTTTCCAAGCACG